>Ga0182012_10003409_pt1 | contig 16957 bp, 10 predicted proteins | sample 612S2SmetaG_FD_120486 | JGI IMG/M metagenome (GOLD analysis project Ga0182012, IMG submission 120486) | Permafrost microbial communities from Stordalen Mire, Sweden - 612S2S metaG | ecosystem: Environmental > Terrestrial > Soil > Wetlands > Permafrost | place: Sweden: Stordalen | collected...
CCAGCGAAGCCATTCTCGCCGAGGTCGAGCGGGTGAAAACCACGGTGTCCGCCGAGGAAGTGGCCAAGGCGGTCAAACAATTTGTCTCCGCCACGCTGTCCACGCGGAAGACCATGGAAGGCCAGGCGCAAAACCTGGGCGGCAACTGGCTGGCGGCCGGTGACCTGAATTTTTCCGAACGCTACCTGGCCGCTGTTAAAAACGCCACCCCGGCGGACATCCAGCGGGTGGCGCGCGAATATTTGACGCCAGAAAACCGCACGTTGTACGCGCTGCTGCCCGAGGGCACCGCGCCCAAGGTCGCGGCCCTCGAGGAAGCCAGCCACGACCGGGCCATCGAAAAATTCGTTCTGCCCAACGGCCTGACGCTGCTGGTGAAGGAGGATCACCGCCTGCCGTTCATCGAGTTTCGGTCGCTGTTTCAAGGCGGGGTGCTCGCGGAAACGGTGGCCAACAATGGCATCACCCAATTGCTGTCCCGCCTGCTCCTCAAAGGCACCGCCCGGCGCACGGCGGAAGGCCTGGCCACGGAGATTGAATCCATTGGCGGCAGTATTGACAGCTACGGTGGCAACCAAAGTTTCGGGGTGAATGTGGAAGTGCTCAGCAGCGACTTCGCCCTGGGCATGGATTTGCTGGCCGACGTGCTGCTGAATCCTACCTTTCCCGCCGAGGCCCTGGACCGCGAGCGCGAAGTTCAAATTGCGGGCATTCACGCCCTCAAGGACGAGCTGCTGAAAAGCGCCAGCCTGGCCATGCGCAAGGCGATTTTCGGCGAGGCCTCCTTTGGACTGGACCCGCTCGGCACCGAGGCCGTGGTGCAGGGTGTGACCACCGATGACGTGCGGGCCTTTCATCAACAACTTGCGCGCCCGAATAATTGTGTGCTTGCGATCTATGGTGATGTGACGGTCGCTCAGATCCGCGCGGCCGTGGACCAGTATTTTGCCGACTGGAAACCCTCGGCCGCCCGGCCGGTCTTTGCCCAGTCGCATCCGCCCCTCAAGACCTTCAAACGCGTGCGGGAAACGCGCGACAAAAAGCAGGCCGTCCTCGTCGTCGGCTTCCCCGGCACCACCATGAGCAGCGACGACCGGTTCGCCCTGGAGTTGATCCAGGAATCGTGCAGCGACTTGGGATCGCGGCTGTTCCTGCGCATTCGCGATGAACTGGGGCTGGCGTACTATGTCGGCGCGCAGAATTTTGCCGGGGTTGTCCCGGGTTATTTCGCCTTCTACACCGGTACCGAGCCGGCCAAGGCGGAGCAGGTGGAGCAGGAGTTGCTCCGGGAGGCCATGCTCTTGCGCAACGAGGGCCTGACCGCCGAGGAACTCAAGCGGGCCAAAGCCAAAATCATCGGCCAGAAAAAAATCGCACGGCAGGACCTGGGCCATCTGGCCTCCGCCACCGCCCTGGACGAACTCTACGGTCTGGGCTACGGCCGGGCCGAGCTGGACGATGCCAAATACGAGGCCGTGACGCGCGAGCAGATCAAGCAAGTCGCCCGGAAATACCTCCGCACCGACGCCCTCGTCGTCGCCCTCGTGGCCCCCGAAAAACCGGGGTGATTTCGTGGAGCCGGGAGGGTCGGGCGGTTGTATGCTGCGCCTGCGGTTATATAACGTATATTAATGCCTGCAGCCCAATCCTCGCAGCGCGCCCGTCCCCGGGCGCAGACCCCACCCAACTGCCGTTGGTTTTTTGAGCCAACGAACCTGGCGCTGACCAGCTCCGGTTCGCGCGCAGCGTGTCGGAGCGCGGCCGTCCCCGGCCGCAGCAACGTGAATAGCCCTGCCAATATTGGGTGGTAGCCTTGACCCATCGGCTGGTTTCCCGGCGTTGGTTTGGGGCCACCCGCCGATAAGGATGCTCAATCCAAACTCCTTTGGCCTTTGCCCGCCTTATCCCTTGGTTCGTTGGCAGCAACGTGAACACGCCTGCCAATGAAGGGATGAATCCCTCATCAACCGGCTTTCCTTTCCGTAAATCGTAGTCTCTACGTCCCAAACAGCCGGTCACCCGCGTCGCCCAGTCCCGGCAGAATGTAACCATTGGCATTGAGCTGACGGTCGATCGCGGCGGTGTAAATGCGGACGGCGGGATGATGCTTTTGAACCCGGTCAATGCCATCGCGGGAGGCCAGCAGATTGACGAGCCGGATTTGCCGGGCGCCGGATTCCACCAGTTGATCCAGTGCTGCCACCGTGCTGCCCCCGGTGGCCAGCATGGGGTCAATGAGCAATACTTCATGCCGGTGTAGGTCCGGCGGGAGTTTGCTATAATAACAACTCGGCGTCAGGGTGGTCTCATCCCGTTTCAGGCCGATGATCCCCACGCGACAATTGGGCACCAAGTTTAAGACCGAGCCAAGCATTCCCAGTCCGGCCCGCAGGATGGGCACCAGGACTACCTCGAGTTCCAGCCGACTGCCGTGCGTGGTTTCCAGCGGGGTTTCCACGGTCAGTTCCCGGGAACCCAGGGAGCGAGTGGCCTCATACACCATCAGACAGGTAAGCGCGTCCATCACGCGGCGAAATTCCTGCGGCTCCGTCCGGCGGTCGCGCAACCGGGTGAGGTGATGTTGAACCAGCGGATGCGTGATGACGTTAACCGGGTTCATATCATTCAGTGGCTAATTTCCCGGAGTTTGCCAGAGGAAATAGCAGCACCCGGACCGCAGTTTGGGGATGTCTATGCCCAAATCCAGCTTGATGTCCTTGGCCTTCCCGCTTTCGCCGAAGAGATTGATGAAATCCGAGATGTCGTAATGCTCTTGGTATTCCACCAGGTTGGCATTTTTGATCCCGGCGATTTTTTCCGCGCGATCCACCGCATCGTCAAAATCCCCGAGTTCATCCACGAACCCGAGTTTCAGCGCCTGGTTGCCGGAGAGCACGCGGCCATCGGCGTAATCAGCCCAGTCTGGCGCGAGGGGCCGGCCCTCTTTCTTGTTCAGTTCATGCGCGGCGGCGCGACCGTCGCTGACCACGCCCTTGAACTTGCCGTAGGTTTCATCAATCAGCGCCTGCACCATCGCGTGTTCCTCGGCGGGAATTTCGTTCGTGCTGCGATCGGGGCTGAGCATGTCCTTGAACTTGCCGCTTTTGAAAGTCATCGGCACCACGCCCAACTTGTCCTCCAGGCCGCGGTAATTGTAGCCGTGCATGATCACGCCAATGCTGCCCGTCAGTGTGAGTTCATTGGCCACGATCCAGCGGCACGGGGCGGAGATATAGTAGCCACCCGACGCCGCCAGCGAGCCCATGCTGCAAATCACCGGTTTCCCTTTGTGACCGGCCTCACCATTGTCTCCGGCCTCATCCTGCTCAAAGGCCACAATGGCCTTGTTGATTTCATCCGAGGCCATGACCTCGCCCCCGGGAGAATCCACCTTGAGAATCACGGCCTTCACGCGGTCATCGTCCGCCGCGCGATCCAACTGGGCCTTGATCAAATCCACCATGTTGTCACCCGTCTCGCCTGACTGGTCCGAAATGATGCCATCCACAGAAATGACGGCAATTTTGTTATGGGCCTTGTTGTCTTCCAGAATCGCCTCATCCAGTTTGGGTCCCACCGACCGGGAGGTGGTGGTCTTGAGATTGCGGGTCCAGTTCAGTCCATGGGCGGCAAACTGGGCCAGATTGATCAGCAGACTGAGTCCCAGGAGAAGCACCAGCAGGAGGGCCGCAATCATCCAGCCGCGACCTTTGCGTCCGGTGACCGTTGCGGCTGCGGGCGGGGCGATCACCGGCGGAGCGGGTGACGGGGGCGCGGGCGGCGGTGTGTCCATATCCATAACTCGCGCAATCTAGCCCATGCCCGGGAGCAGGGCAAGCCCGCGTAAACTGCCAGTGGTAAAATCCACCATTCAGGAAAATGTGGATGAATCCAGGAACAGAAAGGAAGTTGAACCGGCCTTGGGGGTGAGGCAAGATGAACCGCGATGGTGAGCAACCTTTGAAACGTATTTACCAAATCTTGGGTGGCGCGGGAATCTGGCTGGCGCTGGCGTGTGCGGCCTTTGGCGACCCGGCGGCGGACTGCCATCAACGGGCTCTGGCCAAGCAGGCGCAGGGTGATCTGGCTGGCGCGATAGCCGAGGAAAACCACGCGCTCGAACTGCGGCCGGACTTCCCGGATGCCTATTATTTCCGGGGTCGGATGCAAATTCAACTCGGGCACACTGCCGAGGCGATTGCGGATTTTGACCGGCAGCTTCAATACCAGACCAATGACGCCCGGGCGTATTGCGGTCGGGGCGAGGCGCGGCGCGTCCAAGGGGATTTGCTGGGCTCGCTGGTGGATTACAACCTCGCGGTGCTGAACCAGGCCGATTTATTGGACGCCTATGCCGGGCGCGCGGTGACCCGGCGCCTGCGGGGCGACTTCGCCGGGGCCATCGCGGATGCCGGACGTGTGCTGGCCCAACAACCCCAAAATGCCGGGGCGCTGGCAAACCGGTCCGCCGCGCGGCACGCGCGGGGGGAGTTTGACGGGGCCATCGCGGATGCCTCGGCGGCCCTGGCGCTGGAGCCAAACCAGGTTGAGACCATCAATACCCGCGCGCAGGCGCGAAAGGCCAAAGGCGATCTGGACGGGGCGCGCGCGGATTACGACCAGGCGCTGGAACTGCGGCCTAATAATGTGGCCGCGTTGCTTGGCCGGGCGTTCGTGCGCAGCCAGCAGGGCGACCTGGCCGGCGCCGAGGAGGATGACACCCGGGGGCTGGAATTCGAACCGAATAACGCCGATGCCTGGTATGGCCGCGGGGCCGTCCGGCAAGTCCGGGGCAACCCGGCCGGCGCCCTCGGCGATTTCAACCACGCCGCCGAACTCAATCCCGGTCTGGCCTACATTTACCGGAACCGGGGCCGGCTGCGGTTTGACACGCATGATTTCGCAAACGCCGAGGTGGATTTTCGCAAGGCCTTGGAACTGGATCCCTCGTTGGTTTACATCCGTTTCCAAATCTGGCTGGCGCGGGCGCGCCTGGGCCAGGCGGAGGCGGCCAGCGTCGAACTGCGCAACTACCTGTCCAGCCAGGCGCCCGCCACGCTGCCGGACTGGCCGGACCGCGTGGGCCAGTTCCTTACCGGGGATTTGGCGGAGACGGACTTCCTGGCCGCGGCGAAAAAAGCCGACCCGGCCAAAGCGGCGGGGCAGTGGTGCGAGGCCTGCTATTACGCCGGCTCAAAACACCTCGTGGCCGGGGACAGCGCCGGAGCCGCCGATTTCTATCAAAAAGCCGTCGCCACCGGCAAAACCAATCTCCAGGAATACCACAGCGCGGCTGCCGAGTTAGGCTTTTTGAATCCGGCGAAAAATTAATTGTTCTTCTCTGACTGGTTGAACCCCTGGAAATATTTTCCGGGGGGCCTCACCCTTGCCATATGACCATCATTTCCCAGCCCTGGATTGCTCGCCCGACAAACTAGTGTCTAATTATGGCAAGATTAGGCGCGACGAATTATCAAGCTAGAATAATATAGTAATACTAATAACAAATGCGGTTGGGCTGGCGGATGGCTAAAACCGGTCCGCCCCGGGCCGCAAGCGAATCCAACCACAACCACAGCCTGATTATGAAAAAATTACTCATTGCCACTATCGCGGGCCTCCTCGCCCTCACGGTCCAGGTGCGCGCCGGGGATGCCAAGGCGCAATATGAACAATCGTGCGCCAAATGCCACGGCACCGATGGCAAAGGTGCCACCCGCATGGGCACCAAACTCGGGGCCAAAGATTACACCGATGCCAAAGTGCAGGCGGATTTGAAGGACGACGTGGCGTTTAAATCCATCAAGGAAGGTCTCAAGGACGCGGATGGCAAGAGTTTGATGAAGCCCGCCGAGGACATCTCGGACGATGACATCAAGGCGCTCGTGGCCTACATGCGGACCTTTAAGAAATAATTTTGGTTGCAGTTGAGTCAAGTCCCGGGTGGCTTGGTTTTTGGGTCCAGGCCACCCGCTTTTCTTCCGTACCTCGGAGCGCGCCCGTCCCCGGGCGCAGACCCGAACCAACTGCCGGTGATTTTTAACCCGACTAAACAAGGCGTGTTGCCCTGTAGGCCGGGTCCCCTGACCCGGCGTCGGCCAACGTGTAACTCTGGTAATGTTGAGAGACTGACGGTTATTCCCCCTCTCCCCGAGGGAGAGGGCAGGGGTGAGGGGGAAGCGTTCTTACGAACGAATTAGGATGCCTTCCCGGCCAGTCCGCAGCGGCTGCGCCTGACGAGCTTTTTTCACGGATCGCGAAAGTAACTATGTCAATTTTCCCCCACCATTCGGTTCGAAGCCTTCCCCGGCTTACCCGGGTCATTCTACTGTTGCTGCTCCTGCTGGCCCCAGGCTTGGTCCGCGCCGCCAAGCCCTTGTCCAATTCCGATTGCCTCGATTGTCATTCGGACAAAACCCTCGCCATCACCAATGCCGCCGGCCGGGTGACTTCGCTGTTTGTGGACGCCGACCGGCTGGCGGCGTCGGTCCACCATACGAATCAATGCATAAGCTGTCACACCGATGTGACCGTGAAGCATCCCGACGACAACCGGAAGCTGGCGGCGGTGAATTGCGCTCAATGCCATGCGCGGGCGGCGGCCAGTTTTACCTTGAGTGTTCACGGCGTGGCACTGGCCGCCGGGCGGACCGAAGCGGCGGGCTGCGGGGATTGTCACGGCACCCACAATATAGTGCCGCCAACCTCGCCGGAGTCGCCCCTGTATTTCACCCGGCAGGGGGCCACCTGCGGCGCGTGTCATGACCGGGAGGCCGCCGATGTGGCGGTAAGCGTCCATGGCCAGGCCACGGCGGCGGGTTTCCGCGATGCCCCCACGTGCACCGACTGCCATGACGAGCACAAGATACATTCCCTCAAAGGCAGCACGCCGATGGTGATCTCCGGCGAAGTGTGCGCCAAATGCCATGCCTCGGCGCGCATCAACACCAAGTTCAATCTGCCGGCGGACCGGGTGGCCACGTTCTTTAATAGTTATCATGGCCTGGCCGCGCAATACGGGTCCACTGTGGCGGCCGATTGCGCGAGCTGCCATGGGTATCATCGGATACTGCCCTCGTCGGACACCAACTCGTCCATCAACCGCCTGCACCTCGTGGAGACCTGCGGGAAATGTCATCGCGGCGCGAATGAAAATTTCAGCTTCGGCAAAATTCATGTGGATGGCACCACCGCCAACGGGGGCGATGGTTTGGGTGGCCGCGTCAATGGCTGGGTGCGGCAGGTTTACCTGATTTTAATTTTTGGGACCATCGGCGGAATGTTGCTGCACAATGGCTTGATGTTTGGCCGGAAAGTGGCGCGGCGGCTGGCCGCCGGGTCGCGCCCGGTGTTGCGCATGGACCGGGCACAACGCTGGCAGCATGGCCTGCTGGCGGCGAGTTTTATCGTGCTGGCGGTGACGGGTTTTGCCCTGAAATTTCCGGACTCCTGGGTGGGCCACTTGCTGGGCTCCAGTGAATCTTTCCGCCGATGGGCCCATCGCATCAGCGGTCTGGTGCTGCTCGCCGTGGGTTTGGTGCATCTCGTCTACATCTTGAAAAGCCGCGAGGGCCGCCGGCTGGTGGCGGACTTGCTGCCGGTAAAGCAGGATGTGGCCGACGTGCTGGCCGCCATTGGATACCTGGGCGGCTGGCGGAAGGATAAACCGCGGATCGGACGATTTGGGTATGCGGAAAAGCTGGAGTACTGGGCGGTGATTTGGGGCACGTTCATCATGGGCGTCACCGGACTGATGATCTGGTGGAAACTGGATGTGACGGAATTCCTCCCGCGCTGGGTGGTGGATGTCGCGTTGACGATACACTATTACGAAGCCGTGCTGGCGTGCCTGGCGATTGTGGTGTGGCATTTTTACCATGTGATCTTCGACCCCGACGTGTACCCCCTGAATCCCGCGTGCTGGGATGGCCAGGTGTCCGAACACTGGCAGCACGAGGAACATCCCTTGGAAAATCCCCCGCGCGGTGCAAAGGATTAATCTCGACGGGCATTCATAACAACGCCAGTTGCCGCCCGGCCGGCTCGCGCAAATTGCTCACGCCCAATCCCAGCAGCCGGAGCGGGCGGGATACCAGCTTGTCCCGGCCCAGCAAAAAGCACGCGAGCCGGTAAATATCCGCCGCCTCGGCCAGCGGTTCCTCCACGGAAAACTGCCGGGTGAGCGTGGTGAAGTCGCTGTAGCGCACCTTCACCTGCACGGTGTGGGCGCCCAACCGGCGGTGTTTGAGCCGGGCGGCAATGTCCGCCGCCTGCTCTTTCAGGCAGGCGCGCAAGATCCGGCGGTCCGCCGTGTCCTGCAAAAAGGTTTCCTCACCGCTGATGCTTTTGATCTCATCCCCAATTTCCAGGGGCCGGTCATCCTCGCCCATGGCAAATTGCTTCAGCTTGGCGCCAAAGGAACCCGCCAGCGCGCGCAGGTCGCCCGGATAATCCTGCACATCTCCGACGGTCACCAGGCCCGCCCGGTGCAGGAGTTGCTCGGTGACTTTGCCCACCCCAAAAAGCGCGCGCACCGGCAGGGGGCGTAAAAAGGCCACTTTGTCCTGGTCGGCGATCACCGTCAGGCCGTCCGGCTTTTGATGGTCGCTGGCGATCTTGGCCAGCAGTTTGTTGGACGCGATGCCAATGGTGGCCGTCAACTGCCGCTCGGCACGAATCCGCGCCTTTAATTCCCGGGCGAGCGGCAGGGCGCCGGCTAGGGCGGCCGCCGGGGATTCCGCCGGACAGAGCGCGGTGGCATCCAGATAAGCCTCGTCAATGGACATCGGTTCCATCACCGCCCCGGTTTGCGCCACGATCGCCATGATCCGCCGCGATTCCTCCCGGTACGCCTCCATGCGTGGCCGGACGAAGATGCCCTGCGGACACATCCGCCCCGCCGTGGCACTGGGCAGGGCGGAGCGAACCCCAAACTGCCGGGCCTCATAGCTGGCGGCGCACACCACCCCGCGCTGGGTGGGCGGCGCGCCCACAATCACGGGTTTGCCCCGCAACTGCGGATCGTCTCGCTGCTCCACGGAAGCGAAAAACGCGTCCATGTCCAGATGCAGAATCACTCGCAACATCGCCCCGCCAGCCTACCACACTCCCCGCCCCGGGAAAACATCCGCCCGCCAACCCATCCGTCCTATTGTCCCTTAAGTCCCCTAATTGGCGACCAGGGCATCCCCTAATCCACTCTCCATTGGCTTCGTTAATCCTATTCATCAGATTTTATCCGCACTTTTCACCCACCCTGTATAAAAACGCACAGCCTTTTGGATGCCGCTGCCGGACGTTCCGGGGTGGCCAGGGCGTTTTATTGGGGAATTAGGAGGTTTGATGCTCTCGGTACGGTTGGCATGTCTTATGCTTTATCTAATTCAGTGGTTGTTGTTGTTTGACTGACGTAGTGGTTTCGGATGGGTCCGGGTTTCAATCGTGGGGATGGAAGCCTGGGTTCAGCCGGATAAAACCGGGGACGGTTTGGTGGTTCCCGGGGAAATTACACACCGCGCGCGCCTGGGCCGGTTGGCGGTCGAAGAGACTGCGACGAAGCTTGAAGGAGGTGGAGTGGGGGTGGTCGGCGATTGGGTTCAGGCGCGTGCGGGTTTAATCAATCAGAGTTGAATTTAGTTGAGTAGTGGCAACCGGGTGACTGCGAGCCTCTGTATTTGCTGTAACATTTATAATGCTTCACCTGTGTCCGCCGGTTTGTGTTTGAACTGCCAGTGTACCCGCCGGTCCGTTTCCAATTTCTTCCTGCAAATACAAGGCTTCTTCTTCGCCAGATGCCGTCCCCAACCCCCGATAAAATAGTTTAACAAATTTTTCACCCTGGACAGCGGATGTCCAGGGTCCCCTGCTAAAGTTGCGTGTGATGAATGTTATAACGACAGCGTCGGCAGCTCGCTCAGTCAAAAACCGGTCGCCGTTGCCCTTCCCCCGGAGTGCGCCCGCCCCCGGTTACAGACCCCACCCAACGGAAAATTGGTTTTATGCGCCAACGAACCAAGTTGTGTCGCCCTGTAGGCCGGGTCCTCTGACCCGGCGTCGGCCACCGAGCGAGCCTCGTATGGATGAGAGGCGGACGGCCATTCTCCCTCTCCCCGAGGGAGAGGGCCGAGGTGAGGGGGAAGTGCCCAATCGGACCTTTGGCGCATACAAACCACTATATTTATTAAGCAATCTGGTCTGGTTCGTTGGCAGCAACGTTAACATCCCTGCCAATGAAGGGTTGTATCCTTTGGCAAACGCCCCATTTCTCCTGACGTCCCCCCATAGGGCAGGCGTCCCCGCCTGCCGGTTGCCGCACCGTCCCGGTGCGCGCCTCATTTTGCCCAGAGCCCAGAGCCTAAAGCCGGCCAGTTTCCTCGGCCTGCTTCGCGTCTGTGGTTCCCATCCGGGAAATTTACTTCGCGTCTTTGCGCCTTTGCGTTAAATCCCGGTCCGGCTAAATCCGCGCTATTCCGGGCTAATCCGGCTAATAAAAAAAATAAAAAATATGAAAAACCTCTCAGCGGCAAAATCGGACGCCTGCCCCGCCAGCCGATTTTTCACATCCCGCTTTGCATCCGGCGCTTTCCGGCTTAGATTAGGGGTTTAATGACATTGAGATATTCCCAACCATGAGCCGTGATTTTATCAAGATTGGTGGCGCCCGTGAGCATAATTTAAAAAATCTCACGCTCCAGATCCCCCGCGACCAGCTCGTGGTCGTGACCGGGCTGAGCGGCAGCGGGAAGTCCTCGCTCGCCTTCGACACCATTTACGCCGAGGGCCAGCGCAAATACGTCGAATCTCTGTCGGCTTATGCCCGTCAGTTTCTGGACCAGATGCAGAAGCCCGACGTGGATTTCATCGAAGGCTTGTCCCCGGCAATCGCCATCGAGCAGCGCAGTTCCGGCAGCAGTCCGCGCTCCATCATCGCCACCACCACGGAGATTTACGATCACCTCCGCCTGGCCTACGCCCACATCGGCCGGCCCCACTGCCCGGAAACCGGCGTGCCGATTGTGGCGCAGTCCACCAGCGACATTGTGGACAAGATCCTCGCGCTGCCGCCCAAAACCAAAATCATGCTCCTGGCCCCGGTCGTGCGCCGGCAAAAAGGCGAGTTTCGCGATGTCATTGAGCGCCTGGGCCGGGAGGGCTTCGTTCGCGCCCGCGTGGATGGTGAACTGGTGGAACTCGGCGATCCCGACAAACGGATCAAGCTGGATAAAAAGAAGTTTCATAACATCGAGGCGGTCGTGGACCGGCTGGTGATGGATGACAAAATCCGGGTGCGCCTGGGCGATTCCGTGGAGACCGCTTTGCGCTGGGGCGAGGGCGTCATTTTCACCCTGCATCAAGAACCTGGCGCCAAAACCGACACTTGGACGGAGACATTGCATTCCAACAAAATGTGCAGTCCGGCCACGGGCAAAAGCTACGATCCGCCCACGCCGAAGCATTTTTCCTTCAACGCGCCGGCCGGGGCCTGTCCGGTGTGCCACGGGCTGGGCCAGAAAATGGTGTTCGACGAGGCGCTGGTGGTGCCCGACCCGGAATTGCCGCTGGATGGGGCCATCCAGCCCTGGCGGCGGGCCGGGAAGCGGCTGGCGATTTATTACAAGGCGATGCTGCGCTCGGTGGCTGAGCACGCCGGCGTCAGCACCGAAACCCCCTACAAGGATTTGCCGGAGTCCTTCACGAAACTCCTCATGAATGGTTCGGGGGACAAGGATGTGGAGTTCAAATTCTGGCGCGGCGGCAAAATCAGCAGTATCAACCGGCCCTTTGAGGGCGTGTTGCCGAACCTCGAACGCCTGGCCACGGACAGCGAGAGTGAGTTCATCCGCAACCGGCTCAAGGCCTACATGGCCCCGGAATTTTGCGAGGCCTGCAAGGGCCGCCGGTTGAAACCGGAGATTCTCGCGGTGACACTGGGGGACGCCACCGAGGCCGCGCGTTACGGACTGAAGCCGTCCAAATTGAAAATTCCCGGCCTGTCCATCATGGATGTCTGCGGGCTTTCAGTGGACAAGGCGGATGATTTTTTCGCCGGACTCCAACTGACCGAGTTTCAACAAAAGATCGCGGGCGAGGTCATCAAAGAGGTCCGCGCGCGGCTGGGTTTTCTAAAAAACGTCGGGCTGGGTTATCTCACGCTGGACCGGGAGAGCAGCACCCTCTCGGGCGGCGAGGCGCAGCGCATCCGGCTGGCCACGCAGATTGGCGCGGCGCTGGTGGGGGTGTTGTACGTGCTGGATGAGCCCAGCATCGGCCTGCACCAGCGGGACAACGACCGGTTGCTGGCCACCCTCAAGGGCTTGCGCGACCTGGGCAACACCGTGCTCGTGGTCGAGCACGACGCGGACACCATCCGCGCGGCCGACTACATTCTGGACCTCGGCCCCGGCGCCGGCGTGCATGGCGGCGAACTCGTGGCGGCGGGCACCCTGACCGACATATTGAACAGCCCCAAGTCCCTTACCGGACAGTATTTGCGCGGCGAACTGACCATCCCCATGCCCAAGGAGCGCATCACCCCCACGGAGGAGAGCCATTGGCTGGAAGTGTTGGGCGCCAAGGAAAATAACTTGAAGAATCTCGATGTTCGGATTCCCCTGGGCACCTTCACCTGCATCACCGGCGTCAGCGGATCGGGCAAAAGCACGCTGGTGGATGATATTCTTCGCCGCGCGCTGTTCCGGAAATTTTATGCCTCCAAGGAAAAGCCCGGGGCGCACCGGGTGTTGCGGGGCTATGAGGAGTTGGACAAGGTCATTGTCATTGATCAAACGCCCATCGGTCGCACGCCGCGCAGCAATCCGGCCACCTACACCGGCATGTTCAACCACATCCGGGATTTGTTTGCCCGGCTGCCCGCCGCGAAAATCCGGGGCTACGAGCCGGGGCGGTTCAGCTTCAACGTGAAGGGCGGCCGTTGCGAGAAATGCGAAGGCGACGGCCTGCTGAAAATCGAGATGAATTTTCTGCCGCCGGTGTATGTGACGTGCGAGGCCTGCAACGGCAAGCGGTACAATCGTGAGACGCTGGAAATCACCTACAAAGGCAAGAACATCGCCGAGGTGCTGGACATGACGGTGGACGAGGCGGTGAACTTTTTCCGCGCCGTGCCGAAGATTTACGACCCGGTGCAAACGCTGGCGGAAGTGGGCCTTGGCTATTTGCATCTCGGTCAGCAGGCCACCACCCTGAGCGGCGGTGAGGCGCAACGGGTGAAGCTGGCCACCGAACTGGCCCGCAAAGCTACGGGCAAGACCCTGTACATCCTGGATGAACCGACCACCGGCCTGCATTTCCATGACGTGGCGAAGCTGCTGGAAGTGCTCTTCAAACTGCGCGCCACCGGCAACACGCTCTTGATCATCGAGCACAACCTGGACGTGATCAAAACGGCGGACTGGATCATTGACCTCGGGCCTGAAGGCGGCGGCGCGGGTGGCAGGATCATTGCCGAAGGCCCGCCGGAAGCGATCATGGCCTCGGCGGAGAGTCACACGGGAAAATATTTGAAGGCGATGCTGAATCCAGGGGCCTAAGCACCAACGTCCAGAGAAATTACGACCATGCAGCTTAAGCCCCAAACGATGACTGCTACTTCGAAACCACACGATGCCTTTTGCCTATCGTCAGCCTTGGAAAACGGTATTTCACCCAAAGGCCTTTGCTGTGCCATGGTGTAGCCATGAGTGAATTGACAACGATCAGCACCCCGGTGCGAGCCCAGAGTGGCCCCGCTGCCTTGCCTATGCAATTGGGCGTGGACAGTTTCGCCACGGCCTTCGGGCAGGGCGATTCCGGTGCCAACCCCAGCGATGCGGAAAGTCTCCGGCACTTGGTGGAACGCATTGAACTGGCCGACCAGGTCGGTCTGGATGTCTTCGGCGTGGGCGAGCATCATCGCAAGGAGTTCCTGGATTCGGCCCCGGCGATCATTCTGGCGGACGCCGCCGCCCGCACCCGGCGCATCCGGCTCACCAGCGCGGTCACGGTGTTAAGCGCGGCTGATCCCGTGCGCGTGTTCCAGCAGTTTGCCACGCTGGACTTGCTCTCCCAAGGCCGGACGGAAATGGTCGTGGGCCGAGGCTCATTCATTGAATCCTTTCCGCTCTTCGGGCTGACCTTGGAGGATTATGACTCGCTGTTTTCGGAGAAGCTGGATTTGCTGTTGAATATCCGCGCGAACGAGCATGTCACCTGGTCCGGCCGGCACCGGCCTGCGTTGACGGGGCAGGGGGTGTATCCCCGGCCGCAGCAAAACCCGCTGCCGATCTGGCTGGGCGTGGGCGGGACGCCGGAGTCGTTTGCCCGGGCGGGCACGTTGGGGCTGCCGTTGATGATTGCCATTATCGGCGGCTATACGCATCGGTTTCGTCCATTGGTGGATCTGTACCGCGAGGCCGGGCGGCGGGCCGGGCACGCGCCGGAACAACTCAAGGTGGGCGTGCATGCCCTGGGTTATGTCGCCGAAACCACGAAACAGGCCGTGGCGGACTTCTTCCCCGGCTATGCGCAAAGTTTTACCAAAATCGGCCGGGAACGCGGCTGGCCGCCGGTCACCCGCGCCGCCTTTGATGCCATTAACGGACCCCAAGGCGCCTTGCTGGTGGGCGGTCCCGAGGAAGTGGCCACTAAGATTCTGGCCCACAGTGCCGCGCTCGGGGGCATCAACCGCATCACCTTCCAAATGGATGTGGCCGCGCTGCCGCAGGCGAAGTTGCTGGCGGCCATACAACTCTTGGGCCGCCGGGTCGCGCCGCTGCTTCGCGCGACCACCGTTGTGAATGCTTAATGCCGCAAGCCGAAATGTAATCCCCCGGATGAAAACCCACTGGAACCATTATTTGCCGGCTTTCCTGGCCATGCTGGCGGCGGCTTTATTGGGCCCTATGCCAGCGGCCGACGGCGCTCCGGTGCATCTCGTCGAGCAGGCACCGGTGGAAATAACGGCCGTGGCGTCCAATATCTATTTGGTGGATTTTGGCCGCGTGGCCTTTGGCAACCTGGAACTTCGGCCGCCGGCCAGCGCCACTGGATCCATCACGGTTCACTTTGGCGAGGCTCTGGCCAACGGGCGCGTCAACCGTCAGCCGCCGGGAAGCGTGCGTTACGCCAAGGCCGGGGCCATGCTCACCGGCGTCACGCCCATCGTCGTCGCTCCGCAAGCGGACCAGCGCAATACCAAACCGCCCAATGCCATTCTCACGCCGGCGGACTGGGGCGTCATCCTGCCGTTTCGCTGGGTCGAAATCCAGAATTGGCCCGGCGCTTTGCCACCCGAATCCCCGAGGCGGCGCGCGGCTTTTGCCAGCACCTGGAATGACAATGCCGCCGCCTTCCACTCCAGTGATGACATGCTTAATCGAATTTGGGAGTTGTGCCGCTATTCGATCAAGGCGACCACCTTTGCGGGAATCTATTTGGATGGCGACCGCGAGCGAACCGCTTACGAGGGCGACGCTTATCTGACTCAGCTAAGCCAGTATTACACTGATGGCGATGTGCAATTAGGGCGCGATACGTTTGACTGGTTGTTGGCCCATCCCACCTGGCCGACTGAGTGGGCCGCGCACCTGATTTTCATCGCCCATGCCGACTGGATGCAGACCGGCGACACGAATTGGCTGGCGCCGCGCTACGCGGCGTTGAAAGGCAAACTCCAGCTTGAAAACGCGCGCGCGGACGGTTTGATTGTCAGCCCGCCAGACAAACTGAAGAATGACCTCGTTGACTGGCCCGCCGGCGAACGGGACCGGTTTGAATTCAAGCCGGTGAACACCGTGATAAACGCCTTCCACTTGCGCGCCCTGGCCGACATGGCCGAACTGGCCCGCGCGCTGAACCGGGAAGCCGATGCGGCCGACTACACTGCGCGGGAGCAGTCCGCGCGCGCCGCCTTTCAAAGGCAACTGTTTGATCCCGCCCGTGGACTCTATTGTGACGGCGAGGGGTCCGGCCACGCCTCCTTGCATGCCAATCTCTTTCCCCTGGCCTTTGATCTCGTGCCCGCTGAGGACCGCGCTCGGGTTGCCCAATGGCTGGGAGACCGTGGCATGGCCTGTTCCGTGTATGCCGCTCAATACCTGCTGGAAGGGCTTTTTGAAAATGACCAGGCCGGCAATGCGCTGGCCTTGATCTCCGCTCCCACCGACCGTAGTTGGCGGCATATGGTGGACAGCGGCGCCACCATTACTTGGGAAGCTTGGGATCAACGTTACAAGCCTAACCTGGATTGGAACCATGCCTGGGGGGCCGCTCCCGCCAATTTGTTGCCGCGCTTTGTGCTCGGGGTTCAACCTCTGGCCCCCCAATGGACGCGCGTCATGATCCGTCCGAACCCAGGCTCTTTGACCAGCGCCGAAGGGAAAGTTCCGAGTCCGCTGGGGCCGGTGCAGATTCATTGGGACAATGCCCGGAGCTTTAAACTTTCGTTTACCCTGCCGACCGGTATGAGCGCTCATATTCAACTCCCGGCGAGTGGCGGGTCCAAGGGAGTTTTACGTGATGGAGCACGCGTGAACGCCCACCGTGCCGGGGCTTGGTGGACGCTGGACCAGGACATCACCGGGTCAGCGTCACTGGCGACGCTTGAATAAAGCCAGGCCACGTTTGCCGCACAGGTGGCTGAGTTAGTGGCCTCCGGTTCCGGCATAATTTCCAGTTCACTCAGCCATGGGAAGCTGTACCATGCGGTCACCTTTTATGGATACTCAGGCATTTCTTCAGCAACGATTAATTTGTGTGGCGGTGATTGACCAGCCGGAGGACGCCGTGCCCCTGACCGAGGCGCTCCTGGCGGGCGGGTTGGGAGTGATCGAAGTCACCTTCCGGACCGCCGGGGCGGCCGGGGCCATTCGCCGCATCCGCCAGGCACTGCCCGCCGCGCTTGTGGGGGCCGGCACCTTGCTGACGGCCGATCAAGTGAAGCAGGCTGTGGACGCCGGGG
>Ga0182012_10003417_pt1 | contig 16936 bp, 17 predicted proteins | sample 612S2SmetaG_FD_120486 | JGI IMG/M metagenome (GOLD analysis project Ga0182012, IMG submission 120486) | Permafrost microbial communities from Stordalen Mire, Sweden - 612S2S metaG | ecosystem: Environmental > Terrestrial > Soil > Wetlands > Permafrost | place: Sweden: Stordalen | collected...
CTGATCTTCCGGGATGCATCGGCGCCGCAGATACGATTGAAGAACTCGAAGAGCTCATGCGCGAAGCGGTTGAGTTTCACATCGAGGGAATGCGACTGCACGGCGAAGAGGTTCCGCCACCAAGCACGCGTGTCTCAACGGTCCGAGTCGCTTCGTAGGTAGACGCGATGTCACTTTGATCATCGGTCGATAGACAAATGTGTACAGATTTAATGTAGAAGTCAGTTGATTCCAGAATCCATTTGGTAAGTCGCTCTCGCGGACACTGTGTGGTCGTGAGGATTGCGTACGCCTAAAGTTGTCAAAAAAGTCGATTTCAAACTGTCAAAAAAGTCGCTCTCAGGCCGATGTTCTTTACAGGAAAATCGAAAGATTGTCCACTGTTAGTCGAGTGACTCGGCAATCTCCAATAGACCGGCGACTGTGACAATCATTCGCTCTCTCAACGCAACGAGTCGTTCCTGCACGACCTTTTCGGCTTCAGTTGGATTGGCGCCAATGAAGTCACTCAACGGCGATGGTCCACCGAGAAGTGTCACCTTGTGGGTCAAGGTAACACCGGCAGAGTTTTCATCGATCAAGAAACTCCACTTGGACACTGGACTATCGAGACTGCCGACGGTCCACTCAAAAAACTCCAGTGGTTGAAATCCTGTAATCGTGGACGTAGTCGTCCATCCTCGGTCCCCACGAAGCTGATCTCCCTCGAATTGGGAACCAAGCTCGAGCGGTGCGTCTGACGAGAGCCGAACGTCTTGGAGTTCGCTAGAAAACCTTGGAAGTAAAAGAGGATTTGACGCAACCTGCCAGACGGCCTCGAGAGATAACGCAGCAGTTTTTGAAGTAAAGGTACTGGGCTCAAGAAGAACAAGATTCATGGTCATAATTTAGTAATAGTCCAGGAAGAAACTCCTGAAGGCGTCTACTGCAAGGCTTGACATCTAGACGAAGCCCCAAATTCGACTGTCCAGAGTGCGCTATTCGATTAGCCGTTGAAGACGAAGCATGGCTAGAAGTTGATTGCCAAGAGGCGAAATTCACTTTCCCTAGCGAAATCAATGGGTCGTTCATGTACATTTTGTTTATGGATCATTGGAAAGAAATTGAACTAGAGCGTCGCTCGTTGACAGACCAACTAGCAACATTGAGCGATCAGCAATGGAACACTCCCAGCCTGTGCGGAGAATGGACCGTCCGAGAAGTGGCAGCACACCTTGTGGTTCCTCATAAGACGTCACTTTTTGGATTTGCCCGTGAGATGCTGAAGTCGGGTGGAAATTTTGACCGAGCAAGCATCAAATTGACTAGCCGCGAAGCGCAACGTTCGAACGCCGAACTCGTGGAAGACTTACGCAAATTTACGGAAGGTCGATTTACGCCACCGGGATTTGGATCGGAGGCGCCATTGGCCGACGTCATGATTCACGGTCAGGACATTCGAATCCCGCTTGGTTTGACGACGCCAGGCCCACTTGAACATTGGACGCACGTTCTCGATCTACTCGTCTCAAAAAAGGCGCGCAAGGCTTTTGTCCCGGGAGCAATTCCCGACGTTCAATTGGTGGCCTCTGACCTTGACTGGTCGCACGGAGCTGGCAGCCAAGTGCGTGGTCCCGCCATTGCGCTCGCGCTAACTCTCTCTGGGCGATCGGCATTGGCAACGAAGTTGGAAGGTCCCGGTGCTTCGCACCTTATTTCGGCGATGACTAAGCGGTAGGGCAACTGCTGAAACTTGCCCGCCTAGTCCGTCAAACTTGAACCAAGATTTTGCTTCCTAGGCATCATGGGTGAGCGATTCTTCGGCCTTGGCGTCTTTTCGGGCCTCCGCGAGATAGCGGTCACCGTGACGGATTGGACTGAAGGCAAAAGCCGCGGCGATAAAGGCCGTTAGTAAGCCGCTCGCAGCGTAGACATCGGCAACGCTCCCGGTAATTTGAATGGCCGCTGCGCCAACGAGTGCACCAATGGGAATGGCGGACCATGCCAACACACCGGCGATGCTGATGACACGGCCATACAGATGACTTGGGACAATCGCTTGACGGAGAGATCCGGTATTGATATTGAGTAGAAGGCCAAATCCCGATGATGCGGCCCAAAGAACGAGCGCGTAAGGATAGAGACCAATTAAAGCCATGGCGGTGGCCGACAGTCCGCTAATAACGAGAGCACCGAGTGCCGTTACTGAAAAAGACAGCCGTCGTCGAATAGGTGCTGCGCAAAGGCCGGCGACGACGACGCCGGCCGCTCCCGCGGCGAAAAGAAACGACGTCTCGGTCTTCGAAGCGTCGAGCGTCTTCTTGGCAAACAGAACAAGCTGGCTGTATTCCGTCGCAGACACGAAGTTGATGAGTGCCATCATGATTGAGATTGCGCGCAAGACTGGATGCGACCAGACGAAGTGAAGTCCCTCTTTGATGTCGTCAAGAATTCGACTCTTTTGCTTTGGCTCAATTCCAAGCCGAGACTCCGCGTCGAAATTCTTGCGAATCATTGCTAGCGCCAGCGCCGAAACGAGAAAACTTGCCGCATCAAAGAAGAGCAAATTCGCCAACGAGACAAATGCTACGAGAATGCCAGCGAGAATTGGGCCGACGACGCTACCTGCAGAATTAGTGGCCATGATGCGTCCGTTGGCGGCAATTAAATCATCGCCTTTGACAAGGCTCGGAATGGCGGCGAATTCACCACACGTAAATACGATGCCGAGGGTCGATTGAACAAAGGCTACGGCGTAGATGATGCCAATTCGCAGGTCGCCAACGAGAGCAACCACGGGAATAATGGCAATTGCCGCAGCACGGGCCAGGTCGCTCCACAACATCAGTCGTTTGCGAGGTAGTCGATCTACTAGAGCGCCTAGAACTAATCCGAACAACAAGTACGGAACGTATTCCGCGGCTGTCGTTAACGCAAGATTCGTGGCCGAGTGGGTGAGACTGTAAACGAGAAGTGGAAGCGCAAAAAGCGTGAATGAACTTCCGATCTGAGAGATGAGTTGACCGCTGAAATACAGCCAAAAATCTCGGCCAAGTGAACTTCGACTGTGCCCCACGTCACATCCTCGCTGGTTTCAATCCCGCCGTGTCCACGTTAGAGAGTCTCGAACGAAACCGCTGCAACAGACCGAATACCGACCTGACTCTAGTCTGGCCCTCCACGGCGAACATCTTCGAGAAATTCGTCTTCATGGCCGTGGTGTAGCCAGAGCAATTCACCAAGCATTTCTCGAACGCGTAAGAGCAATCGCAAGATTCATTTACAACCGTTCAACGCGACCCGCCCAACATCCCTGTGCGGCGTTGTGTACGAAAACAAAAGCAACCTCTTCATTCGCTAGGAATGACTGAAGAACGCTATCAAGTACATTTCCTTCGGTAATCGCGGCGTCGACCATCATGGCGTCAGTGTCATAAGCACGCACTGAAAGCATCCGCCGAGAAAACTGCAACGGTATTGAGTCTGAAACGGGCGCCGGTTGACAAGATTCACTATGCAAATAAATGGGGCTGGCCGAGCGATACGGCGAGTCTTTGGCAAAAGGGTCATACGAGACGAGAACGAGTTCATCGCCAATGTCCGCATCTTTCAGACACTGTCGACAGGGATAGCCGGGATTGGAATCGGCAACGTGCGAGCTCGTTGCCGTGGCTCGTAAAGCGTCGGCAACGTTGGGATCAATTGGTCGAATGAAGTAATCGATTTTTTTCGTCTCAGCAACCTCGCGTCTTGACTGCGCCGCTAAACCTTAAATGCCGACATGGAAGAACACTTCAGGAACCTTTATCTTCTATTTCCCAAGCGTGGTCGATAATGTGCCAGACCATTCTTCGTAACGCGTACTCCTGGGGCCATCCGGCGTTGGCAACTCCCGAGTGAAATTGGTTCATGATTGCCATTCGCTGCTGTGGCCACGGCGTTCGAGGCGGAACGCGAACCCCAATTTTTCTTCCGTACGTTCGTTCAGCCTCTTGAACGTGCGCAACGATTGCATCGCGGTCACGCCCACCACCTCGAGGCCCCTTTTTCATCGTGGCGGGTGCTCTCTTTACTATGTCGTCAAAATAGTGCCATGAGGCCGACAGAATCTCGAGATGGCGTAGGCGATCAACGCTTTTGGCAGGCGTTTTGTCCCAAGGACCAAGCACACTTGGTGCTCCAAAGTCAGTGGTGCCGTCGCCTTTGATGGTCCCAACGACAGAAATCTTTCCAAGTGGCCGCAATGCTGGCACAATTTTTTGATAGCGCTCTCGATAGTTCTCTACTTCTATGAGTGCATCTTCGACTGTTTTTCCTTGTCGACACCAACCCGGCCAATCGAGTGAAACCGCAAAGACGACTTTCTTGCCAACTTCGGTATAGAAATCGGTAGAGCGCATCTGAGCAATCTAACGAAAATCATCCGAACTTCCTGGCGACTGATAGTTCCCATTGGATTGGGGAGTGGGAGAACTAGAGAGACGAAGTTTGTCAGTCCTCAACAAGGCATTCGATGAAGAAATTGCCTTCATCATCTCGTTCGACGCCGTGAATGTCGTGGCTAAATCCTGGGAAATTCTTGTCGAAGGTTTCTAGTGCTGACAAGTAACGCAGAATTGGACCGTCGGCAGGTCCAGCGTTTTCTCCGGGCATGAGTAATGGAATTCCAGGTGGATACGGCACGACCATAACTGTCGACGCCCGGTTCGCCATTTTCGCAAGCGTCAATCGCTCGCTGTGACCGCGCACCAAACGTCGATAAGCGTCGCCTGGTGTCATTATGGGAACGGGCGTTTCGTCAAAGGCCCCGTCAAGCAATTTGAGCGTGTCGTGTCGGAGTACTTCCTCATGCATTTCGTCGCAGAGTTGTTTCAGCGTGTAGTTGGCGTACCGAGGAGAATACGAACTCGCGAGGTCCGGCATGGTTTCACTCAAGAGCTGTCCGTTGTCGTAGGCGCGCTTGAACGCCAGAAGACCCTCAAGAAGTGTCCCCGACTTTCCGATCGTTGTTCCCATAGAGAACAAAACGAGAAGTGTGTAGTCGCCAGTTTTCTCCACTTCAATGCGTCGATTATCAAGAAAAGAGCTGAGTATCGGGGCCGGTATGCCCATGAGCGCAAGCTCTCCCGTGACATTCGCGCCAGGTGTTGTGATTGTCACTTTCGTCGGATCAAGCATGCAATAGTCATCACCCAAATCGCCGAACCCGTGCCAGTTTTTATCGGCGTGCAAAACCCAGCACGAGGGCTCATTTTCTAGCAATTGAAGTGGTGCATCGCAAAACGAAGAGGTAAGCCCCGACGTCGGGTCCCGTACTTCATCTGGTTGCCACACACCAAAAAACCATCCTTCGCCATCTTTTTCACTTGCTGCGAGTTCATGTCCCACGCTGACGACACGCTTACGAAACAGGACTGCCTCGCGAATCGTGTCGGCAATAAGAATTTGTCCATTGTCTCCGTCCATCATGGCGGCTGCGACGTCGAGGCAAGCAATCATCGGATAAAAGGGTGACGTGGAACCATGCATCATGTAGGCCTCGTTAAAACGAGATGGCACCACGGGCGCGCGCTCACTAGGTCGCACATGAATCATCGATGCCTGCGAAAAGGCCGCTAGAAGCTTGTGCGTTGATTGCGTTGCAAATATTGTCGGATCATTCGTGTTTGATGTCCGGTCGTGCATCGCAAATCGATTCCGAAAAATTGGATGAAAGCGAGCGTACGCAAACCACGCTTCGTCGAAATGTATGCGAGGAACGCTTGCCTGCAGAGCGTCGATTACGTAATCGGCTCGGTAACAAAGGCCGTCGTAGGTCGAATTAGTCACGACGGCGTAGACGGCATCGAGGGCAACGCCCTTTTTCGACAAAGGATTTGCCGCTATTTCCTTGGCGATCGATTCTTTAGTTAGTCGCTGTCGCGGAATTGGTCCAATGATGCCAAAACCGTTTCGCGTGGGAACTAGATAGACGGGCAGTGCATCCGTGATTGCTAACGCGTAGTTGACCGACTTATGGCAATTTCTGTCGGCGAGGACGACGTCGCCAGCGATGACACAACTGTGCGCCACAATTTGATTTGCTGTTGAAGTTCCGTTGAGGACAAAATACGTTGTTGTAGCTCCGAAAATTCTCGCCGCATTTCGTTCCGCAACACCAACGGTTCCTGAGTGGTCGAGCAGTGAGCCAAGCTCGGCGATTGAAACTGAGAGATCAGTTTGAAAGATATTTTCACCATAAAAGTCGTAGAAGGCCTTTCCCACTTGCGACTTTCGAAACGCCGTTCCGCCGGCGTGGCCGGGTGTGTGCCACGAGTATTCATGTGAGTCAGCAAACGTGACGAGCGATTGGAAAAAGGGTGGCAATAGGTTGTCGGTGTGGCGACGCCACGCAAAATCAATTCGGCCGGCGATAAACGCCGGTGTGTCTTCAAAGAGGATGACTTCCTCTTGGACAATTTCGGCGATATCGAGGGGAATCTTTTCGATGTCCACGCGGTCGACGAAAAGAAAGACCGGAGTCGAGGAGTGGCGTTGTCTAATTGCCAAAGCAATCTCTTCAGCCGGACGAACACCGTCCATTAGATCCATATTCCAATCAAGAAGAAAGCAACCAAACGAAGGATCAGATTTTACGAGTGCCAGAGCATCGCTCGGCGACGAGGAAAATACCGTCTCGTGACCCAGCGCTTGCAGTTCGTTCGCCAGTCGGTTGAGGGTTTCATCTGCTCGTTGTAATAGCCCTGCACCGACCGAAATAAGGATTGGAAATGCACTGCGATCGAAAATCGGTAACTGGTTCATAGTCGTCTCCTAGGCGCATAAAGAGCCACACGGCATCAAATAGTTGAGCAGGTTTGGTAACCCGCGACTAGAGAACAAGGACACATGTCCTTATCGGAATAATTCAGGAATACGAGCGAAACGTAGTCCCACGCGACGATGCACCACCGTGAATCGCTACACGGATGCAATGATGCTTTTCAACGTGTTTTCGTTAACAAGAGTGCCTTGCTTTACGTCACCACGTAAGGCCCAGCGTCGAACGCATTGTTGATTCGAATGCCGCGTCACTTGACTGTGCGCGAACATCAAGGATTAGTTCGGCATCGGCGCCAACGGGCACTCGAAGCGGAGTTGTGGGGTCAATGAGCGCCTTAGCAATAGCTCGACCGACGATTTCTGGACCGGGCCGTCCTGACCCACCGGTGACCTTGGTATCGGTACCTGCCCATTGGTCATACAGCAGTTGGTACTGCTCGGGTTGGGGAAGTTCAACTGATCGTTTCATACCGGGGGCTATGTAGCCGGGTTCAATAATCACGACTCGAATGCCGAAATGTCCAAGTTCGTAGTGCAGTGTCTCTGAAAAAGCTTCAAGTGCGTACTTCGTCGCTGAATAGGGACCCTCGAGTGGTGTCGCGACACGACCTTGTACCGAACTCACGTTGACAATCACGCCACTACCTCGCGCTCGCCATGAGGGTATGACCATCTGAATGAGACGAAGCGGTCCGATGGCGTTGGTTTCAAACATGTCGCGAATGAAGTCAACTGGATACGTTTCGAGGGGCGCGGAGCCTTGCAATGCCGCGTTGTTCACGATGGCGTCAATTTCTCCTGCCGTGTCCAGCGCCTCGCTCATTGAATCTTCACTCGTGACGTCGAGCTGTAGTCGCTGGTCGACGTCGAGTTCTTGGAGCAACGAAACGTCACGCGCCGTCGCAATGACCTCGTGGCCCGCAGCCTTAAGTTCGTGGCACGTGGCGGCCCCAATGGCCCGACCGGCGCCGGTAACAAGAACTTTCATGGTTCGATGGTAGGTGTAGAAATGTGGGCCTGGCGCAAAGGTCGAGAATCACGAAAATTTCCGTTTCGTTGCGGAACACGTCCAGCCCACAAATTCTTATGTTCGATGCAGTTTCGGGCGCCCCAAGCACCGATACATTGTTGCAATCCGAGTGGAAGCGAGATCAAGATGAGGCGCCGTCAACGACGCACGTGGGCTTTAACAAATGTAGTGGCGGCAATGGCGATTTTTCTCGTGGCGATGCCAATGTCGGCGGGTGCAGCTACGAGTGCCAAAGTCACGGTAACGACGCTCCAAAGTGAGAGCGCAGCCATTAAGAACGTGAAGTGGACGTCGAACGTAACAACGTCACTCGGTAATGGCTCGTGGACGTTCAAGTCCGATGGACTGCCGAGTACCAATTTGATTGCAACTCGTTATGCGGTACCCGCTAACGCATTCAACGTGAGTGCGAGCGGAGCCAGCGTGGTGACGTCGGCCAACATTGTGAAGGCTCAGAATTATGACTACACGATTCCGCTGAAGCCTTCATATTCAAAGTCAGTGACGACGACCAATCAGGGACCAATTGGTTTTCTTTTAGACGGCGGTGCTTTATATAATCCCTACGAGGCCAATCACTCAACGGTTGCCACGAGTGACAACTTCATTGCGACCGTTAACGGCGTGTCGGCATCATTTATCGATACGTGCAACGGTCACCCTGGTCCTGGCGGGCAATATCACTATCACGGCCTGGCTACGTGCCTAGTGTCTTTGGCCACTGGCAAGACGCCAACGGTTACGTCCGTAACGTCGACGACTGGCTCGACCACGCCCGGTGTCAGTGAAACGACCGCCGCTTCAAAAAAGCCACTGATTCTCGGCTTTGCGTTTGACGGCTACGGAATCTACGACAACATTGCAATGAATGGCAAGACGGTCCCGGTGTCGGCACTGGATGCTTGCAATGGAATATTTTCTCCGGTGCCTGGTTATGCGAGTGGCATTTATCACTACGTGCTCGAAAATGTGAAGGGCGCACGCTCGTCAATTGGTTGTTACCACGGTGTTGTTTCTTCGGCCTACACCCAAGCCTTGCAAGGAGTTCTGAATGGCGGCAACACGCCGCCGCCACCTTCAACCACGACGACGTCGGCCGCAACGGCGCAAAGTCTCGCCGCGAACAAGGGTGAAGACATATTGCTTCGCGCGCTGCTACGGATGTCGCGTTTCGCTAACGACTGCTAGAAAGCAGGATTATTTGTTCAGTTCGCGTCGCAGACCGTCGCGTGCTCGGTCGCCAATCTTTTTGAACGAAAGCACCAATATGGGATTAGCAAACCACAGCGCGCCCTTGAACGTCAGATTCGCGTTGTAGGTCATGAGCGAGGATGTTCCCGTGGCATCTACTTTGATTTCATCGACTGATCGCAACGTTGGCGTCTGGGCTTTCAGCACCACGCGATTAGGTGGCTCGAACGCGGTGATTTCGTAGTCAAGGGGTATCTCTCGACCATTAAAGACTGAAACAACGTGAAAGACCGTTCCCAGGCCGACCGGTCCGTTCCCGACGCGTTCTGCCCGTGCAACGCCCGGATCCCACTTCGCGACGTTCTCAAACGCCGCCATGTAGTTAAACGTTTGAGTGGCGGACCACGTTGATTCAACTGTCGTTACATAAAGAGCCACACCAAAACTTTAGGGGGGCAAAAGAACGGAGCGACCAGTACTTTGTACCCTGTTATTCGCTTTTCTCGGGTGTCTTCGATACTGGCAAGAACGGCTTCAGCGTGCCATCGAGAACTAGGTCCCACGGCGTTGGCTCAATGCCGAGAACTTCTCGAGATTCCTTATCTTCCATCACAAAGGGTGCCTTGAATTGGTACTGCGTTTTGACGAGTTCTCGCATTTGTGGATTGACCAAGCCCAGTGCTCGAAGGACGAACGACGGAATGCCCGATATTTTCGTACGCGAAATACCCGCACGGTCGGCAAGTTCGTTAAAGACCTGACGGCTGGAACGCGGCGCATTACTTGGAACGTGCCATACCTTTCCCCAAGCTTCTGCGTTTTGAGCGACTGCAACCAAAGTTCGAGCGACGTCGTCGACGTAGCTCCAAGTGTGAAGAGCATCGGGGTCACCTAGTACCTGTAACGCTTTTCCTTTAAAGAGTCGTGGAAGGAAGTAGGCAAACTGCGACTGGGGAGAGTCACCGATGAAGTCTGAAGCTCGCACTTCGACTGCTTGTATTTTTCCAGCCTCATGAAGCGCAAGAGCGTCGTTCCACATTTTTGCTCGCACCATTGCCTTCGGGAGCGTCGAGCGAAGAGGATCGAGCGGCGTCATGGGACCGGTGGGCTTCCCGTAGGCGTACAGATTGCTCAAGGTGACCAACGTGGCTCCACTTTTCTGCGCTGCTTGCAAGAGAGCATCGGCTAACGGTGGCCAGTCGGTCAGCCAGCGGTGGTAGGGCGGATTGGCGCAATTGAACAGAGCTGCAGCTCCGGTGCAGATATTGGTTAAGAATTCGGCGTCGGTGGCGTCACCGGCTCGCAAGGTAATGCCATCTCGAACGGGTCCGCCGCCACTTCTCGTCACGATGTCAACCTGATGTCCGGCACTGCTTAGGTGTAGTGCGACACCGGTGCCAGTGGCACCCGCTCCCACGACTACGAATTTCGACATTTCATTCCCCTTCCGATTAAAAGAGCACTGCTCTCTCTAACCAGTGTGGCACACCTCTCCGAGAAAAGCAAGAGCAGTGCTCTCTTTTCTCTAAAATTATGAGAGACTGACGTCATGGAGCAGCGCAGCCCACGAAAAGTCGCTCGGGACAGACAAGTGCAGGCAATAAAGGCAGTCGCCCGACGGCTCGTCGCTCTGCACGGAGCCGCGGAACTGTCGCTTCGAGAAGTAGCGCGGGAAATGAACCAGACGTCTTCGGCTCTGTATCGATATTTTGCCAATCGCGACGAACTCTTAACGGCCCTCATTTTGGACGCCTACAACGAATTGGGCTCAGTCGTCGAAGAGGCAGAAGCGGTCGTCGCCAGGCCCAATCGACGCGAGCGTTGGCTCGTCGCGACTCGAGCCATCAGGCGTTGGGCCCTTGATCATCCTCACGAATACGCCCTCGTCTATGGCTCTCCCGTGCCGGGCTATCACGCGCCGATGGAAACAATCGCCGCTGCCACTCGGGTCGCGAGGGTTCTCTGCAACATAATTAATGACTTCTTCAAAGAGCACCCCGTCTTGATCGATCTCGAAAGTGAACAGCGCGTTGGAACCTTCATGGAAGTGAACAATTTGCGGACGCTGATGCCGGATGTTCCCGCCGAGAAGCTCGTTGCCAGCATTGACGCTTGGACGCAAGTCTTTGGCTTCCTAAGCTTCGAACTCTTTGGTCACTACGAAAACTCGGTGCGTGATTTTGACGCCTACTTCGATGACATGACATCTCGTCTGGGCACCGCTATGGGCATCTACTGACCACTGGAATCTTGTTAGTCGCCAAGTACCATGCCAGTTGTGATGAGTGGCGTCCATATTCGACGGGCCAACGCGAACGATGCGCCAACGCTGGCGCAACTTCGCTATCGCTGGCGCGTCGACGAGGCCGATGAATCTGGTCTTGATCTCGAAACGTACCAAACACAAATGGCAACGTGGCTGTACGCCCACGAGCATTCCCACCTGGGTTTCGTTGCGGTGCGCGATGGCGTCACGGTGGGTGAAGGTTGGTTGGCTCTCGTCGAGCGCGTTCCCGGACCTGGGAAATTCTTGCGGCGTTCTGCATACTTGCAGGCCATTTACGTGGTGCCAACGCATCGAAACAACGGTATTGGCGCATTGCTCGTGGGTGAAATGATGAACGTCGCTCGAGAGCTCGAATTGGACTATGTCGCTGTCCACCCCAGTGCCAAATCATTCACGTTTTATCGACGTCTCGGCTTTGACGAAACGTCTCGACTACTCGAATTTGACATGCGTCTGCCCAAGAATTCCGGGTGAGTTCAACGCTGGCGGCTCAAAATTCTCGCCGTGGGAAACGCCAACGGATCTCTCTGATGAAATTCTTCGGACTTAGGTTGAGAGCGATTGGTTCTGTTGAACCATTTTCGCGAGAAACTTTCGAGGAAGAAAACGCGGCGTTAGCGTCACCAATTTGTTGGCCACGCCGGGAACAGCCACGGACGTTCCTCGTAGCATGGCGCGGACACCGTAACGCGCGCAATCTTCTGCGCTCATAAGCTTTTTCCCTTTGACTAACTTCGAGTCCTCCATTGCGGCACCTTTTTGAAATCCCGTGCGAATCGCACCGGGGCACAGTGTCGTCACGGTCACGCCGGTTCCCGCGAGCTCGGCTGACAACGCGACGCCGAGTGACAAAACATACGCTTTGGAAGCAAAGTACGCCGCCATGAGTGGCCCAGGCATGAAGCCGGCAACTGAGGCAACGTTCAACACTCGTCCCGAGCCCCGAGCGACCATCTGTGGAAGCAACGCCCTCGTGAGATCAGTGAGAGCAACAACGTTGAGCATTACCAGTTGATTCAGTCGATCAGGATCGTCGTCGATGAAGCCGCCGAATAATCCAATGCCGGCGTTATTGACCAAGACGTCAACGTCATTTCCTTCGAGCAGTTGGAAAAGCTTCTGACCGGCGCCATCGATCGATAAATCAAGCGCAATGGACCGCGCCTTTATGGCGTGTTTGGATTCGAGCAATGTTGCTAGGACGTTCAGTTGTTCGGCTCGTCGAGCAACGAGAATGAGATCAAAGCCCTTTGACGCCAGCTCCTTCGCAATTTCTTCGCCAATGCCGCCCGATGCTCCCGTTACCAGTGCTGTACTCATCGGGCCCCCTCGTGAATTATCAAAGCATCGCTACTTTACGGGGTTCCTTAGGAACCCACGGCCGGCAAAGTCACTCGCGACGATTCTTGCTACGTCGTCGAAAAGTGGGGATTGTGTATAAAACCCAGCAAACTGCCATCGGGCGTCGTCACCATGGCGGTCGTAATGCCGTCGCCGACGTCTTCGGGCGCCGACTCAATGGTGGCGCCAGCTTCTAAGGCATCAACAACAGCGCTTTGCACGTCGTCAACGCCCCAGTACGTCCGCGCACCCTTTGACGTATCGCCATCGGGTAGGAGACCTAACTCATAGCCACCGACGTTGAAACCAACGTAGAACGGTTCATCAAAATAGGGAGCGAAGCCAAGTAATTCGGTCCACCACTTTTTAGTCTCGTCCAGTGTGCTCGTGGGATAAATAACGGTTCGAAGTCCAAGAAGCGGCGTGCTCATGCGTTATTCGTAGCACAGCGGAGGACTCTAGGCCACGCCGTTTGGTACCGCTCCGGTTGGCGTGCTAGTTGCTGCCACTTGGACGTACTGGGGATCCACCGCGAGCACTGTCCACGATGCGCCACTGTCGTCGCTGTATTGGTACGTCGGGAGCCACGCCACGCGGCTATCAGCCAGTGCGTATTGTTCGTACACAATGACGTCGGAGGTCAGGGTGACCACTGTTGGTGCAAGGGTCGTTGTTGTCGAGTCTTGTGTTGCTAAGGGCGGTTGCGAGCTCGCGCCGAGGCCGAGCGAAGCGTTTTGCGACTGGAGCGTACTCACACCGGCGACGGGAGAAATAACGGGATACGAATCTCCGGTCGAAATTGTGGTGATTATGCCCGACGCGCTCGAAAGTGAACCGTCCGCCGCGAATTGAAAGTCGTCGTAGGTGTTCGTAGGGCTTCCTCCGACTTGCAACGTGTACGAAACGTCACCTTGGTTCACCGTGGGACTGGCGAACGACAACGTCGTAGGAATATTGGACATGATTGCTTGGGCGAGTGCCAACGACTGGGTGTCGCTCGGATAGGTCGGAGCGTCGGGCAGACACGTCACTGGCCCAGGAATGGCCGACGACGTACTTGGTGGCGACGTGACTACGCATCCAGTGGTGCACGACGAATCCGAACACGGCGCGGCCGTGTAGGTCCAGTCGATTTCTGCGCCGTTGGGGTTGTTCGCGTAGAGCTGGGCCCCGTTTGCGTACGTAATTTCCCACTGCGAACCGTCCGTGTTATTCGTGGTCACCGGCGTCGTGGTACCGAACCCGAGCGCAGCAGAAATTTGTTCCAGAGCGGTCACGGGGTCTGACGGCCCCGCTTCAAAATAGATGGGTGCGCTGGACGCTGTATTTGAAAGTGACGGTCCGGCGACGAAGTCCATCGGTCGAAGACGAAAAATCATGGTCGCCGCGCCCGGCGTCGTACTCGGCCTCGCGGTCGAAAAATTTGACGGCGTCTGTGCGCTATGGGCAACACCCAGTTCCAAAAGCGGCAGCGAATTTCCTAGTCCGGTAAGTAGAGCGATGCCGCCCGCGGTTACGAGCGCAGAAGCGCCAACGGCACTCGCCATTTTGAGTCGAAAGCCCCTCGCAAACGTCAAAGCCCCTCGTCGAGGCTGTTTCGTAATCCGACGCATCATCGCACCGAAATCGGCGTGTTGGTACGTTGCGTCGGTGACGGGATTGGCCGCTCGAAGTCGCTCGGCGGCATCGAATTCAAAATCACTCATAGAAACTCTTTCGCAGGGTCTTCATGAAGGTCTTTGTCATCACCTTGCCAAAACTTTCACGGGCGCTCATCAACCAAGAGGTGCTGGCGAAATTGGGCCAACGACCTTGATAATCGAACCGCGGCCGCATTTTCTGTCGTGCCCAAAATATGAGCAATTTGTGCGCTGCTAAGGCCGTCCCAGAAATGCAGCATGAGAATTTCGCGCTCTTCGGGACCAAGCAGCATCAGGGCCTCGGTGATTGCGGCGTCGGCAACGACAGCGTCTTCGGCGGAGCTCTCCGTCATGACGGGTCGAAGGGCTGTCTCAAAAGCCGTGGCGCGGTTCTTTTTCCGGCGAGCGTTTTGGAGAACGTTGCGAGCCACCCCAATGATCCACGCCGTTTCGGCGTCAGCCGGAACGTTGTCGATTCGACGCCACACGATAATCAGCACTTCTTCGACGAGATCGTCAAGATCGCTGGAATTAAGAGGATATAAACGCCGTCGCAAATAGTTGGCAATGGCGGGCGAGTTGTCGCGGGCCAGGCGCTCGAACCGTGTTTTTTCTTGCGAGCCCATTACTTCTTTCTGTCGTCTGGTGACTCTTTCTTACACGCCCCGTTGCAATATTGGCGAATCTTGCTCGTCGAGCGAATTGGAAGCCTCACGCGGTGTTGTTTTTGGGCGATGGTTCAAATGAAAGCCAGTGTCCGTGGGCGTGGCACCATCCCCATGGTTCGGGTTCGCCGCCGGGAGCGGTACAGACAATCTGGCATCCGCCCGCTTGGGGTGACTCGGTTAGCGCCGTGGGCGGCTCGATGCCGGGAATTGCTCGGGGCCATTCCAAGTAGAGCCAGTACACGGGGTGGTTTCTGGTGATGTCGAGCATTCGAGCGCGCCACGCCCGCTGTTCCTCCAGCGAAAAATATGCAGCGACCCACGAATGAAATACGAGCGTGGGAACAGCGTCACCAGCGAGTGCCACGGCTTCGTCAATGGCGTCAACGGCTGTCCCTTTCAGGCGAGTAATTGGCTCCCAGAGGGGGACTTCGGAAAGAAGAGCTTGGAGTCGTCGTGCTCGTCGCGTGTCTTCTGGCCACAGGCACGCCCGCAACCAGAGTGCGTCATCGGCGTTGACGACGTTGAGTGGCGACGGATCGATGCCTATGCGTTTTTGAATGACCGGCAATGCCCCTAACTCATTGAACGGCGTCAAGTCTTGACAGATAAGTGCGTCAATGGTTCCGTCGTCACTTTGAATAACTCGGTAGTGATCGGGATAGAGATTGAGACCGGCTGACATGCCAACGTCCACCAAATTAATTTCGTGTACGCCGCGGCGTCGCAATTCTCGTAGAACCGCAATGACGATGGCAGACCGGCCCACTTCGTTGGTCTGCGTCGAACGATGTAGTTGTTTTTTGATGACGTCGGGAGAATGTTCGAGAAACGCTACAACGGCGTTGGCAAAATCTTGCGCCGACGTGCCGATGTTGTTCGCGGCCGCTTCGTAGAGTGGTGCGAGCGTTGGGTCGCCGAGCAAGGCGGTGTAGTGCAGCGCCGCCAAAATGAGCATGGGGTTTTGTTGTTCTTTTCGAACACTGAGCAACATGTCAAGCGCCGTGTCAGAACTACTGAGAGCGTCAATCAGGTGGCGATAATAAGGAAGCCGCTCGCGGTCCTCGGGCGACATGGCGGAGCGAAAACGACGTGCGGCGTCTTCGTGTTCGCTCAAAATCCGCGAATGTTCTTCCGGCGACATCGTGAAGCGATGCTTTAACTCGTCGTCGTGATCGTTGTTGGCCACGACTACACACTACGCAGCCGTGTATTTTCCCAACGTTGGCTCGATTCGTGCTAACTAGGTAAGCGTCGTGGCTGACGTGAATTCAATATCGTCGGGCAGCGCCGTCGTGTGTCGCGGAAACGAAATCAAAATCGTTACAGCCGCTAGACCAGCCACGATTGCCGCCGCAAAACAGCCCCGGTGATAGCCCGTCATGAAGGCTTGACCAACGGCGTGCGATAGTGAAGTGTGCAAGCTGACGGGTAGCGCATGGACGGTTCCCAGCGCCGCCTGGGTTGAAGATTTTGCTACACCGAGTTGCGCGGGCGACAGAGGCACGTGTCGAAAGGCGTCCACTATTTGTGGCCCAAAGACGGATGTAAACACTGACCCAACGATGGCGACACCCATGGTGCCTCCGAGTTCTCGCGTCGTGTTGTTAACTGCAGCCCCAGCGCCGATCTGCTCGGGCGAAAGTGAGCCCATCACCGCCGCCGTGGACGGAGCGTTAATCAGAGAAAAGCCAAACGCGAGCGCAATCATGGAAAGAATGATCGGACCGAAATATGCGGTTGAGATCGACTGCGTGCCTTGCCACCACAAGGCGAGACCCATGATGGCGAGACCTCCAGCGACGACGGCTCGCGCACCGATGCGTAGGGCGAAAAATGCTCCAAGAGGCGAGATGATTGCGGTTGTAATAGCAAAGGGCAGCGTGTGCACACCCGCGGACAAGGCTGAGTAGCCGCGAATCAACTGGAAGTACTGCGTGACAAGAAAGATGAAGCCGAAGAGGCAAAAAAACGCTATCGC
>Ga0182012_10003422_pt1 | contig 16898 bp, 16 predicted proteins | sample 612S2SmetaG_FD_120486 | JGI IMG/M metagenome (GOLD analysis project Ga0182012, IMG submission 120486) | Permafrost microbial communities from Stordalen Mire, Sweden - 612S2S metaG | ecosystem: Environmental > Terrestrial > Soil > Wetlands > Permafrost | place: Sweden: Stordalen | collected...
AACAACTTCGATTGGAAGCCGCTGACCTACGCGATGGCCCGCGACGCGCCGCCGCTCGTGACGACGATTCACGGCTTCTCGAGCCCGCCGATCCTGGCCGCGTACTATGCCTGCGCGGGACGCAGTTTCTACTGTTCGATCAGCGACGCCGACCGCGATCCCGGTCTCGACTATCTCGGTACCACGTACAACGGCATCGACCCGTCGACGTTCACCTTCGTCGAGCGTCCGGGCGACTATCTGGTGTTCCTCGGCCGCTTCCATCCCGAGAAGGGCACGCACCTGGCGATCGAGATCGCGAAGAGAGCCGGCGTGCGGCTGAAGATCGCGGCGATCCCGCAAGACGAAGAGTATTTCAAAACGCGAGTCGAGCCGCACATCGACGGTGACCGCGTCCAGTTCCTCGGCGAAGTGCGCCGCGAAGCACGCAACGAGTTGCTGGGCAACGCGCTCGCGCTCGTGCACATGACCACGCGCCCCGAACGCTTCGGCCTCACGCTGATCGAAGCGATGGCCTGCGGCACGCCTATTCTCGGCGCGCGCATGGGCTCGCTACCGGAGATAGTCGTAGAGGGCGAGACCGGTTTTCTCTGCGCCGGCGTCGATGAAGCCGTCGCGAAGGTTCCGGCGCTCGCCGGCCTCGACCGCCACGCCTGTCGCCAACGCGTCGAGTCGACGTTCTCGCTGGAACGCATGATCGACCGCTACGTCGACGCGTATACGATCGCCCTCGACCGCCGCCTTCCGCCGCCGCCGAGCGCCGAGCGCTTAGCCTGGCGCGCCCGCGACAACTGGGAGCGCCCCATGGCCTTCACCGAGATCCCGCCCAAACCGGCAGTCGCGGTAGCGACGCCTTTGTGGCCCGTGGGCAACGGTCAGTCTCGTAGGGAATTTATTTGATGGAGGCTGCCACGCGGGCGCGGCGGGTCGAGGTTTCCTTGGCGCGCTGAGCCGAGAGGTAGCGCTCTTCGTAATCTTTGCGGCCGGGGGCGTACATGTCGAGGAGGACGGCGCGACGGCGGATCGTGGCGCCGTGGAGGCCGCCGGGCGGAATCGTGTAGAACTCGCCGGCGCGCAGGGTCCGCTCGGAACCGTCCTCGTAGCGCAGCGCGATCTCGCCCTCGAGCACGTAGCCGGTCTGGGACTCCTCGTGGCGGTGCATCGAGAGTTCGTTGCAGCGCGGGGCTTCGAAGACCCAGTACACCATGGTCACGCCGTCGCCGGGCATCACTGCCCACCAGGCTCCCGGTCCGCACGGCAAGAGCCGCTCCTTCGGGAACATCGTTGCGTAGCGCTCAGCGCCGTTGTCTTCCGTGGCCGGTCCGATCTCCAAGTACACGTTCATCCTCCGCCCTCAGGCTACCGCATCGGGCAGTCCGGGCGCAGGGCGAGCGAGCTACCGGTGACCGGGACTTTGGTCCCGGGCCCAGCCCGACCGACGTCGCAGGGCTATCGGGCGAGGGCCGACGGCCGAGCCTTCCACGAGAGCACGGCCCGGGCGCGCTCGGCCTTGGCCAGGGCCTCGGCGACCGTCTTGCCCAGGATCGTCACGTGGCCCATCTTGCGGCGCAAGGCGGCGTGGGCCTTACCGTAGAGGTGCAGCTTGGCATCGGGGTCGCTCAGCAGTTCGACGATGCCGTCCAGCTCGTCGCCCGTGCCGTCGCCCAGGATGTTGATCATCACGGCCGGCGAGAAGAGATACGGTTCCACCAAGGGCAGGTCGCAGATGGCCCGCACGTGCGCCTCGTATTGCGAGATCTGGGTCGCGTCGAGCGAGTAGTGGCCGCTGTTGTGCACGCGCGGTGCGATCTCGTTGACCAGCACCTCGTCGCCCGCCACGAAAAACTCGACGCAATACGCGCCGACGATGCCCAGCCGTTCGCCGATCGTCTCCGCGGCCGCGCGCACGCGCGCCGCAATCTCCGGCGAGATGCGCGCGGGCACGATCGAGGTGGCCAGCACGCCGTGGTCGTGTTGGTTTTCGCTTGCGGGAAAGGCGATGCTCGTGCCGTCGGCGCCGCGCGCGCAAATGATCGAGACTTCCAGATCGAAGGGCACGAAGCGTTCGAAGATCAGTTGCGCGCCGCGCGCTTCGGCGAGCGCGGCGTGCGCCGCGTGCGCGTCGCGCACTACCCATTGGCCCTTACCGTCGTAGCCGCCGCGCGCGGTCTTCATGACGGCGGGAAAGCCGAGTTCGCCGATCACCACGTCGAGCTCGCGCGCGTCGGCGACCGGCGCAAAGGGTGCCGTGCCGATGCCGCACTCGCGCACGAACGTCTTCTCCAACACGCGATCTTGCGTGATGCGCAGCGCGGCCGCATCGGGCCGCACGAGCCGGCCTTCGCGTTCGAGCAGCAGCACCGACTCGAGCGGAATGTTTTCGAATTCGTAGGTCGTGACGTCGCTACGGGCGCCGAGTTCGCCGATCGCACGCGGATCGTCGTACGCCGCCACGATCTGTTCGTCGGCGATTTGCCCGGTCGGCGAATTCGGAAACGGCTCGAGCGTGACCACGCGATAGCCCATGCGCTTCGCTTCGAGCGTGAGCATGCGGCCCAATTGGCCGCCGCCGAGGATGCCGATCGTTTCGATCACAGTTCGATTTCCCGCACGCTCGCTTCCGCGGCGGCGGTGCGCGCTTCGAGGCGCGCGAGGAGCGCCGGATCTTCCAGCGCGAGGATGCGCGCCGCAAACAGCGCGGCGTTGGTCGCGTTGCCGATGGCCATGGTCGCCACCGGCACGCCCGCGGGCATCTGCGCGATCGAAAGCAGCGAGTCGATACCGTTGAGCGCCGCACTCTTCACCGGCACGCCGATCACCGGCAACTGCGTCTTGGCGGCGGCCATACCGGGCAAATGCGCGGCGCCGCCCGCGCCCGCGATGATCGCCTTGAGCCCGCGTCCCGCGGCGGCTGCGGCGTATTCGAAGAGGAGGTCGGGCGTGCGATGGGCTGAGACCACGCGCACTTCGTGCGGAATGCCCAACTCTTGCAATGTGGTCGAAGCCGCCCGCATCGTCTCCAAATCGGAGAGGCTGCCCATGATGATGCCCACCCGTGCGCTCGCTTCCATGCCGACGCGTTTCGCCGCGGCGGAGGTGTGCCCTCGACGGCGCGGCAAATCCAGCATCCATGGCGCGATTTCTCCTCGGCGTAAACTATTGGCCGCGGTCGAGCGCGATGGCGATGTGGTCGCGCTTCGACGCCGCGGAGATCGACGAAGATTTCGCCCGGATGGCCTCGCTCGGGCTCGAGGTGGTGCGTTTCTTCCTCACCTGGGAGACGTTCCAGCCCGCCCCGCTCGAACTCAACGCGCGGGCCGCCGACGACTTCGTGACCCTGCTCGACCGGGCTTCGGCGCACGGCTTGCGGGTGATGCCGACGCTCTTCACCGGCCACATGAGCGGCGTCAATTGGCTACCCGAGTGGACGCTCGACCGGCGCACCGGGCCGCATCCGCGCTTTCGCACGATCGCGGGCGGTCGCACCGTGCCCTACGGCATCGGCGACTTCTACACCGGCGAACTCTTGGAAGCGCAGCGCTTCTTCGCGCGCGCCATCGGCGAACGCGCGCGCGACCACGCGGCGATCCTCGTGTGGGACTTGGGCAACGAATTCTCCAACCTGCGCGCGCCGCAACGCCCGGCCGATGCCGCACATTGGGCCGCCGCGCTCGCACACGACCTCGCCGATGCATCCAATCTGGGCACGACCGCAGGCACGCACGGCGAGGATCTCAGCGAAGATCGCGCGATTCGCCTATCGTCGCTGTGCGAGCCGCTGGTGTTCGGCACGATGCACGGGTACCCGGCGTACAGCACGTTCGCACGCGGACCGGCCGACCCGGAGGTCGTGCCGTTTCTCTACGACTACAGCGGCGCGTTTGCGGCCAAGCGCATCTTCTTCACCGAGTTCGGCACGCCGGTCGCGCCCGAGGGCATGCAACGCATCGGCGCGATGCCCGGCCTCGACGACGAGGCCGGTGGCCTGTACGCTCGAGCCGTGCTACCCCGCCTGCTCGAACGTGGCGCGCTCGGCGGCATGTGGTGGTGCTGGACCGATTACGCGCCCGACCTCGCCGCCGAGCCGCCCTTCGATCTGGCGCCGCACGAGTTCCACTTCGGCATGGTACGTCAGGACGGCAGCGAGCGGCCCGTCGCCCAAGCCTTCGCCGACTTTGCCCGCCGCGACCGGACCCTGTGCGAGCCGTCATATCCGCACGTGAACGAAGAGGCGTATTATGAGGCGTTGCCGGAGGCGACGGGGGCCGCATATGCGGAATACGTGAATCAACACGAAAGCCGGGGAGTCGAAGCGTGAGCCGCGGAGCGAGAGCGTGAAGGAAGGCCGGGTCATCATCGTCACCGGCGCGTCGTCGGGCATCGGCCGGGCGCTCGCCGAACGCGCCGCGCGCAGCGGCTTCCGCGTGATGGCGGTGGGCCGCCGGAGCGAGCGCCTCGAGGAACTCAAGCGCGTCTGCGCAGCCTCCACCGGCTCGATCGAGACGATCGCCATCGACCTGCGCACGCCCGGCGCGCCCGCGCTGATCGTGCGCGAGACGCTCTCGCGTTACGGCCGGCTCGACATCCTGGTGAATAACGCGGGCGGCGTGGCCGTGGGCCCGATCCTCGAACAGAGCGATGGAGCGCTGCGCGAACAGTTCGAAACGCACGTCTTCGTGCCGCTCGCGCTCACGCGCGAATCACTCCGCGAGTTGCGCCGCAATCGCGGCCAAGTGTTCTTCGTGGGCAGCGGCGTGGCGCGCGTGCCGGTCGCCGGGCTCGGCGCCTATCCCGCCGCCAAAGCCGCCGTGCGCAACCTGGCGCGCATCGTGCGCATGGAAGTACGCCGCGACCGCATCACCGTCACCTACGTCGACCCCGGCGCCGTCGCCAGCGAGTTCATGACCCGCGCGGGCTTCGACGGGCCGCCGGGCTGGATCGCCGCGCAGCCGCATCAGGTCGCCAAGCGCATCTTCGACGGCATCAAGAAGCACGCGACCGTGGTCAACGCGGTGCCGTGGCAGACGTCGCTCGTGGCCCTGGCCGAAGCCTTCCCCGCCGTGACCGACTTCTTGCTCTCGCGCGCGCCCGGCCTCGTCGGCACCGCGAATACGCCGCCGCCCGCTCCGAACGGCCTCGCCTCGGCTCACGCAAACGGAACCGGAAGCAACAACGGCAGCAACGGCAGCATGCACGCCGTCAACGGCTCGCACGAAGTGCCCGACGAGGAGCCGCGCTCGCCGTTCGAAGACGCGCTCGCCGCGCACGCGGTGCGCATGCGCAAACTCAACCTCAGTTCGGCCTTCGTCGCGAGCTTGCTGGTGGTGCCGGGCCGCACGCTCGATGTGGGCGACGTCTCGCTACGCTGGGCCGGCATGCCAAATAAGAACGAACGCGCCCTGACGACCGAAGTGTTGGAATCGCTCGCTAACGCGGGCTTCCTCTCACGCAGCGGCGACGAACGCTACGTCGTGGTGCGGGCTGCCGACGCCACGAGCGAAGGCGGCGCGGTTTAAGCTACCGGCGGGGCAAAGCGCCTACCAGTAGACTTCGTCCTGTTTGTCGGTCTTGTCGTACTTGGCGAAGACCTGCGGGTTCTGCGCGAAGAGCGTCTGCAGATCGGTGATGCGCGCGGAGTCGAAGGGATGGTCGCGCATCCAATACGTGCCCTTGTCGCCGTACTTCTTCGACATCACTTGGAAGAACCAAATCAGTCCGTAGGGATTGTACACGCCGGTCGCCGCCGCGATGCGTGCGCCTTCCTCATCCGCCTGCGCCTCGATGTGGCGCGATACGTTGGCATCCTGCGCGTTTTGAATCTGGTTCATCGCGTATTCGGCGCCGAGGCCGCCGATCGGCCCGAGGATGATCTGTGCCGGGATGCTCAGGATCGTGCCGATCGTATTGGAGATATTGGCGTTATTGATCCGCTTGGCCACGTGATGCAGCACCATGTGGCCCGTTTCGTGCGCGAGCACGCCGGCCAACTCGTCGCGATTTCTGGCCATGCGCAAGAGCGGCTCGTTGATGTAGATATTGCCGCCCGGCACGGAGAAGGCGTTGGCCGAATCGCCCTTGACCACGTGGTATTGGATCGGATAGGGATAGCGGTCGCGCACGGTGGCCGAGATGATCGAACCGACTTCGTTGAGATGCTCGTAGAAGGGCGAGTCGAAGAGCAAATCGCCGTCGTCGCGCAGTTGCTGGAACACCTCGTTCCCGAGCGCCCCCTCGTCCAAGGCAAGCGCCGGGGCCACGTGGCACAGCTCGGTGACGCCGACGGTGGCGATCAAACTTTTCACGAACAGAGAGCGTTGCATCGGGCATGACCTCGGCAGCGGTCGGGAGTAACGCAATTCCATGAGTTCGGGGCGCCGCCTCTTGCGGCTGGGCGGGATTTTCCTTGGAACGTTGGTGGCGCTTGCGTCGTTCCGTAGCCCCGCCATGGCCATCACCGAACGCTTCTCCCCGCCGGCGGCCTCGCTCGAGGGCTACACCCGGGATTTCAAGTTCGATACGACCCTGCGCTTCCACATCGCGATCGAACTCCAGCCCAAGGATCGCGGCCTCGACCAAACGGCCGCGATGGTGGCCGACCCGGCCTCACCCATGCACCGGCTGCACCTGAGCGAGGCGCAGTTCGTGGCCCAATACGGCCGCTCGCAAACCGAGATCGACAACATCCTCATCTGGCTGCGCTCGTGCGGCGCGACCAATATCTACGCCTCGCACAACCGGCTCGTGGTGGGCGCCGACCTCGACGTCGACGGCGTCCAGAAGGCGTTTCAGACGAAATACGATCTCTGGGAGCGGGGCGAGCGGTCGATCGCCGCGCCCACGACGCCACTGACGCTGCCCTTCACGGGCGTGCGCGCGGTGCGCGGGGCGATCAAGGCCTTCACGCCGCGTCTGGCCGACGTGGCGGAGCGTCCGGGCCTGCCCACCGACTTCCGCGCCCAGTGGTACGACCTCGAGAAATTCCGCACGGCCTACGACGCGATTCCCGACGGCGGGCGAGGCATGCGCGTCGTGTTGATCGAGGACTCCTCCGACCGCGCCGATCAGCGCGACGAAGGCGGCGCGGCCGACAGGCTCGTGACGCCGCCGATCGGCGAACAGGTCTGCGGCCGCGACGACAGGGGCCAGGAGCCCACCATGGACGTCGCCGCGATGCAAGCCCTGGCTCCGGGCGCCACGATCGACATCCGCTACGATGAAGTCTGCGTGCGCGGCGGCGAAGGCGACGTGGAAATTCAACACGTGCTCGACGACCTGCCGCAGCCCGACGTCATCGTCTTCCCGTTCGCGGTCGCGCCGCTCTACGGGCCCATCGTCGCTGCATTCGGTCCGCCGCCGATCGCCTACGAAGAAGCCATGCTGCGCGGCATTCCGGTGGTGGTGCCGTCGGGCGACGACGGCGCCTACGGCATTCGAACGCCGGGCCTGCCCGACCGGCCCGCGGTGACGTATCCCTGCGCGCTCTCGATCGTGATCTGCGCGGGCGGCAGTTCGCTCGGCGAACGCAACGGCGTCTTCGACGAAGGGCCCTGGAATGACGGCACGCACGCGAGCGGCGGCGGCATCTCGTTCGAGCCGCGCCCGTCGTGGCAGTCGGCGCCGATGGAATACGCCCTCGCGCACAGCGTGCCTTATCGGATGGTGCCCGATCTCGCGGCCGATGCCGGCGGCCACCTGCTCGATCACTGGCACGGCTACGCTGCGGGCGGCGTCGACGGCACGAGCGAAAGCGCGGCGCTGGTCGGCGCGCAACTCGCCGCGATCAACGCGACGATTCCGGCGGAACGTCGCCTGCTCACCGCGGGCGATCTGTACGTGCTCGCAACCGCGCATCCCAAGGCATTCCGCGACGTGACCAAAGCCAACGACCGCGGCTATTCCGACAACGCACTGCATCCATTGCCGTTGCCGTTGCCGCTGGGCTTCAAGGGCGTGCTGCCCGCCACGCCGCCGCCCGTGCGCGGCTGTCTCGACGTGCGGCCGCGAGGCTGCGACGTCGACGTCGGCTACGACTTGGTGACCGGCCTCGGCTCGCTCAAAGAGCAGACCGCCAGCGCCGCTTTGAAAGCATCGCCGTAAAGAAGGCGCCCGTCACCAGCAGCACGATCGTCGCGCCGCTCGCGGCGTGGAGATAATAGGACAGATACAATCCGCCGACGGCGCAGAGCGCGCCGATCGCTGCGGAGAGCGCGAGCATCCGCGTGAAGCTGCGCGTCAACTGATACGCCGTCGCCGCGGGCGTGACCAGTAAGGCCGCCACGAGCACGATGCCGACGGCTTCCAGCGACACGATGATCGTCAGGGCCAGCAGCACGAGCAGCGCGTACTCCACGAAACCGGCGTTGATGCCGCTCGCTTCGGCGACGACCGGATCGAACGACGTGTAGAGCAACTGGCGGTAGAGCAGCGCGAGCGAAATCGCCACGATTGCCGAGAGCGCCAGCACGAGCCACACGTCGGAGCGCGAGATCGCTAAAATGTTGCCGAAGAGAAAGCCCTGCAGATCCACGGCATACGAGGGCAGCCGGCTCATCAGAAAGACGCCGAAGGCAAAGGCGCCCGTAAAGAGGACGCCGATCGCCGTATCGAGCGAGACCTTACCGCGCCGGTTGACGTAGCCGATGCCGAGCGCGGTGATCACCGCGACGACGGCCGCACCCAGGTAGTAATCGATCCCGCGCAAATAGGCGACCACGATGCCCGCAAACGAGGCGTGCGCGATGCCGTCGCCGATGAACGAGAGTTTGCGCAGCACGACGTATGTGCCGATCGTGGAGCACAGCGTGCCGACGACGAGCGCCGCCAGGAAGGCACGCTGCATGTACTCGTACTGGAAGGGCGCGAGGAGCAGGTCGCTCACGAGGCGTCGAGCGCGTGCGCTTCGGTGCGCTGATGGCCGTGCACGTGGGTGTGTTCGCGAATTCCGGCGTACGCGCCCGAGTCGAGCACTTCCGCGGGCAAACCTTCGGCCAGCACGCGCCGATCGAGCACCATCAGCCGGTCGAACCAATCCGAGGCGCGATCGAGATCGTGCGTGCTCATCAGCACCGGCAGTCCGTCGCGCACGAGCGAACGCACGATGACGCACAGCGCGTCTTCAGTGGCCGCGTCCACGCCGGTCGTGGGTTCGTCGAGCAAGAGCAGGCGCGGCTCCTGAGCGATGGCGCGCGCCACGAACGCCCGTTGCTGCTGGCCGCCGGAAAGTTGCGAGATGTGCCGGGTGCGCAGATCGCCCAGGCGCAGCGCGTCGAGCGCGCGATCGATCGTCTCGCGATCGTGTTTGGTGAAGCGCGAGAGCGGCCGCATGCGCGGAAAGCGCCCCATCGCGACCACGTCGTAGACGCTCGCAGGGAAATTCCAGTCGACCGCTTCGATCTGCGGCACGTAGGCGATCGTGCCCGGTGCGAGCCCGCGCGGCCGCGTGCCGAAGACGTCGACGCTGCCTGAGGTCGGCGGCACGAGGCCCGCGATCGTCTTGAGCAGCGTGGACTTTCCCGAGCCGTTGGGACCCACGATGCCCAACGCCTGGGCGGTATCCAGGGTGAACGAGACGGTATCGAGTGCGAGCACGCGCTCGTAGCGCACCGTGAGGTCGCGGACGTCGACGGCGATCACGGCGTGCCGCCCAGCGCTCCCACGATGACGCGCGTGTCGTAGCGCAGCATGCTCTCGTAGCCCTTGACCAGCGGATCGGTGCCGATCGAATCGTCGTAGAGATTCTGGACCGTCTTGATGCCGGCGCTTTCGGCCAGCGCGCGCACCAGCTTCGGGCTATATTCCGGTTCGGCGAAAACGGCGCGCACGTGGTTTTCGCGCGCGAGACGCACGAGATCGCCGAGTTGTTGCGGATTGGGCTCCTGGCCGGGCGAATTCTCGATCACGCCGATCGTGCGGATGCCGAAGCGGGCGTTGTAATACTCGAAGGCGTTGTGGAAGATGATCATCGTGCGCGACTCGGGCGGGATGGTATCGATCCGCGCGGCGATCTCTTTTTGCAGACGGACCAGCCGGCCGTCGGTGGTCTTGGCGTTGCGCGTGAAGAGCGCTTTGTTGCGCGGCTCCTGCGCGATTAGCCCGTCGCGGATGTTGGCGACGTAACCCTGCGCGAGCACGGGGTCCATCCAGAGGTGCGGATTGTTGCCCTTGTGCGGCAGACCCGTGGAGGCCACCACGATGCGCAAGCGTTCGTTTTTGGCGTTGTCGATCGTTCGGGTGAGCCACGACTCCAAGCCCAGGCCGTTCTCGATCAGCACGTCGGCATGCGAGATCTTCTCGATGTCGCTGGGCGTGGGCTCGTAGTCTTCCGGCGAGGCGCCGACCGGGACCAGACTATCGACCGCAACGCGCGAGCCGCCGACCGACTGCACCAGCGAATTGAACGTGCTGATCGTGGTCAGGACGCGAATCTGCGCGGACTCGCCCGTCGGCGGCTGCTTCGTCTGTAGGGACGAACATGCGCAGACGCAAGCCGTCGCAGCGGCTAGAAGCACCATTCGCATCGATTTGCAAATCATTCCGAAATTCACCGCACGCTTGAAATGCGTCCCGGAGCCACAGGTTCCTTTTTTGGGAACGCCCCGGAGCCTGAGCGCGTTCGAGGCATTGTGCACTGGCTAGGCGTAAGGTTCGCGGTATGAAATTTGGTCGTCTGTTCGCCGGGGTGGGGGCGCTGGCTGCGTTCGTCGCGGTCGCCCTCTTCTACGCGGTGAGCCCGGTAAAGAGCTTTGACTTCGAGGACTCGCCTGCGGTCATCACCCGTCCGGGGACGGATCTCAGCGACGCCTACCTCTTCCCGAGCCCGGTCAACCCCAACAACGTGGTGGCCGTCATGAACATCCACCCCGGCTTGCCCGCGGGATCGGCCGGCACGACGTACTTCGATCGCGGCGTGCTCTACCAGATGAAATTCGACCTGAAGTATGCGAGCGAGGCGATCGGCTCGCGGCCCGTCGAGGACATCGTGCTCCAGTTCTCGGCGGGACCCGCCTCGAACGGCACGCAGCAAATCTTCTTCTACGGGCCGGGTACGCCCGTGCTGATCGGTGCGCAGTCGAAGCTGGTCAATAGCGGCGTGCCCACGGCGTCGGGCTTCATCAACAAGATCTTCACCGCGCCATCGGGCGTCACGATCTTTGCGGGCGTGCGCGCGGATCCGTTCTTCTTCGACCAGGCGCAGTTCTTCAACATCGTGCCCGATCGCAACCAGGGCTCGACCAATCCGAGCTGCTTGCCGGGGATCGGCAACAATCAGTGCCCGCAGGGCTTCAACAACCCCGGCACCGACTATTTCGCGACCACGAACGTGCTTTCGATCGTGGCCGAGATTCCGAAATCGATCCTGCAGCAAGAGGACAACACCGTCGTCGCATACTGGGCGACCGCTAGCACGAATAACGGAAATTAGATGATGCGGAAACAGATCAGACGGCTTGCCGTGGTCGGTGCGTCGTTCGCGCTCTCGCTCGCGGCGTTCTCGAGTTGCAGCAACGACCCCACGCTCGGCGGCTCCAACAGCAACGGGCAGCAGACGACGTTCATCCAGGTCGACCGCGTGGGCAACCCCGGCGTGACCGAGGTATTCAGCCCGTGGGCGCGGCACAACGCGAGCAACCGGACGACGCCCCAGGCCGACGCGACCGCGATGCAGACCGACATAACGACCTTCGTCTCGACCTATGGCGGCCGGAGCGGCGCGATCCAGAACTTCATCGCCAACATCCTGACGCCCGACGTACTGCTGGCCGACACGTCGCAGCTGGCCAGCGGCGCGTCGTACCTCGGCTACGAGACGGCCGGGCAGATCAACGACTACTGCACCGGCTACACGAAGCCCGGAGCCGGCCTCTTCGGCGGCCGCGCGCTCCAGGAGGACGTGGTGACCACGACCTTCAGCCTGGTGTTCGGCAGCCTCGTGCCGCAGATCTCGGCCGGCTCGACCGTGCACAACGTGCCCGCCGGCGCGATTCCGGACGACGGCAAGGAAAAGAACGGCCTCAACGGCACGCCGCAGTTGACCACCGACAACGTCAGCTGCTCCGACAAGACCTTCACCCTGGCGCAGTTTCCCTACCTGGGGGCGCCGCACTAGCTCCTGAGAGAGGGTCCGGCAGCCGGGGGCCGTATAACGCCCGGTCCGGCCCGCGCAACAGCGGGCCGAAACGTGGGGATGTAGCTCAGTTGGTAGAGCACTTGCTTCGCATGTAAGGGGTCAGGAGTTCGAGTCTCCTCATCTCCACCACGTTCAAAGCCCGTAACCACGGGCTTTTTTGATGGTTGATGGTGCTCGGTGAACCACGCGAAGCAGCGCCGTGTAACCAAGGACGAATGTCCAACGTCCTGCCCAGTCGAGCGTCGTGATGCCCGTCGTACGCTTCGTCCGCAACGAGGATCCCGGTACTGCCGTAGAGGTGCCGGGAGACGAGGTTGCATGAGGTGGTGCCGCTGACAGCGGATGAGGCGATTACGTCGACCGGCCCATGAGCATCACGTTGAGGAGCGGACGAGAGCATGATGACGTTCATCAGTATGGCGACCCAAGCGCCGTGTTGCGGCACCGCGGAATGGCAGACGGCCGTCGCCACCTGGTGGCTCGCCATCGTAGCCGCCCTGGCGTTGGTTGCAACCCTAGTCGCGGTCTTCTTCGCGCACAAGTCGTCTCGGTCCGCAGCTCACGTCGCGCAAATCGCACAAGAAAATCTCGACGCATTCCAGACGACGGAGCGAGCTAAACGCACGGAAGAACAAGTAGAGCGGTTCGAGAGCGGCCTGGAAGAAATTCACTCACGCCTCATTTACCCGAACTTCTTACCGTCCGCGGGTTCAACACGCGTGCCCATCGAAGATCGCTTTTGGTCGAACCAACAGGAGCAGAACGAGATACGTCGTCTACTAAACTATTTTTCGTGGGTTGAAGACCTCTCGAAACACCGTCTCTTGATTGACGAACTATATTTCGGTCGCCTTGGGACCCCACTAGTCTCCACATACATCGCGCTCCGCCCATTGCTCGCGCAGATGGAAGTCGACCGGCTCGTCGATTCCGCGGGCTTTCGAGCCTTCGCCGTGCGCGCCTTTCAGCATATAAAGACATGGCCCGTCCTGCCCGTCATCCTCGACAACGTCAAGCTCAACGAAAAAGGCGACGACTTCGTCATAGGCTGAACGCGGCTATTTGCGCCGCGATCGGCTCCCTACGGAATCGTCGTTCGGTGGGTCAAGGCCGCCTCGGCCCGAGCCGCGAGACGGGGATTGTCGAGGCGTTCACACCAGGCCGCAAAGCCATCGGTCGGTCCGCGCCATGCCAGTTCGTCGACGTCGGCGAACAGCGGGGCGTCGGTTCGGAGCGTCGCTAAGCGCTTGAAGAGTAGCGCGAGTTCGCGGCGTTCTCCGAGCACGTCCGCCGGGAAGTCTTCGATCGGGCCGTAGCGCGCGAGCAAGGCCGCTGCGCCCTTGGCGCCGATACGGGGAATTCCCGGATACCCGTCGGCGCTGTCGCCGACGAGTGCGAGGTAGTCGGGTATGAGCGGCGGACTCACGCCGAACTTCGCGCGCACGCCGTCGGCGTCGCGGACGACACCGCTCCTGCGGTCGACTTGAACGACAAAATCCTCGCGCACGCATTGCGCGAGATCCTTGTCGGGCGTCCAAATGCAGACTCTCTCGACGCGAGGATCCGGCGCTGCGATCCGAGCCGCCGAGGCCAGCGCATCGTCGGCCTCGAGGTCGACCATGGGCCAAACGGCGACACCCATGGCAACGAGGGCCTCTTCCAACGGCTCGAATTGCGCGCGGAGCGCCGGATCGATGCCCTCGCCGGTCTTGTACTCGCCCCAGAGTTCGTTACGAAACGACTCGATCACGTGATCGGTCGCAACGCCGATATGGGTGGCACCGTCCTCGACCATCCCCAGCACCGTACCGAGCACGCCGGCTACCGCGCCGTAGCGCCCGCCACTTCCCTTGGGAGCCCGACGGAGGCCATAAAAATGCCGGAACAGCTCGTACGTGCCGTCGATGAGATGGACGATCACGTCGCACGCGTTCGTCGAGCCGCAGGCCTCCTCATCCACCCCCGCGCTTTCCCCGATAAGAACCAAAAGGAGAAGCGTGCCCGCAACCCGCTCGCCCTGGCTCATTCCGGCGCTCCTGGCGGCCATAGGCATTGCCGCTCAGGTCTTTCTCATGCTGCGCGTTTCCACGCGGCCGCTCGTGCGTCACGTCGGCACATACGATCCCTCATCCGTGGGCAAGTCGGCACGGCAAACGCTGCATCTCTATTTCACCGAGGGGCCGCGCGGCATGCGTGGGGGCCACTGGACGTATTCGATTGCGGCCGTTCTCGACGGCGGCGTCGCCAATCCGCCGAGCGACGTCGGCGACACCCGTTTCGTCGGCTACGCTCGCGACGGTCGCGTACTCTTCGATCGGCGCACGTCGTACGCGACCGATGCGAGTCCGGGCCTGACGTATATGGCCGATGTCTCCACGGCACCGGATATCGAGCGCCGACTCGGGAGAATCGATGTCGTCTACCGCGGCAAAACCTATTCGCGCCGGGCATTGCCCTATGCCCCGCCGTCGGCACGCGCCAGAGCGGTGGACGCCTCGCACATCCTGATCGACCTCGACTGCGAGCACTATTCGTCGGTCATGGTTCACTACGCCGAAAATCGGGAACTGACTCCCGCATCGACCGATGCGCTCGAAACCGTGCGAAACTGTTGGGTTAGCGCAGGTTCTACGTCCTTACGCACGCCGATAGCGACCCGCAACGATGTGGTCTACCTCGACTTCAATAACGGACTGCTGTATACCGATCTCGGGGTCCGGATCCAAGTCGATGGCCGCAGCCGGCCCGAGTCGAGCCTCCCGAGCCGCGAATAGTCTAACCCGCCCAGCCTTCGCCGGCCTAACACTCCACCCGAGGACGCGTGCTGCGCGAAGCGAACCAAAAGCGCCAACGTGCTCGTTGGGAGGCCCCCATGGACAAGCTCGCTCGTCGTATTTTCGCTGCCTCGGCCGTCCTGAGCCTCACCGGCTGCGGCCTCCAGCCGGCAACGCCCGCCGCGCAGTCGCTCGAGCAGTCGATCTCGCGACGCACCCCGGCAGTCGACAAGACCGAGTTTTTCGCCAACGGCCGGAACATCCGGTTTACCCGGAACGGCGGCGCGGCGACCAACTTCTTCATCAAGGGCGTCGATTACGCGCCCTCACCGATTTGTAGTGGCTCGATCGGAAATCCGCTAGGCAATAACGAAAGCGCTCTCTGGCAACGCGATCTGCCGCAACTCCGCAATCTCGGTGCGAACGCGGTCAAGGTCTACAACGTCGACCTCAACGTCGGCCCGATCGATCGTTTTCTGACCGCGGCCTACAACGGCGGAAACCAGCCGGTGTACGTGGTTCTCTCGATCTTCTTCCCCGGTGCGGCGGCGCTCAATTCCGGTGCGGTGGCCGATCTCGCCAATCAGTACAAACGCCTGGCGAGCACCTACGGCGCCTCGCCCGCGGTGCTCGGTATTTCCATCGGCTCCGAGGTAAATACCGACAACCTCGTCACCCAACCCGCCTTCTGGCAGGGCATGAACGCGATCGCCGACGGCGCACGCCAGGGCTTGCAGCAGGCCGGGGCCCGCAAGATCATCACGACCTCGATGGTCGACGGCTATAACGGCGACACGAAGATCTGGAATCCGATCTCCTACGGCGAGCAGTACGGGTTCAAGATCGACGCCTGGGGCATCAACGTCTACCGCGGCAAGTCGTTTGCAAGAGCGAACCTCTGGACGCAAGCCCAACAGTACACCACCAAACCGTTCCTGCTCGGCGAATGGGGTGCGCCCGAAGCGTACCATCCCAATGGCGACCCCAACAAAGCCGTGGAATGGCCGGCGGGCAAAGTCGCGACGATGACGGATTACATCAGCGGACTCGACAAGGATCTCTACCAGAACTCCACCGCGAACGGCGGCGTGAATTCCGGCGGTTTCATCTTCGAATGGAGCGACGAATGGTGGAAGGCCGAGAAGGGCGACAACTGTTCGCATCTGCCCAACGGCGTCGTCAATAAGAACTTTCCCGACGGCTTCAACGACGAAGGCTGGTACGGCCTGAACTCGATCGCCGTCGGCAACCCGAACGTGTTGACGCAGCGGCCCGCTTTCGCAACGCTGCAAATCGACTGGAGCACGCAGTAAGATCCGCGGTTGAGCGAGAGCGGCCCGCTGACGAAGGTGTTATCCGAGCCAAAGCGGTCCCTTTCAGAACCGCGCCAGTTCGGCCGTGTCGATGGGCGGCTCCGCGCGCTCCAGTACGCGGGTGGGCGCTTTCGCATCACCCGTAGGTGAACTCGGGCTTGCTCTGTCCGACCTCGATGATGTAGCCGTCGGGATCGCGGATGTAACAGCGCGTCTCGCCATATTTGTCTTTGGGTTCCGTAATGAATTCCGCGCCGCGGCTCCGCCACAATTCGTATACGGCCTGAATGTCGGCCACGCGGATATTCAGGAAGCTGCTCACCTTATCGGGGTCGGGCGGGACGCTGAGCGTCACCGTGGGCTTATCGGGCGTCGGACCGCCCCCGACGTTCACGATGAGCCACGTGTTCGCGAGCCGGATGTATCCGGGTGCACCCTTCGTATCGCCTCGGCTCAGGATTTCGGCGCCGAAGACCTTCGCATAGAATTCGAGGGATCGCTCGATGTCGGTGACGGTGATGAAATGCGCGATGGAAATGCCCTCGCGCGGCGGCATCTCGTACCCCTTGTGCTCGACTTCAACTTCGCTCACTGACGACTCCGCTTCGGGTAGAGTGGGATTACGGGACCAGCCACACCTTACGGCGCTAAGCCGATAACGCCGTCGCCCGCGGCGATGACCGT
>Ga0182012_10003425_pt1 | contig 16892 bp, 20 predicted proteins | sample 612S2SmetaG_FD_120486 | JGI IMG/M metagenome (GOLD analysis project Ga0182012, IMG submission 120486) | Permafrost microbial communities from Stordalen Mire, Sweden - 612S2S metaG | ecosystem: Environmental > Terrestrial > Soil > Wetlands > Permafrost | place: Sweden: Stordalen | collected...
GCCGGTGGCGGCTGTGAGGAGGCTCCCGTCGATGAGGTTGCCGGTGATGCTCGGCAGCCCGGTGTTGGACGGGATGAGCGCTGCGATGAGGCTCGTTGCGGGTGAGGTCGCGGATACCGATCCTGCGGTGTTGGTGGCTGTAACGACGACGCGCAGCGTGGAGCCGACATCGGCGCTCACGAGCGAGAGGACGGCTTCAGTCTCGTCGGAGATGTCCTTGCAGTCTTCGCCGGTGGTGTTGCAGAGCTCCCACTGGTATTCGTAGGTGAGCGGTTCGGTGCCGGACCAGACGCCCTTGATTGCGCTGAGCAGGCCGCCGTCGGTGAGGCCGCCGACGATGCTCGGGAGTTCGCTGTAGGTCGGCAGCAGCCCGCCGATGAGCGAAGTCTGCGAGGAGGTGGCGGACGCCGAACCCAGCGAGTTGGCGGCGGTTACGACGACCTCGAGAGCGTTCTCGACATCGAGCGGCCCAGGCGAGTAGGTCGATTCCGTGGCGTCGGCGATGTTGGAGCATTCACCGGTGAGGGCCGAGCAGGTGCGCCACTGGTAGGTGTAGGAGAACGGCGGTGTGCCGTACCAGGTGCCCGGGTTGGCAGTGAGCGTCTGCCCGTAGACGGGCTCACCGGAGACACTTGGGGGTTCGTTCTCGACGGGAGCGCCCGCGCGCACCGCCTGGGATGCTGCCGAGGTGTTGCTGGAGGATCCGGCGCTGTTGGTGACGGTGACCGTCACCTTCAGCTTCTCGCCGATCTCTGCGGTCGTGGGACGGTAGCTGGCTTCGTCGGCACCCGGGATGTCCACGCATGTCGCATGCGGGGCGCAGCTGAGCCACCTGTAGCCGTAGGTGAAGTCGGGCGTGCCGGAGAAGACCCCTGGCGTGAACGTGAGGAGCTGGCCGTCGTGTGGTGTGGCGGAGATCACCGGACGGCGTCCGGCGCGTGGGGCCTGCGCGGCGATCGGAGCTGTGGGTGCGGTGGTCGTTTCGCCCTGACCTTCGGAGTTGTGAGCTGTGACCTGCACCTCCAAGGAGTGCCCGTAGTCCAGGTGCGTGGCTTTGTAGATCCCCGCGGTCGCGCCGGCGATGTCGAGGCAGTTGCCACCACCGGCTTCGCAGCGGAGCCACTCGAAGGTGTAGGTCATGGGGACGCGCCCGGTCCATTTGCCATGGTTCACGTGGATGTAGGATCCGTCTCTCAGGCTCCCCGAAAACTGCGGGGGGTATGTGCTCGACGGTGCGCCCACCGTCGAGGCGAGCGCAGGGCCGGCGCTCAACAGCGCGGCCGTCAAGGCGGCTGCCAGAACGCCCACGAGCCGCCTGCATCCCGCGTGAGCAGCAAGCAGCTGTCGCACCGCGTAGGTCCTACCGGCCGCTACGCATGGCGTATGCGTGCCGAAATCCGCCGGACTGTGCCCGTCTTCGTCCCTAAACCCCATGTCTCCTCCTCCGCCCTTCGCAGAACTCCAATCTGCGAAACTTGTCCCCGCGATTTACAAAGGTAGCACTCGTGTCAACCCAAGGGCGGTGCCCGAAGACTGCGCCCAACGGCGCATACGCACGTGGATGCACTTCGGATCACCGGGATCCGAAGTTTTCTTGGAACAGGCCTAGGAGCGCTAGCTGCCGGCTGACGCGAGGCCGAAGGGATTGCCCTCGGAATCCCTGCAGACGGCGAACATCTCGCCGGGATGTACGACCGTTCCGCCGAGCTCTCGCACATGCTCGAGTGTCTGCGCGAGGTTCTCTGTCCGGAAGTACGGCAGCGAGAACGAGTCGCCCGGCCCCAGCCCGCGCTGGTGCACGCCGACGGCGGCGCCGCTGTCCCCGGCCTCCCATCCCTCGCCGACGGTGCGCGGAGAGAGGGCCACGCCGAGGAACTCGCCCCAGAACCGCCGCGCACGCTCGGCGTCGTCGGCGGGAAACTCGACCAGGGCGATTCGGGGAGCCATGCCCGCCACGATAGCCGGGCTGGGCGGGGTCGATCACACGTCCAGCACGGCAGGGGCGCGGAGTACGCTCGCCTTGTGCGTGCCGGCCACTGGGACGGGCTGGCCGTCCATCGGTGTAGTGGTGAGCAGATCTCCAGCCAGCAACACGCGTAGCAGGCGCGCACGCGTGGCCCGCCCGCGGCGCGCTCTGGCGGTTGCGCACGCCTGTGCGCTCGCGGCACTGATCGCCGCGCCGGCGGCCGGCGCAGCGGTCTACACGGTCAACACCGTGGCCGACAACCTGCCGCTGGCGGGTGAGTGCGGCGGGCTCCCCGGCGACTGCTCTCTGCGCCAGGCACTCGACCGGGCGCAGAACACGGACATCGTCCGCGTTCCCGCTGGCACCTACACGCTGGTCAATCAGGAGATCGGAGTCCGCGGCGGCGTGAGCATAGAAGGAGCCGGACCGGAAGCCACCGTCATCAGCGGAGCCGGGTCCGACCAGGCCTTCGAGTTGCTTGGAGGCGCTCCCACGCGCATCGCGGGCCTTTCGATCACGGACACCTACAACGACTCCGGCGAACCGCAGGGCGGAGCGATCAGCGCCATGGCCCAGAGCGGTGAGGACCTGACGGTGGAAGATGTGAGCATCACCGACAGCAGCTCGCCGGACGGCTACGGCGGCGCGATCGAGACGGGCAGCGCGCTGACCGTGCGCCACAGCCGTTTCAGCGGCGACACAGCCGCGCGCGGTGGCGGCGGCGCGATCGACCTTTTCCCCGGTGGCGAACCCGCCCTGGAGGTCTCCGACAGCGTGTTCGAAGGCGATTCGGCGGGATCCTACGGCGGCGGCGCGATCCTCGTCGAGGGGGGAGGCTCGCTCGCGGTGAGCGCGAGCACCTTCGCGCGCGACACCTCCACCGCGGGTGCCCCCGGTGGAGCGCTGCAGCTGGACGCGCGCACCACCGGCACGATCTACAACAGCACCTTCACACTGGATACAGCCGGATTGGGGGGCGCGGTCTCAAGCGAAGCCTCACAGCTCGCGCTGGTCAACGACACGCTGGACGCGGACGGCGCGCAAATGGGTGCGGGCCTGGCGGTGAGCGCGGGCAGGGCCTCCGTGCAGAACACGATCTTCGGCGCGCCGTTTGGCGGGGGCGGAAGCTGCTCGGGCAAAGTCGCCTCCGCGGGACACAATCTCGACGAAGCCTCCCCGAGCACCTGCGGGCTCTCGGCGAAGGCGGGGGATCTCGTCGGCGGCAATCCCGAGCTGGGAGCGCTCGGAGTCAACGCAAGCATCGATCCGACCGCCGGCGGTCCGCCCGAAACGCTCGCACCCGGGCCGGGCAGCCCCGCTCTGGGCGCCGGCTCGGCCGCCGGCTGCGCAGCGGTGGGTTCCGTCGACGAGCGGGGCTTCCCAAGGCCCGGGGCCGGCTCCGTCTGCGATGTCGGCGCCTTCGAGGCGCTGGCGCCGGTGGGAACGGCCACGACGCTCAGCAGCTCCTCCTCGTCAACCGTTTCCGGCACGCTGCTGACTCTCAGCGCGAGCGTCGCCAGCACCCAGCAGCTGCCGGGCGCCGTCCCACCGGCGCAGGGGCAGGTGGAATTCCGGGATGGTTCCCAGCTGCTCGGGGAGGCGCCGATCGGGGCCGGCGGAAGCGCCACGCTCCAGGTCAGCGACCTGCCGCTGGGGACGCAGACACTGAGCGCCGTATACCCAGGCGACGCGGTGCACCTGGCGTCGAGCTCGCTCTCGCTTGAGGAGATCGTGCTCGCTCCGACGCCGGCCCCCGTGCTGAGCGCTCTGCGCGAGACCCATCGCCACTGGCGGGCCGGGCGAGCGCTGGCGCGCGTGGCCTCTGTCTCGCAGCCGGTGGGCACGACGTTCAGCTTCGCCGTCAATACCGCATCCACGGTGCGGTTCACGTTCACGCGCACGCTGGCCGGGCGCAGCGTGGGGGGCCGCTGCGAGCGCCCGAACGTGCGCAACAGGGGTCATCGGCGCTGCCGGAGGGACGCAGCGGTGGGCAGCGTCGATATCCAGATGCACCACGGCGGAGGCGGCGAGCTGTTCTTTCAGGGCAGAATCAGCCGCGCACTGCGGCTTTCGCCGGGTCGCTACCACGCTCTGGTCAGCGCCAGGAATTCCGTGGGGAGCTCGCCGCAGCAATCGATCGGCTTTACGATCCTCGGCAACTGAGACCGAGGAGGCAGCACATGCGGGGGCGCCCCGGCGGGGCTTACGAGAAGGGGCTGCAGGAGGTGGGCGACGGTATCTACGCCTACCTGCAGCCGGACGGCGGATGGGGATGGAGCAACGCCGGCCTGGTTGCGGACGGGCGCTCCACCATGCTCATCGACACGCTCTTCGACCTGAAGCTGACCGACGAGATGCTCGGCGCGATGCGGGCGGCGGTACCGGGCGCGGCGAGCATCGACACGCTGCTGAACACGCATGCCAACGGAGACCACTGCTACGGCAACCAGCTGGTCGGCGCGGCTCGGATCATCGCCTCCGAGCGGACAGCCGAGGAGATGCCCGAGCTCCCCGCCAGCGCCATGGCCGCGCTGGTTGCACAGGCGCCCGAGCTGGGCGAGCTGGGCGCGTTCTTCCTGCACTGCTTCGGGGCGTTCGACTTCTCCGGGATCGAGATGCTGCTGCCGGATGAGACGTTCTCGGGCGAGCTGACCCTCACCGTGGGCTCTCACGATGTGCAGCTGATCGAGGTGGGCCCTGCACATACGCGCGGAGATACGCTCGTGCTGGTGCCCGCGCAGCGGGCGTTGTTCTCGGGAGACATCGTCTTCAACATGGGGCATCCGATCGCGTGGGCGGGGCCGGTCTCCAACTGGATCGGTGCGTGCGACCTGATCCTGGGGATGGATGTCGATGTGATCGTCCCAGGGCACGGCCCACTCGCAGACAAGAAGGTTGTCCGCGAGTTGAAGGCCTATTTCGAGTACCTCTACGAGCAGGCCGCGCTGTGTCACGCCCAGGGCATGGACGCGCTGCAGGCGGCGCGGTCGATGAGCGTGGACCGGTGGGCTGACTGGCGCGACAGCGAGCGGCTGGTGGTGAACGTGGCCAATGTGTTTCATGAGCTCTCCGGCGAGTCCGAGCCGCTGAACCCGCTCGTGGCCTTTCAGCAGATGGCCGAGCTCTCAGGCGCCCGCTAGCCGGGCTGCACCCACGGCGCTAGGATCGCTACCGTGGCGAGACCGACGCGTCGGCGTGGGGACCAGTGCCCGATCTGCTCCGGCTCAGAACAATCGCGATGATCAAAATCCTGTATCTCCCATTCAGCGTGGTCGGCGGGTTCATCTCCGGGAAGGTCGCGCAGCGCACCTTCGACAGGCTGTGGCGCGTGATCGACGCCAAGTCGCCGCCGCGGCCCGATCAGCGCGGCGCGTCCTGGCTGAAGCTGGTGCTCGCGCTCTCGCTGCAGGGTGCCATCTTCAAGCTGGTGCGCGGAGCCTTCGACAGGGGCTCGCGCGAGTGGTTCCAGGTGCTCACCGGTCGCTGGCCCGGCAAGGACCAGCCGGCGCCCGCCAAAGCGCACACCGGCTGACGGGCGCTGACGCAGATCGCTGCAAGTTTCCCCTGAGCCGCGGAGTTCTACTATCACCCGATGGCCACGGTGCTGACGCCGAAAACGCTCTTCCTGCATGTGCCCAAGACGGGCGGCACATGGGCAACACGGGCGCTGATCGAGGCAGGCGTTCCGTGCAGTGAAGTGCAGGTGCCGGTGCGCAACCACTACGCGGAGCACGGCCACGTGTGGCTTGCGGATGTGGCTGCGCGCGAGAGCCTGTTCACCTTCGCCTTCGTGCGCGATCCGCTTGACTGGTGGCGGTCGTTCTGGGCTCATCGCATGCGCGAGGGCTGGCTCTTCCCGGATCACGAGATCGACTCGCGCGCTAGCTCCACGGACTTCACTGAGTTCGTGGGCATGGTGATCGAGAGGCTGCCGGGCTTCCTCGGCAACTTCTACGAACGTTTCGTTGGCCCGCCTGAGCGCCCGATCGACTTCATCGGCCGCTTCGAGCGCCTCGCCGATGACCTGGTGCTAGCTCTGCGACGGGCCGGTGAACCATTCGACGAGCAGGCGCTGCGCTCCTGCCCGCCGGCTAACGTGGGTGAGTACGCCACGGTGGATGCCGGCTATCGCCCCGATCTGGCACGCGCGCTGCAGGCGGCCGAACAGAGGACCATCGAGCGTTTCTACGCGGGGCGGTGCTCTGTGCGTTCTATCGGCTGATCCTCAGCGTCTACTCAGCATCGGGCATTTAGCTGGGTGCATGACGTTCCACAGCGCGAGCTTCCGCGCGATCGGCGTGAGCAACCAGGTGACCGTGCTCGAGCGCGATGCGCTCGCACCGGCGCTCGAGATCGCCAGAGCGGAGCTGGCGGCGCTCGACTGCGCGTGCAGCCGCTTTCGCGATGACTCCGAGATCCTCGACCTGAACCGCAGCGGGCCCGCAGGAGCCGAGGTCTCGGCGCTGCTGTTCGCAGCCATCGACGTGGCCGTGGAGGCGGCGCGGGCCACCGACGGGCTTGTGGACCCGACGGTGGGTGCTGCGCTGCGTGGGCTGGGCTATGACCGCGACTTCGACCTCGTGCTCAGCGCCGCGCCCAAGCCGACCTTCAGCTTGGTTCCCGCCCAAGGATGGAGGTCGATCGGAATGGATCGCGCGCGCCGCCGGATCGCGCTCGGCCGCGCGGTCGAGCTCGACCTCGGCGCCACCGCGAAGGCGTTCTCGGCAGATCGCATCGCCAGGGCCGTCTACGACGCCACCGGCAGCGCCGTCCTGGTGAGTCTGGGAGGAGACATCTCGGTTGTGGGCTCTCCACCCGCGGGATGGCCGATCCATGTCGGTGAGGATCATCGGCGCAACTCCGGCGGCCAGGTGGTCGCGATCCGCGCCGGCGGGCTTGCGACGTCCAGCACGACCGTGCGCCGCTGGCGCGCCGGCGAGGTCCAGATGCACCACATCGTCGATCCAGCGACAGGCGCGCCGGCCCCCGAGCACTGGCGCACCGTGAGCGTCACCGCGGCCACATGCGTGGATGCCAACGCGGCGGCCACCGCTGCGATCATCCTGGGGCCCGCAGCAGCCGACTGGCTGAGCGAGCGAGGTCTTGCAGCACGGCTGGTGCACCTCGACGGCTCAATCACGACGATCGGCGGCTGGCCCGAACAGGCCGGCCAGCCCGCGTCGCCCGGCTATCAGCCCGCCGAGCGCACCGTGCACCCCGCGCTCGCATGAGGCCCGCTGAGAGGGGCAAAGGGTGAGTGACCTGCACATCCAGCTCGACCGCCTGAGCGCGGGACACCGGTTCGTGACACGCGCAACGCGTGTCCTGATGATCGGCGCGAGCACCGTGACCGCCGGCGCGGCAGTGGCGATCGGGGCCACCCGCGCGCCAACCGCCCCCAGACGCACCGCTACCGATGTCGGGACATCTCGAACGGACCGCGCCGCAGCGCAGCGGCCCGTCGCCCTGCAAAAGCGATCGGCGCGTTCACGCAAGCGCTCCACAGATCACGCTACCGCCACCGTCAAGAAGCCCGCCACTGCCACTGCGAGCAACTCCGCTGAGCGCGCCGCCGCTGCCTCCAGCGGCACGAGCGACTCCTCCGGGGCCGTCAGCGGCTCCTCATCCAACACCAGCGAATCGAGCACAGGCGCCAGCGGCTCCTCAACGAGTGCCGGCGAATCGAGCACCGCAGGCAGCGGCTCCTCGGCGAGTGCCGGCGAATCATCCGGGGCAGGCAGCAGCTCCTCAACAGGTGCCGGTGAATCAAGCACCGCAGGCAGCGGCTCGACGGAAACCTCCGCGGCGCCATCGAGCACCAGCGAAGGCTCTGTCGCATCCTCGGGCGGGTCCTAGGCAGCGGGCGATGCGCTCTCAGTGGATGCACAGGATCGTCCCAGCGAGCACCCAAGCGGCCTCGATTAGCTACCGATCACAAGCAAGCGACCGGAGTTGACAATGAGGAACCACAGACCAGACGACATTCATCGCCGCGGCACCCGAAGCCTCGGCACGCACTTCGTGCAGCGGGTCAGCCGGAGCACGGCGGCGGCTGCCACGGCGGCCACCGCGGTGATCGCCGGCGCGATCGGCCTGGGCGCGGTCGGCGGCACGAGCGCCACGGCGCTCAAGAGCACGACGGCGTCCGGCTCGACGGGGACAGCCAAGTCGACGCCGGCCACCTCGCGCTCGGCGTCATCCAGCGCGACGTCGAAAGCGAGGTCCGCCAAGTCTTCGAGCACATCGGCAAGCACGGGCACGGAAACCGCCACCACCTCGACGCTCACCACCTCCTCCGCGCCCACCAGCTCGACCAGCGAAGCAGTTGCAAGCTCGGGAGGTTCGTGATGCTCGCCTCAAACTCGCTGATGAACGCCGACTGGTACCTGATGAGAGCAAGCGGCGTGGTCTCGCTGATCCTGCTGACCGCGACGTTCGTGATGGGCATCGCGACCTTCCGCCGCTGGCGCCCCGGCAAGCAGCCCCGCTTCGTCACGGCGAGCCTGCACCGCTCCGTCGCGCTGCTGTCGGTCCTGTTCGTGGGCGCGCACGTGCTGAGCGCCGTGGTGGATCCCGATGCGGTGCTCGGGCTGGTGGCAGTCGTGGTGCCCTTCACGGCGGGACGCAGCGCGCTTTGGGTTGGGCTCGGCTCGCTCTCCATCGACCTGATCGCCGTGGTGATCGTCACCTCGCTGCTGCGTGCTCGCATCGGCGCCCGTGCATGGCGGGCGATCCACTGGGCCGCCTATGCGTCCTGGCCGCTGGCTCTGGCGCACAGCTTCGGCACCGGCACGGATGCCAGCTCGCTGTGGCTGCGCGCCGTCGGCATCTCCTGTGTGGCGGCGGTCGGCAGCGCCGTGGTCTGGCGAGTCGGCGCTCCACGAGCCAAGCACCTCGAGCCCACCGTGGTGACCCCGTGAGCGTCCTCGCGCAGGAAACCCCGACGCGCGGCACGCGCTTGCAGCTTCACGGTCTGCTTCCCCCTCGTAGCGCTGAGCGCTACGAGGACTTCCTGTCCCTCTACGGCAGGGCACCCCGGAGCACCGCCGAGGATCTGCTGCTCGCGGTGGAGCAGAGCGGTCTCGCGGGACGTGGCGGCGCCGGCTTTCCCACGAGCCGCAAGCTCCGTGCGGTGCGCGCGGGCCGTCGCGCCGTGGTGGTGGCCAACGGCACAGAGGGCGAGCCGGCCAGTCACAAGGACAAGGTCCTGATGCGCCTGAACCCGCACCTGGTAATCGACGGAGCGCTGCTCGCCGCTGAGGTGGTGTGCGCTCGCCGTGTGATCCTCGCCGTCGGGCGGGATGGCGATGCGGCCTCTGTCATGCAGGCGGCAATCGATGCTCGCCCCGACGCCGGTGCGATCGAGCTGACCACCGTTCCCGAGCGGTTCGTGGCCGGTGAGGAGAGTGCGCTCGTGCACCACATCAACGGCGGCGAGGCCAAGCCCACCTACGCTTCCCAGCGGGTGTTCGAGGCCGGCGTGGGTGGTCGCCCCACGCTGGTGGCGAACGTCGAGACACTTGCCAACCTCGCTCTCCTGGCTCGGCACGGCACCGAGTGGTTTCGCTCGACAGGCACCGAGGCAGAGCCCGGCAGCGTGCTGGCGACCGTCGGGGGGTGCGTGCGGATGCCGGGAGTGATCGAAGCTCCGATTGGAACCGGGGTGAGCGAGCTGCTGGCACGCTGCGGCGGGCTCACCGAACCGGCGCAGGCGTATCTGATCGGCGGCTACTCCGGTGCGTGGGTGCCGGCGGACGATCGGCTCATGCTCAGCAACGCGAGCCTGGCATCGTCCGGGGGCTCGCTCGGGGCCAGGGCGCTCGTGGTGCTCGGCGAGGGCTCCTGCGGGGTCCTCGAGACGGCGCGCGTGATCGCGTACATGGCCGGTCAGAGCGCCGAGCAGTGCGGGCCGTGCGTGTTCGGGCTGCGCACCCTCGCGGCGCGCATGTCGGTGATCGCGCGCGTGCAGCCGGGCGCAGCGGAGGCCTACGGGCACCTCTCGCGCTTGCACCGCCAGATCGCACGCCGCGGCGCCTGCGCGCACCCGGACGGCGTGCTGCGCTTCGCCGCAAGCGCCACGCAGGTGTTCGCGGAGGAGTTCTCCGCGCACCTGGCCGGACGCTGCACGGCCCATTCACATGCGCCGGTTCTGCCGGTGCCCACCAGCAGAGGAGATTGGCGATGAGCAAGAGCATGCGACTGTCCGTGGACCCGATCCGCTGCGATGCATACGGTCATTGCGCCGAGCTGCTGCCCGAGCTGATCGAGCTCGACGAGTGGGGCTACCCGATGATCGCCGATGAGGCGGTGCCCGAGCAGCTGCGCGCAGCCGCGCAGACTGCGGTGGCGGCATGCCCGCGGCTTGCGCTGCGACTGACGCGCGAGGCTTCGCGCCGGGCCGCGCGCACCGCTGCCTGAGCAGCGGATACGGTGCAGGTGCCATGAAGCGCACCGAGTCCCAAAGCGAGCTCTCGCCGTCGGAGCTGATCGACGCGAGGATCCGGGAGCTGGAGAACTGGCGCGGCGAGCTGCTCGCAGAAATTCGGTCGCTGATCAGGGAGGCCGACCCAGAGGTGGTCGAGGAATGGAAATGGCGTGGCGTGCCGGTCTGGTCGCACGACGGCCTGATCTGCACCGGGGAGACCTACAGGAACGTCGTGAAGACAACGTTCGCCAAGGGCGCGTCGCTCGCGGACCCCTCTGGACTGTTCAACTCCAGTCTCGAAGGCAGCACGCGACGCGCGATCGACTTCCACGAGGGCGAGCGCATCGACCGGGATGCGTTCAGCGCGCTGGTCAGCGCGGCCGTTGCGCTGAACAGGTCCAAGGCCAGGCGCTAACCGGTCGCTGACGAGCCGCTGACCGGGCGCTACGGCTGCACGGCGGCAACCGCCGCGCGCTGTGCGAGCAGCTGTGCGGCGTCCGGCATCCCGGTGCGCGAGCGGTCCACGAGGATGGGTGCGTCGAGCTCGTCGCTGAGCGCGCCGGGGGCCACATCCGCGGGCGCCTCCAGCGCGTGCGTGATGGTCTGAACGAAGGCATCGGGCCGGTCGTTCTGCAGATAGTGGTTGGCGCCCGGGATCAGGTAGAAGGCGTTGCGCCCGGGCTTGAACATGAGGTGCTCATCCCAGACGTGGTTGGCCACACGGAGGGGCGCAACGGTGTCGTAGAGACCCCAGACGAGGGTCGTGGGCACATCGGTGGCACCCAGCGAGCGCAACCAGGCCGTCTCATCCACGGAGCGCTCGAGGAGGTACTGGATCGTCTCGTTCAGCCTTGCCACCCCGTCGTCGTGCGCAAAGGTCGCGGCGAGGGCCTGCACCGCCGGATCGTCGGCTGCGCGGGGAGGTGTGAACATGATGGCGCCCATGCCCGCTGCGAGGAGCTCGGGCGTAACCTGCTCGAGCAGCTCAGGGTTGTGGAGCATCAGCCGCTGCGCGTCGGTGAGGTTGGACAGCGGCAGAAAGATGTTCGCGTTGGAGAGAGCCAGGTGCTCGACGCGGGATCTCGCGTGCCCTGAGGTGCCGTTCGCCGCGTGAATCAGCGCGACGCTGTCGCCGCGGTCATGAGCGGCCATGACGACCGACCGTGCGCCCACGACCTCGGTCAGATAGAAGTCCAACAGCTCCGCGTCGCGGCGAAGGCTGTAGCCCCACCCGCGCGGCTTGTCGGAGAAGCCGTAGCCGGGGAAGTCGAGCATGCACACGCGAAATCGAGGACTGAGCCGCTCGGCGACCTCGAACCAGTCGATGCTGCACGTCGGAAAGCCGTGCACCAGCGCAAGCACCGGGGCGTCCGCGCCACCAAGCTCCACATGAAAGACGTCCACCGGCGCGGCGCTCTCACCGGCCGGGCTCCACGAGAAGCGCGCTCCGCGCGCATGCCACGCCTCGGCGCGGGAGATCGGTTGGGCGGCGGCCATCCGTCAACCATAACCCCACGCGTCCGCGGGAGGGGGAGCGTGCTCAGGTCCCGCGGCGCCACGATGGCTTGAATCGTGCGGTGTTCGTCATTGTGCTCGACGCCGTCGGCGACTACGGTTGGCCCACTTCGGGTCCCCCATGGAGGTGTCGCAATGCTTGAGATGAAGGCGCAGTGTGAGCGGTGCTCGCAGGTGCTGAGAATGGACGGGCCCGCGCGCATCTGCAGTTACGAGTGCACGTTCTGTGCCGTCTGCGCCGAGGAGATGTCAAACCGCTGTCCGAACTGCTCAGGCGCGCTCGTGCTGCGTCCGCCTCGTGTCGCGGCCGACACGCCTGCGTCTGCGTCGGCGTGATCGCTGCGGACGAGACGTTCGAGGGCACATGGCCGTTCGCACCGCGCTTCAGCGACCGGGCAGGCTTTCGCATGCACTACGTCGATGAGGGGTCCGGCGACCCGCTTGTACTGATGCACGGCGAGCCGACATGGGGGTACCTCTATAGACGCTTCATCGGCCCGCTGGCCGAGGCTCATCGGGTCGTGGTGCCCGACCACATGGGGTTCGGTAAGAGCGAGACGCCGCAGGACCGCTCCTACCTGCTCGCCGAGCATGTCGGCAATCTCGAGTCGCTGCTCGTCGACGAGCTCGACCTGAGCCGTATCACGCTGGTCCTCCACGACTGGGGTGGGCCGATTGGCGCTGGATTCGCACTGCGCCAGCCCGAGCGCGTCGCTCGCATCATCCTGCTGAACTCCCTGCTTCCGCTCGGTCTCGACCACGAATGGCCCCTGCTGGCGGCCAACCTCGAGGAGAGCTCCTGGTTTCGCTGGGCCAGATCCGCCCACGCTGAGGACAGGCTTGTGGAGATTCTCGGGAATGCCAGGCACACGGTCGCGCACCTGATGCTCGAGCTGCAGGGAATCGTGAACACGAGCGTGGTTGATCCGCTGTGGATCCGCGCCTATGGCGAGCCGTTCGCCGGACCAGGCGAGAGCCGAGGCGTGATCGACTTCCCGAGGCAGCTGGTCGCTCCAAACGAGTTCGACGCCGTCCACTTCACCGAGCCCGACGCGGGCGCCGTCGCTGAGATTCGCCGCAAGCCGGCGATGCTCGCATACGGGATTCAGGACCGAGCGCTGCTGGCCCGCCATATGATCCCGCTCTTCTGCGGCACGTTCGCTCACGCGCCGGTGGTTCGCTTGCCCGGCGCTGCGCACTTCTGTCAGGAGGACGAGCCAGAGCTGCTGACCGCGCTGATTTCGCAGTTCGTCGCGCTCACGAGATAGCGAGTCGCGCCGGCATACCGGCGCTGAGGGCGAGCCAGCCGCTCTGACGCACCCGCCGGGGCCAGCACGTGGTCCCTGAGGGGTCGGCGAGCTACAGTCCGGCGGAGCGCCGCTGCGAGACGGGCAAGGGGCCGGCCGATCGCTCGGCCGGCCCCTGCAGCCGTCCAGCGGGGTAATGGGCCGCCCTAAGCGGCTGGTGTGGCAGAGTGCGCCGGCACGAACCCCGCGATGGCTGAGGCGATCTCCTCAACATGCGTCGCGAGTGCGAAGTGCCCGGTGTCGAGCAGGTGCAGCTCGGCGTCTGGCAGGTCGGCCAGAAACGCACGTGCGCCGTTGGCGACGAAGTATTCGTCGTTGGCTCCCCAGGTGATCAGTGTCGCGGGCCGGTGAGTACGCAGATACTCCTGCCACGCCGGATAGAGGGCCACGTTAGAGGTGTAGTCGTAGATCAGGTCGAGCATCACCTGGTCGCGTCCGGGCAGGTCCTGGTAGCTCTGGTCGAGCGTCCAGGAGTCAGGGCTCACGACCTCGGTGTTCCGGACGCCTTCCAGATACTGGGACCTCGTGGACTCGAGGCTGAGGAAGTCGCGCACCGCCGGCTCGGCGGCGACCCTGTCCTCCCAGTACGGAGCGAGCCCCGCGAGCTTCGGCCCGATCCCCGCCTCGTAGGCGTTCGCGTTCTGCAGAACCAGCGCTTGGACGCGCTCGGGACGTCTGCTGGCGAGCCGGAAGCCGATCGGCGCGCCGAAGTCGAACAGGTACATCGAGAATCGCTCGAGGCCCAGCGCGTCGGTGAAGCCCTCGATGCTGTCCGCCAGACGCTCGAACGTCGACGTACCGTCGAGGGGCTCGCTGCGGCCGAATCCGGGGTAGTCGGGGGCGACGAGGTGGAAGCTCCCAGCGAGCCGGTCGATCAGGCCCTGATACTGCGCCGAGCTGCTGGGGAAGCCGTGCAGCAGGAGCAGTGTGGGGTTGGTCCGCTCGCCGGCTTCGCGGTAGAAGATCTCGCTGCCATCGACCGTCACCGTCTTGTAGCTGGTCATCGCTGACGTTCCTTTCCGGAGGATTTTGATGTCAGCCGATTGGTGACCGTGGGGGAGCGCTTCTTACCGCTCCGCCTGACGATGGGCGGGTGCCGTCAAGCCGGGCCGGAACCGTCTTGGATGAGCGCGAGCAGCCCGTCGTGGTCCGCCCGGCACGCGCGGCAGCTGCGCAGGTGGATCGCCATGCCGGGGAAGCGGACCGACGGGTCCCCGCCGGCCAGCTCGATCTCCACGTACTGATCGAGGATCGGCACGCCGGCGTCACAGCCAGGGTCGAGCGGGTCGGCGGCCAGGAACTCGTCGATTGTCGGCTTCTCGTCCATCGGTTCACCTCTCGAGGTCGTGCCCTGCCGCGGCGAGGCCGGCACGGAGCTTGCGGCGGGCGTCGAACAGGGTCTTGTAGATGGCGTTGCGGTTGGAGTCGAAGCGAAGCGCAATCACATCGATCGACTCCTCGTTAAGCGCCGCGGCGACGAACACCTCGCGCTGGCGGTCGGTCAGCTCGCTGGCGAGGAGCGTGCGCAGCAGCGAGAGCACCTCGCGCTGTTCGTTGTCGTGCTCTGGCCGCGCCCGAAGTCGCTCTGGGAGCCGCTCCCAGGCCGCCTCGTCGGCGGCCGGCGGCTGGCGGCGCCACGCGTGGCGGGCGAGCTTGCCTGAGATCTCGAAGATCACGAACTTGTAGGCCCAGGTCGTAAAGCGGCTTTCACCGCGGTAGTCATCCAGCCGACGCAGAATCGCCATCAGCGCGTCGTCGGCTGCCTGCTGGGCGATGTCGTCCAGCTCCTGCCCGCTCACCGAGCCGAGCCAGCCGCGCCGCCGCGCGGCCTCGCGGTGGGCCGCGCGCAGCAGCAGAGCATGCAGATCTGTGAGGCGCTCCTCACGCAGCGCCCCCGGGCCCGACAGGGCCTCGACCCAGGACCGCGACTCGGCGTCCGCGCCCGGCGCGAGCGTCCCGCCCGAGGGGGCCTGGATCGGAGTCTCCCGGTTCACCGCCACGAGGCTACGCCTGCAGCCGCAGGCAGAGTCGCCTCGAAGGCGGGCGCGATGCTTTTCGCTCGGTAGGACACGGGTCCGAGTACGAGTCACCAGAGGTTTGTGACGCGGGGGCCGGAGTTCTTACCCAGGGGGGCGCGGCCGGTGCGGCCGCCGCGCCCCAGGATGCTCCGGCTCATGCGAACTTCGTGTGGGGGCGCTCCTGGAGGACCCCGTCGAGGGTGATGTCGACCTTCTCGTTGTAGAAGGCGATCAGGCCCGCGATCTTCTGGCTCTCGGCCAGCGGCGTCGGATAGCTCCATGCGAGGTCGGGGTGGACGGTGTCGCTCCCCCGCACGCTCCATGTCTGGGCGCGTCCCTTGTAGGGGCAGTGCGTGACGGTGTCCGTCAACGCGAGCAGATCCATCCTCACGTCGGTCCGGGGGAGGTAGTAGCGGACGGGCAGGCCCGTCTCGAACAGCATCCGTGGGCTCGTGGAGTCGGCGACGGTGACGCCGTCGACCTGAACCTGAACGCGGCGATTGCTGGCCAGGATGTCGACCCGCGTATAGGGGTCTCGGGGGTGGGTGTAGACCTCCTCGTCCTCCTCGAACCACGCTTCCATCGCATCCCACTCCAGGCGCACCGTCCCGCGGATCTCCTCGATCGGCGAGTCCTCGTAGAGCAGTGCCGCCGCCGTCGCCCTGGCGCCGGCGAGGACGACGGTGCGCGTCGCCGCGTCTCCCCGGCTGGGGGAGTGGCTCGGCTTCTCGCCCTCGTCGAGCAGCTCAGCGCGGACGTCCTGGCGCGGGAAGTAATAGGCGGGGTAGTAGGGGACCTCCCAGACCAGCAGGGGGGCGATTGTGTCGGCCACGACCTCCCCGGCGAGAAATGCCCGCACGCGCTTGCTGCCCGGCTCGACGCGCACCTGACCGCGCGCGCTCATGACGGCCCCGCGGTCGCGAGCGCCGCGACGATGTCGCTGACCTCGGTGCGCGTCGTGTAGTCCGCGTGGGTGTCGGCGAAGCGGACGACCCGATCGCTGCCGAGGATCAGCACGGTCGGCATCGGCAGCTCCACGGTCTCGTTGACCTGGGCGAGGTCAAGGCCGAGCGTCCGCTGGGCGGCCAGAACCTCGTCGGTCGGCGTGAACACGATGCCGAGCGTGCTCGCGAACTTCGATCCGGGGTCCGACAGGACTGCGAACGTCAGCTCGGCCTTCTCCTTGGTGCTGAGCGACTGGTCGGGCTGCTGGGGGCTGATCGCGACGAGCTTTGCCCCGTAGCGCTCGAGCTCAGGGACGAGCTCGGTCTGGTAGGTCCGCAGCGCGATGTTGCAGTACGGGCACCAGCCGCCGCGGTAGAAAACGATCACCGCCGGACCGTCGGCGACGAGCTCGCCCAGGCTCACCGGTGCGCCGGTCGCGTCGGGGAGGGTGAAGTCCTCGATCCTGTCGCCGGCCCTGACGATCCCGTCCGGCAGGCTCTGCTCGCGCCAGTGCTGCTGCTCGGCGCCGAAGACGGCGGCGGCCTCGGGGGGCAGCTGGCTCGCCGACGCGGCCGAGAGCTCCTTGGCCTGCTGCTCGATTGTTGCGCTCATGTTGCGTTCCTCTCGTTTGGATTGCTCAGTCCACTACGGCACCCACGACACCACACCCGGATTGGATTGTCAAGTCCAATCGCGTAGGATGCTCGCATGAGCAC
>Ga0182012_10003426_pt1 | contig 16891 bp, 15 predicted proteins | sample 612S2SmetaG_FD_120486 | JGI IMG/M metagenome (GOLD analysis project Ga0182012, IMG submission 120486) | Permafrost microbial communities from Stordalen Mire, Sweden - 612S2S metaG | ecosystem: Environmental > Terrestrial > Soil > Wetlands > Permafrost | place: Sweden: Stordalen | collected...
CAGGAGCTTCATTCAGCATCACAACAAGAATCCAAAACCATTCGTCTGGCACAAAACCGCTGACCAGATTCTGGATTCCGTCTCTCGATTTTGTACGCGAACTTTAGACTCAGGACACTAGCCCCGCTTCGCATACAGCAGAAATTCCTTGTTCCCCTCCATGCCGGTAATCGGCGAAGGAATCGTCCCCACCACCACCCAGCCCAGCCCGCGCACGCAATCCGCTACCTTGTCGATCGCCAACTGGTGCGCTGCGGGATCGCGCACAATCCCGCCCTTGCCCACATGCTCCCGCCCAGCCTCAAACTGCGGCTTCACCAGCACCACCGCCTCTTCCAGCGTCTCCGCGGCCGCCACAACGGCCGGCAGCACCAGCGTGGCTGAGATAAACGAAACATCCATCACCAGCAACGTCAGCTTCGGCTCGCCCTTCAACGACCCAGGCCCCAGCAACCGCGCATTAGTCCGCTCCATCAGCCGCACCCGCGGGTCGGTGCGCAGTTTCGCCGCAATCTGCCCAAAGCCCGTATCGATGTCCGTCGCCTGCGCAGCCCCATGCTGCAGCAGGCAGTCGGTGAACCCCCCGGTTGACGTGCCCACATCCACGCAGGCCCGCCCCTCCACCGAAATCTTCCAGTGTTCCAGCGCCGCCGCCAGCTTCAGTCCGCCCCTGCTCACATAGGGCATGTCGTCGCCCAGCAGCCGGATGGCCGCATCCCCGGCCACCGTCACGCCCGCCTTGTCTACCTTTTGCTCGCGCACCAGCACGCGGCCGGCCAGGATCAGCGCCCGCGCCCGCTCGCGGCTCGCCGCAAGGCCCCGCTCCACAAGCAACACGTCAAGACGCGTTTTGCCGCCGTCCGCCATCGTACTCCCGTCAGCAGAATCGCTTCGCCCCAAAAATGAAAAGGCCATTCCAGCTAGCGGAATGGCCCTCCCTCGTTCTCTCGCGACCGCGCAACGCGCAGGCCGTTACTAATACACGATCGCCCTGCAATCGCTCAGCGTGTCCGTTTGCGATGCGCCAGGCAGATTGCATGGCTGCCCGTATCCCGGCACGCGGCTGGAGTAATTGTTGTTGCCGCTCGTGCCCGTCTGGTTCGTCGTCCGCAGGTCCACCACGGTTCCCTCCACCAGTATGGTGGTATCGATCACGTCGATCTGTGTCGGCGTGGTTTCAATCACCGTGATATACGGGCTGTTCGGCGCTGCCGCGTACACCTTCGCGTACTCTGAGTTCTGCACATTCAGCACCGTCCGCGGATTGCCCACCACCGTCAGCGTCTTTTCAAGCGTGTGTGTGGTCAAATTCACCACCGACACCGTGCCGTTGGTCGAAGCAGTGCAGTTTGGCGTGCAGTCGCCCTGGTTCGCCGTGTAGGCCTTCGAGCCGTCAATCAGCACCGTCACGCTGGCCGGGAATGGCGTGGCCGTATTGCCAACCGCAATCGTCCAGGTTGTTCCAAACGTGGCGCTGTCGTTGCCGTACTCGTCAAGGCTCACGTCGATCACGCTGATCGTTCCGCCGTCGTAGTTCGCCACGACCAATTCCGATGTTCCAGGGCTGTACTCGGCGTCCACGGGTCCGGCGATCGCAGTCATTCCCGCAGTTCCATTGGGCGGTGTAACGCCTGTATTAGCTACCGCGGTTGTCGAAAGCGGCAGAATGGGGTGGCAATTCACCGTCTGGCCGGTCTGGTCAACAAACGGAGTGCACTGGTCCAGCGTGTTGTCCTGAACATTGATCACCGAAACCGTGTCACTGCCCCGATTCAGCACAAACAGCCGCTTCTGGTCGAGCGACTCCACACCAAACACCGGGCATTGGGCGTTGGTCGTTCCTGAACCGGCGGTAGGGTCAAGCACAATCGGCGAGTCGGCAACAAGAGATGGCTCGATCGGTGTCGCCACGCCGTTTTCGCCGACCGTCGTGGGCGAGCTGTTACAGGTCGTATTCGTGAACCCCGGCTGAACCTGGGGATTCTGGCTCAGCACAAAATTGCGCTGCCCCGTCGCGGTTGGCGCGCCGGCAATGTAGACCGGCATGGTGGCCACGGGAACTGCCAGCTTGAAGGTCTCAGGAAATCCGGTGAACACGTCCACCAGGCTCCCATTTAAATCCGCCGTCCAAAGTCCCGTAGACGGGGCTGTCAGGTTCACCGGCACAGCCGTCGAGGGCAGGGTGGACACGGTAACATTTTTCGCCTGCAGGTTGGTGGTAATGGGGAAATTGGTCAGCGTTCCGTCAGTGTTGACGGTGTAACCGTTCGCACCCACCTCATCGATGGTGAACGCCAGCGGCCCCACCCCGATGGGTGCTATGGCCATCACCGTATCGCCGGAGTAATCGATGATGGTAGCCACGCCCGGCGTGCTTGGACCGGTGGTGGATACCACAACCGCGTACGCTGACGGCTGCGCCGCCGGTCCGGTAGGCACAATCGGCGTAACCACCGGCCGGTAGTTGTTGCCGCACCCGGCAATCAGGGCTGAGACCGCCATGGCCGCGCCCGCTTGTGCCAGCAGCGTGCGCAACCGGCCCTTCTTCATATCAAGAAAACTCATTAAGAATCTTTCCCTGTACTAGGGTGATTGTAAATCAGCCAACCGGGACGCCCGGCTGCGCGCCGCCGCCCGAACCATAAGTGAAATGACGCAAAAGTTTGACTCTCTGATAGAGACGCTCAGCACGCAAAAATGGCACCGGCCGTTACCGCTGTTTCGGCAGGCCTGACGCTGGACAGACCGCGCTGAGTACCGCCGGTCTCCCGACCGGCTGTAGTGCGGGCGTCCTCGCCCGCACCGGCCTGCTACTCGCTATCCAACCTGCAAGTCTTCCCGCTCACCGTCCCTCGATTTCCACAATCGCGCTATCGGGCGCGCTCCAGGCAGCCGGGCCTTCGCTGGTCATTTTCTGGCCGGCATCGTCCCAATGCAGCTTCGTCACCTGCCCGCCGCCATTCTCATACGCGTAGGTTGTTCCATCGTCCGCGAAAAGCGTAAAGCTCGCGTCCGCGCCCGGATACACCTTCACCTTCACAATCGACTGCGTCTGGTGGGTGTTTTCAACGGCAGAACCCATCGGGATGATCGATCCCGCCCTCACAAACAGCGGAATCGTCTCAATGGGCGCAGCCACCTCCACCGTCTGCCCGCCCTTCGTCCGCTCGCCCGTCCAGTAGTTGTACCAGTCGGTTCCCGCGGGCAGATAAACCCGCTTGCTCGTCTCGCCCTGGTCCGTGACCGGAGCCACCAGAAACGCCGGCCCGAACATGTACTCATCGCCGATCTCGGCAACCTTGGGATCGGCTGGAAAATCGAGCGCCAGCGCCCGCATAAACGGCGCACCGGTAAGCCATGTCTGGTAGCCCAGCGAGTAAATGTACGGCATCAGGTCATAACGCAGGCGCAGATATTTTTCAAGAATCGGTTCAGCTTCGTGCCCGTAAGACCACACTTCATTAAATTTGCGGCTGCCGTGCGTGCGCATCACCGGCAAAAACGTGGCGTACTCAAACCAGCGCGTATATAGCTCGGGATAGTCGTCGTATCCGCCCACGTTCGCCCGCGCGTCCGAGGGGTCGAGCAACGGCTTATGCGCAGGATGATGCACCGGCGGCAGGTATTGCCATCCGCCCGTGTCGTTTGACCAGTAAGCAATCCCCGACGCCGTTACATCCAGGCCGGTTGGGATCTGCCGTTTCAGCGTGTCCCAGGTCGGGAAGATATCCGATGACCAGGTGATGGTGCCGTTGCGCTGCGAGCCAAGATACGCGTCGCGAGAGAGAATCAAAGCGCGCCGTCCCGGCTCGTCCTTGCGAATTCCGTCATAAAGCGCCGCAGTGTGAAAGAGCGGATAGACGTTGAAGTACTCCGTCCCGGGTCCGATCTTCAAATAAGCGCCGTTCGGAGGCAGGTCGGGCTCGGTTTCATCGGCCCACAGCGAGTCGAATCCCTTGTCGATAATGTTGTCGCGCACGGTGTTCCAATACCACTTTGCCGCCTCAGGATTGGTCGTATCGATGTCCGAACCCGCGCGGTCGTAAGGCAGGCCGTCAATCGGCTTCCCGTCCGCGTAGGCGATGAACCATTTATTCCTCAGCACCTCATCATAAAAACGGTCGCTCGGCACAAACCGCGGCCACACGCTGATCATGGTTTCGAATCCCATTGCGTGTAGTTCGTCGTTCATTTTCTTGGGGTCAGGCCAGTACTTCGGATCAAAGTCCATCTGCCCCATGTTCGTGTAGTAGAACCAGTCCACCACCAGCACATCGGCGGGCAGATGCCGCTCGCGATAGCCCTTCGCCACGGCAAGCAGTTCTGCCTGACTCGAATACCGCTGCTTGCACTGGATATACCCATACGCGGCCTTCGGCATCATGGGCGTTGGCCCCGTCAGCAGCCTGTATCCCTCGTAGATCTCGTCGGCGTTCTTGCCCGCAATCACGAAGAATGAAACCCGATCGCCCACCTCTGAGGTCCACTTGGTCTGCCCGTTGAACCCACCTTCGAATGTCGTCTTCGAAGGGTTATCCCACAGCAGCCCGTAGCCCTTGTTGGTCACCACAAACGGCACGCAGAAAGTCGGCGCAGCCGGCGCCTCGTAATCGGACCAGCAATGGATCGGGTGCCCGCGATGATCCAGATACCCCTCCTGATTCTGCCCCAGGCCGTAATAGTGTTCATCGTCAGGCGAGGCGAACGTAGCGCCCACTGTGAAGAACTGGTCGTCACCCGGCCGACGGTCGTTGGCAATCTGGGCGGTTGCATCTTTCTGGTTCAGCTCAGACTGCGACCAATCGCGCATATCCAGCAGCGTGGTTCCATCCGGCGTGCGAAACGTGATCGGCGTATACGGAGTCGTGCCCACAAAATAGCCGGCCTGCGCAATCGTCGATTTGTCTGAGTTCCATGGTCCGGGAATCCGCGACGTCACAACCATGCGCGAGGAACTGTAGACGACGCTGTCTGCGCTGTATTTGGCGCTCCAGCCACTGCCCGATGCATGCGCGATAACCCCGTATCCCGGACCCGCGACAGCAGGCTCATGTTTCAGGCTGAGCGTAACGCGCAGAATGTTCTCGGCGTATGGTTCGAGCACGATGGTCGCGCCGTTACTCTCAATCTGAATTTGCCCGCCATTCGCGGTCACACCCGGCGGCGGCGTAGCCGAATCCTGAGCCATTGCCACGAACGGCTTCAAAGGTTGACCTGCAAAGCAAGCACAAACCAAAACAGCAAAAACAGTCGAAAGCCTTTTCAATTTAGCCTCGTAAACGCAGCAACAATTCGCTGCGTGAATGAGTGTAAATGCCCGGGCCACCCAGGACCGCTCGAAGTCGCCGACCCGCTAACTCGCCATATCCGCTGGGGACCCTCTGGGTACGGATGCTAACTCGCCACTTCATACCAAATCGAGTGTCGCTTTCACCGCCCTCCGCGGTAACGGTACGATTGAAGCGTGAAGCCCAACTCTCAGCCCTGGCAATCAAAGCTGATCCTGCTGCTGGTGCTGCCCGTTGTGGGCTGCGGGCTGGTGCTCGAATCCTACGATTGGTTCGCCGGCGCGCCCGCGGTCGTCTATTGGACCCTCAGCCTGGGCGCCGCGCTGGGCATCGTTACACTCGCGCTCCGCGCCGCCACGCCGTTTGCGGCGCTAACCGGCGCAGCCATTACCGCCCAGCTGATGTATGCAACCGCGGCCACGCCCTACCATGCCTGGCGCACCTACCTGATCCCCGTGCTGGCCGTTTCGCTGCTGGCGTTTGCCGCAACGCGTGCGGGCAGGACGAAGAAAGAACAGCTTGGCACTGCCGAAGCCCGCCACGGCCGTTCATCCGCGCAAGTGGCAGCCAACCTCGGCGCGGCCGCGCTAGTCTCAACCGGCCTCTTTGAGAGTTGGGCCGTGAACAGCTCCTGGCTGCCTCACTCGGCAACGGCTCTGCTGGCCGCCAGCCTTGCCGCCATGGCGGAGGCCGCTGCCGACACGGTCTCAAGCGAAATTGGTCAGGTGCTCGGCGGCCGGCCGCGGATGATTACAACGCTGCGCCAGGTCGATCCCGGCACAGACGGCGGCATCACCTTTGCCGGCTCACTCGCCGGAGTCGCCGCAGCAGCCATCGTAGCCGCGCTGGGAAGTTTTGCCGTTCACGCCGACGTGCGCTTCTTCCTAATCGCCACCGCCGGATCCGTCTTTGGCCTCTTTTTCGACAGCCTTCTCGGCGCAACGCTCGAGCGCAAGCGTTGGCTCAACAACGACGCAGTGAACTTTCTGTCAACCGTCTCTGCTGCAGCCTTCGCGCTCATCGTGATCGCAATTTAGCCCTGATTTGCGCCGACTCGCCGACTCGCTGACTCGCTTTTCCAACCCCGCTAACCCCGCTAACTCCGCCAACTCCGCTGCTTCTCTCAATGCAGCCCAACCCGCCACAGCGTATAGCTCAGAATCTCGTGCCCGATCCGCTCGCGCTCCAGTTCTTCATCTTCAACGGCCGGCTTCGGCCTCGGTGAGGTCAACACGTTTAGCCCGTATGCCGCGCAAATTGCGTGAATGCGGAACAGATGCGTTCCATCGCTCACAATCACCAGCCGCTTGAGCCCATTGGTCCGCGCAATCACCGCGATGCGCCGTGCCGACTCCTCGGTGTTGCGGCTCTCCGTTTCCGCAATAATTGCCGTCTCGGGCACATCCTGGCTCATCAGGTACTCGCGGCCCACCGAGCCCTCTGAGTACTCGTCGCCGCCGGCGCCGCCCAGCGTGATGATCAGCGGCGCAATTCCATGCCGGTACAAATCGACAGCATGATCGAGCCGCGCCCTGAACACCGGCGAAGGCCGTCCGTCGTATTCGGCTGCGCCAAACACCCCAATCGCATCAGCCGGCGCAGCCTGGTCCTGATTCGCATAAATCTCAATCTGCCCGTAAACGTAGCGGCACCAGAAAAACGCGCCCGCCGCAACAGCCAGAACCACCAACGCAAGTACGACCGCAGTCGTGCGCCGCCCTTTCGATTTGGCACGGGCTTTCATTTCTTCTTCTTTAATTATCGTTGCAGAGCCATCACAACTTCATGGGTGGGAATCGCGCCCTCGCGCAGAATCTCCCAGCGACCCGGCCCCAGAGAAAGATCCACAATGGTCGTCGGCAGCGATCGTCCGGTCGGTCCGCCATCCACAATCAGCGGTATCCGGTCGCCGATCTGGTCGCGCACGCACGCCGCGTGCGTACATTCGCTCGCCCCCTGCAAATTCGCCGAGGTTGCGGTGATCGGCAACCCGAACTTCTCCACCACCGCCCGCGCAATCGCCGCATCGGGCACGCGAATCGCCACGTTCCCGGTGTTGGCCGTCGAGCGCAGCGGCAGTTTGGAGCCGGCGCGCACAATAATCGTCAGCGGCCCCGGCCAGAATTTGTCAGCCAGCTTGTCGAGCAAGCCGTCGGAGTCGCGCGCCAATGTATAAGCCTGAGACAGGCCCGAGATCAGCAGCGAAAGCGGCTTGTGCTTCTGCCTGGTTTTGATCTGGTAAATCCGCTCCACCGCATGCAGGTTCACCGGGTCCACAGCCAGGCCGTAGAAGGTGTCGGTGGGCAGAGCCACCACGTCGCCCTTGCGCAGGCACGAGACGATGTAATCGATCCGGTCCGGCTGGGGTTCATCGGGATGGACGCGCAAGATCTCCGCGGACAAGAAAATCTACCTCAGTTCCCCGAATTTACTGCGGCAAAGTCTCATGGCTCTGTACGGTTACGAAGCAATGCGACTTCGTTGTGCGTTATAAAGTGCCGTAAAGACGGAAACTAACACAGCGCGCCTTGGCGGGCAAGTTTGGCGATGCAATGAGCACCATCTTCGACACCATCAGCTGAGTGCGACCCCTTCGCCGGCGCACATGTAATGAGCGAAAACGGAAGTGGAAGCATCTCACAGGCCGTCCACGACAAGCCCAAACGCCGTAGAATCTGATCGGATGCCTCTAAGGATTGTACAGAGTAAACAGAATTCCCGTCTGAAGGAACTGCGCGCGGCCCTTGCCCGCCCTGGTTCACCTGATAGCGGTGTCGCCGGTATTGAGGGACCCCACCTGGTTGCCGAAGCTGTGCGGTCTGGCCTGGCCATTGACACCGTCTTTGTGGCCCAGGGTTCCGAGCGGCTTCTTGACGGACTGGGTATTCCGGATGGGGTCGAAATTCTTGTGTTTCCGCAGGAGATTCTTACTTCGGCCCTGGTTACCGAGACGCCGCAACCGATTGCCGCGCTGGTGCGGCCGCCGCTGTGGACCTGGGAACATTTGCTGGATCTCAAGCGAGATGCTACGCCGTTGATCCTGGTTCTGGCCGGGCTGCAGGATCCCGGCAACCTGGGCACGATTCTGCGCTCCGCTGAGGCATTTGGAGCGACAGGGATTGTGGCGCTGAGCGGCACCGTATCGGCCTGGAATCCGAAGGCGGTTCGGGCATCGGCAGGGAGCGTTTTTCGCGTGCCATATTTAACGTCGAATGTCGAAGACTGCATCCCGCGCCTGCATCGAGTTGAAGCGACAATATTCGCCACGCTTTCTCGCGCCGCCCAGGAAGCGCACCAGGCCAACCTGGCAAAGCCCGTGGCGATGATCATCGGCAACGAGGGCAACGGAGTGCCTGGAGAGCTTGTCGCCCGGGCCGACTCCACTATCACCATTCCCTGCCCCGGCCCGGTGGAAAGTCTGAACGCGGCGGTGGCAGCAAGCGTGCTGCTATATGAGGCCGCGCGGCAAAGAGCAGCGCAGCCGTCAACGCAACGAGCAGTCAGGGCCGCGCGATGAGAGTCTTCATGATCGTCCTTGCATTTCTCAGTTCCGCCTACGTCTGGATCGAGTGCCTTGGACAATGGTTTGCGGGCCCGGAGATTAATGGTCCTCTTCCGCTCCAGTACCTAACCCTTAGGATCTTCGCGGCGATCGTAACTCTTTGCTGTCTTCTCTCTATTAAGGAGACGAAAGCCGCAGCTATCGCGATCTGGCTGGTTGTCTTATCGTATTCACTGGTCAGTTGGAAGATAAATGCTGGCTGGGTTTTTCGCGAAGAACTGCGGTCGACGGTTTTCTGGGCTCCGCTGTTCCTTACAATCGCTGCCTTGCGTCGCGAGCCCCGAAAAGAGGTCACCCCATGAGCCTCTTCGACAACCAGCCCGATTCGCCGACATCTCTGCCGCAACGCTCCTCCCACGCGCTCAATCGCGGAGCGGTGCCGCTGGCGGAGCGAATGCGGCCGCGTTCGCTTCAGGAGCTTGTGGGGCAGGAGCATCTGGTTGGTCCCGGCAAGCCGCTGCGCGTTCAGATCGACCACGACGACCCCAGTTCGATGATTTTCTGGGGTCCCCCGGGCGTGGGCAAAACCACGCTGGCGAAGATCATTGCCGAAACCACGCAGGCCAGCTTTATTGAATTCTCCGCGGTCCTCGCCGGCATCAAGGAGATCAAGCAGGTGATGGCCGACGCAGCCAAAGCCGCCGAGCTGCACTCCCGCACCATCCTCTTCATCGATGAGATTCACCGCTTCAACAAGGCACAGCAGGACGCGTTTCTGCCCTACGTCGAGCGCGGAACCATCCGCCTCATCGGCGCAACTACTGAGAATCCGTCCTTCGAAGTCATCTCCGCGCTGCTCTCGCGCTGCCGCGTTTACGTGCTCCAACCGCTGAAAGAAGAGCAGATCGTCACCCTCCTCACCCGCGCACTTGAAGATAAGGACCGTGGTCTTGGTGCTTTGGAACTGACCGCGGACGAAGACGCGCTCCAGCTGATCGCCGCCTACTCCAGCGGCGATTGCCGCTCAGCCTACAACGCCCTCGAAGTCGCCGCGCAGCTCGTCGAGGACGAGAAAAATATCACGAAAGCCATCGCCACCGAGGCCCTGCAACAGCGCGTGCTTATGTACGACAAGACCGGCGAGGAGCATTACAACCTCATCTCGGCACTGCACAAAAGCGTCCGCAACTCCGACCCCGACGCCGCGCTCTACTGGCTGGGTCGCATGTTCGCGGGCGGGGAAGACCCGCTCTACCTCGCCCGCCGCATCGTCCGCATGGCCATTGAAGATATCGGCCTGGCCGCGCCCGAGGCCATGAACCTCTGCCTCTCGGCCCGCGACACCTATCAGTTCCTGGGCTCACCCGAAGGCGATCTCGCCCTCGCCCAGGCGGTCGTCTACCTGTGCCTCGCGCCCAAGTCCAACGCCGTTTATACCGCCTACGGCGCAGTACAGCACGACATCGAGCAGACCCGCCAGGAGCCCGTGCCCCTCCACCTGCGCAACGCCCCAACCCGCCTGATGAAAGAACTGGGCTACGCCAAAGGCTACCGCTACGCCCATGACGAAGAAGACAAAGTGTCCGACATGGACTGCCTGCCCGACTCCCTCCGCGGCCGCAGCTACTACCACCCCACGCAAGAGGGGCGCGAAAAGCAGCTGGCCGCGCGGTTGGAAGAGATTCGCAGGATCAGAACGCATAAGCGAAGCGAACAATGATCGCCTGCTGGTCTCGAGCAAAGAAACTTTCCCGGCAAAAAGAACTGGTGTACAATATGTACATACGAAGAGGCAAGAATGAGCTTCGAGTGGGACCCCAAGAAAGATGAGACAAACTTCGAAAAGCATGGGATTCGCTTCGCCGAGGCAGAGTCCGTCTTTGTCGATGATCACGCCATCACAATCACCGACGATGAGTCGGACCCAAACGAGCAGCGATTTGTGTCGATCGGAGTCGGCCTGAAAGGGAACATTCTGGCGGTGGTTTACTGCTATCGCAAAACGAACATTCGCATTATCTCATCGCGGCCTGCAGAATTGCATGAGCGCGCGGAATACGAGGAGCATCGATGAAGGAGAGATACGATTTCAGCCGAGGCAAGCGCGGACGGATTGTCCCACCGACACCGGAGCCGCTCGGCAAGACGCGCATTACCATTCGCCTTGATGAAGACGTTGTTGACTACTTTCTCAAAGAGGCTGGCGCATCGGGCGGAGGAACAGGTTATCAGACGCTGATCAACGAAGCCCTCCGCCAGCATGTAGAAGGCAAAGCGCCGAAACTCGAAGAGACACTGCGCCGCGTCGTGCGCGAAGAGTTGCGCGGCAAGCTGACGGCTGAACCTACCGACACCGCAGCCAGGAAGGCCGCGAAAAGCAGTTGGCGGCGCGGTTAGAGAAGACCCGAAGTACCAGGTCGCAAGAACGTCAAGGCACGTGATTCTTCGGTGTATACTCGCCGCGTGTACGCGCTTCTCTCCAAAACCTTTGCGGTTTATACGTTGGCTGCTGTTCTCATCGCAATCCGATTCGGATATATTGCCGCAACCGAGAGCGAAGGTGCCCGGAAATGCAACGCGAGGCTCATCGCCTCATTGCTTTTCAGCAGCTGGTTTTGTCTCGCTTCTTTGCTCTGGTACTGCTACGACCAAAGCTTGCCCGTCTTCGAATTCCAGGGAGCCATTGAATCCGTGCTGGCTCTGGATTCGTATAGCAAGCATTACAGCGCCTATGTCCAGATTCATACGACTGAAGGCGGTGATATCAGAGTGCATTACTCCGACTGGAGTTCATGGATGCGAGCAGGCGAGAAAATCAAGGTTCGATATCGAGGCGATACCGGAGAACTAATAAACGCAACGTTCTACTCGCCGGATGGAAAGCAGGAAGGCGTCCTCAACAGCACCAGGACTTTTCAGCAAGCAGGGATGTTTCTTGTCGGTATGTTTTGCGTTTGGGCAAGCTTCAAGAAACGCCACCGCGCGAGCGAGCCGGACAACACGATGGAGTCCTGGCAGGCCGGTTGGTCCTGGTCCCGATTCCAGGATCTGGGCAAGTACAAATCCCACCCATCCGAGAGGCCTTTCTGTTCCCTGTCTTATCCTGACGGACTCACGATTGATTTGGCAATTCCTCGAAGTGCTTGACGTTACGCGTGGCAACAGTGCACATCAATTCCGCATCTAACCCGCACAGTCCCTTCAAGTCCCGGACGAAAGGAAATTCAATGCCCTTGAGGAAACTCTGTTCGTGCTTGTTGGGCGCCGCGTTGGCGACCTGCGTGTTGACCACCGGCTGCCAGCCCCAGAGCAATTCTGGGCAGACTAGCGCCCAGCCGGCGCCGAATGAAACCGTGATTTACAACAAGTGGGAGGTCGCAACCAACCGCCCCCACAAGGATCTTGCTCAGCGTCCACAGGCAGAGCAGAAAGAGTACCAGGACTGGCGGCAAAAGAACCCCAACGTCCACTAGCCCGGAGCCCGCTGGTCCCTGGGCTTCCCACGGACTCACTACAGAAGCCGGAGTGTCCTCAAAGTGCTTCAGGTTCCGCCTGGTGGGCGTGCGCGAGAGGCGATGACAATTCCGCGATCATCGATTCGCGCGCTTCGCGTTTTCCTCGTCCTCTCGATCGAGTGCAATGCGGAGAATTTCGCACACTTCGTCATCAAGGCTGCGGCCATTCCGCTGGGCGCTGTTCTCCCGTATGCGAATAACTTCAGGCTCGATTTTGCGTATCTGTAGAATCGCCATCTTGCAACACTATCGGCCTGACAATGGCGGGAGTTCAGCAGACGCGAGAGATCAAATATCTGCCGGGCGCACAGAGCCTGTCCTGAGCGATATCGAAGGATATCGCTTCTGAGACCTCGGATAGCAGGAAGGTCGACCCGCCGTCATTTCTACTCCCTACTGGCTATTGGCTACTGGCTACTGGCTATTGGCTATTGGCTATTGGCTATTGGCTATTGGCTATTGGCTATTGGCTATTGGATATTGGATATTGGATATTGGATATTGGATATTGGCTACTGGCTAGTTTTTTCACCGCATCCGTAACTATCCCCGGCGTAAGCACCTGCGGCAACAGTACCGGATCGCTCTGGCCCGGCGTGTAGAGCGCGTAGACGGGCACGCCGCTGCGACCGAGATCGGTAAGCGCTTCGGTAATGGCTGGGTCTTCGCGAGTCCAGTCGGCGCGGAAGAGTGCAACATTCTTAGCGGTGAAGGCCTGCTGGACTTCAGGCCGGCTAAGTGCCACGCGCTCGTTCACCTGGCAGCTCAGGCACCAACTCGCGGTAAAGTCCACAAAGACGGGCTGGCCGCCGGCAAGCGATTTCTGCACTGCGTCGGCCGACCAGGGCTGCCACGCATTACCCGCCAAGGAGCCGGACGTGATGTTCGCCTTATCCATCTGCTGTTCGGCAGCCAGTTTCTGTCCATACGCCGCCAGCGCCACCACCCCACCCACAATCAGCACCGCAACCACAGTCGCCCATCGCGTGGCCGGCCAGCGGCCCAGGAACCACCCCGCAATCGCCAGCAGAAGAAGACTTCCAAGCAGCGCGGCCAGCAACTCCGGCCCGTATCCCGAGGTGACCACCCACGCCAGCCAGATTACGGTGATGAAGATCGGCACTGAGACCGCCTGTTTCAGAACCTCCATCCACGCGCCGGGCCGCGGCAAAATGCGCGTCCACGCCGGCTGCAAGGTGAGCGCCACATACGGTGCGGCCAGTCCCAGCGCCAGCGCGGTAAACACGGCGAACGTGACGGCAACCGGCGCGCCAATCGCGTAACCCAGCGCCGCCCCCATAAACGGCGCGGTGCACGGCGTGGCCACAATCACGGCCAGCACACCGGTAAAAAAGCTGCCCGCATAGCCCTGCTTGCTAATCAGCGACCCGCCTGTACTGGTGAGCGTCAATCCAATCTCAAACTGCCCGGCCAGCGAGAGCCCGAGGAAAAAGAGCAGGCCGGCCATCAGCATCAAAAACACCGGCGACTGGAACTGGAATCCCCAGCCCAGCTTCGCGCCCGCGGCGCGCAGCACCAGCAACACGCCCACCAGAGCCCAGAACGAGACCAGGATGCCCGCCATGTACACGAACCCATGTCGGCGCAGCTTGTGCCTCTCTTCAGCGCCCGATTGCACCAGCGCCAGCCCCTTCAAAAACAGCACCGGAAAGACGCACGGCATCAGGTTCAAGAGCATTCCGCCAAGGAAGGCCAGGCCCGCTGCGCGGAAGATCTGGACGGCTGAAACGGCTGGCGCCGCGGGAGGCACGGCAACCGTCCCCGGCATCGCCGTCAGCTCGTAATTACGCCCGCCGGCAAGCTCAAGAACCCCATTTAATTGAGCGGGATTCTCCTGTAGATTCGCATCCTTCTTTAACTCCAGAACCAGACCGTCTTTGGTCGGTGTCAGCTTCTGCGGCGAAGGATTGTCGATGATGCTCTGGTCTTCAGGAAAAAAGACTGCTTCGGTCTCGCCCCGACCAGTGGTAACGCCCAGCCGGAAGCCCGTGGGCGTGGCCTGAAAGATGGCAGTGTTAGTTGCGGGCAACGGCGTGGGCAGCGTGGCAATGCCGCGCTTCCAAAGATCCTCATCCGTCGATGAAGTGGTTTCCGAAGCTGGCGCGCTGGCGGCCAGCATCACCCGCATGCCCAGCTCTGCCTTGCCGGGAATGCACACCTCGCGGCAAACCAGCCATGAGACCTTTGCATTCAGTACAGCCGGCCCGGGCCTGGCGCTCTTGGGCACGTCGAAAGAGAACGGGAAAAGCACTTCGTCTTCGTAGCCGAAGTCCATCAGCGGGCCGAGCGGCAACCTCTTTGGAGCGGGAAACTGGAGCGCGCTCGCGGCGATTCCCTCCGGCAGAGTCCAGTTGATGCGGGGCGGCTCACCGGAGTCGCCGGCGTTCTGCCAGTACACATGCCATCCCTGCTCGAGCTTGAAATAGAGCCCCGCGCTGTTTGGCCCGCCGGGGTAAAGCGTGCTTTGCGGAAGCACGAGCTGCACATGCAGGTGCGCAACATCGGCATAGCTCTTCGCGGTCTGCGCGGGCAGAGCGGCGGCGAACAAGAAAACGAACGCTAGAGTGAGAACAAAACGGCGCATGTGCAATGAAAACTGACTCCTGACGATTGGACTCAGTTTAACGGACGGGGGCTTCAAAGAAGCGGTTCAGTTAGCCGGGAAGATTCGTGGTTTCCCGCCCTTCCACGATGAATTCATGGAAGGACGGGGCACGAAGCATTGATTAGAAGCCGCGCTTTAGGTACCGGTGTAGCTTGCCAACTTGCTGACTTGCTGACTTGCTGACTCGCTGACTTGCTGACTCGCCCAGCAGATTACGCCCATCAGAACGTGCTGTTCCAGTAGGCATGCTGCCCGGTGTAGTAGTCATCGCCGAGGTTGGTCAGAATGGCGCGCCGCACTTCCAAGACATCCATCGCGCCCGTGGTTTTGTACAGAATCTTGCCATCGGTCCCGATCAGAACCGTGTAAGGTGCTCCGCCAGTCCAATCGGTCCCAAATGCCTTCACCGCGTCTCCGGCATCGTTGCCGTTGAAGATCAGGTTCCGGTTGTATGCGTGCTGCTTTTTCAGAAACGACAGAACCTTGTCCCGCTCATCGGGAGCATTGATGCTGAGCGTAACAAACTCGAGACTTCTGCCCGTATACATGCGAACCATTTTTTCCAGCTCAGGGAACTCGTTCACGCAAGGGCCGCACCAGGTGGCCCATATATTCACAAGAACCAGTTTTCCCGTGCCGGAATTGGCGCGAAGCGTCTTGATATCTTGAACCGATGCAAGATCAAGGTTCACCGGCTTCAGGTTATTGGCCTCAGTCTCCGCGGCCACACCCGCTCGTTTGAATGACCATTTTGTCGAGCAGCCCACAGTGGGCGTATCGGTCACCTGGACGACCCGGCCGCCCAGCAGCGCATCGATCGCATCGCGCGCTTCGTGTTTGGTCGCCAGTTCCTCGCGCTGGTTGCTGTCAACGCGGCCCTCGTAGCGCAGCACTCGCTTCTGGTCGAAAATAAACACGTGAGGCGTTGCCGTTGGACCGTATTTAAGCGCCACCGCTTGCGTCGCGCCGTCGTAAAGATACGGGAAATTGAAGTGCCTGTATTTGGCCCGTATCTTCATTTCCGGAAATGTATCGCCAACGTCGGTATAGCAGAACTCGTCGAGCCTTTCCGCGTTGGGATCGTTGCCCATGATCACGACGAACGCGACTCCGCGTCCCTTGTAGTCATTCACCATCTTCTCAATGCGTTTCTCGTACATCTGCGCCACCGGGCAGTGATCGCAACTGAAGATCACCACCAGCACCTTGCTCGATGCGTAGTCATTGATGCTGTGCATCTTGCCGTCGACCCCGGGCAAATTGAAGCCCGGCGCAGGTGAGCCAATCTTGAGAATCGGCGGAATCTCGTGCTCGGACGAAGGCTGATTCTGGCCCCTAGCCGACGCGGACCCAAGGAAACTCAACCCAAGAGCAACAAGCATTGCCGGGAGCAAAACCCTCCAGGCGCGGTTTTCAAATGAGTGCCGCGTGCGCGGCAGACTGTAAGTGTTCATAGCCCCAATTCGATTGATTCGGCGAAGGATCTTGTTTTGATGTCCAACACTGCAAATATACTCCGGGCGCGCCTGCCGCCGATATGCCGAAGCTCACAGCTCAAGCGCGGGCCGCGTGTTCGCGGAAGATGCAGTCATTCTGCACGCATTTCACGCCAGCCGCGCGGGCGCGGGCCACCGCTTCGTCGTGCACCACCTCGTCCTGCAGCCAGAGATACTTGATCCGCAAGCGAATCACATCCTCCACAATCGGCGGAACGTTCTCCGACGCGCGAAACACGTCCACAAGATCGATCCCCTTGCCCGTCTGCGCGCGAGCCGCAGCCTCCGCCGAATCCAGGTCGGGGTGGCATGGATTCCCCAGCACCTCACTCAGCGCCGGATTCACCGGAAAAACGCGATAGCCGTGCGCCGCCAGGTACTTGCCAATGTTGTGGCTCGCGCGCCACGGTTTGTCGCTCATGCCCACGACGGCGATGTTCTTCGCCTCGCGCAGCATTTCGTCG
>Ga0182012_10003428_pt1 | contig 16888 bp, 14 predicted proteins | sample 612S2SmetaG_FD_120486 | JGI IMG/M metagenome (GOLD analysis project Ga0182012, IMG submission 120486) | Permafrost microbial communities from Stordalen Mire, Sweden - 612S2S metaG | ecosystem: Environmental > Terrestrial > Soil > Wetlands > Permafrost | place: Sweden: Stordalen | collected...
CCTCCCCGTGGCGCAGTCGAAGGGGTCGTGGTGGAGGCGGAACTCGTTCCGGCCTGACCGATGGCCCCCGACTGCCCGGAGGGCGGTGATCCACCGACGATGCGCCCGATTGCTGCCATGATGCCCCCAGTCACGAGACCAGCGATACCGATCACGCCCGCGGCAGAAGCCTTTTGTAAGAACACTCGACGCTCCAACTCAGCCGCCCGCTGACGTGCCGCTGGTCCTCCGCGCGTGGCAGCGAGCAAGACGGCCTCGCGAGCTCGTTCGGCCCGTTGGGCGAAGACGGCATCAAGCGACCACGACCCGGAACCCGCAAGGACGAATGGCGTCCAGGCGAACAAGAAAACGATATCTGGACCGTAATAGTAGGGGTTGTCGTTAAAGCTCACCGTGAGAAAGAACGACAGGGAGAGAAGCATGCCACCGGTCGCAGCAATCCGACTGAACAGTCCGAGCAACGTTCCTAGGCCGACGGCGAGTTCACCGAAAGAAATGACCAACGCCACCAGGGTCGAGGCATGAAGCGCCGGAGTAAGAAGATGGTGGAGCGGACTCGTGAGAATCGAACCGCGCAGCTGCTGCTGGAAAGACCCAGGAGTAGTAGCGCTGAAGAAGCCCCGGTTGGTGAGCTTTTGCAGTCCGGCAAAGGTAAATGTCACACCAAGGAAGGCGCGGAGGACCAGCAGCGCGCCGCCCGGCGCGGCAAGGGTGGAGCTAAGGCGCGACGGTGCGATGTCATTCGGACCGACGGCCGACTCTCCCTTATCCCTTCTTTCGCCTTGACTGGCATCTGGTGGGGAGAACGGGTCCGGTGGTCGTATTCTTCTTTTCGCCATAAAAGTCCTTAGCTCGGTCGGCATCGCGAGGCCCTACCGCGCTCTCGCCGAAAGGGTACGAAGCGAACCTGACGCCAACATTACGAATGCCAGTGACTGATGCGACGTAACATTTCGTCGGCGTGCCACCTCGGGTAGACATATCGGATGCAAAGTAGGTCCGCCGAAGCCCGAATGCTACTCCGACGCCGCCACATCCGCCGGCGTCGGTCGCTCGCAATCGGTGGACTCGCCGCCGTTCTGGTGATTGTGCTCCTTGCCGTGTCTGGAGGGGCGGGGCAGTCCCAAAAGAGGCTCTACGACCACGCCTCGCTGGCCCATCGCCGAGCACATGCGACAGCTCCACCGCCTTCCATCGAAGCGGGCATAGAGCCGTGGTCCCTGAGTGCGCCGATATCGCGTGAAGCGGTCGTGGCGAATGAGGGTGGGTTGACGGTCCTCGGCGGCTTGACGTCGGACGGGTCCTCACTCTCTAGCGTTTCAACGATCGACTTGGGTACGGGCGCCGTGCAGACGGCCGGTAAGTTGGCCTACGTCGTTCACGACGCCACGGCTGCCACGATTGGCTCTCAAACGGTGCTGTTCGGAGGAGGATCTCCCTCGACCGTTGGCGCGGTCCAGTCAATCGGGTCGCCTGCCATCCCACCAGTCGAAGGTGCGACAGGGTCGGTGATTGGCGCCCTTCCTCAGCCTCGCTCCGATTTGGCCGTAGCCACTATCTCAACCAAAGCCAACAGCCATATCAATTCTGTGGAATACATCCTGGGGGGCTATGACGGCGCGAATTACCTCCCCGGTATCCTCGCCACGGTCGACGGGAAACACTTCGCACCCGCGGGGACGCTCCAGGTTCCAGTCCGTTATCCGGCCGTCGCAGCCCTCGACGGCATGATCTACGCATTCGGCGGTGAAACGTCCTCGGCCACTTCAGTTGCCACGGCTACCGACGACATCCAGATGTTCGACCCGAAATCGCACACGACCACAATCATCGGGCATCTGCCACAGGCACTCTACGGCGCCGCGGCATTCGTAATCGGCGGCACTATTTACGTGGCTGGCGGCCAGGTACCACAAGGCGCCACGCAGACAAGGATCGAGGCCTTTGTACCCGGCATCCATAGAGTTCTGGACGCAGGCCTACTTCCTCAGGCCGTTGCCTTCGGCGGATATGCCACCGTCGGTACCGGTGCCTCGACCGTCGGATACCTGGTCGGCGGTGAGGTGATGGACCAAGCGGGTGCCGATGCTGCAGGGTTTGCGACGGGCCTGCTCCAATCAGTAATTTCTCTGCGGACCAGCCGCTACGGAGGGGTAGCAGGCACGGTCAGTTCGGGTTCTCCTTTTTCGGGAACCCTCCTCATTGCAGACCGGGGCAACGATCGCCTCATCGCTCTGAATCCGTCCCGGACCGTATCGTGGACGTATCCATCGGCCGCGATGCCGCCGCCACCGGGTGGCTTCTACTTTCCCGACGACGCGTTCTTTTTCAACCATGGATCGGGCATCATCTCCAACCAGGAAGACAACCACACCATTGTCGAAATCGCCTATCCATCGGGGAACTTACTCTGGCAATACGGCCACCCGGGAGTGCCCGGCGCGCAGCCCGGATATCTCGACCAGCCGGACGACGCGTATGTCCTGAAGTCCGGTACCGTGACCGTGGCGGACGCGTCGAACAATCGGATCCTGTTCATCTCGCCTAATAAGGAAATCGCAGGAACGATCGGCAACGGGGCCGATGCCCACAACCCCCCTACTTCGATCGCCTATCCGAATGGGGACACGCCATTGACTGATGGCGACGTACTCGTTTCGGAGATCAACGGCTCGTGGATCGATGAATACACTCAACAAGGGAAGCTTGTTTGGACGGTGCAGATGACATCTGTCAACTATCCATCCGATCCTCAACAACTGAGTACGAATCTGTATCTCATGACCGACTATGACCCACCAGCCGAAGGTCGCGTAATCGAATTCAACCGGGAGGGATACATCAGTTGGCGTTATGACGCCACCTCTGGCGACGCGATGCTCAAAAAGCCATCCCTTGCCGAACGGCTTCCCAACGGGCTCATCATGGTGAACGACGACTACCGCGACCGGGTCGTCGTCATCGACCCGATCCTCGACAGCATCGTCTGGCAATACGGCCTCACCGATACCCCTGGCACCCTGCCCGGGCTTCTCAGTATCCCTGACGGATTCGACCTCCTTGACGCAAATGGGATCACGCCCACGCACCCGCAAACTGGTTGAGCCCACTGGCGAGTCCGACTCGTGGGCCCATGGAATCAACCCGAACCGGTCTGGAGGGTGATGGCCGGGTTGCCCGCCGGGGAGAGCGCATCTTCGAGTCCCATCGGTGAAAGTCTCGGAGTGAAGAATGCGGCATTGAGGAAGCGCACCGTTTCCGTCCGGATAGCCACTTCTGCTGTGCTGGCACCGATGACCGTCGTGAGATGATCGCCGCCAGCAAGGACGAGAAGTGCCTTGGCATCTCCGCCGTCTGATAGATCTGCGTGGCGGGACCCGAGAGCCCGTACTGGTCCGCTGTGCCGACAGCGACGAGCAGGGCCGTCCGCCGAGGCGACCAGTCCAGATTGGGAATTCTGGGGTGGTACCTGTGGTGCGAGCCGGGGTTGTTTTGTATTTGCTCACGGGTGGGAGCGCGAAGGTGTGGCGGCTGGCGCTGGATGACCTTCCAAATGGCCTGAGCCGGTGAGGCTGGATCTCGGCCTTGGGCTGGACCTCGACACCTTCATCTGCATCTCGATAAGGTCATGTCAGATCACGCCGTCACGGCATGAACGTAGTCGTTGTGGACACGTAGGGGGTCGCAGTGCGATTTGGTCTGTTCTTGATGCCCGAACCGTTCCCGTGGTCCAACTGGACCCTGTCATATGACCTGAAGCTCGAGGAGATGGCGCTGGCGGATCGACTCGGCTACGACGAGGTTTGGGTGGGCGAGCACCACACCGGCGCCTACGAGAACATCCCGGCTCCCGATATCTTCATCGCCAAGGCCTCGGCGGTCACTCATCGGATACGTCTCGGGACGGGGACGATCAACCTGCCGTATCATGACCCCTTCATGGTGGCCGAGCGGCTCGCCTTCCTTGACCATCTCACTCACGGCCGGCTGATTTACGGTTTCGGCGGCGGCGGGCTGGTCAGCGACAAACGTTTCTTCCGTCTCGACCAGAGTGAAGCCACGCCCCGCCTCCGCGAGGCCCTGGACATCATGGAGGCTCTCTACTCGTCCACTGAGTACATCGACTACGAAGGCAAGTTCTGGAATCTGGACCACAAGCGTATCCAGGTGCGCCCCTACCAGCAATTTCCTCAGTTCGCCATCGCCGGTATGTCAGGGCTGCACAACTTCGACCTGTGCGGCGGCCGCGGCTACGCCGCACTGAGCATCTACTTCACGCCGCAGCGGATCGAGTCAAATCCCGGGATGCCCGACCTGCGCAGCCAGGGGCACGCTTTAGCCGAGGCGGCGCAGCTGGCGGGTCGAGATCCGCAACGGGCGCGCCAGGATTGGCGCATCTGTCGCGAGGTCTATGTCTCAGACTCCAAGGAGACGGCGATGGGCGAAATCAGGGAGAGCTTGCGCCAATCGTACGACTACCTTTTCAAAATCGGGTTGGCACCGCTGATGAAGCGCGACATGCGGATGCCCGACGCCGATGTCACCTTCGACTGGATGGTGGAGAACATTCCCTGGATCATCGGCTCACCTGCTGAGTGCAGAGCTCAGATTCAGGACCTGCACGACGATCTCGGTGGCTTCGGGACCCTCCTGTTCAACTCCCGGGAGTGGGTTACCAGCGATCGGTGGAACCGGTCCCTCGAGTTGTTCGCGCGCTACGTCGCCCCACATTTCAGTCGCCGCGACGACCAACGCTTCCGCACGGAACTGGCCGAAGACGCCCTCAGCGGAGGGTGACTCCCCGGGCCGACCAGGCCCCCCGCCGTCCGGGAGTTGGGCCCGAACGGGATGAAGGCGGACGTGCCCGCTCAGGCGCGCAGCCGCCCGGAGCGCTCCGGCTGAGGCCCAGGCCTCTGACCCGACCTCTTCGAATTGTTATTGTGATTGGATGGTTGGCGGCACCGGTCCGGTCTGTCAGGCGCACCCAGCCTGCCGGGTGACGGAATTTCGGACGGATGGGGAGAGGAACTGAAACCATGGGGACGACAACGGTCGATTCGGATTTCATCCGGCGAGCTGTGACGGTCGCTGATCTCAACGCCGTGCGGGTGGCGCTTTACCAACAGACCGGCGACCCCGAGTTGGCCGAGCTGCCGACGGCAGCCAATCTCGACGAAGCGCAGCGTGAGCTTCTGATCAGCAAGGCCGTGACCTGGTTGGAGAGCAACGCCGGTCCGGCCCAATTGGCCGAGCCTCCCGAAGCCGAGCTCCGGGCGCTTATGAACATGGCCACCGCCGAGGAGATGGGCGATCTCGAGTTCGAAGCCCGGCGTGACCTGCCTGCGTTCAAGGAGTTCCCGTGGACCGCCGATTGGACCAATGGCAAACCGGAGCTGCCCGAGGGATTCAAGGTTGCCATCATCGGCAGCGGCTTCAGCGGTCTGGCCATGGGCGTCCAGCTGGAGCGCTTAGGCATCCCGTATGTCCTGTTGGAGCGCCGGGGCGAGCCAGGCGGGACGTGGACAATCAACCGTTACCCCGACGTCCGGGTTGACACGATTTCCATCACCTACGAATTCAGCTTCGAGAAGGACTACAAGTGGACGGAGTACTTCGGGCGCGGCGCCGAGGTCCGCGAATACCTCGAACACATCTCGCGCAAGTACGGCGTCTACGACCACACTTTGTTCAATCGCGACCTGAAGCGAGCCACGTTCGACGAGGCCAGGAACGTCTGGCTGCTCGAAAGCGACACCCCGGGGGGACCCGAGACGATCGAGGCCAATGTCGTCGTCTCGGCGGTCGGTACGTTCGCCAATCCGAAGATCCCGCACTTCGACGGTCAAGAGAACTACGAGGGGCAGATCGTGCACCCCACAGGCTGGTCGAATGACATCAACCTGAAGGGCAAGCGGGTTGCCGTCATCGGCAACGGCTCCACCGGGGTACAGCTCCTCGCACCGATCGCCGCCGAAGCCGAGCAGGTGTTCGTCTTCCAGCGCACGCCACAGTGGATCAGCCCTCGCGAGAAGTACGGTGCGCCGATTGAGCCGGAGCTGCGCTGGCTGGTAGAGAACTTCCCGGGCTATTGGAACTGGGCCCGGTACATGTCCATTGCGGCGCTCTTCCAGACCCACCGGTTCCTCATCCCAGACGAGGAATGGCAGGCCCAGGGAGGCAAATTCAACCCGCTCAACGACAAGATGCGCGACGACCTCACGGCGTACATCAAGGCCCAGACCGGTGGCCGCCAGGATCTCATCGACAAGCTGATCCCCGACTATGCGCCGTTCTCGCGGCGACCCGTGGTGGACAACGGCTGGTACAAGGCACTGACGCGCGACAACGTCGAGCTCGTCACGGACGGCATCGCCCGCCTGACCTCCAAGGGTATCGAGACCGACGACGGCACGCTCTACGACGTCGACGCCATTGTGACGGCCACCGGCTTCGAGGTCATCAAGTACCTGTGGCCCACGGAGTACACGGGTAAGGGCGGGCTGAACATCCACGATTTCTGGTCGAAGGACGGTCCCCGCGCCTACCTCGGCATGATGGCGCCGAACTTCCCCAACATGTTCATGATTTACGGGCCCAATTCGCAGCCCGTGTCGGGCGGCACCGGCCTGCCTATCTGGTACGTCATCTGGTCTGCTTATGCGGCCCAGTGCGTGGTGCGCATGCTCGAGGAGGGAAAGTCGCGCGTCGAAGTCAAAGGGAAGGCATTCGAGCGTTACAACGAGGCCCTGGACGCCGAAGCATCCAAGCTCATTTTGTTGCGCGAGGAAGGGGCGCCCGAAAAGAACTACTACGTCAACGAGTTCGGCCGGCTCCAAGTGAACGCCCCTTGGTACGGCCCCGAATACCACCGGATGTGCACGCAAGTGAACTGGGACGATATCGAAATCTCGTGAGTTCACCCCTCTAGGCCGAGTCGTGGGCACTTTTGTCTTTCGACTGCACGCACCCCGCCCCACGTTCGCTCTCGACATGACGGACGAAGAGCGGGAGATCATGGGGCGGCACGCGGCCTACTGGCAGCCCCTGATCGACTCGGGCCAAATGGTGGTGTTCGGACCAGTCCTGGATGCAGCGGGATCGTGGGGTCTGGGCGTCGTCGAGAGCGATGACGAAGAAGCGCTGCGTGCGTTCGCCGCCGAAGACCCCGTGGTGACAACGCGTACTGCCACGATCGAAGTGGGGAGGCTGCTGGCGGGATTCGTCCGCCCGAGCTGACCGACCAGGAGGTCGTTCCCCCCCAAACCAGCCGACCCAACGTCTTCGCCTACCGGATTCGGTTGACAGGCAGCCTTCCGGCTGCTTATTATTGGCAGCCTAGAGGGTGCGTATTCGTGCCACCGTCCGGCTGGCTTTACGCGCAAAGGAGAGTTACATGCCAGAAATCCGACACCGTGTGGTCATCACTGCCCCGCTCGAGAGCGTGTACGAGGCCAAAGCCACGAAGGAGGGGATCTCCGAATGGTGGACGCGCGACGGCGTCCGAGGGGACTCGAAAGAGGGGTCCAATGTCGAGTTCTACTTCGGATCGCCCGAACCGGCCGCGGTGATGGAAGTAACCCGGCTCGACCCTGAGGGACATGTCAGCTGGACCTGTCTACGGGGAGACCAAGAATGGGTCGGGACCAAGCTCGCCTTCGACCTCAGCCAGAAGGACAACGAAACGGCGGTGATCTTTTCCCACGCCGGTTGGCGCGACGCCAGCGACTTCATGGCCCATTGCAGCGCGCGGTGGGCGTACTTCCTCCTGAGCATGAAGAGCCTCTTGGAGACGGGTAAGGGCACTCCGTTCCCCGAAGACCTGAAGTTCTGACCAGCAGGGCGTGAACCGTTCATGATCGACGTCTTCAAGGCACTCGCAGATCCGAGTCGCCGACACCTATTGGATCGCCTGAACGGTCGAAATGGACAGAGCCTTCACGAACTCTCGGAAGGCCTCGACATGGCCCGTCAGTCGGTCAGCAAGCATTTGGCCATCCTGGAAGCGGCCAATCTGGTGACGACCATTCGACGAGGTCGGGAGAAGCTCCACTATCTGAACGCCATACCAATCAATGAGATCGCTGAGCGCTGGATCAATCGTTATGACCGAGACCGGGTCCGAGCTCTTTCGGACCTCAAACACGCACTGGAGGAAGCGCCCGTGAACGAGCTCGAGTTCGTCTACACGACGTACATAAGGACCACCCCCGAACGCCTCTGGCAGGCCCTGACCGAAAAATCTTTCACCCGTCGCTGGTGGCAGACCAGTTTCGACACCGATTGGCGAGTTGGATCGCCCATGGTCTGGGACAACAATGGGATCATCATCGATGAACCGGAACAAGTCGTCCTCGAATCTGACCCGTTTCGGAAGTTGGCATACACCTGGCACACATTCACAGCGGAGATGAAGGAGCGCCTCGGTGAAGACGTGTACGCCAAACTTTCCAGCGAACGTCGCTCACGCGTCACGTTCACGCTCGAACCCGTTGGAGAAATGGTCAAGTTGACAGTCGTGCACGATGACTTCGAACCCGGAGGCATCGCAGCAACAATGGTCAGGAACGGCTGGCCCATCTTTTTGTCCAGCTTGAAGTCGCTTCTCGAAACTGGCGAACCCCTCACCTCGACTCGATGATCCTCGCCGGCACGGGCTCTACAACGATCCACTGAACGGGCCTGGCAGCCCGTTCGTGGCCTGTTCGCGACCGGGTCAGCCCAAAATGAAGTCGTCCATGTTGGCTGAGCGCGTCCACTCCCAATAGGTCTCCATCTTCCAGGGAGACAGAGTGAAGATCTTGCCATTCGGGTTCTTGTAGTGGCTGTGCGTGATCGAGGGATGGGCCCATACGAGTTGGCTGATTTCGGCCTGATGGCGTTCGACATACTCATCGTGGACATCTTTGCGGACCTCAATGGTGTCGTGTCCGGAGGCGAGCACCTGCGCGATGGCGTCAATGGAGAAATTCATCTGGCACTCCGAGTGGAAGAAGAGGCTTACTCCGTGCGCCAGATTGGTGCCCGGCCCGTACATCAAGAACAAGTTCGGAAAGTTCGGTACGGTGATCCCGAGATATGCGGTGGGCTCATCGCCCCACTGATCGCGAACAGTGACTCCACCGCGGCCCCTGATCGTCATCGGTGCCAGGAATTCGTTGTGTCGGAACCCGGTGGCGTAGCAAATGATGTCGGCCTCGTGGAGGACGCCGTCCACCGTGAGGATTCCTTCGGGGACTATGCGATCGATTTCGGTGCGCACGAGTTCGACATTCGGCTTCTTCAAGCAATTGAGCCAGGATCCGTTGTCCTGAAGCATCCGCTTGCCGGCCGCCGGATATGAGGGGATCGACTTCTCGATCAGGTCCGGGCGGCCCTCGAGTATGGATGTGATCCACTCCGTCATGGCCACCCGCCTGGCTTCGTTGGCCTCGTTGATGGCCCATCCGGATCCATCGTCGTACTCCGGATCGGAGCGGTAGCGGTCAGTACCCATGGCCACGCCGGGCCACATCATGATGAATCGCAACCAGCGAGCGTAAAAGGGCAGATGCTCCATGGCCCAGGCGTCCCCGGCCGGGACCGTGGCATGGTACTTGGGGTTCGGGACGATCCACTGCGGTGTCCGCTGGAAGATGCTCAGGTGCTCGACCCGGTCGGCGATGGTTGGTGCGATCTGGAACCCGGTGGCACCCGCACCCAGGAGAGCGAATCGGCTGTCCGTGATGTCGAGGTCGTCCGGCCATCGCGCCGAGTGGAACGAACGACCGAGGAAAGAGTCCATCCCGGCGATGTCCGGCAGCTTCGGCAGGTTCAGCGAGCCCACCGCGCTAATGACGAACTTGGCATCGAGTGTCTCGATTTCGCCTGCGGAGTTCCGGACGGTGAGCACCCATCGCCCGTCCGTGTCGTTCCAGGCCGCCTCGACCACCTCGGTGTTGAACCGGCAGTGATCACGCAGCCCGTACTTGTCGAGCATGCTCGCGAAGTAAGAGCGGAGTTCCGGCTGTTGGCAGAAATATTCGGACCAGTGCGCGGCGGGCTCGAACGAGTAACAGTAGTGGTGACTGCCGATGTCCACGCGGGCGCCCGGATAGCTGTTCTCCCACCACGTTCCTCCCGGTCCTGCGTTCTTCTCTACGATCAGGAACGGCAAACCAGCCTGGGTCAGCCGGATGCCGGCCAGGATGCCTGACTCACCAGCACCGATCACCACCACCGGGGACGCCGCCCTGACGCTGAGAGGGATTTCGTTCTCATCCCAGTGCACGGCGAGAGGGTCTCCGCCATCGAATTTAAGATCCTCGAGAAACATCCCGAGTACGGATCCCTTGACCGGCTGGCCCGCCAGGAACTCGATCAATTCGACCTGGAGTTCGGGCGACAGTGCCCGGGGGGCGCACCCGCCGTCCCGGTACGCAGCGACGACGGGGAGGGCCGCCCCGCGCAGCTCGGCGCAGGCTTGGTCCGAAAGCCCGCACTGGAAGTCGCCCGGCATACCGATCGTCGGTCTGTACGGCCCGCGCACCCAGGTGGGATCGCCGGTCATATGGACCAATGAGCACAAGAGTGCCGGAATGCTCACGTCCGCCAGCGCCAGGGCTACGGCGTCGTCGTCATCCGTGAAGGGCTGGCCGGCGTGGGGGTTACGGGTCTCGGGTGTCACAGATGCAAGCATGCCACCACAATCCAATCCGTGGGCGTCCAGTTGATGGCGCCAGGCGGGCTCACTATAATTCACTTGGGTCCTGACCTGGGGGGTGCGGTGGCCATCGGGTACGCGAGACCGCCAATCTTGATCCACGACGTGATCGGCGACGTCAGCGCTGTGGTCGGTCTCTTGGAGTCGCAAGCTCCCTACACGCCGCTCGGTGGCTGGTACAGCCCGGGCGCGGACCCGCACGCTCGTACCCGCCCCATGTGGTTCCAAAAGGACTGGGTACATGGTCACTTCTTCGTCTGCGGAGCACCACTTGGCTCCTTCCGGGTGGCCATCGCCGGCCAGGAGCAACGACCGAGCCGGCCTTGACACGACGCTGCTGGCGGAAGTATCACCTCATCAGGTGTGCCAACCTGGCGCTGCAAAAGAGGGGCCCGTGACCGCAGGAATACCGAGTTTCCAAGAGCGGCTCAATGCGCTTGTCGGACAACCCATGGGTTCGGGAAGCACCGCCCCCGATCCGGTGAACCTGCCCATGATCCGCCATTGGTGCACGGCATTCGATGACCACAACCCCGTTTACCTCGACGATGGGGTGGCAGCGGCAACGCGCCATGGTGAGGTCGTGGCACCGCCTCTGATGCTGCAGACGTGGACGATGGCGACCCCTTTGCTCGACGGAATCGCCGAGCGAGGAGGGTCCCCGGTCGAGATCACGGGCGACAGCCCGCTGACCGTGCTCGACGATGCGGGCTTCACGGCGACCCTCGCGGCAAACTCCGAGTTCGAGATTGAGCGGTATCTGCACCTCGGCGAAGTAGTGACGACTCATAACGCCATCGAGTCGATTTCAGAGGAAAAACAGACGCGACTCGGACCGGGACATTTTGTCACCTGGGTCACCACCTACGTCGACGAGCAAGGTGACGTTGTCGGGCGACAGCGCTTCCGGGTGCTCAAGTTCCGGCCCGCAGCAGCGTGAGTAAGCGCCTGCCCCCCACCGTTACGCCCGACACACAACTGTTCTGGGACGGCCTCCGTGATGGTCGACTTCTCATTCAGCGCTGTGTCGAGTGTGGGCGTCTGCGCCATCCTCCACGACCGATGTGCCCGTCGTGCAACTCGCTGGGTAAAGAGGTCATAGAGGCGAGCGGCCGAGGTCGGGTGTACAGCTTCGTGATGCCGCAGCACCCACCCGACCCCTTCATCGAAGGCCGTTACATCGTCGCCCTCATACAACTCGAGGAGGGTGTCCGGATCGTCTCCAACCTGCTCAATATCGATCCCGATGACGTGACGATCGGGATGCCTGTGGAAGTCGCCTTCGAAACCTTCGATGGAGATGTCGTGCTCCACCAGTTTCGCCCCGAGGTGGTGTTGTGACAACGCCTCGGCCCGGAGAGACGCTTCCCGAATTGGCCATCCCACTTACAGCGACCCGCATTGTGGCTGGCGCAATTGCGACGCGCGACTTCATGCCCGTCCACCATGACCGTGACTACGCAGCCTCCCAGGGCGCCCCGGACATCTTCATGAACATCATCTCGACGAACGGCTTCTGCAGCCGATACCTGACCGACTGGGCGGGACCGGACGCCATCGTGAAACGGCTCGCAATTCGCCTCGGCGTTCCCGCACATCCCGGCTCCACGCTGACGTTCACCGGTACGGTGCTTTCGGTCGAACGAAGGGGCGACGAGGACGTGGTCGAAGTCGGGTTTCGGGCCGCGAACGAACTCGGTGATCACGCGACCGGATCTGCCACCCTGACGCTGCCGGCTCCGGCGTGACCTCCTCGCTGCGTAACCGGGCTGCGATAGCCGGAATCGGCCAGACCGAGTTCTCGAAAAACTCGGGGCGAAGCGAGCTCCAGCTCGCATGCGAGGCGGTGAAGGCAGCCCTCGACGATGCCGGACTGACAGCGGCGGACGTCGACGGGCTCGTCACGTTCACCATGGACTCGAGCGAGGAGATGGAGGTGGCCCGCAACCTCGGGATCCAGGAGCTCTCGACCTTCAGCCGCGTGCCCTATGGCGGGGGCGCTGCGGCTGGCACCGTATTGCAAGCGGCGATGGCCGTCGCAACCGAGGTGGCGCAGGTGGTTGTGGTCTACCGGGCGTTCAACGAGCGATCCGGTCTTCGGTTCGGGAACTTCGGCGGATCAATGACCGGCGTCGCGCCCGCCTGGCTCTCGTGGTACGGCCCCTTCGGATTACTGACTCCTGCGGCATGGGTGGCGATGCATGCCCGGCGGTACATGCACGAGTACGGAGTGACTAATCGGGACTTTGGACGGATCGCCGTGGTCGACCGCGCTCATGCCGCAACGAACCCTGAGGCGTGGTTCTACGGTCGACCAATCACGATAGAAGACCACCAAGCATCACGATGGGTCGTCGAGCCGGTGCTCCGCCTCCTCGACTGCTGTCAGGAGAGTGACGGGGGTGCAGCGCTGGTCGTGACGTCAGCGCAACGGGCATGCGATCTTCGCAACGCCCCGGCGTACATCACAGCAGCGGCACAAGGGGCGACCTTTGACGGCGAAATGATGACCAGTTACTACCGCGACGAGATCTCCGGGCTTCCCGAGATGGGGGTCGTCGCCCGACGATTATGGCGACAGTCCGAACTCACCCCGGCTGACATCTCGACGGCCTTTCTCTACGACCATTTCACCCCGTTCGTGCTGGTACAGCTCGAGGAGCTCGGCTTCTGCGGCCGGGGCGAGGCAAAGGACTTCGCCACCGTGGAGAATCTCTCAACAGGCGGGGTGTTGCCGATCAACACCTCCGGCGGCCTTTTGGGCGAGGCCTACATCCACGGGATGAACGGCATTACCGAGGCTGTTCGCCAGATTCGTGGGACCTCGTGCAACCAGATTACCGACGTCGAACACGTCCTCGTCACGTCCGGCACGGGTGTGCCAACAAGCGGCCTCATCCTCGGCGCCTCGAGGTAACACGAAAACGCGCACGCCGGGAGCGCATGATCGACGCATGCACGGTGGCGCGCGAAGTCAGAGGGACGTCAGAGATCGGGAAGAGACTTGGGTATGAGGTCAGCCGAGGCGTCGCCATCGATTTCGAGCAGTTTTCCCGTTACCCAGGACGCAGCCGGGGAAGCCAGATACAGCACCGCCGCCGCGACATCCACCGGCAGCCCGTTTCGCCGCATCGGCGTGCGCTCCACCATCACTCGTCGCACCTCGTCCGATTGGACGTCGAGGTACCGTTGCAGGGCGTCGGTCTCGATGGCGCCCGGCAATACGGCATTGACGCGGACGCGTGGGGCGAGGTCCCTTGCCATCATCCGTGTCAGGTGCGAGACCGCTGCCTTGATGGTGCCGTGGGTGAGACCACCACGAGTAGCTCTCGAGCCGGCCACGGAACTGATATTGACGATGGATCCTCCATCGCGCCGGAGTAGATGGGGAACGGCAAGCCGGCTGAGCTCAAAGGTCGCCGAGACGTTGAAGTGGAACGAGGCTTCGAGGTTCTCGATGGTGGTGGCAAGGAAAGGGAAGGACTGTGAGCCCCCTGCGTTGTTGACGACGACGTCGAGCCCTCCGAACGCCGCCGCGACTGACTCCACCAGGTCGGGCAGCCCGCCCAGGTTGTTCATATCGGCGGGGAGGACCAGCGGTCGTCGACCACGCCGGCGGATCTCGTCGGCAACGTGGTCGAGGTCGGAGCGGGTCCTCGCCACAATGGCAACGTCAGCGCCCGCCTCGGCCAGGCCGACTGCAATGGCCGCCCCGATGCCTTTGCCGGCGCCGGTGACAAGAGCGACCTTGTCCATCAGCAAGAAATGCTGAGGCAACGGCAGGGGCTGGCCCTCACTGGTGGACATTGTCCCCTCCTGTCGGCTCTTTGACGAGTGGCGTAGCGGGTGCACAGCCGCCCTAGAGTGTAAACGGGGCGGTGCTTCCGTCCTTTTCAGAGGAGACCCGAAGGCCTTCCCGCACTCTGACAGCCGTCACGCCACCTCACGTACGGGCGGATTGTCCGACGCACTTCTCCGCAGGCACAACCCTCAGTCGATGATTGCATAGTTTACAACAGTGTCATTGCGGTCTACCAAGCCGACGATAATTTCCGGCGCCGCAGGAGGCTGGGCAGGAAGGAAGAGAGCCGCAGCAAGCGCTCCGGCAAGAGCCAATCCTGCGGCCACCCCACATCCGACGTGCATGCCGTCGATGAATGCCGAAGACGCGGCATGTCGCACTGCGGCGCCAATGCCCGCATGGCCCAACGCTATGGCTTTACCGGAGACGATGATGGCGGCACCAATCGATTGATGCGCGGTGGCTGCGGCCGCGTTCGGCAAATGAGCCGGGAGTTTGGCTGCCAAACGCGACCCGTAGACCGAGGCGTAGACACTCCCGATTATGGCGACACCGAGGGTGCCACCGAGAAGCCGGGTCGAATCGTTGATGGCGGAGCCAACTCCTGCTTGACGGCCGGACACGGCCCCCATGATCGACTCGGTGGCCGGAGCAGACGTCAGACCCATGCCGACGCCGTAGACAACCATCTGCAGTGCAATCACATTGTACGAGAGGGTCACGGACGTCTTTAGCGCTACCCAGATGTAAAAGGTCCCCATCAAGACAAGGCCGGCTGTCACGACCGCCTTGGTTCCGATCCGTACTGCGAATCTGGTTCCGAGAACAGAGCCGATCGCAACGGATACAGCCACGGGAAGGAGGTGCACGCCGGTCGAAAGCGCGCTGTACTCACGGATGAACTGGAAGTACTGCGTCATCAAGAAGATGAAACCGAAGAGGGTGAAGAAGCTGACCGTCACTGCTCCACTGGCGGCCGAAAAGCGGCGGTTCGCGAAGATTCGCACGTCAAGCATGGGATTGGCGGTCCGGAACTCGCGCCACACGAATCCTCCCACGAGCAGGGTTCCGATGATGAATCCGACAAGGGTTGCCGGTGCCGTCCATCCGCGTGAGGGCGCCTCAATGATGGTCCATACGATCAGCAACATGAACCCTGCTGACAAAAGAAGACCCGGCACGTCAGTGACAGATTCACGCGTCCCCACTCGGGCGGGTACCGCCAGTGCGACGAGTGCGAACGCCACAGCAGCGACGGGCCCGAAGACAAAGAAGGCGCTCGACCACGCGAAGTGCGCCAGCAAGAACCCGCCGACGATCGGGCCGAGTGCTATTGCAACACCCGCAGTCGCCCCCCAAAGACCGATGGCGAGTGCGCGGCCCCTTCGTTCGACGAACGACTCGGTGAGCAACGAGAGCGTTGAGGGAAAGGTCAGTGCGGCCCCTAGTCCCATGACCGCACGTGCGGCGATCAAGCCCTCGGGTGAATGAACGAATCCCCCAGCCACGCCTGCGAGGCCGAAGACGACGAGGCCGGCGAGCAGCACGCCCTTGCGTCCGAGGCGGTCCGACAGACTTCCCGCCGTCAGGAGGAGCGCCGCGAAGGTCAGGTTGTAGGCGTCAACGACCCACTGCAGCTGCGATGTCGTGGCGCCTAACTCCCGGGTGAGCGTGGGCAGTGCAACGTTGACCAGCGTCGTGTCCAGGTTGATGACGAACGCCGAGGTGAGCAGGGCGAGCAGGATCAATGGCTTTCGGGGCATGGTACTTAATCTAAAGTGATAAGTTGTTTTTGTCAAGCATATCGTTGTAAAACTATTCCTTGGTGCTATACTGGGTGCCTGTGCGTTCCTATGGGCAATTCTGCGCAACGGCAAAGGCCCTCGACGTGGTCGGCGACCGCTGGACCCTGCTCATCATCCGCGAACTCTTGGTACTTGGGCCGTCTCGTTTCACCGAGCTGCGACGAGGACTACCCGGCATCGCGACGAACCTCCTCACTACCCGCCTTCGCGAGCTCGAGGATGCAGGCCTCATCACGCGAGAGGAGGCGCCGCCACCTATCGCCACCGCCCTCTATCGGCTGACGTCGCGCGGTGCGGCGCTTGAGCCCGTGCTCCTCGAACTGCTTCGTTGGGGCATGCCCCTCATGATCGAGCCCATGGGGTCTGAAGTGTTCCGAGCGGAGTGGGCCATCTACGTCGCACGGCTCCTTCTCCACGACAATTGCCCAGAGGAGCCCGCGTCAGCGATTGCATTCGAAGCCGGTGGAGAACGATGGCACGTTGTCGCCGGCGACGGAGCGCTTACCTGGGGCACCGGCTCGGTCGATGGTGTCGAGACAACAGTCACAGGTGACCCGCAACAGATCATGGGACTGCTCTCAG
>Ga0182012_10003429_pt1 | contig 16887 bp, 11 predicted proteins | sample 612S2SmetaG_FD_120486 | JGI IMG/M metagenome (GOLD analysis project Ga0182012, IMG submission 120486) | Permafrost microbial communities from Stordalen Mire, Sweden - 612S2S metaG | ecosystem: Environmental > Terrestrial > Soil > Wetlands > Permafrost | place: Sweden: Stordalen | collected...
AGCCAGACGCCCGACCGCTATTACTACAGCAGCGGTGAGGCCTTCGGGCCCAGCACTCTCGCGCTGGATCACGGCAAACTGCCGGTCGATCGTGAGATCTTTTTCACTCCGCCGAACGCCCTCCGCCTGCGGTGGAAGTCTTCGCCGGGCGGCGATTGGGATGCAGAGATACGCCTGGATCGCTGGCGCAATCAGGAGATTGATTTCGAAGGCGATCATCTGGTCCTCGCCTGCTACTCCGCGAAGGGCATTTCAAGCGATCAGATGCCACGCGTGCAACTCAGCGATACCGCGGGAGGGTTTACTGAATCGCTTAAGCTCTCGGGCGCGGTCCCGGCGGGGCACTGGGCGCAGATCACAGTTCCTCTCCGCGCTTTCACGTCGCATTCGTCGTCACAGTTCGATCCGCGGCTCCTGCAAACGATCACTTTCCTGCAGGACCGGGCGGACGGAGTCGAGCACACCCTCACCCTGGACGAAATACGAATCGACCGCCTCCGGCCCCTGACACGCACTGCTGCGCTCAAAGCTCCGCAAGGACTCCGCGCCAAAGGCTACGAGCGCCATATCGACCTGTCGTGGAACGCCGATACCAGCACAGAACTCGAACGCTGGGTCATCTCCCGTTCCGCCGACGGCGCCAACTTTACTCCCATCGCGATCCAGGAGCCACGCTTTCACCGGTATGAAGACTTCATCGGGGAGACGGATCAGAAGTTCACTTACAAGATCGCCGCCAGCAACGCCAGTTACGGGTTGTCCCCGCTCTCCGATCCCGCCACTGCCGCGACCCGCGCCATGAGCGACGACGAACTGCTGACCATGGTGCAAGAGGCCAACTTCCGCTATTACTGGGAAGGTGCGCATCCCAACGCCGGCATGGCGCTCGAGAATATCCCCGGCGATGAAAATATGATCGCCACCGGCTCTTCGGGCTTCGGCATCATGGCCATCCTGGTGGGCGTGGAACGCGGCTTCATCACGCGGCAGCAGGGCCTGGATCGCATGAATCGAATTGCCGGCTTTCTCGAAAAAGCGGATCGCTTCCACGGAGCGTGGCCACACTTCATGGACGGACGCACGGGCAAGATCATTCCGCTCTTTGGCAAATACGATGACGGGGGCGACCTGGTGGAAACGGCATTCTTGATCCAGGGCCTGCTTGCCGCGCGCGGATACTACAACGCCGCTGCGCCCGCCGAAAAAGACCTTCGCGCAAAACTCACGCACTTGTGGGAAACCGTGGAATGGGATTGGTACCGCCAATCGCCGGATAGCAAGTATCTCTACTGGCATTGGTCGCCCGACTACGCCTGGCACATCTCCCACAAACTCATCGGCTTCAACGAAACGATGATTGTGTATCTGCTGGCCATCGCCTCGCCCACGCATCCCGTTCCCGCAAGCCTCTACTACACCGGTTGGGCCGGGCGAGCTCCGGAGGCTCAGGAATACCGAAAGGGCTGGGGCGGTTCGGAGAATGGTTCTCATTACACCAATGGCGGGACGTTTTATGGCATCAAGCTGGACGTCGGCGTGAATACCGGCGGCCCGCTCTTCTTCACCCAGTATTCGTTTCTCGGATTCGACCCGCGCGGCATCCGCGATCGCTTCACGGACTACTTCTCGAACAATCGCAACATTGCGCGCATCAACCTGGCTTACTGCGTCGCCAATCCCAACCAGTTTCCCGGATACGGCGGCGAAGAATGGGGTCTCACGGCCAGCGACGATCCCTGGGGCTATTCCGCTCACGAGCCGATTGCCGATCGCGACAACGGCACCATCGCGCCGACCGGCGCGCTGGCCGCATTTCCTTACACGCCGGCCGCGTCCATGGACGCTCTGCGTTACGACTACCGCACCCTGGGGCCGCAGCTTTGGGGCGTCTACGGCTTCCACGATGCGTTCAATTTGAAAGAGGACTGGTTTGCCCGTATCTTCATGGCCCTCGATCAGGGCCCCATCACGGTGATGATTGAGAACTACCGCTCCAGCCTGGTGTGGAACGCGTTTATGTCGAATCCGGAAATCCGCCCCGCCCTCGCTCGCATCGGCTTTGAAAAAGATTCACAGTAGCAAGATTCACAGTAAAGGAAACCGCATGTCCACTCTCCGTCGAGCTATCTTCTACGTTGCGCTCTGTTTCATAGCCGCACTATCGGCGGCGGCGCAAGATAACCTCACCGCGATTACCATCGACGCGACCGCGCCATCCCACCCGTTTCCCCATTTCTGGGAGCGCATGTTTGGCTCTGGCCGCGCCAATCTGGCCCTGCGTGAATCCTATCGAGACGATCTCCGCACAGTCTCCGCCGCCACCGGATTTGAGTTCATCCGCTTCCATGGAATCTTCGACGATGAGAATGGCGTGTACTCCGAAGACGCTCAAGGCAACCCCATCTACAACTGGTCCTACGTCGATCAAATCTACGATGGCGTGCTGAAGAACCACGTCCGCCCCTTCGTGGAACTCAGCTTCATGCCATCGAAACTGTCCGCCACGCAACATACTCACGCCTTTTGGTACAAACCCTTTCCGAACCCGCCCACGGACTACGCCAAGTGGGGCGCGCTAAACGAAGCCTTCGCGCGCCATCTGATTGACCGGTACGGGATCGAGGAAGTCTCGCAATGGTTCTTCGAAGTGTGGAACGAACCGAACATCGATTTCTGGACCGGCGAACCGCCGCAACAGACTTACTTTCAACTCTATGCCTCGGCCGCCAACGCGCTGAAGAAGGTGAGTCCCCGACTCCGGGTCGGCGGACCCGCCACCGCGCAGGCCGCCTGGGTGGGTAATTTCATCGCTTATTGTTCACAGAACCACGTGCCGGTGGACTTCGCGTCCACACATGTCTACGGCAACGACAAAGCGGAGGATGTCTTCAATACCCACGAACAGATCCAGCGCCGCGATATGGTCGCGCGCGCGGTCCACAAGGTCCACGAGGAAATCAAGAACTCCGCGATGCCGAATCTGCCGCTCTATTGGAGCGAGTTCAATGCGTCCTACTTCAATGAAGTGGATGTCACCGATTCGCCTTTCGTCGGACCCTGGCTGGCGAACACAATCCGTATGTGCGATGGCCTGGTGGACATGATGTCCTATTGGAGTTTCTCGGATGTTTTCGAGGAGCAAGGCGTGGTGAAAACGCCTTTCTATGGAGGCTTCGGACTCATCGCCGCCGGGAACATTCCAAAAGCGTCGCTCAACGACTTTCGGTTGCTTCACCAATTGGGTGACGCCCGCATCCCGAATGACTCGGATTCGGTGTTAGTCACGACGCGCAAAGATGGGTCGCTCGCGTTGGTGCTCTGGAACTACGTTCCGCCGGAAGACGCCGGAGTGCCCAGACGCTTCAATCTGAATATCGCGGGACTGAAGAACGCCCACCGCATCCGCATTACGCAAGTGGACGCGCAGCACGGCTCCTCCCTGTCCGCGTGGGAATCGATGGGGAAGCCGGCTTTTCCGGCGCGTGAACAACAAGCCAAGCTCCGTCAAGCTGGTGTTATGCCGCTGGCCCATGAGATGAAATGGAAGGCTGGCTCGCCCGTAGCCATCGAACTTCAACCAAAGTCGCTTGCGCTTGTTGAGGTCATCAAGTAAAGCTAGAATCGAAAAATGGTGTTTCGCCAAGCCGCTCTGCTTCTGCTCCTCCTTGACGCGTCTCCGACAGTGCGAGCCGAGGAACGCCGGATCGCGTTGGTGATCGGTAATGACAACTACCCATCAATGCCGCTTCGCGCCGCGAAGAATGATGCGCGGGCTGTTCGTTCGGCATTGGTGGAAGCCGGGTTCAGCGTCGATATCGTGGAAGACGCTGACCGAGTTACCTTCGAGCGAGCCGTCAGTGATTTCGCCTCCAAAATTCAAACAGGCGACATCGCGCTGTTCTACTACTCCGGTCGCGCTACAAGCGTTGATGGTGCGAATGCTGCCGATCAACTACTCAGTGCTCCAGAACTATCCAGCAGATCAGGTTCAAATGAAGTTGGAGAAACGCAAGGCCGGCCTGACTAATCTACGTTGTCGATCCTGACGCGAGAACCCTGTTCCGGTGGGAAGCGAACCGCCTGATGGAGGTGGAGGCTTTCGCCGGTATGCGCTCCCAGGAAATCTGGGAAATGCTAGGTCGGCAATTGGAGTAGCCGCGCCGGCCCTATTCGTCCCGCAACGTCTGGGCGGGATCAATCCGCGCCAGCCTCAGCGCTGGGAGAATGCTGGCCGCGGCTGCAACGACGATGAGTAGTAATGCGACGGTCACGAAAGTTGCAGGATCGGTTGGAGCGACACCCCAGATCTGACTCTTCAGCAATCTTGTCGCAAGTAAAGCGAGCACGATGCCAAAAGCAATTCCCGCGAGGGAAAGCGTAATGCCTGGCAGCGCGGCGGCGCGGACGACTCCGTTTGCCGTGGCTCCCAGCGCCAACCGGATGCCCATTTCGCGCCTCCGCTGGGCAACGGACTGCGCAATCAAACCATAAAGCCCCAACGCAGCGAGCAGCGTCGCCAAGCCGGCAAGCACGGAAAAGATGGTGGCCTGATAACGCTGCTCCTGGAGCGCCGCGCCACGAACGTCCGCCATGGTCTTGAAGGACGAGAAAGGCACACGTGGATCAACCGAAGCAAGCGCTCGCTGCATGGCGGTCGCGATCGAACTGTTGTCGCCATGGTTGTTGACAGTGGCGGTGCGGACGATCCAAACCGGAGAGAACCATATATTCGCCATGGCGAAAATGCCGTCGGGAAACTGATCGACCGGAACGTAGACTTCCGGGAAATGATCAATGGGACCGCCCACGCCGATGCCGTTCTTTTCCTGCACGTTATTGACGACGCCGATGATCCGCCAATCCTTGTTTTCAATCTTGATAGGAACTCCGAGAGGGTCGGCATTCGCGTGCAGGTAGCGCTTGAGGAACGCTTCGTTCACTAGGGCAACGCGCGCGGCGCCAGCATTATCGTCATCGGTGAACAAGCGGCCGCGCAACAATTTCATACGCAGCGTTTCGAACATCCCCGGCGTTGCATAGGTGAACTCAGTGATGCCCTGGCTCGGAGGCCGGCCGTTCACCGCAGCCAGACCTTCGTTCAGTGGCCGGGTGTACGGGGAGGACAGAGCCACGGCGGCGGATTCCACGCCGGGGATGGTTTGAATCCGCTGTAAGCTCTCCCGAAACAAGCGCGAACCAGCTGCGGCGGTGGCATACCGTTCATCCTGGAGGGAGGCGGAAGCGATCATCAGGTTGTGAGGATCGAAGCCAGGGCCTGCATTAGCGATGGTCATGAACGTTCTGATCAGAAGGCCCGCGGAGGCAACGAGGACCACGCCAAGCGCTACTTCAGCAAACACGAGTGACTGACGTTTCCATTGCCGCCGGCTGCCCGCGTTGCTTCGGCCAGCCTCCGATAAGGCGGAGCGCAGATCCACTGCGCTTGCTTCGAGCGCGGGGAAGAGGCCGAAAAAGATGCTGGTAGTCAGCGACAGAGCGAGCATGACGGCCATAACGGGAACCTCCAGACGCACGGGACCAGACAGTGTAAAGCCGCCAGGGTTCATGCGCAGCAGGCCATCCAAAGCAAACTGCCCCAGAACCAGGCCCGCGATGCCGCCAAACAGCGCCAGCACGACCGATTCGGTGAGCAACTCGCCAACGATGCGCCTGCGTGACGCCCCCAGTGCCAGGCGCGTCGCAAACTCTCTCGAACGCGTGGCCGAACGGGCCATCAAAATACCCGCGATATTGACGCAGCCGATCAGCAGTACCAGCCCAACGGCGCCCCACATGAGGTGGACGCGAGAACGCAAATCGTAGGTGATTCCGGTCTGAAGGGGAAGGGCCTTCTCTTCGATCGTCACACCCTTGTTGAGATGCATCCGCGAGAACAGACCTTGCATGATCGAATTCAGTTGACCGTTCGCCTGGGCCAGGGTGACACCGGAGTTCAGCCGTCCGATGACGCCGTAGTTGTCGCCGCTCCCTTCACCCGTGGTGGAAGGGCGCAGCGGCGTCCAAACATCCGGCGAAGCGTCGGTGCCCAGCCCGGTGGGCAAGGCCCGGAAACTTTCGGGAATGATCCCGACAACGGTGTAAGGCGCGCCCCGAAGATCGATCGAGCGTCCCACCACCGACGAATCTCCGTGGAAAACTCGCCGCCAGAGCCCGTAGCTCAGTATGGCGAGTGCCGGACCATTCGGCACATCTTCCTGGCGGCTGAACTCGCGGCCGACCAGCGGAGGAACGCCCAGGACGTGGAAGAAATTCGCGCTTACCCGCTGGTTTTGCACATACTCGACGCGGCCTCCGGCGACCAGATTCACGCCGCTGGTCGAGCCGTAGACCGCGGTGTCGAGGAACGACGCGTGATCCCGAACCACCTCCCATTGGCGGCCATCCTGACTCGTATCGACTTCGGACGCGCCTTCGTGATTCACGGAGGTAGAAACCATCACGAGACGTTCGGGGTTCGGATAGGGAAGCGGTCGAAAGAAAAGCGCATCCACAATCGTAAAGATCGCCGTGTTCGCACCGATGCATAACGCCAACGTTCCAATTACCGTGAAGGCGAAGGCCGGACTCTTACGGAGCTGACGGAGAGCGTAATGAAGATTCTTCCCAATCGTCATGGCGGACTGATGGGCACTTCTTTCTCCATCGCCGCTGCATATAACTCCGCCGTTTTACTCACTAAGGCGGAACCGGCTGTCCGCTTTTGGGAAAACCGTGTTCAAGATCGTCTAGTCGTCCGACTCGATTGGACCCCGGTCACCCCGCAACGAGCCGATTTAGTCGATCACGAACGGTTTGCACCCTAGCGTGGCTGTCTGCATCGGGCAGAAGAAATCCAGGTAGTGCGTCGAGAAACTTTGTCGAGGACAGCAATCGTTTGATCGCGGAGCGAATGTAATCCTGAAGTTCCAAGGACCCCGACCGCACCTCCGCAACGAGGCTCTCCCTCCCGTCGACAACAGCGACTAAGTCTTCCAGATCGCGGCTGAAAAAGCCGCCTTTACCTCGGCCTCTAAATGCCTCGCTGGTATCCTCCGCAAACCCAAGCTCCCGGAGGCGCGCCCCAAAATGCTGCATACGCTGCGTAGGAATGGATTGCCGCGATAGCATCCACATCGAGAGTTGCGCGCGGGTCGCCGGCTGCTTCGTCCATAATCAGAACGCCGTTACGGAACCGCCAGCGAACACGAGTTCTTCCAGCAGCGGTGCCAGTGGACGGGCTGCGGCGATCAGTTGTTCAAGGTTCGAATCGCATTCGCTTCCCGGAATCGGCGGACAACTCCTTCTGTGCCATCCCACATTTCCGTACGCGGCCGTACCGAAGAGCGTCCACCAGGGCTAGGTACTCGTAAAATAATGGGTCTCGCAGCGCTGCCTGGGGTGCGGTCTTGTAAGGAGGCGCGAATGCAATTCCACGATGTTTCCCCTCCGCGTAGGGCCAGACTGGGATGGGTTCGCTTCCCGGAGCGATCAGGAGTCGGAGCGGCTCGGGGGCTTACGCCGTCGGAACGCCACGGGTGTGTTCGCCCGCTCGGCTGGAAGCGCAAACTTCAGGCCATGGAACAGGAACTCCTCAAGCGCGGCTAGGTTCGGGCGATCGTTCAACTTGGGTCGGTGAAGGAGGCTGGCTCGCGCCCGGTGCACGCAGGCGTGGACCTCGGACGGACTCATCACGAGGTCCACAGCGAGTTTGGAGTACCCGGGCCTGCGCAGGCCCGACGCCACGATCTTGAGAACCACTAGATGTCCTGAGGTTTTAGAGCCATTTCTACATTCGCTATTCGCGAATAGCGAATAGCAAACAGTGCGTCACAGCGATGCTCCTAATCATCCGAATCGATCGGACCCACCTTCAACACAGCCAGGAAAGCTTCCTGCGGGATATCCACGTTGCCCACACGCTTCATACGCTTCTTCCCCTCCTTCTGCTTCTCCAATAACTTGCGCTTGCGCGAGATATCGCCGCCATAGCACTTAGCCAGCACATTCTTCCGCATCGCCGGAATCGTCTCGCGCGCCACAATCTTATTCCCGATCGCGGCTTGCAAAGCCACCTCGAACATCTGCCGGGGAATCAACTTACGCATGCGCTCGATCAGGATCTTGCCGCGCTCGTAAGCCACATCGCGATGCACGATGATGGAGAGCGCATCCACGGGTTCGCTGGCCACCAGCACATCCAGGCGCACCATTGGCGATACGCGGAAACCCGATAAGTGGTAATCAAGAGACGCGTAACCACGCGAGACGGATTTCAGCCGGTCATAGAAATCCATCACCACTTCATTCAACGGCATTTCGTACAGAAGCAGCACGCGCCCCGCGCCGATATACTCGAACTTCTTCTGAATCCCGCGCTTGTCTTCCATCAGAGCCAGAATGCCGCCGATATACTCGTCGCGAGTAATCACGCTGGCATCGATAATCGGCTCCTCGATCTGCTTGATATTCGATGGATCGGGAAAGCGCGTCGGGTTATCGACTTCAATCACATCACCCTTAGTGGTGGTTACTTTGTAACGAACGCCCGGCGCGGTGGTGATCAGGTCGATCTTGAACTCGCGCTCCAGACGCTCCTGAACAATCTCCAGATGCAGCAGCCCCAGGAATCCGCAGCGAAACCCGAAGCCCAGCGCCACCGAGTTTTCCGGCTCGAAGCTGAACGCACTGTCGTTGAGCCGCAGCTTCTCCAGGGCATCGCGCAATAACCCATGCTCATGCGATTCCACCGGATAGAGTCCCGCGAACACCATCGCCTTAATCTCTTCAAAGCCAGGCAGAGGTTCCGCCGCAGGGTGATCGTGATCCGTAATCGTGTCTCCGATCTTGGCATCCGACACGGTCTTGATGTTGGCGTAGAGGTAGCCCACCTCGCCCGCCGAGAGCTCCTGCGTGGGAATCGCCTTGGGCGATTGATAGCCCAGGCCCTCCACTTCGAACACCTGTCCCTCCGCCCACAGGCGGATCTTCTGGCCCATGCGGATGCGCCCGTCGACCACCTTCATCAAGATGATGGTGCCGCGATACTGATCGAACCAGGAATCAAAAATGAGCGCGCGCAGCGGATCGTCCGGCGAACCTTTCGGGGGCGGCACGCGCTTGACGATCGCCTCCAGCGTTTCATGAATGCCGATTCCCTGCTTGGCGCTCACCAGCAGGGCGTCAGTCGCATCCAGGCCGATTACCTGTTCAATCTGTTCGCGGATGCGCTCCGGCTCGGCGGAGGGTAAGTCGATCTTATTGATAACCGGGATGATTTCGAGGTTATGATGCAGCGCCAGGTAAGTGTTGGCAAGGGTTTGCGCCTCCACGCCTTGCGAAGCGTCCACCACCAACAGCGCGCCCTCGCAGGCTTGTAAGCTCCGGGCAACTTCATAGGAGAAATCGACGTGACCCGGCGTATCGATCAGGTTGAGCTGGTAATCAATTCCATCGTCCGCGCGGTAGTTCAGGCGCACGGCATGGGCCTTGATCGTGATGCCACGTTCCCGCTCCAGATCCATGGAGTCGAGAACCTGCGCCATCATTTCGCGTTGCGAAAGCGCACCCGTGGTTTCAAGCAGCCTGTCGGCCAGCGTGCTCTTCCCATGATCGATGTGCGCAATGATGGAGAAATTGCGGATGAATTCCCGGTCCATTGCGGTATGATGAGGCTCTGTAAAGACGATTATCCCATATGAATTTCAGTAACATACGGATGGAGATGGGTGCCGACGGGGCAGCGGCCGGAGTGGCCGTAATTACCATCAACCGTCCCGAGAAACTGAACGCTCTGAACCGCGATGTGATGGCCGAATTGCGGCAGGCTTTCGAGGCGGCGGCGAGGGATTCGGCGATCCGCGGGCTCATTCTGACCGGGGCGGGCGAGAGGGCCTTCGTGGCCGGTGCGGACATCCGGGAATTGGCGGCCATCGATGCGGTTGGCGCGGAGCGGCTCTCGTCGCAGGGTCAAAGCACGTTCCGGCTGCTGGAATCCATGGGCAAACCCTCCGTGGCGGCCATCAACGGCTTTTCCCTGGGCGGCGGAATGGAACTGGCGCTGGCGTGCACCGCGAGGATCGCCTCGGAAAACGCGAAGCTTGGCCAGCCGGAAGTGAAGCTCGGAATCGTGCCGGGTTACGGCGCAACGCAGCGGCTTCCGCGCTTAGTGGGGCGGGGAAGAGCCCTGGAACTCCTGCTGACCGGAGAGGTGATCGATGCGGCGGAAGCCCACCGGATCGGCCTCGTGAATCATGTGGTGCCGCAGGCCGAACTGCTTCCGTTCAGCAATGCGTGGATGATGAAGGTTCTGGCCAACGGGCCGCTGGCGGTCGCACTGACCATGCAGGCCGTTGACGCGGGTTACGATGCGGGGATGGACGCCGGGTTCCGCTTCGAGGCGCTGGCGTTCGGTTTGACCGCCGCGACAGAAGACCGGCGGGAGGGCACGCAGGCATTTCTCGAGAAACGCGTGCCCCGGTTTACGGGAAAATGATGAACGTGATAGAAGGACAGCTCTCCTCCGCCGGTCTGCGCTTTGCCATCGTTGTGGCGCGGTTCAACAGCTTCATTACGGATCGCCTGCTGACGGGCGCATTGGACGCGCTGAAGCGCACGGGCGCAGCGGAAGAACAGATCGACATCATTCGCATCCCCGGCTCCTGGGAGTTCCCGATCACAGCCCGCGCCGTGGCGGCTCAGAAGCGGCATGACGCCATCATCTGCCTGGGCGCGGTGATCCGCGGCGATACCCCGCACTTTGAATTCGTGGCGGGCGAAGCGGCCAGCGGACTCGCGCGCGTCGCGGCGGAAACGGGCGTTCCCGTGGCGTTCGGCGTGCTCACCACAAATACCGTGGAGCAAGCGGTGGATCGTTCCGGCGCGAAAAGCGGCAACAAAGGCTTCGATGCGGCCATGACGGCGATCGAGATGGCCAGCCTGCTGAGGCAGTTGAAGACTTAGCATGCCGTCGCGTCACAAAGGCCGTCAGCGCGCCTTGCAAATCCTTTTCGAGTGGGACATGCGCAAGCATCCCATCACGGATTCGATTGAAGGCTTCTATCAGTCGCTGGGGCGGGAAGAGGACCAACCGCGCGTGGCGCGCGATCCATTCATGGAGTCGCTGGTGCGCGGCACCGTGGACCGGTCGCGGGAGATCGATGAGCTGATTCAGAAGCATGCGGAGCACTGGCGGCTGGAACGGATGCCCGCCGTGGACCGCAACGTCCTGCGTCTCGCCGTGTACGAAATGCTGCATACCGATACGCCTCCGGCAGTGTTGATTGACGAGGCCCTGGAACTGGCGCGTCAGTTCTCGGGAGAGGAGTCGGTCCATTTCGTCAATGGTGTGCTGGATGCGGTGCACCGGGACAGCAGCGCGGCCAAGGCTTGACGAATCTCCACATATTCCCGTGCAGCATTGCCGGTTTTGAACGTCATCCGGATCAACTGTGGCTCGGCGGGCCGCGTCAAATCTTCCGGCAACTTGCCGCCGAACTAGAACGTCTACGTAAGTGTGGGTACACGCGATGGGGTTTTCCTAGCTGGTTTCCCCTTGGTTCGCGCGTTGCCAACCGGCGGGTGCTTTCCTCCAGGCACCCGCCGTTTTATAACGCCCGTGCAACCGCGGGCCGCGTGAGACTGAATAGCCGCTGACCGGGCAGTAGCCACGCCAGCTTGTCCGCCAGCCCCCAGGAAACGAGCTTGCGAAATAACGACGCCGCGCCGTATTGCGATTGCAAGATGCTTTTGCACTCGGCTAGATACCTGGCCGAGGGAACCGCTTGGGCGCAGCTTCTGCCAGCCACTAACCCGGTCACCAGCGCGCCCAACATCCCGGAACCCGTGAACGGGTCAACGAACCCCAAAGCATCGCCTACCGGATAGACTCCGGGAGCCGCCTGACCAAAGCCGCCGCCGAAAACCAGCGGGCCGGTGATCAGCCATTCCATTTGGCGGCAAAGCGGACTTATGCGTTCTTTCAATCGAGGAATGGCCGCCAGCAGGCTGTCGGGATCGAATCCGTGCTCTCGCAGGAGAGATTCGGGCGCGAGGCCGCACACATTCGTCAAGCGGTCTTCAATGCAATTGATCCCGACGTACATCTTTCGGTCGAAGTAAAGATCGACCGAATGGCTAAGGGGTCCCGAATAGTGGGCTTTGAACCCGAATAGACGGTCTTTGCGGGAGGAACTATGCTGACGCCCATGCGCCAGAATCGTAAGGCCGTGATTCGGCTCGGCGGCCTCGCGAACCAGCTCCGCTCCGCGGTTCACGGCGCATCCGAGCAGGGCCGAATCGAGCGCATACCGGCTGATTCCGAACGCCGATTCCTCAAGTTTCCATCTTTTGTTCACCGCGCCGAAGAAAACATTGGCCTCAGTGACCGGGTGCGGGCGCAGATCCAGGAATTCGGACAGCACGCCCAACCTTTCCAGGATGACAACCGCTTCCGGGGAAAGGAACTCCCCACACACTTTGTGCCGCGGAAAGCGCGTTTTCTCAAAAATAGTTACGTGCGCGCCTTGCTGCAGCGCACTGAGGGAGGCTGAACATCCGGCCGGCCCGGCGCCAATTACCCGGATTGGTTCAGTACGCATGTGGCTTGGACGCCAGATCGACCGCGCCCGTCTCAATTTTTTCGTTCCGTAGAGCCGCGATAGCCCACCCCCGCCGTTTCATCGTTGGGCTTTGCTATGACGTAAGTATATAGCTGCGGCGATTACCCTAAGGAGAGAGATGACGAAAACAGCCGCAGGTCTGCAGACCGGAATGGCCGGAGCTCTGGTAATGCTTTCCTGGCTTTGTCTGGCGACGATGTTGACGCAGCACTCCGTATGGTGGCTTCCCAACCTGATGGCGACCTCTTTCTGGGGCGATCCGGCGCTGAGGAACGGGTTTGGAAAGTATTCGACGGCGGGGCTGGCGCTGTACCTTTTGCAGTACACCGCACTGGGAGTTCTGTTTGCCTGGGTGGTGCCGAAGGGAACCCCTTACACGCGCCGGCTTCTGTTTGGCGTGGTGCTTTCGCTGGGCTACTACTATTTCATGTACGGGTATGTGTGGAGGCGCCTGGATCCCTTAATTCCGCTGTACAGCGCGGATCGGGCCGTTCTGGTGGCGCATGTGTTCTTTGGGATGATGCTGGCGCTGCTGCCGCGTTATGCGATGCTTGAGCGCACAGACTGACTGGCAGCCGGGCTTCAGCGTGTGCTCGTGGATAGGATGTAGGCGGGGCAGTCCAGGAACAGGCCCAGGGTGCTGATGGGTTTCTGTGCGTTTTCGAACGTGCAGCGAGAGGCTCCGTCGCGGCCTTCGACCCTGACCCGGCGGCCGTCCCGCGACACCCGGAATGCGGTGCGGCAGCCGTGCTCGGCCTGAAGCGCATCGATCGCGGAATCGGACCCGTCGACAATGTGGATTTGCCCGCTGGGGCGAATCAGAATCGTGAGCGCGGCGGACGAACCCGAAGGCGCTGCGGAAGCCGCCTCGAAGATTTCGTTCGCATTCTCAAAAAACCGGCTCACAAAAGCTTATCGGAGAGGGCCGGCGGCTTTTCTACCGAAAAGTTATTGAACGTTGACGAGCAGGTTCGCCTGGCTGCTGGCAGTGCCGCCGACGGTGATGACCACAGGCTGCGGCCCGGAGGGCGTCCCCGGGGGGATGACCACGTTCACCTGCAGCACTCCGGAAACCAGGTCAGGGGCGTCACCCGCATAAAGGACCTGGGCGGATTGCCCGGCGATGGTTGCCGTCACCGGCAGCACCGGCGCGGGAATCGGGTTTGTGGGCGGAACAATTACGCCGTCACTACCAGCCGGGTTGGTTTGTCCGGCTCCGCCACCGTACAGCACGACGATGGAACCGGCCGGCGCCGGATTTGTGGGCGTGTTGACGCTGAGGTCGGAATTCAGGATAGCGCCGCCGCCCGCGCCGCTTCCATCCAGCGAGAACAGGCCGGGAGCCGCGGGGTCGATCGCTAACGTGAGGGCATTCGAAATCACCCCCTGATAGCTGACCGTGATCAAGGTACTGGTTTGTCCGGCGAGCGAGAACGGCAGGATGGCATTCACCTGAAAGTCCGATGAGAACAGGATCGGGCAGGGAATCCCGTTGGCCAGAACCTCCGTCCCACCGGCTGTAGTCGCCACAGTGGTAGCCGTCGCCAACTGGAGCGGAACCGCAATGTTGGGGCCGAGTCCGGTACCCCAGAGCGCAATTAATCCGCCGGGACTGCCAGCGGAAGTTGCATAACTTTCGGCGTTCGTGATGGCCGTGAGAACAGGGGTGGCGACGGCCGCGATGTCGAGCGTGACGGGCACGTTGATCACCTGGGCGATGGCTCCGCCACCGCTGAGCGTGATCACACCGGAGTATGCGCCGTTCGCCATGGCGCCGGGCACGGCCGTAATGGTGAGGCTGGCGGGCGTAGACGCAGCCGGGGAAACCGCGGCCGGCGAAATGGAGATCCAGGGCACGTTTGCGGTTGCGGTGATGAAGTTACTCACCGTGCTCGCGACGGCGAGGGTTTGCGACGCGGGGGCCGCGCCATTCGGCTGATAGCTGAAGGTGAGGGTCGCCGGGCTGACGCCGAAGGTGGACGTGTTCGAAACAGTGAGCGTCACAGGCACGAAGTCAGGAGCGTTGGCAAAGTTCGTGCCGTTGATCCGCACCGAGCCGGTGTAGACTCCGGGAACCAGCCCCGAAGGATTCACGCTGACCACGCCGACGCTCGAAACCGATAACCAGGCCGCGCCGAACGCGGAGAGCGTGACGGCGGAACCGGCCGGCAGGGCGGAAACAGTCAGGACCTGGGGCGGCGGGACTGCGCCGTTCACTTGATACGCGAACGCTAAAGCGGCGGGCGCGACGGAGAGCAATCCGGGCGGCGGGGAATTCAACGTAAATGTCACCGGGATGGTTACCGAGTTACTTCCCAGCGGGGAGGTGATGACGACGCTTCCGGTGACGGTTTCCTGGGCCAATCCATTCGGATTCGCCGTGATGCTGACGGTGTCCCCGGATACTGTCGCGGTCAGCCAGGGTACGCTAGGCGTCACGACAAGGGGAACCGCCGCGCCACCGCTCGATTGAACGATCGTCAGGGTTTGGGTGAGCGGAGCGCCGGCGGTGGCCGGATACATGTAGGCCAGGGCAGCGGTAGTCGACGACAGCGACACGGAGGCGACATTCACCGTGACCGTGAGTTCCGCATAGGTGCCACCGGTTTGGATCTGGACATAGTCGATATGCGTTCCGGGAGTGAGGTCGTTGACGTCAACCGGCACGGAAATGGTAGCGGGCGTGGTCCCGGAAAGCGGCGAGATGGGAAGGTAAAGGTCTACGTTTCCGACGGTAAAGCTGACGGGCGAAGCGCTAGTGAGCTTGGCGGTTTGGGGAGCGGGGTTGACCCCAGGCGTCACATTGAAGGTGAGGGTGTTCGGGGAGATGGTAATGGGGCTGACGCCGCCTCCACCCGATCCACCCGTTACGTTGATGGTGACGGGGATGCTGACGTCGCCGACGGAGGAACTGAGATTGACCGTGGCGTGATAGGTACCGTTGGTTAAGCCCGTTCCGCTGCCTTTGATGGTGATCGACCCGGGCGTGGTGCCGCTGCTGGGGGTCACGGTGATAAAGGACGCTCCGGAGACCGTGGCGGTGTAGCCGGCGGCTGCGCCGGTGGATGTGACGGCGACGGTCTCGCTGCCGTTCACGCTGGATGGCAGGAAGAAATTGAACGTAACGGAGCCTGGAGAAACATGTAAGGCCGATCCGCCGCCGCCGGCGCTGGAGACGGTGTAGGTGACGGGGATACTGATGGGCCCGACAGAATCGCCGGTGTCATTGATCAGGACGCTGGCCGTGTAGGCCCCTGGGGGGAGCGCGGTGTTGAAATTCGCGCTGACGGTGCCGGGGGTGGTTCCGGATGCGCCAGTAAGAGTCAACCAGGTGGCGGATGAGGGGCTGACGGAGGCGGTGTAATTGACGGCTGCGCCATTGGAGGAGACGCTGATCGCCTCCGGCGTGGGCGCTGTGCCATTTTCGGTGGCTGATGCGGAGATTCCAGAGAGCGGAGTGGCGGTGAGGCCCGTGGCGGTGATGGTTCCGGTGACGCCAATCTCGCCGGTGGTGCCCCCGAGGTCATAGGAAGTTGTGGACGCCGGGGCGCTAAAGCTCTTTGTTCCGAATGCCGAGGCGGACGGCGTGGGAAGGCTGAGCCCTGGGACGACTACCGAAGCGGAGAAGGAATACTGGCCTTTCGCGAAGTTCGCCGTGATCTGCCCATTTGTGGAAATGGTGATGGAGCCCGATTCCTGAGTGTTCGCCGGGATCAGGTTTTCCAGTTGGGGAATGGTGAGGTACACGGTTGCGGGATACGTGGCCGAACTTCCGGAGGCGGTGGCGCTGTCGAGGGTGGTCGCGATGGTCCCGGTGATGCCACCTGCTCCGAGGCCGATGGGATCACACGCATCACCCGCCGTGCAGCCGGGCAATTCGGAAAACGTCACGTTGATCGTGATGGCCACGGGATATGCGAACAGCGGCGATCCGGCCACGAGGGCGAGAAGAATAATGAGTAGGGGCGTTATGCGGCGAAATGAAGAGGTCATGGTTTCTCGCTTCCAGAGTCGAGCTTGCAAAATGGGTCTAAGAGGAACAGATTGAACCGCTTTGCAGGCTTCGCGAACCTTCACTTTAACATCTAACCCGTTCCCATTAAAGTCTAGAACTGTCGCCGCGGCGCGATTCGGGATTGTGCGTCGTTGTGCAATCTTGTGCATGGTGCACAACCCCGCCGGTATTCAATGGGCCGACTCGAATCTGTGTCTGCGCCCCGGTTTGGGGACGCACAAGGGTCCAGAATGCAAACCAAATTTTCTTTCTAGC
>Ga0182012_10003430_pt1 | contig 16886 bp, 14 predicted proteins | sample 612S2SmetaG_FD_120486 | JGI IMG/M metagenome (GOLD analysis project Ga0182012, IMG submission 120486) | Permafrost microbial communities from Stordalen Mire, Sweden - 612S2S metaG | ecosystem: Environmental > Terrestrial > Soil > Wetlands > Permafrost | place: Sweden: Stordalen | collected...
GGATGCCAGCAGAAAAAGCGGCGGCTGGGACAGGGACACGGCAGCCGTCAGAAGGTTCTCGGTACCGCCCACGTTGACTCTTCTGGCCAGCCCGGGGTTGCGGTACGAGGGTGGGGAGACGATGGCGGCGAGGTGCACGATCGCTTCTGGCTGATGGGTCACGACCAATTCGCGCACCGCGGCCGCGTCCAGCAGATCGATGTATGCCGGAATTAGCGTCCCCGCGCCGGCCGACAGTTCTTGCTCGACAGCGAGGGTCGCGTCGGTGCGCAGATCGGTCGCGACGACGGTTCGGCCCCGGTCGAGCAGGATCTGGGTACATCGCCTGCCGACTTGGCCGAATGCGCCGGTGACCAGGATCGTATCGACTGTCATGGGCGCTTACGTTACCGACAGCCGGCTGGCGAGCTTGGCGCCGGCCTTTCGCATGCGGTCGGAGATGTAAAGCGAGAACAGAGGAGTGACGATGTCCTCGCGCAGCCGAGTCAGCTTTGAGCTCTTGATAAGCCACTGCCCGGCGATGTTTTGGTAGGTCTCGTGGTAGTGGCCGTAACCGACGAGGGTCAATCCGGGGCCGAAGCGGACGACGTCTTGCAATGCCCACACACCCCGTGCCGTCGTCGCCGACGTGAGCTCGATCTCCGGCGCGTGCACTTGATGCGCTGTGGCCTGTGCGGGGCGTCCGATGGCCTTGCGGGTGAACGCCACGAAGTCGTCGGCGCTTGCAATCAACTTGCCGCCGGCCTCAGAAGTGTCGCTGAGGAAATCATCGGTGAAGATGGATCGCCACGCCGCCCAGTCCTTAGTGTCGAGGTACCGGCAGTACCGGGCTTTGAGCTGCTTAATGGATTCGACGTCGTTCATGTGGTCTGTCATGGCTAGATTCTCAGCCTTTGAAGTAGACGATCTGGTGTGAGGTGGCCAGTAGGGCGCCGTCGCGCGTCCACAGCTGCCCATCACGGTGATTCGGGACGTTGCAAACCGGCTTTAGGGGGCGCCGTGTTGTAGCGGGTTTGGAGAATGATTATGACGACGCCCCAGCCTATCCATCGATGCACTCGTGGATGTTGGGAAACTGTGCCTTGAGGGCAGCCAGTTCGTCCTGATTCATGCGTTACTCCTTTAATTAGCTGGGTCGGTCTGATCGGCCCGCGTGGATCAGGCGGTGAGATGGTAGTTGTGATCCAGGTAGTCCGCCACCGTCCATTGCTGGGGCAGGTTGAGCTTGCGCACGGTGGGGGCGGAGTCCCAGCGGGGTTGGTACTCTGCGACGAAGCCCATGAGTGCGAACACGCTGGCCGCGGGGGCGGAAAACGGTCGGGCCAGGCTCTGGTTGAGTCGGGCCACGCGCGCCGGTAGCGGGATGATTCTGACCTTCTTGCGTCCTGTTTTGGCGGCGATGATGTCGGCGATCTGCCGCCACGTCAGCCATTGCGGCCCACTGGCCTCGATGAGCAGATCCTCGCTTCCCGGGTAGAGGGCGGCCCCGGTAATCATTTCGGCCACATCCCGGGTGGCGATGATCGGGGTGCCGTTGGAGGCGCCGCCGGGGGCTAGGAAAAATCCCCACTTCTGAACCAGGTTTCCGGTGAGCGAGCCATACAGTTTGATGAAGCCGTAATTTCTGTTCACGGTGGCATGAGCGGAGGCATCGGTGGCTTGTTTGAAGCCGCCCATCACCAGGAAGACGTCCATGAACGCGGCGTTGCGCACGATGACCGACTGCATGGGCGATGCCTGTAACCGCTCTTCAAGCCGGCGCTTGCCCGCCAATTCAGGCACCCGCTGCTCCCCGGGGTAGCTGGGTGTGGAGGACTGCACAAACCTTGTGACTCCCGCCTTCTCGCAGATCTCGATAAATCGCAGCGCATGATCGTTGACGCTGGTCGCAGTGTCGGACTTCTTCTGCGGGATGATGCCGTTCGCGGTCGAGATGACGACGTCGATCCCTTCGACGGCCTTGGCCATGGACTCGGCATCGGCGAGGTCGCCCGTGACGTAGCGGATTGTGCCGGTGTAGGGGTCGCGGATCGTGGCACCGTCACTGCGGACCAAAGCGGTGACGTCATATCCCTTGTCCGCCAGCAGGACGGCGATTTTCGAGCCGACGTGGCCGGTGGCGCCAACGACGAGGAACTTTGTGGCCTTGTTGATTTCGGTGTGGTCGGGCGATTGGGGGTTCATCGTGGGGTTCTCCGTTGATCTTGATCGGGGTGGGGATCCGGGTCTATCAGGACCTGGTTTTGGTGAAGCGGCCACGGAAGACGCCGAGGGTGCCCGCGGCCAGGGCGCCGCCGAAGTTCGCGGTGCGGGTGAATCCGTCGTCGATGACCATCGGGATGCCCGGGCCCGGCGGCAACCCGGCGGCGAAGGTCTGCGCGACCCAGTCACGAACCCAATCGGACTCATCCACCCATTCCATGGCCTCGAACCCCGCCGCGGCGATCGCCGCGTGCAACTCATCGGGTGGTTCGACGTGGCTGTCGGTGCTGTCGATAGACCAGGGCAGCGGCCAGGTCAGTGGGGCGTCCCCGATGCGGGCGACGTCCCAGGTCCCGAACTGGGCGCCTTCGGAGAGGCGTTGGGCGATCGCGCGGTACCAGCCGGCCTTGTCGGCGACGTTCATGCAGACGTGCATGCTGATCGCCGCGGTGTAGGGCCGCTGTGGATGATGATCCTCGATGGGTGTGTGGGCGAAGCTGACCAGCCCGTCGAGGGCGCAGCGGCGGGTGAGGTTCATCGCGGTGTCGACATAACCGGCGGCGATGTCGATGCCGTGCACGCTGGCCCCGGTCACTTCGGCGACACGCCGGGCCGGTCCACCGAAACCCGATCCGATGTCCAGAACCCGGTCGGCCGGGCTCAGGTGCATCGGGCTGATCGTGCGATCTACGGCCTCCAGGCCACCGATGTGGTATTGGTCCAGAAAATTGAGCTGCTCGGGTGTCAGGGGGCCGGCGAGGTCATGCTCGGCGAGCAGTCGGTGCACCGTCTGCTCAACAGCTTGTTCAGTGTAGGTCATTGTCGTCTTTCGTTGTCGATGAAGAAGCGGAGTCCTGCGGAGCAATGCGGCGAGAAGTGAAGCGGCGAGCGCGGGTTGGAGCCGGGTGTCGTCGTGGTGGATGGCGGTTGTCGGACTGCCGGGGGACCTACCTCACTGGGGGCTAGGGGTTCTCCAGCTGCGGGTCTGGCGTAGTTCGGTGGTGCCGCCCGGTGGGGTGGGGTACGAGGTCGAAGGTCACCCCGGGGTGGGTCTGTGTGGCATGGATTGCACCCACCGCAGCCGGGTGTGTTCCGGCAGTTCGGTGACTTCGCATTGTGCGGCTTCGTCGTCGCGGCCGGTGTGGCGGCGGATGAGCCAAAACGACATCTCCGCCCGAAGGTGGGGTTCGGCGGAAACGGGGTCGACGCGGTCCAGGTGTCATACCAGTCGCCAATGGTGTCGATGCGAGTGATCAAGTCCCACAATTTTTCTGGAGTGGCGTTGATGCTGATCGACTGGGTCAGCCGTAGCGCGCCGTCGTGATTATTCATGGCGCCTCGGGAAGTCCGGCACTTGCGATCATCCGGCCTGCTGGGCGAGCACCGAGGGTTGAGTCATCATGACGCGGTGTTCGTCGCGCCACCGGGGGTCGTCGATCCCCAGACTCGGGTCCGGCGGCACAGGCATTTCCCAGTGGCGGTCCAGGCGGTCCAGGTTGTAGCCGGGCAGGAAAGGCGTCGCCATGAATTTGCCGAATGCTTTGACCCTGTTGGCCGCGGTTTGGCGCGCGAACGGCAGTGCCGAGTAGCGGTGCGTCGTGGTTTCGAAGCTCTCGCCCGGTTCGCCCGTCAGGCATTCCAGGACATCGGTAACGCCGCCCTCGAATTCGAACACGCCGGCTTTCATGTCTCCTCCGACGTAGCGCAGGAAGACGCTCGCCATGAGCGGGTCGACGCCCTGCTGCCGGGCCACTTTGGTGAACAGCGAGTACGGAAGCGGGACCGGAATCACGCGGTGGCCGACCACGTTGGCCACCACCGCGGCCATCTGATTGGCGGACAACAGTTCCGGCCCGGTCGGGCGGTAGGTCTTGCCGGCGTGCCGGTCCGGATCCACTAGAACCGCAACGGCCGCACGGGCGATGTCCTCGTTGGAGACCGGGGCGGCCTTCGCGTCGCCGCTGAGGACCGGATAGATGCCGAGCAGTGCGGCGAAGTCGATGGTCCGCAGGAAGTTGTCGGCGAACATGCCGGGGTTGAGGATCGTGTGGGCGATACCCGGCAGGTCGGCGAACAGATGGTCCATCAACCAGATCTGTCGCGTCAGGTTGACCGGGTGGTTGCGATGCGAGGTCCATTGACTCATCTGCGCGATCGACTCCAGGCCGGCTTGACGAGCGCTCACAGCGAAAGCGACGGCACTTTGCAGCGTGTGGGGGTGGTAGGGAGCCATGTAGTACGCGCGTTGGGTACCGCGCAGCGCGTCGAGGAGTTGATCGGGGTCGAAGAGGTCAGCCACCGCCAATTCGGCGCCGGCACGCCGTAGCACCTCGGCTCGGCCATCGAGAGTCCGCACCAGAGCGCGCACGGGAAATCCCTTGGCCAGCAATTGGGTCACTACCGCGCCGCCGGTCTTGCCCGTCGCGCCGGTCACCAGAATCGTCGGCTTGGTCATGGCTTCGCCTTCATTTAGATGATGTATATCATCCATAAAGATGATGTGTATAATCCAAAATGTCAAGCCGGCCCGACGGGAAGTTGAAGACATGCGGATGTCACAGGCGGAAAAGGACAAGAGCCACGCGCGGATCGTCGCCAGTGCGTCACGCTTGCTGCGCGAGCGGGGCGTCGGCGGCGCGAGCGTCAGCGATGTGATGAAGGAAGCGGGACTGACCCACGGTGGGTTCTACAAGCATTTCGCCAATAAAGACGCGTTGGCGGAAAGCGCGCTGGACTCCGCCTTTGCCACATTCACCGCCACGCTGGATGGCGACCCGTCCGATGCCGCGGCGGCATTCCGGGTGTTGTACCTGTCCGACGGGCACGTTCGAAACCCGGGGCGAGGATGCCCGGTCCCTGCGCTCGGCCCGGACATCGGCCGCGGCTCCAAGAAGTTGAAGGCGGCCTTCGGGCGCGGCGTCGATCGGATCGTCAACGCTCTCGCCGAAAGCCTGCATGGCTCCGCGGACGCTCGACGGGCTGCCGCCTTCCAGCAGTTCAGCATGCTGGTCGGCGCTGTCGTGATCGCCCGGGCCAGCGATCCACAGACCGCCGACGAAGTGCTGTCCGCGGTATCAGCCGCCGTTCGCTGAAAGCTATCCGCAGACCAACGACCCGGCGGACTCTCCTGCGACACCACGTGCCCGCGCAGTGTTACTGGGTCGCATCCTGCGAGTCAGCCCTCACAGGGCACTGCGGCAGTGCATGCTGGCTATCCTTCCAACCGAACGGCAAGATCAATGACTCTCGTTCATGTTGACCGATTCCAGGGGTCCGGCCATCGCCGTCAACGATCATCGCGCCGGGCAATTAAGGTCAGCGAACACCGCGGACCAGGCGCCCGGGGCGGGCGCCGGTGTCTACGCCGTTGCGGCGCGTCACGGCGCCACTGACGATGGTCGCGGCGTATCCGCTGGCGCCCTGGACGAGTCGCTGTCCACCGGCGGGCAGGTCGTAAGCCATCCGCGCCGGGAGTAACCGCAGCGCGTTCATATCGATGACGTTGATGTCGGCCTTCTTGCCGAGTTGAATGGTGCCGCGATCGGTGAGGCCGAACAGTTGGGCGGTGTCGCGAGATTGCTTGCGCACCATGAACTCCAGGGGCAGTTTCTCGCCGCGGTGGCGGTCGCGGGCCCAGTGGGTCAACAGGAAGGTGGGGAAGGATGCGTCGCAGATCAGGTTGCAGTGCGCACCGCCGTCGGACAGGCCCAGCACTCCTGCCGGGTGCAGCAACATCTCCCGGATCGCGTCGTGGTTGCCGTCGGCGTAATTGAAGAACGGCAGCATCAGCATCGAGCCGGCGTCGGCCTCCAGCATGAGGTCGTACAGCGTGTGCATCGGGTCTTCGCCGCGATCGCGCGCTATCGCCGCGACGGTGCAGTCGGGTGTCGGTTCGTAGTCAGGCGGATCGCCCAGATGATAGATCCGGTCAAGCGAATGCTTGACGAGCATGAACATGCCGTCGAACAGCAGGCTCGGGTCGATGGGTAGATCGTCCTCGGACAGAATCGCGGCCCTCACCGCCGGTTCGGCCAGACGGTGCGCCAATTCCTCGTGGCTGCATTCGGCCTTGAGTTTGCGGTACGTCGGCCGGTGGGTGAAGCCGTGATGGCCGGGGAATCCGAGCAACATCCCGAACGGCCGCGCCGCGATCTGCGGATACAACTGGCTACCCGCCGCGTGCGCGGCGGCGGAAATATCGAGCTGCTCGCGCCAGAGGTTGGGGTCGGCGTCGACTTGGATCAACGCGAACGACAGGGGCCGCTCGATCTCGGCGCCCAGGCGTCGCATCCACTCCAATTCCTTCTTCGGCGCAACGATGTCTTCGCCCGCCGCGCCCTGGGGGGCCAGCTCGAACACGGCCTGGCCGCCGGCCGCCATCGCCCGACCCAGGCCGAACACCTCGTCTTCGGCGGCAAAGGTGCCAGGCACCGGCTCACCGTCCATGGCCTGGTGGGCGATCGTGCGTGAGGTGGAAAAGCCAAGCGCCCCGGCCTCGATCGCCTCGCGAACCAGGCGGCTCATCGCGGCGATATCTTCGGGTGTCGCGGGCTCGTTGCGGGCGCCGCGCTCTCCCATCGCGTAGGCGCGCACCGCGCCGTGGGCCACCTGGCTGCCCACGTCGATGGCGAACTGATGCTTATCGACGACATCGAGATACTCGGGGTAGCTCTCCCAGCCCCACGTCATGCCTTCGGTCAGCGCGGTACCGGGGATGTCTTCGACACCCTCCATCAGCTTGATCAGCCACTCCTCGCTGCCCGGGCGCACCGGGGCGAAGCCGACGCCGCAGTTGCCTGCGACGATCGTCGTAACGCCGTGACCGCTGGATGGCTCCAGCAGGTTGTCCCACGTGGCTTGACCGTCGTAGTGGGTGTGAATGTCCACGAAACCGGGCGCGACGATGAGATCCGTCGCGTCGATCGTCTCGGCGGCTTCCCCGCCGAGCTGGTCGTCGCCGTTGGTGCGGCGGCGCACTTCGACGATCTTGCCGTCTTTGATGCCGATATCGGCCCGATAGCGATCCGCGCCGGTGCCGTCGACGACCGTGCCGCCAACAATCTTCATGTCATACATGCGATCTCCAGAGTTCGTGTTCAGCCGACACTACCGAAATCGCTGTTATTTTAATATGCCAACGCCGGAACTTCGGCCGACGACGTTTTCAAGGAGCGGTTAGCGCATGAGCATTCCGGACCGTCAGCAGGCAATGGTGATGAACGGACCTGGCACGGCCGTGCAGGCGGTGGAAAGGCCGGTCGACCGGCCCGGCTCCGGCCAGGTGCTGGTCAAGGTGAAGGCCTCGAGCCTCAACTTTCACGACAACGTCAACCTGATGGGCCTCATCCCGGGACCGTTGCCGCGGGTGCCGATGAGCGATGGCGCCGGCGAGGTGGTGGCAGTCGGACCGGGAGTTGACGAGCTGCGCGTCGGACAGCGCGTCATGGGGGCATTCCACCCGGGGTGGCTGGATGGGCCGCCGACGCCGCAAGCCAAACGGGAGCTGCCCGGCGACAGCGGTGACGGGTGGTTGCAGCAGTACCGCGTCGCCGACGCCTCAGGCCTGGTCCGCACGCCAGATCACCTCTCCGATACCGAAGCCGCGACAATTCCGTGCGCCGCCGTGACGGCCTGGAGCGCGCTGGTGGAGGCCAACATCGGCGATGGTGGCGTGGTGGTCGCGCAGGGAACCGGCGGGGTGTCGTTGTTCGCGGTGCAACTCGGCCGTGCGCTGGGCGCGACGGTAATCTTGACATCGTCGTCCGACGACAAGCTGAAGGTCGGATCAGGTTTGGGCGCAACGCATCTCATCAACTACCGAACAACTCCGGACTGGGCGACAGAGGTAAAGCGGCTGACCGGGGCGCGCGGCGCGGACCTGATCGTCGAGCTCGGCGGGCCCGCCACGTTGGCGCACTCGATCCGCTCGGTGCGGATGGGAGGCACGGTCGCGGTCATCGGTGTGCTCAGCGGATTCGAGATGGCACCGACACCGATCCCCGAGTTGATGCTGAACAATCTGCGCGTCATCGGGATCACGGTCGGCAGCGTGCGGGCTCATCGCGAGGCATGCGAGTTGATTTCCGGTGCCGGCATCACACCGCATATCAGCCACGTCTTCGATTGGGAAGAGTTGGACGAGGCGCTCCGGGTGATGCGGGCAGGCGAGCACATCGGCAAGATCGCACTAACCATCCCGTGACAACCTGCCGAGCAGACGCAAAAGCCCCTTCACGCAGGGCGTGTCGGGGGCTTTTGCGTCTGCTCGGCCATCGGCCTTGTAGGAGGCAGCGATGGCCAAGCCGTTGATCCCGGCCGATGACATCCTTGCCCACGCCCTGGAACTCTTGGACGCTGAAGGCGTCGAGGGCCTCAACGTGCGTCGAATCTCGGCGGACCTCAAGATCTCGCCGCGTACGCTGTACCAGCAGGTCGGGAATCGAGAAGCTATGATCAGGGCGTTGGTCGCCCGCCACTTCGCCCGGTTGCGGCTCGATTTCAAAGAGCACCAGACGTGGGAGTCCACGGCGTTGCACTGGTGTCTGGCCCTGCATGACGCACTTCGCGCGCATCCCTTTCTCACCGAGCTGATGACCATCGACGACCGCAGTGCCATCAGCGATTACGTCGAAGCGTTACTCAAAGCAGCTCTGCAAGAGGGCATTCCGCGGCCGTTGGCTTCCGAGTGCTGCCGCGGACTGGCCCACATGACCATCAACCACTCCATTGTCGAGGTGCGCTCACTGCGGGAACCGAAACACTCGGTCGAGACCGCAGCCGAAGCGGCCAAGATCGAGAAGAACTTCCCGAAGCTCATCGAATGGGTGATCGCCGGGGTACGCGCCGAGGTGGCGGCGTGTAACGAGACGGCCTGACGAGGATGCGGTGGCGCGAGATCCCCCCCACCCGCACCCTGAGTGCCGGGCTGACGCGGCTGCCTTCTCGGCCAGAACGAGCACACCTGCTCCAACGAAACCGATGTGGCAGTACAGTCCTAGGCAGTTTTGCACAGTCGCTCAGCACAAGCCTGGGAGGTCGCCGGTGACCGATGAGTCAGTCGAGGAATTTCGCACCCGGGCGAGGTCCTGGCTGGCCGCAAATATGCCACGGCTTGATCGCGAAAAGGCGTCGCTCCTGGAGCGCGACGAATTGCCGTCCTGGCTGCGTGCCCGCCAGTTGCAAAAAATATTGTACGACGGGGGATTCGCCGGAATTTGCTTTCCCCGGGAGTATGGCGGGCTGGGACTCGGCTACGGGTATAAGAAAGCCTTCGACGCCGAGGCCGCCGACTACGAGACGCCGCTGCTCCTCAACGTCCCGTCCTTCGCGATTTGCTGCGCAACGATCCTCGACATGGGCAGCGAGGAGCAGAAGCGCGCTCACATCCGGGCGGCGCTGAGCGGCGAGGAGGTGCTCGTCCAGCTGTTGTCGGAACCCAGTGGAGGCTCAGACCTGGCGGGCGTTATCACCCGCGCCGATCGCCGAGACGGGCGATGGATTCTCAACGGCGCCAAGACGTGGAGCACTTGGGCATTCGCCGCCGACTTTGGCTTGTGCCTGGCCCGCACCGACTGGAACGCGACAAAGCACAATGGGCTGACGATGTTCCTGGTACCTCTTCACCACCCCGGAATCACGATCAACCGGATCACACAGGTCAATGGCTCGACCGAGTTCTGCGAAGAATTCTTTGACGACGTCGAGCTAAGTGACGACGCCGTGGTGGGAGAACCAGGCAAGGGGTGGGACGTCGCGTCGCGGCAGCTGTACCACGAGCGCCGCACCATGGGTGACGGTTCGGAGTACACCAGCGGCCCCGGAATTGCTGAGGCTGAAGATGTTTCGGTCGATCTGCTGGAGTTGGTCGACAAGACGGACCAGCACTACAGCGAACGCGTCCGGGAGATGGTCGGCAGGGCATTGGTCCACCATGCGGTGCACGCGCAGCTCAGCGAGCACGTCTTCCATGCGGTGGCCGACGGATCCCTGCCAGCTGCCGGGGGATCGATAATCAGGCTGTCCATGGCCGAGACCCACGATGTCGACACCGACACCGCCAATGTCGTCGCGGGTTCGGCGGCGGTGGTGGAAGACGACGCGGGTTTGCTCGACATCGGCAGGCGCTACCTGGGACGCCAGACCGCCAGCATCGGGGGTGGCACCACCGAGATGGCGCGCAACGTGATTGGCGAGCGTGTCTTGAACTTTCCGCGGGAGTACGCGGCCGATCGTGGCGTGCCGTTCAACCAGGTGCGTCGGAACAACGCCCCGGGAGGCGGACGGGCCCCCGAAGCAGGACAGCAATGAGCCGCCAGCTGCGAGACATCCGCGAGTTGGCCAACGACTCCGAGGCTTACCGCGACGAGCTGTTCCGCCGCTGGACCGGTCTGCTCAGCTACCGCTACATCGGTCGCAAGCACTCGTCGATGGACCTGGGCGAGACCGACGACACCGTCGTCATCCGCCGCGACATGCGCAATGAGGCCGGCGGCATCATGGTTGCGCCGCTGGCCATCTCGTCGCCAGAGGGTTGTCAGACCGACATGGTCGCGGTGCCCAACCCCGTGATCGCCTCGGTGCAGATCGTCGATCCCGGCTACGACGTCACCAGGGTCGAGATCGTCGGGTCCGGGAATGTCCATCAGGGCCGGACGATGGGATACGGGCGTTGCAAGATCGTCGACGCAGACAATCCGGACCGGGTGATCGCCTTCAACGAGGGCCAAGGCGCGATCATCGGCATCCCACCCGAAGGCCTTGACAAGATGGATGTTACGGGCACCGAGCTGGTGATTGAAGACTCCCCGGATCTGCCGCCGCTATGGGAAGCCTTCGGTGCGAGCAAGCGTGGGGATGGTCACTGGATGCTACCTCCGCTCAGCCTCGAATTCGCTTCACCGGACGCTGCTCTGCACATCGGACCTCAACACGTCGTTCTCGAGACGGCAGCTATCGACCTTGCCGCCGACGTTGCCGGGACCAGGAAGGTCCAGGTAATGAGCTGGCACGTGATGTTCATGTCACGGGGCAAGGTGGGTCCGTTCCGCGTCGAGGGCACCGCGTATGCCGGGGGAGCCGGACGCGTCGGCGTGCGGATGCTTCTGCACGACGAGGGAAACGCAGATAAGCCCATCACTTCTGCAGCAGCGATCTTCGACGTCCTGACCTGACGTAACGACTTCAAAGGAGGCAAACAATGGCCAACGCCACTGAAGCGCGCACGTGGGCGCACTCGGCACTCCGCGGAATCGGGGATTCGCTGTACACGCCGTTTTCCGGCGTCGACGGTGACGACATCGACTGGGACGCCTATCGCATACTCGTACGCTACTGCGTCGGCGAACTCGGGCATCCCATGCTTTGGCTGACCAGCGGTCTGGCCGAGTTCTGGGCGCTGACGATGGATGAGCGAAAGCGCTTGCTGGAGGTCGCAATCGAGGAGGCCCGCGCGCTGAATCCCGATGTCGTGATCCAGTCGTGCACAGCCGCAACGTCGGCCAAGGATTGTCTGGAGTTGACGCGGCACGCCCAGGAATCAGGTGCCGACATCGTCTACATCCAGACCCCGATGATGGAACTGCACGGCGGTGAAGGCGTGCTGCGGTTCTTCCGCTATATCGCCGACCGGACCGACATCGCCCTGGGAATGTTCAACTCACCCAGCTCCGGATACGTACTCAGCGCTCAGGAGAGCGCCCGCATCGCCGAGGCCATCCCGGCGGTGTGTGCCACCAAGGAGGGCTCGTTCCGTCCCGCGCAGAGTCGCATGCTGCACGAACTCGCGCCCGAGCTCGTCATCTGGGAATGCGACACCACCGTCTACCGGGCGGGATGGCTGAAGGCGGGCATCGTCGGTCCCGCCCAGCTGGGGACCGCCGGGTACCTGTTCGAGACACCGAAGAAACGGACCATCTCCGAATACTGGGATCTCATCTGGAGCGGCAAATTGGTCGAGGCGATGGACTACGCGCAGGCGTCCGGACTCGATCAGCTCGAACTCGACATGCGCGGCTGGTACACGCGCTATCCAGGGCGGCCCGACTACTTCACCCACTGGGGCGGTTCCTTCAAGTACGCGGCATCCTTGCTCGGCCTGCCGATCGGGGACTACCCGCATTCGCGGCCACCACAAGCCCTGCTGCCTGACGAGGCCCGAACCCAGATCCGCACCGCCTTCGAACGTTTCGGCCTCATCGACGAAACCGCTGATGCTTCTGGGTTGATCGGGGCGTCTCTTTGAATTCCGCTCCGCAGGGAGGTCGCGGCTGACATGCAGGGGTTCGGATTCAACACGCTGGCGCTGCTGGCCGCGGTAGGCTTCGCCGGTCCGCTCCTGGCTTCAGTTCCGCGCCTGCGGATTCCGGTAATCATCGGTGAGTTGGTGGCGGGGCTCGTCCTCGGCGAGAGCGGCTTCGGTGTCGTCGATGTCGACAACCCCACCTTTGAGTTGCTCGCGAATATCGGCTTTGCGCTGGTGATGTTTGTCGTGGGCACCCACGTTCCGATCCGGGACCGCAGGATGCGCTCCGCAGTGCCGCCAGCCCTGGTGCGGGTGTTTCTGGTCGGTGCGGTCGCGGCGGCGCTCGGTGTCGGGCTGTCAGCAGAGTTCGGTACTGATCATGCAGCGCTTTACGCGGTTCTGATCGCGTCTTCGTCGGCGGCGCTGGCGTTACCGGTCATCGATTCGCTGGGGTTGCAGGGACCACATGTTCTCTCCGTGACCGCGCAGATCGCCGTCGCGGACGCTACGTCTATCGTGTTGCTGCCATTGGTGATCGACGTCCGGAGGGCACCAAAGGCTGCGGTGGGTGCGCTGGTGATCGCGGGCTGCGCGGCGGTGCTTTTTGTGCTGCTGCGTCGGGTAGACCGCCGGGGCTGGCGTAAGCGCCTGCACAAGTATTCCGAGAAGCTCAACTTTGCGCTGGAATTGCGGATCAGCCTGCTCGTGCTGTTCGCGCTGGCGGCGCTAGCCGTCAGCACCCACGTGTCGATCATGCTGGCGGGCTTCGCGCTGGGTTTGGTGATCGCTGCGGTCGGCGAACCGCGACGGCTGGCGCGTCAGCTGTTCGGCATCACCGAAGGGTTCTTCGGCCCGCTGTTCTTCGTGTGGCTGGGCGCCTCGCTGCAGGTACGCGAGTTGGTTTCGCATCCCAAACTCATTCTGCTGGGGCTGGGCCTGGGGCTGGGTGCTGTGCTCGCGCACGGCGCGGGAAGGCTGCTCGGCCTGCCGCTGAGACTGGCGGCATTGTCGGCCGCGCAGCTCGGCGTGCCGGTGGCCGCGGCCACCGTAGGCAACGAGGAACATCTCCTTATTGCGGGGGAAGGGTCGGCAATGATGCTTGGTGCATTGCTGACGATCGCGGCCACGTCGATCGCGGGCGCGTTCGCGGCCCGCGGACAGCGTGCGGCAAAAGCGGATGGGCCCGCTGATCCCGAGAAGTCCACCCAGCGAGGCAGCCAACCGCAGGCATAGCGCGATCGCTATTTGGGTGCGTCGTTTGCTTGTGCTTCTTCTTTGGCGAGAAATGCGTCATACAATAACGCGTCGGCCCGCAGCCCGTGAGTGTATGCATACGACTGGATTTGTGCCAGTTGCGCAAACCACGTTACCGGCGACATCGATTGCAAGGCAGCCGATTTCGCGGCGGCGATCGACTGCAGGATCTAGTCGTCGCAGGCTTTGCGCAGGCCCTTGACGGAGCCGAACTCGTGTATCAACAGCTGTGCGCACGCCGGCGGCCACGGCGATGGACGCTAGCTCGAGGTCGAACCTGTGCTGGCCAAATTGGGAGATCGCGATTTCGCGGATGCGCGCACTGGTCCCCTCTTCGGGTTGTGTACTCGGGTGCAGTTGTTATCGTCGCGATGGCCATCGCGTCTCCCTGAGGTGGTGTTTGTGCTTCTGGCTAATCGGTGTTGGACCTGTCCAAGCCTGAAGCCGACGATTGCACCCAACCAGGGTCATCGGACCTCACGGACCCGGTGACGAAAGGGCATTTTTTTTGGGGTTCGGCGTGTTGTGAAGCGCGCTGGCTGCGGCTTGGTGTCCAGCAAGTCGCCAGCATCCGTCGTGGCACAAAGTCCTTCCGGACTGGGGTCGTCGTGCTCTCGTGCGGAGGGTGTGATTACGCGATCGTCGAGATAACGAGTATTGCTGAAGGGACCGATAGCCATGAACCAACGCCTTCCCGAAGCCGACACTATCCGGACGGTCCTGGCCCTGGCGTCGCGAGCTCCCTCGGTTCATAACACGCAACCGTGGCGGTGGCTAGTGGGTGCGGAGAGCCTCCATCTCTACTCTGATGTGAGCCGGCAACTGCTGAACATAGACCCCGATGGCCGTGATCTGATCTTGAGTTGCGGTGCTGCGCTGAATCACTGCGTTGTGGCTTTGGCAGCGGTTGGGTGGCAGGCCAAGGTGACCCGTCTGCCGAATCCGGCTGACCCCAACCACCTTGCCGCGATCGAATTGTCGCGCTCTACAGCTGACTCACTCGATATCGCGCTCGCCGCAGCGATACCACGTCGGCGAACTGACCGGCGACACTACAGTTCATGGACGGTACCGGTGGGCGATATCGCGCTCATGGCTGCGCGGGCTGCCCGAAATGGGGTGACGCTGTGCCAAGTCGATGACATCGACAAGCTGCATAAGATTGTCGCTGAATCTGTTTGGGATCACATGACCCACGATTATCTTGTGGAGCTCACCGAATGGAGTGGGCGCTACGCCTCGATAGCGGGGGTTCCGGCGCGCAATACGCCAAAGTCGGACCCCAGGGCGAAGATACCGAGTCGGTATTTCGCAGGTCCTGCGCTGGCCATGTCAGCGGGCTCATCGCCAGCCGACGACAAAGCCGTGGTACTTGCGCTCGGAACCCGGAGCGACGATCGGTTGGCCCAACTACGCGCTGGTGAGGCAACCAGCTTGGTCCTGCTGACCGCGACAGCGATGGGCCTGGCCAGTTGCCCGGTCACCGAACCGCTGGAGAGCGCCGAAACACGTGCGGCCGTCCGTTCCGACATCTTCGGCGACAGCGGCCATCCACAGATGCTGCTCCGAGTGGGCTGGGCGCCGATCAACGCGGACCCTCTGCCGCCGACACCGCGCCGCGAACTCGTCGATTTCGTCGAGTGGATGGCCGATCGCGAGCCGGACGTTGGTGACGGGTCCTTTGCCTGAAAGCACTGGAATCCTTGGGATTCAAGGGGGTTGTGGTGGATACGTACACGTTTGATCCGCGTTGCTGGCGGATCGGCCGCATCTTCGGTCGCAACCCGTTGCTTCGCCGCACCGATCGCATCGAAGCCTTGGTCTCGTTGATCGCTCTACTTGTGGCACTGATGGGGGTATCCGTCGCCGGTGTGGTGGGCACGGTGGTGTACGGCGCGCGTGACGGGCGATACGTCCAGGAGGCACATGAACGGCATGCAGTCATGGCAACGGTAACCGGAATCGATAGCCCGGATACTGCTGTCGTGCAGGCGAGATGGCCAGTCGCGGCAGGTGAGCGCACCGGTGTGACTCTACTCACGACAGAAGCCAAGCTGGGTGATCGCGTTGAGATTTGGGTGGGTGATGACGGCAGCCCAGCGGCCCGGCCGACCCCGACGTGGCATGCCGTTACCGACGCGGTTGGCGCGGCGGAGGCGGTGGTGATTCTCGTGGCCGTTGGGATCACATTGCTCGTAACCTGGGTTCGATCACGGCTTGATCGATCGAACGATGCTCAGTGGGAAGGTGAACTTCGATCTTTGGAGGACGACGGTGGTCGAACGAACCAGCTGTGACGCAACTATGTACAGCGCATTGGTGGATGGTGGGTCGATCGAGCGAGGGTATCGCGTGATCGGCCCGGTTACCCACGCCCGCTGCGGCGCACTGTCTCCCGGGCATCGTCGTCAGTTCCGGAGGGCCACACAAAAGGAAGACCTCACGGCGGCGGGTCTGCCGAGTGTCTCATGGTCGAGATGGCGACCTGACAGTCGCCGTTGAGGTTTTCAGATCCCAATAGGGGCGGAAGTCCCTAAAAGTTCAGGACTCCCGTCAGCTCCCGCGAATTTGCTGACGCGCACAAGAGCCCCGGGACCTTCTGGACGCGGAAGTTGGGACCAATGCACCCACAACGCGGTGCGTTCGGCCCTAGGGAACTCCGCCGCGAATTTGGTGTGGTTAGCGGGTCCGGCTGGATGACGAGGACGATGGTGAAGTCAGGTCATCGAATCTAATGCGCCCCAAATATCGCGCAGCACAGGGCCGCATCAGCGGCGGTTGAGACATGGCCTGGCAAGAACGTGAGGGTGTGCCGACGATGACAAAGAACGTTCTTTCCGATGCGCAGATCACCGCGCTAACAGCCGCGCAGCGGTGTGAGCTAATTCAGCGTCTCGAGCGGCCAATGGCGGATTTGAGGCCAAAAGGCTACGCAGCGAAGCTGACACAAGCACATCTGGGGTTGATGACTGGCGGCGCGGTGTTCATGATCCCGTGGATTGTCTATCTCGGCTTTACGTTGCCTCAGAACTACACCGTCCGCGACTGGCCGTTGACGTGGTTGGGATTTGACAGCTTGTTGGTCGTGTTCATGGCCGCGACGGCGATCCTGACCTGGCTGCATCGCCAAGTGCTTGTGCTTCCCGCTTTCACCACGGGGATACTGCTGCTCTGTGATGCGTGGTTCGAC
>Ga0182012_10003431_pt1 | contig 16885 bp, 11 predicted proteins | sample 612S2SmetaG_FD_120486 | JGI IMG/M metagenome (GOLD analysis project Ga0182012, IMG submission 120486) | Permafrost microbial communities from Stordalen Mire, Sweden - 612S2S metaG | ecosystem: Environmental > Terrestrial > Soil > Wetlands > Permafrost | place: Sweden: Stordalen | collected...
CTCACTCGTGGACCATGGCCTTTGGGGATGAAGAAAAAAGCTTTCGTGCGCTCCAAAGATTGCTGGGCGATTCAACCGTCTTCCTCATCGATACCTACGACACAATCGAGGGCGCGCACTTAGCCGCGCAAATGGGCAAGCCGATTTGGGGTGTTCGTCTCGATAGCGGAAATCTGGGCGAATTAGCCCGCAAGGTTCGCAAGATTCTCGATGACGCTGGCCTGCACCAAGCCAAGATCTTCGCGACGAACGATCTGGACGAATACCGCTTAACTGAGTTTGTAAAGGCGGGCGTGCCCTTAGACGCTTTTGGCGTCGGCACACAGCTCGCAACCTCTGCCGATGCACCGGCGCTATCGGCAGTCTACAAAATGGTCGAATTGAAGCGCGACGGCGAAGTCTTCTACACGGCAAAATTCAGTTCTGACAAAAGCACCTTGCCGGGCGCAAAGCAGATTTATCGTTGTTCCGACCATGACGTGGTCGCCCACTATAGCGAATGCAGCGACACCTTCAAAGGCGAACCACTGCTGCGTCCCATCCTAATTAATGGCGAGATAGTCGAAACCATGCCGACCATGCCAGGCATCCAGAAACGCTCGCAAGCTATGATCGCCGCGCTGCCAGAGCGGTTACGCGAACTCGGGCCTGTTGAACCTTACCGAGTGGAACTTTCGCCGCGCTTGCTTCAGATGGCTCAAGACGTGCGCGAGGAAATGCAGCCCGCGAAAACATGAAAACGGTATTCTTCGACGTCGACACGCAAATCGATTTTGTCTATCCTGGCGGCGCTCTTTACGTTCCTGGCGCGGAAACCATCGTCGACAATCTCGGCAAACTGACCCGCTACGCCGCCGAGCATTCATACAAGGTTATTGCCACTGCCGACGCTCACAGTGAAGACGACCCCGAATTCAAAATCTGGAAGCCGCATTGCGTGGTGGGAACAGTTGGTCAACAGAAGTGCGCCCCCACCCTGCTCGCGCAACAGATCATGATTGAGAAACAACAGCTCGATTGCTTCTCAAACAAAAACCTGAAGCCGCTTTTGAAAGAATTGGCTGCTGATCGCTACGTTGTCTACGGTGTCGTATCGGAAATCTGCGTCAAGTATGCAGCGCTCGGACTCCTGGAAACGGGCGCTCAGGTAGAACTGATTTCAGACGCCGTTAAATGTCTCGACGCTGCTGCTGAGCGGGCATTTATCAGCGAGTTCTCCGCACGCGGTGGCAAGCTGACGACCACCAGCCAGTACTAGCGGAAGAAAGTCACTCGATGATCGCCCGCTGGTAACACGACCGACGAAACCTTCTCATTCCCCTTCGCATCCAGAAAGTCCGAGCCATCCACCTCAACTCGCGAAACTCCCGACGCCAAAACCGCCACCGCCCGGCTCCTGCTCGAATAAGAAAGATCCGCCCGGTCAGTTGCTGCTTGTGCCGAACGGATTTCACCATTGAAATCTGCGATGTCCACACCAGGCTGCTGCGCACTCGCCTCAAACACATGTTTACCGGCAGGAGCTAAGATCCAATGCGCATTCTGGACGGGCCAGAGTTTGCCGTCCATATCTACCGCGCCCTGCCAGAACACCCTCGTCGATTGTGCGGCGTTCAACGTAAGCACTCCTGCCTCGTCAACCTGTGCCGACGCCGTATTCGCTGCCGCCGTCAACAAGCTGAGGTCTTGTTTTTCAATCGAGTTCTCAAAGTATAAAGCCACTCGCGAAAAAGATTCCGCTGCCTGATGCACCAGTTCCAGCAATTCCACACCGGTTTGTTTCTTGGTTGGATAGACTTCCTGGTACCGTTCAACAACGTTGATATCCACAGCTAAGCTCCCGCTGTCTGATGTGAGCGCTCGATATTGCTCGCCAAGCTTTGCATATCGTTCTGGCCCTAAATTCCACATAGTCGCAGGATCTTCCACCAATAAAGTGCTGCGGTGCTTCTTCATCAACGGCATACTGCGGGCAACATCGGCGCCGAGCGCGTTCCGAATGCCCGGCTCAAAGCGGTCGTCAATATGCGTGAGGACAATATCTAAGTAAGGCTTCTCAACTCGCCCCTTCTCTATCTCATCAAGCCACTGCGCTTGCATACTTGAAGCCAGTCCCGCGCGATAATCGAGAAAGCGCTGGAGGTCGGCGGCCTTCGCACCCGGCTCAAGCAATGACGTTGGATCGATTCCGGTCTTGCCCTTGAACTCGGCACGCACGTCCTCGTTCATTGGGGTAAAGCGCGCGGGATTGCTGGCGCCTTCCAGCGATTCGAAATACAGTTCCGCCAGATTCACTCCATCCCAATCAAACCGGAAGAGAAGCTTCTGTATCTGGTCCGCCACGGCAGATCGGCAGTCCTTATTCTGCAAGTTCATCAACTTGCGCCAATCAAGTTGAGCATCCTGTCCGCTTGCAGTCTTTTCGCGCCACTCAGGATGATCGGCCCAAAACTTCTCACTCACATGCGGCAACTCAAGCCAGGCGTAAACCAAGATCGCATTTCGGTGGCACGCCCGGATCAACCGAGCCAAGTATTCATCCTGCTCGGTATCCGGCTCCATCGTGTGCCAGGCAGCAACATGCAAAACGCTCACACCAGACTCGCGCCAGCGCTTGGCCAAGTAATCGGTGTCGGCGCGGATTCGATACGACGAGTCAAAGAATGCCCACAGGTTGGTCGCACGCAGTGGTAATTCCAACCCCAAATCTATGAGCGCATGTACTAGGTATGGGTAACGTTCCAGGCCGCTCACACCGGGTTCTGTTGCCATCCACAAAATTGCGCCATGTGCGGTACGCTTGCCTGCCAGCACGGGTACGCCTTGCCAGCGTTCTGTAGCGTATACGGTAACGCCTTCTGGCAGAACAATTTTCTTAATCTCGGCAGCTTTCTCCCAGATGATTTGCATTTTAGGCGCCCGTAAATCCACAATCTGTCTAATGGAAACCTTGTTTTCCTGGGCGACAAATCCGAGCGTGCGGGCCGCGTCGCTATCGCCTTCGAGAATTAAGATGTGAGACGCAGCTAAGTTCGCAACCGCCGCCGGAGCTGTGGCGCCTGCGATCACAATTGTTGGATCGGAAGTCGCACGCGCTATTCCAATTGAGCCTAAAATCTTTGTCCACGCCACCACATCGGCGCCCTCTGTTTGAAACGTGGCGGCAACCGCGGGCGATCCTAGCCCGAAAATCAAGATGAGTTTGACGAAGTTGGTGTTCATTTTGTGAGGGCGTACCAGAATCCGGCACGGATATCAATGTAGTTGGGACGGTGTGGATTGTAAGCGTTCAGCAGGTAGACTCCGCGCAGGTAGTCGCCCGAGAAGTAAACGTTCTTGGGTAGCCAATGCGGGTGGAACTTCACGCCTGGCCCGAATTCCACGGTGTTCGCCCAGTATTGCCGCTTTGCGTCTTCCACCAGATTTGCATCTACCAGGACCTGTAGGGTGTTGCCCTCACCCACTGGAATTGTGCGTCCAGTGCGGTTTTGCGAGTAAAACAACCAGTCTTTGCTGAAGCGGCTTACATAGATGGCGTCGCCAGTCGTCTCATAAAAAAACCCAGCTTTTGTGCTACCCAGCAGCGAACCGAAACCTTTCGCAAAGTTGATGCCGCCGCGATAATCGGGCACCGCCGAACCAACATCTTTCCGAGCTAAGTAGCTCATCGACTCGCCGGCTTCTACCCAACCAGTCAGGTGATGCCAAGTCTTAGACGAAGCACCAGCACCAACAATAAATGCGCTTTCCGAAAGATACTGCGGAAACTGAACGTTTTGCGGAAGCAAACTGCTGCGCGCATCGCCGATAAAGCGGGTTGAAAGGTAGAACGAAACCAGCTTGTTCACTTCGCCTAATCCAGGAATCGGAATCGTGCGTTTAATTTGGCCGTATGTGAACACATCGCGCCAGCGGGACGAATACATTGGCAAGGCCCAAACAGTCGTCTGCGGCATGGGGTCGCCGTTTAGGTTGTGGAATGCCTTGTTCGCCTCGCTTGCGACTTCTCTATCTTCGGCGTGGCGAGCCTTATCAAACCAGATCTTAGCCTCGTCGTCTTGCTTGGCGGCATTGTAGGCCCAGGCGAGTTTCAGCATAACCTCCGCATCGGTGGGGTCGAGTTCGTGGGCCTGCAACAGATACTTGATGGCATCGTTGTTATAACCAGCGCTCAGGCTTTTCAACCCCATTTCTTTCGGCCCGACCACGGAACTGGAACCGGCGCCAGTATGCGGAATAAATTCCTGACGGGTTTTGAAACCGCGCAATGCATTGAGCTGCTCCTTCGCCTGAGCATCTCCTGGATTCATGCTGAGTATCAACTCGAACTGTTCAATGGCTTTGGTTTTATCGTTCATCGCTAGGTACAGGTACGCCAATTCGCGGCGCAAGATGAAGTTGCGCGGATCCAATTTCAAGGCATTGAGGAATTCGTAGGCATAAGGGTAACGCGTACCAAAGATTTCCAGCGCTTGTTCCGCAGTGCGCGAATCGCTGGACCGGGAAGCAGCCAGCAGAGCAGCTTGCGCCTCTTCGCCACGGTCGATCTGTTGCCACACACGCGCCAGGTGAAGGAGAAATTGACTCGATTGCGGTTTTAATTGCCGGCATATCTCGTATTCCTTCGCCGCCAGCTTAAGTTCATCTCGCAACTCGGCAGTCTGCGCCAGCTCCCAATGGGCACTAAACATTGTCAGATCGTTGGGCTTGGGAGAGTTGGCAATAGCTTCCTGCCACCTCGTAATGCCGTCTGCTAAAGGCTGATCGATGTTTTGAAACGCCTTCTCAGCAGTCTTCTTCGTGGCGTCGGAACCCGATTTGCGCAGCTTATCGAACATACGTCGGGCCTGAATGGGCTCCTTTGTTTCAAAGGCCAGAAAGGCGAATTCGAGTGCGCTCGTTTCATCGTTTGGATTGAGCTTTAGAGCCGCTGCGAATTCGTCGCGCGCCTCGGCGTTCTCGCCGGTTTTGAGATACGTATACGCCAGGTCTTTGTGCGCGCCTGTATTAAGAGGTTGCGCCGCTAAGCCCTTCCGGAAAAGCTCAATCGCGCTGTCGTAGTCGCGTTTCTGAAGAGCGGCGTAGGCGTTAGTTATTTCCACTTGGCCGGGCGGCGTTTCAGCAAACAGCAGCGCGGCAGTGCTCGCGAAGAGGACCAACGCCCTCAGGCGATAAAACTTAGACATATCTCCATGGATTAAGTCCACGGGCGTGCAAGAAGTTCTTGTTAGGAGAAATCGGAGAGATGACGAGCAGCGCTCGGCTATACTCGACGGAATGAAGGCGTCCATCACTGCTGCGTTTCTGATGTGTCTTGAGTTCGCCCTGCCTTCGAATGCGGCGCAACGTTTCGAAATTAGTTTTCCGGCTTCGCTTAACGCAACACCTTTGACCGGTCGCCTGTTTCTGGTTTTGGCCCGTGAGGGCACAACGGAGCCGCGCCTGCAACAGCCCGCCGAAATATTGGGAGTCGATGTCCGAGGAATGAAGCCAGGCGAACCCGCTGTGATCGACGGCCAAACGAACGGGTTTCCTGCCCGGACGCTGGTTGAAATGCCGCCGGGCGATTACTTCGTCCAGGCTGTTTTAAACGTCTACACAGAGTTCCACCGGTCTGATGGACACACGATATGGGCCCACATGGACCAGTGGGAGGGCCAACAATTTCAATCCTCGCCGGGCAATCTCGTCAGTGAAGCACTACGGGTTCACGTCGATTCGGCGGACGGTAAGATCAAGATCGATTTGACGAGGTTGATTCCGCCCATTCAGGTTCCGCCCGATTCGCAATGGGTACGACACATCAAGTTCGAGAGCAAACTACTCACTCGCTTCTGGGGGCATCCAATCTATATAGGTGCGACAGTTTTGCTTCCGAAGGGGTACGACGCCCATCCCGGCGCTCACTATCCGGTCATCTACCTGCAAGGACACTTTAGTTTGGATGCGCCATTCGGGTTCACTACTGAGCCAGATCCGCCCGGCTTCAAGAGTTGGGCTCGCCAGCGACAGGAATGGACCGCTCGGCATTTGAACAATATGCCAGAGCCGCCGCCAGGCACCCACTACAACGGCGCATTGATGAACGTGGAAAGCGGCTACGAATTCTTCCGGGCCTGGAACTCAGACAATTTTCCTCGGATGATTGCCGTTACTTTCCAGCACCCGACTCCCTACTTCGACGATTCCTATGGAGTCAACTCGCCCAACGCAGGCCCTTACGGCGATGCAATCATGAACGAACTCATACCGTTGGTCGAAGAGCGTTTTCGCACCATTCGCCAACCTTACGCGCGTGTGCTCACAGGTGGCTCAACTGGTGGTTGGGGCTCGCTCGCGATGCAGCTCTACCACCCGGACTTTTTTGGCGGCACGTGGAGCTTCTATCCCGACCCGGTTGATTTTCGCCGTTACTATGGCGGAGTCGATTTATATGAGGATGAGAATGCCTTTGACGCGAAACCGGGCCGCTATTTCGCCGGCGGAGGACAATCGAATCGGATGGGTAGCCAGTGGATTGGAGCGATGGGCACGCAGGACGGCATGTTTGAGTGGGACAAGCTGACATCAGTGGGCTCAGACGGCTACCCGAGGCCGGTGTGGGATCTCACCACGGGGAAAATCGATCGAGAGGTTGTCCAGTCGATGAAAGAACATAACTACGATCTCAGAGAATTTCTTGATCGAAACTGGTCTGAACTTGGCCCGAAGCTGGTGGGAAAAATTCATATTTTTTGCGGCGACGAAGATGGAGGTTATGCGAACCTTGCAGTCTATCTTCTGGAGGACTTCCTGGAGGGCACGACGAAACCTTACTATGCTGGATCATTCCAGTATGGGCGTCCGCTGAAGGGCCACGGCTGGCAGCCCACTACTAATGCCGAACTCGTTAAGACTATGGCTGCTCATATCGCCAGTAGGGCTCCAGCGTCCGAGAAATCCAGTACGTGGAAATATTAATGACTAGGCGCGGGGATCTTACTTCCCGCTCAAATTGAGCGATCCTGGATTCTTCGACTGCTTGCGCGAGCGCCAAATTGCAAAGTAGATCAAACCAGCGAAGAGCAGGATTCCGACTACGATTTCCCATGTCGATACTTTCGACGTGTGAACGATCGGCTCAAACGTAATGGAATTGCTCTCCTGCATATCGACCTGAGCTTATCGCATTGCGGGTAATTCTGCGATCCGCATGTAGGATGAAATGATCATGGTCCGATTTGTCCGATTCCTTCTTTGCTGCTCACTAATACTCACTCAAGTTGGCGCTCAGCCCGTATTTCGTGGCTCAGAGATTTTTCCGCCGGAAGAATTCGCCGCCCGGCGCGCTCAGGTTATGGCGCAGATCGGCGACGGCGTTGCCATCGTACTCGGTACAACTGAGCCTCCAGGCGAAATGCCTTTCCGTCAGAACAATCAGTTCTTTTATCTCACCGGAGTAACCGAGCCTCGCGCTAGCGTCATCATCGACGGTCGCACGAAGAAGACAACTATCTTCCTGAACCCATGGACCGACCGCCAGAACAACAGTATGTATGGCCCTGGCATGACGCCCGGGGCAGAGACTGCAAAATCCATCGGAGTTGACGCTGTTCTGCCCCGTTTGGAGTTCACCGCCGCCATTACCGCGATTGCTGCGGATCATCGGGTCATTTACACTCCGTTCGCGGCGGAGGTCCTGGGCAGCCAATCGCAGGGAGACCCCACGCGATTGTGGACCGCTAATAGCAATGACCCGTGGGATGGCCGCGATTCCCGCGAGGCTGCTTTCATCGCCAAGTTGAAAATGGCTGCGCCGCAATCGGAGATCAAGAATCTCGATCCAATCGTTAATAACCTGCGAGCCGTAAAAAGCCCTCAGGAAATCGCGCTCATACGCGAGGCAACGCGTCTAGCTGGTCTCGGCATTATGGAAGCAATGCGTGACGCCAAGCCAGGTATGCATGAATACGAATTGCAGGCCGACGCCGAATTCGTGTTCAAGAAGAACGGCGCGCTCGGTGCATCTTACTTCGCGCTGATCGCGGCTGGACAGAACACTTATTACACGCACTACAACCGCAATACCGGCGTGATCGAAGACGGCGACTTGGTGCAGTTCGATTATGCACCGGATTTCAAGTATTACCAATCCGACGTCACGCGCGTCTTTCCTGCCAATGGAGTGTTCACGCCAAAGCAGCGCGAAGCGTACACGATCTACCTGAAGCTCTACCAGGCCTTGATGACGTCTATTCAAGTGCACATGACGCCAGCCGACGTGATCAAGGCCGCAGTGCTGAAGATGGACGCAATTCTGGCGGCCTATCATTTCACCGACCCGAAGATCGAGAGAGCCGCGAAAATGTTCGTTGAAAATTATCGCCGACAGTCAACCACGGCGCGCTCACTCGGCCACCCCGTTGGCCTTGAAGTGCACGATGTCGGCAACTTGGGCGGACCCACGCTAGAACCGGGCCGCATTTTCACCATCGAACCCGAGATGCGCATCGAAGAGGATCATACCGGCATCAGGCTGGAAGACATGATCCTAATCACTCCTACCGGTTATGAAGTGCTATCGGCGTTTGTGCCTATCGAAATTGCAGACATAGAAAAGTTCATGTCTCAAAAGAAGGGTCTCAGCGACGCAGCGTTAAAGATTAAGTAAATTGGTGCTAATCCTTAGATACACTTGATTGCGAGTGTGCCAAAGCACTCAAAGGACCGTTTCCTATGACCGCAATCGCCCGACATCAGAAGTTGCATATCGCAATCACAGTTGCTTTCCTGTTATTACCCGTCGTTAGCCACGCGCAGACACAGCAATTGGATGTCGCATCTAAGCTTGCAGGTTTTGACGAGTACATGGCCAAGACGCTCAAGGAATGGAATGCACCGGGCGTCGGCGTCGGCATTGTCGTAAACGACAAGCTCGTCTTCGCTAAAGGATACGGCTACCGAGACTACGAGAATAAGCTGCCGTTCACCGCCGGAACAATGAGTCCGATTGCCTCGAACACGAAGCTGTTTACTGCCATAGCTGCGGGCATGCTGGTTGAGGAAGGCAAGCTCACCTGGGATAAGCCAGTCCGTGATTCGGTGCCCTCGATTCGCTTCAACAACGATCAGTTGAATAACTCAGTTACTTTGCGCGACATGTTGTCGCACCGCACCGGTATCACGCGGCACGACACTATCTGGTACAAATCCGATTTCACACGCAAAGAGCTCTTCGAAAAGCTCGCATATCTTGAACCAGAACAGCCCATGCGCGAGACGTTTTTGTATAACAATCTGATGTTCGCGGCGGTTGGGTATCTGATTGAACTGCAGTCGGGGAAGCCATGGGAACAATTCGTGCGCGAGCGGATTCTCGATCCGCTTCAAATGAATTCGACTAGCTATTCGATCGCAGATATGTTGAAGCGTCCTGAATTCGGCGTGGGTTTCACGGAGAGGCGGGATTCCTTTGAGCTCTACCGAATTCCCTATTACGAAGACATTTCGGGAGTCGCTCCTTGTGGCGCTATCGTTTCCAACATTGAGGACATGTCCCATTGGCTCATTGCTCTGATGAACAATGGAAAGTATCAGGGCAAACAAGTGCTTCCCCAGGAAGTTTTGAAACAGACGTTGCAGCCGGCAATCGCCCTACCGAATGTTGGGCTTGAAACCCGTGGCTGGTCAGAGGTGCTCAATGCAGCTTATGGCATGGGTCGCGAAACCGCATCGTACCGCGGCCATCTACTTACCATGCACGGTGGCGATTTGCCTGGTTTCCATACCCAAGTGTCGTTCATGCCGCAAGAACATATTGGCGTCATTGTGTTCGAAATTGGCAATCACAGCCAGCCGCTGTATAACATCGTCACGTACAACATTTATGAGCGGCTACTCGGTATGAGTCTCACACAGTGGAGTGAACGCCAGTTGGAAATTCGGCTCAAAAGCAAGAAGGCTGAGACGGAAGCGCGCACCAAGGTGAATGAAGGCCGTGTACTAAATACTAACCCTTCCCACCCCTTGGCCGATTACGCCGGCTCCTATGAACATCCAGCGTATGGCGTTATGCGAATCGCATTCAAAGATAACCAGCTTCAGTTCGACTTCCACAAAATTCGCATGACCATGACTCAGTATCATTACGATCGGTTCGATACGCCAGACGACGAACAGGACGGCAAATGGTCGGTCAACTTCCGAACCAACCCACAGGGCGATGTCGATCAGGCCGTCATGTCGCTTGATGAAGGCGAAGCAGTATTCGTGCGCAAGCCGGAAAGCATCGATCCAAAGTTGCTGTCTCAGTTCGCCGGGAGTTATGAATTACCTGGCGGATCTACATTACAGATCCTGCTGAAAGCGGATGGCACTTTGTCGGGTGTACTGCCAGGACAGCCGCCCTTAGCATTGACCCACACCAAAGGTTTTGCTTTCCGCACGCCGCAATTTTCCGACCTGATCCTGGAGTTCGTAGTTCAGGACGGCCAAGTCAGGGCCTTGAAGCAAAGAGACCCTTCAGGCGAATTTACGTTTCCGAAGAAGTGAGTAAAAATATGGCGCAATTTTCACGTAGAGGATTTCTTGGCGCGAGTTCGCTGGCCGTGCTGACAGTAACAAGCCGTCGCTTAGTGGGTCGCGCGGAGACAAACGCCAACGTGTCGAGTGCTGCTCCACTGGCACAACTTGACTATGCCGATGTCTCTCTCGCAAGCGAACCGCACGAATCGCAGATGCGGGAAACCCATCAAGTGCTGATGGATCTGAGCGAAGACAGTTTGCTGAAACCGTTCCGGCAAATGTCAGGAATGCCTGCGCCGGGCGAAGACCTCGGCGATTGGTACAGCTACAACCCAGATTACGATTACCGTAAGAACTTTGACAACGGATTTGCTCCTGCATGCCCCTTTGGCCAATGGGTGTCGGCCTTAGCGCGTGCGTATGCCATCACCAAAGACGAAGCCACGCGCGCCAAAGTGCTGCGGCTAAACCGCCTCTACGCGCAAACAATTTCCGCCAAGTTCTATGAGACCAGCCGCTTTCCTGCCTACATCTACGACAAGCTGCTGCTGGGGTTGATCGATTCACATACCTATGTTAAAGATCCGCTGGCGTTATCGATTCTTGAACAGACCACCAATACCGCTTTGCCGCATTTGCCCGGACACGCTATTGAGCACGACGTAGCGTGGCGCTTCGATAAAGACAAGAATGATCTCTCGTGGACCTGGGACGAGTCGTACACCATGCCCGAGAATTTGTTCTTGGCTTATCAGCGCGGCGTAGGGAAGCGATATTACGATCTCGGACTGCAATACCTTGACGACAAAGCTTGGTTCGATCCACTCTCTCGCAACGAGAATGTATTCAACGGCAGACACGCCTATAGCTACGTCAATTCACTGAGTTCCGCCATGATGGCTTACCTTGTGGCAGGCAGCGAGAAACATTTGCGCGCGGCCCAGAATGCCTTCGTCATGTTGCAAGAGCAAAGCTTTGCCACCGGCGGCTGGGGGCCAGATGAGTTGTTGCGCGCGCCGGGCAGTGACGATCTGTATGCCAGCCTGACCAATATTCACCACAGCTTTGAAACACCGTGCGGTGCGTACGCTCATTTCAAGCTGACGCGCTATCTATTGCGAGTGACTCGCGATTCCCGCTACGGCGACAGCATGGAACGCATGATGTACAACACCGTCCTGGGCGCGAAGCCACTGCACGAAAACGGCGACACATTCTATTATTCCGATTACAATTTCAACGCCAAGCGCGTGTATAAGCAAGCGCGTTGGGCGTGCTGCGCCGGCACATTACCGCAAGTAGCAACAGACTATCGGATCAATTCTTATTTGCGCGGGCCACAGTCGCTCTACGTTATTCTCTATGTGCCATCTACCGTCCGCTGGACGGAGAACGGTGCTGCTCTATCGTTGACGCAACATGGAGACTATCCGTACGAAGATCACGTCACGTTTACCCTTACAAGCTCCAGGCCGACCGAGTTGGCGCTGCATTTCCGCATTCCGGAGTGGGCCGAGGGGGCCTCGATTTTAGTAAACGGAAAGCGCCAGGTCGAACCGCCGAAGCCAGGAGAGTTCGCCGCCATCCGCCGCGAATGGAAGACCGGAGACCGCGTGGAACTGGAACTTCCACTTAAGATGAGGCTTGAGGCGATTGATGCCCGGCATACTGATACAGTTGCGCTGCTTCGCGGGCCGCTTGTGCTGATGGCTGTGAAGCCGCAACAGAACGATCCAGTGCCGGAGTTGACGCGCGCACAACTACTGGCCGCGAAGCGCGCCGGCGAGTCCGAATGGCAAGTCGCGTCTTCGAAGGGAAGCGTTGCCATGCGGCCGTTTACCTCGCTGGGAGATCTGCCTTACACGACTTATGTAAAAGTGACTTAATCGAACAAATCGGGCTGTTCCTTCGTGATCACATCCCAAAGCGGTTGATACTGAAACCAACCCACGTTGGGAGCACCTACCTGTTTCAGGGCTGTACGCGCACTTTCAGGTGCAATCAGTTTAGGCTTTCCCACTGCTTCGGCCATAAGCTGCGATTGGCAGCAGCGCTCCATCGATATGAAGAACCACGCTGCCTCGTCTACAGTCTGCCCCACAGTCAGCAAGCCATGATTCTGCAAGATCACGGCCTTATGCTTCCCTAGCGCCGCAGCGATTCGGTCGCCCTCGGAAACATCGTAAACAACGCCGGTGTAATCATCGAATAAGCCGTGGTCCTCATAAAAGGCACATGCATCTTGGGTTAGCGGATCTAGCAGCCGTCCCAACGAAGACCATGTCTTTCCGTAAATTGAATGCGCGTGCGCGGCGGCAACAACATCCGGCCGTGCCATGTGTACTCGAGAGTGAATGGCAAAGGCAGCTTCATTAATTGGCTTATTGCCCTCCACCACCTCGCCGTGTTGATTGACCAGCACCAAGTCTGAAACTCGTATCTGCGAAAAGTGCATACCGAACGGATTCACCCAAAAGTGATCCTCCGCCTCCGGATCGCGCACTGTGATGTGCCCGGCCACACCTTCGCTGAATCCGAATTTCCCGAAAATTCGGAACGCCGAAGCGAGGCGCTGTTTCCGGTGCAATCGCTCTTCCGGAAGAGTCTTGAAGACGGGTGGTTCCGGAGTCTTGGTGAGTTTGATCGGAGGACTAATAACGTTCGTGGCCATGCTTTCGATTTTAACGAAGTTTTTGGCTGCCTTGTTTATCGCTTTAAAGGCAGGTTTGGCCGGCGTCATTTGTGATGCTGGTTTCGTCTTTGGGCCTTGGTGGGGTGATAGTCTCGATCAAGGAGCACGCTATGGAGCCAGTTAGACCGAAACTACCCAGTGACGCAATCGAGCTTTACAACCGCTTTATTCACGGCGAAATCAGCCGCCGCGACTTCGTGGATGGCGTGCAGCGGTTTGCGATAGGTGGCCTGTCCGCTGCAACCATTATCGAAGCGTTGATGCCGAACTACGCGCTCGGACAACAGGTTTCAAAGACAGATGACCGGATCAAGGCCAGCTACGAGACTGTTCTGTCACCGCAGGGCAATGGAACCATCAAGGGATATCTCGTGCGGCCAGTCAGCGCTGACTCACGCTCCGCCACGCCTTCCAAGTTACCCGGCATTGTGGTGGTCCACGAAAATCGCGGTCTCAATCCTCACATTGAGGACATCGCACGCCGGTTCGCTCTGGCCAACTTCATGGCGTTTGCACCCGACGGACTTACCTCTCTCGGCGGCTTTCCAGGCGACGACTACAAAGGCGGTCAGATGTTTGGCAAAATCGATGGCAAAAAGATGGCCGAGGATATGGTAGCCGCCGCCGTGTGGCTAAAAGGGCGCCCTGACTGCACGGGCAAAATCGGAGTTACCGGCTTTTGTTACGGAGGCAGCATCGCCAACTTGCTGGCTACCCGTCTGGGTGCTGATCTGGCCGCCGCCGTGCCGTTCTACGGCGGCCCTCCGCCTAAAGAAGATATTCCGAAAATCAAGGCTGCGATCCTTGTTCACCATGGCGAACTCGATAAACGTTTGGCCGAGGGCTGGCCTGCATACGATGCGGCATTAACAGCGGCAAATGTAACCCACGAAGGCTACATTTATCCTGGCGCTGTTCATGGCTTTCACTGTGACGCTACACCAGAACGCTACAACAAGGCCGCGGCCGATCTGGCTTGGCAGCGCACGATTGATTGGTTCAACAAGTACGTTCGCGTCTGAGTGGGCCGCTCGACTCTAGCGAAGTCTCCTTATCTTGTTCATCGATTTGATGGGGAATCGGGCCACCTGTATTGAGGATCATCGAAAAGCAATCTCTTCTGTCTGTGACACCCCGCCCGTCGCTCAATGTCCACGCGAGCAATACCGCTGTATATCAACCATCGGAATTGAAGAGCATCGTTGATTTTCTGAAGCGAGAATCTGCAACACCTACAGCACCACGGTAATACCCACAACGGAAAACATGAAATTTTGGCGTTAGAATGAAGACGAAAATGAAAGGCGTTTTGATGAAATGTGGTTCAACGATTAGTATTCTCTTCAGCTTCGCTGTGGCCGGTCTTTGGGCCGCGACCGCTGCGCCTTCGCGTGTGCAAGCCGTTGACCCTCTGGCTCCACTTGCCCGAGGCTTACTGGAGGTATGGGCGCCCGACACTTTCCTCAGAGGCATGGTGCCCATCAAACACGAATATCAATGGTCGCCTCTTCTAAGCGAATTCAAAAACGATTTTCCCGGTTTTGACCTCCGCTTCAAGATAATGGATCGGGATGTCTTGGCGCTGGCGCTCCGCTCAGCGGGACCGAGTCCAGGCCCTGACATAGTGTTTGTCGACAACCAGGATGTGCGTGGTCCATTGCTCGATAGCAACACTGTTATTCAGATGTTGAGCCCATCGCGGTTCGATCAAAATGGCTGGTGGTTGATCTTTCGACAGTCCAAGAATTTTGAATCTGCTAAGGCATTTTTGCTCTGGCTCTCGCGGTCCCCACATTGGCAGCCTTGGCAATTGGCCACGCCTCTCATGGGAGACTCGGATTCTGCCGCTGTCCAGTCCGTTTCCTCAGAGGCAATCAAAGACTATTTGCGAGCCGATGCTCAATCCCTTTCTTCGCTCATGGACCCGCAGGCGAGCCATTTCTATCGCTTAACTGGCAGCGAGAGTGTGGCGCAAGTTGAACCGATCTTGACATTTGGCAACTCACAATTGGCATTCACCTTGGTATCCGCCGTCTGCCAACGGGAAAAGAGCTTCGGCATTTCACATTCGGCAATGGTACTCAGAAAGGCCGAAGGCCAATGGAGGGTGCTGCTTTTTATCGACGGTTCTTTACCGGCCCTGGAATCCGTGCTGAAACGGTTCGACAGCCTAAAGCTTCAAATCGGTCACCAAGAAAACATGCCGGTAGTTAAGCTTCTTGCTCCAGCCGACCATGCCAGTCTCCCGCGTTTCCCAGCAGGCGAACTCCAGTGGGAGGGTGCGGAATCGAGGTCAGTCAGTTACTTAGTTGAGTCCCAATTCTCTAATCCAGGACAGGCTAACTGGTCTCTGAGCCGTGTGGCGCTCTTATCGCCTAGACGACCCACCCCAGTGATTTCAGCGCAGATCCCATTCGGCGTCGGCAAACAACCTCACCGCTGGAGGCTCTGGGCTATTTCCCCTACAGGTGACGTGTCCCTCAGCGATTGGCGAACGATTGATTTTACGAATTGAATGTTCTGGCCCCGTTAGGCCTCTCTGTATACTCGTTGAGGTCGGGAAAAGAATGTCTCAACTCACACAAAAGCTCTCTCTACTTACTGCCTTTTCAATTTTCGTTCCTATCTCTCTCAGAGCACAGGTGCAAACGGAGGTGCCTCCCGTCATCCCTGGCGCCAAGCCGGTGGTGGTCGAGCATATCAAGGTCCACGGCTCCGTATTAGAAGGAAATCTTGAAAAAGATGCCGTCGATCGCGACGTCTTTGTCTTCCTCCCGCCCAGCTACGCGAAAGACACCCAGCGCCGCTATCCCGTTGTTTACGCGCTCCACGGCTATTCAATCGGAGCCGAACAATGGACTCACGAGATCCACGTTCCACAAACGATTGAAGGTGCTTTCTTCGCAGGCTCCAAGGAGATGATCGTGGTGCTCCCAGACTCTAAGACAGTGCACAACGGATCGATGTATTCGAGCTCAGTCACCACCGGGGATTTCGAAGCTTTCATCTCCCACGATCTCGTTACCTATATCGATGAGCACTACCGTACGCTCCCGAAACGAACGAGCCGAGGCCTAGTGGGTCACTCAATGGGAGGTTATGGCGCGACCCGCATCGGCATGAAGCGTTCCGACGTGTTTGGCAGCCTGTATATCATGAGTCCGTGTTGCCTCTCGGCGCGCGAGGCCGGTCCCGCTGAACTCGCGAAAACCCTGGAGTCCGTTAAGACTCCCGAAGATTCCGCCAAGCTGCCGTTTTTTGCGCGCGCGCAACTTGCCACAGCGGCGGCTTGGTCGCCCAACCCTAGCAATCCGCCACTGTTTCTTGACTTGCCTACCAAAGACGGTGCCGTCCAACCAACCATTCTCGCAAAATGGGCCGCCAACGCGCCCCTTGCCTTCATCGATCAGTACATCGGCAATCTGAGGCAATACCGAGCCATATCAATCGATGTCGGAGACCAAGACGGCTTGCGGGTCGATACCGGCAAACTGCATGAGGTTCTAGACAAATACAGCATCGCGCATGGTTTTGAAATCTATCACGGTACCCATACGAGCGCCGTTGCCGACCGCTTTCAAAATCACGTACTGCCATTCTTCAGCAAGAATCTGTGTTTTGATACCACTTGCCCCTGAAGCGTCTTAGCGCATCACAAAGCCGCCGTCTACTGAAATCGACTGGCCCGTA
>Ga0182012_10003432_pt1 | contig 16884 bp, 14 predicted proteins | sample 612S2SmetaG_FD_120486 | JGI IMG/M metagenome (GOLD analysis project Ga0182012, IMG submission 120486) | Permafrost microbial communities from Stordalen Mire, Sweden - 612S2S metaG | ecosystem: Environmental > Terrestrial > Soil > Wetlands > Permafrost | place: Sweden: Stordalen | collected...
CGAGCGAAAAGGATTCGAAAGACCCCGCTCAGCGAAGCATTCGTGCGTTGACCGCGGCGCCAGCAACTCAATCTTTCGTCCGTTCCCCTGTCTCGCCAAAGCAGGCCCTTTTTCCGCAGCCTGCTAGTCTAGGAACGGCGGCGGACGCAGCCAGCGCGAAAAGCGCTCTCCCGGGACGGCTGGCGCGCAGCGGAGCTGCTGACCGTCACCTTCTCATCGATAACGATCGCAATCGGGCCGAGACGCGATCTCGCCGTCGCCGATACGGCGCATTGGCGGCTTGTTAAGCCGGGCGCCGTCATGCTGCGCCGATCGTGAAACGGCTCGACTGCCTGGACGGTTTGCGCGGCGGGCTCGCCGTCTATGTGATGGTATCGCACGCGGCGCCGTTCGCGGCCTTGCCGGCGTGGCTCGTGCAGCCGCTGTCCCATGGCGGGGCGGCGGTGGACATCTTCTTCATCCTCAGCGGCCTGGTGATCGTTCAGTCGCTGGAGGCATTCGGCCACCAGGCGGCGCCGTTCCTGGTGGCGCGAACCGCACGCATCTTCCCGGTATTCCTTGCTGTCTTCGCCCTCGCGGTGGGCGCCCAGGCCGTGCCGGCCGGTTTTGCGCTGATGCCCTGGATCATGGCGGACAGCCCGGCGCACGCGATCTGGGCCGAGGGCTGGCCGCATGACTGGCCTGCGCACATCGTCGTCCATCTGACCATGATGCACGGTTTGCTGCCTGACGCCGCGTTGCCGAACGCCTGGGTCAGCTTCCTCGGGGCGGCCTGGAGCCTGTCGACCGAGTGGCAGTTCTACCTCGTGGTGACCCTGCTTGCGCGCCGGCTGACGCTGCGGCGGCTTGCGGCGCTGTTCCTCGCACTGGCTTTGCTGGGCGCCGTTTGGCAGATGCTGGCGCCGGATGCGTGGCGGTTCAGCCGCGCCTTCCTGCCCAACAAGGCGCAGTTCTTCGCCCTCGGCATCGCGTCGTCCGTGCTGGTGCAGGAGGGCGCGGCCGGCCGCCGCTGCTACGTCGCGGTGCTCGGCTGCGCGTTGCTGCTCTGCCTCCAGGGGGGGCGGGCAGATAAGCTGCTGCCCCCGCTGGTTTGGTCGATCTGCCTGGCGGCGCAGCTCGGCGTGAAAGCGCTGCGCCCGCTCGCCGGGGCGCTGCGTGGGCGGGTGTTGTTGTGGCTGGGGGCAGTCTCCTACTGCGTCTACCTGGTGAACGAGCCGGTGCAGAAGCTGCTCGGCGCCGGGCTGGCGGTGGCAGCCGGCGGCGACCCGGCCCGCTTCACGCTGGTCTGGCTGCCCGCAGCGATTGTCCTGCCGCTCGCCGCCGCCTGGGCGCTACATGTGGCGATCGAAGCGCCGGCGTTGCGACGAGGCCGGGTCCTCGCCCGGCGTCTTGCCGTGCGCATCAGCAGCGGCCCGCTGGCTGACCGGTCAAACGAAATCGAACGGTAGGGCGGATCAACGAAGCGTCCTCCGCCATGGCCGCAAGCCGCACCGCAAGAGCCGGAAGGCGCTTTCCGCTTTTCCGCCCTACGCCGTCGCTTACTCCCCCGCAGCGGAGATCCGAAGCCCGGTCGCGGGCACGTCCAGCGCGGGCTGCGACGCCGGCTGGTCGCGCTCGGGCGGCGACCACGCAATGCTTTGCATCGGATTGAAGATGTCGATGCCCAGCGCCTCGAACCGCCGCTTCAGCCGCCGGTTGAACTCGCGCTGCACCGGCCAGCGCCCGCTGTCGGTGCAGACGATCTGGCCGGTGATGGTGACGGCGGCGCCATTCACGTGATCGACACCCCAAAGCTGCAGGTCGCTCAACATCTTCCCGGAGAACTCCGGCTCCTTGCGCATCCCGGACACGATGTCCTTCAGCACCAGGCTCACCCGGTCGATGTCCTCGTGGAAGGCCACCGTCACCTTCACCTCCGCGTTGCCCAGCCCGCGGTTGACGTTGGTCACGCTGGTCACCGCGCTGAACGGGATGATGTGCACCGAGCCGTCGCCGGCGCGCAGCCGGATGGTGCGCACCGACAGCGCCTCCACCGTCCCGGACAGGCCGGAAACGGTGACCCAGTCGCCGACCTGCATCGCGTTCTCCAGCAGCAGGAAGATGCCGGTGATCAGATCCTGCACCAGCTTCTGCGAGCCGAAACCGATCGCCACGCCGACGATGCCGGCGCCGGCCAGTAGCGGTGCGATGTTCACGCCGATCTCGCTCAGCACCATCAGCCCGGCGACCACCAGGATGGTGACCAGCAGGCAACTGCGCAGCAGCGGTTGCAGGGTTCGCAGCCGGGCGGAGCGTGCCGACTGCGCGTCGCGCTGCATCTTCGAAAGCTGCCGCTGCATGGCAGCGTTGACCGCCTCCCACACCAGCAGCGAGACCAGGAAGGTCACCGCCAACTCGCCGAACGCCGATACCAGGCGGCGGCCGAGGTCGGCGCCGGCCAACCACTCGAACACGCCGAGGCCCCATAACTCGCACAGCAGCAGCAGGCTCAGCCCGGCCACCGTGAAGCGCGTCAGGCTGACCAGCACCGGGTGATATGCCAGCAGACGCGACCCGAGGCTGGACTGGCGATCGTCGGCCGCCGTTCGGGCGTGCACGGCGCGATCCAGCGAGCCCAGCACCAGGACCAGTACGATTCGCGCACCGAGCAGCACCGCGGCGGTGACGAAGAAGAAGCGCAGCATCCAGGCGTAGCCGTGCGGAACCTCGACCGCCCAGACCAGCCAGCCGGCAATGAGAAAAAACAGGGCGATCCAGTGCCACACCGAGCCGAGCAGGTTGCGCAGCCGCGCGGTGATGCCGGTGGCACCTGCGGGCGCGCGGATCATGGCGCGCACCACCCGGCGGTTGCGCACCACCAGCCACGCCAGGCAGAGGTGCAGCACAAGGCCGACGGATTTGAGCAGCGCCTGATGCGCGGCTTCCGACATGCCCAGCAACAGGCCGATCTCGCCGCCGGCGTAGCCGAACACGCCGATCACCACCAGACGGCGAGTCCAGCGCATCGTGGCGCGGGCAGCCGCGTCGGGCATGTGGACCAGCCGGAGCCGGGGCCGCCGCGGCGACAGCACCATGCGCACCAGGCACAGGACGGTCAGACAGGCCGCGTAGGCGTCCACCACCGCCAGCATGACCAGCCGGCTGAGGGTCTCGCCGGCGACACTGGTGCCGGCAACCAGATGGCCGGCGACCGCGAAGCCGATCACCGGCACCAGTTCCAGGCCGAGCCGGGCCAAGACCAGCGGGATGCGCCGGATCAGCGTCCAGGCCGCGGGCCGGCGGCGGAGGCGTGGCGGCAGGGGCTCGAAGTCCCCCAACTCGGCGCCTCGCTCCGCATCCGATTCCTCATCCTCGGGGTCTTCACCCTCGCTCGCCCCCCGCTGGGACGTGACTGGGGACGTCCCTGGGGACGCCCCCGGGGGCGTCTTTGGAGGCATTCCCGGGGATGTCCCCCCTCCCGCTTCCGGGGAATTCCCTTGTGCCTGTGCCAAAGGCGTCCGGGCACCCGAGGCGCCGGCCGGTCGCGGCACCGCCCCGGGCGCCTTGGCTTCCAATGCCGACACCGGGCGCCGGACGGCAAAGCGCAAGCCCCACTCGACGGCCAGACCGCAGGCGACGGCCACCAGAACCCGCCATGATACGTCCAGCAGCACGCCGCGCGCCCAGGGGTCCGTCGTCATGACCACCGCCCAGCCCCACAGCAGCGGCACGCTGCGGACCGCGCGCAGGGCGTTCATCGTCTGGTCGGACATCCGGTCGAGGAAGCCCTCCACGCTGACCAGCACCTGGGCGCCCAGGCTGTTCGGGGCGAGCGGCAGCACCAGCGCTTCCGCTGAAGCCGCGGCAGCCGGCGCGGCGGGTGCCGCCGGAGTGGCCGCCGCAGCGGCGGGAGCGGCAGCGGGCTGCGGCGCCGGAGCAGCCGCCGGGTCGGCCGCGGCCGGCCGCGGCGCAGCGATAGCCTGCAAGGCGGCCGCGACCTCCGCCCGCTTCCGCGGATCGTTGAGAACATCCAGCGCCTGTCGCGCCTGCTCGGCGGTGAGCGCGGGGGGGCTGGCGGTTGGCTGGGCGTGGGCCGGTGGCCCGGCGGCCGGCACGAGGACGCAGGCAAGCAGCACAAGAAGGCGACTCATGGGCACTCCCGACCACGAACCTGAGCGGCGGGTCAACACAATGATGGGGTGACAATGCGGCCGGGGTTGGGCAACCGTGCGCAATCGTCTATCCTCGGCACCGTGAGGACCGCGCTGACAATCTTTGTCGTGCTGGCGATGCTGGGCACCCTGGGCGCTCTGTTCGCCGGGCTGTTCGGGCTGGTGCGCGACCCAGACCCGGCCCGCTCCAACCGGTTGATGCGCTGGCGTGTCGTCTTGCAAGCGACCGCGCTGGTCTTGTTCGTGCTCCTGATGAGCCTGTTGCGCTCTTGACACGGATTTGCCGCTGAGATCCCCTTGATTCTCTCGTTTGACAGGGTATCAAACGCTGCATATGGTGTGCGGTCTGTTGCATATGCGAAGAGGCGGTGACCGCAATCCGCTCGCGCATCAGTGGGTCCTTCAAGCGGCACGGTTTCCTCAATGAAGATACTGGTACCCGTCAAGCGGGTCGTGGATTACAACGTAAAGGTCCGCGTCAAGACCGACGGCACCGGCGTCGAGACCGCCGGGGTCAAGATGTCGATGAACCCGTTCGATGAAATCGCGGTGGAGGAGGCCGTCCGGCTGAAAGAGAAAGGCGTTGCAACTGAAATCATCGCCGTATCGCTTGGCGTGCCGCAATGCACCGAGACCATTCGCACCGCGCTTGCCATGGGGGCTGATCGTGGCATCCTGGTTGAATCCGATGCTGATCTGCAACCCCTGGCCGTCGCCAAACTGCTCCAGGCGCTCACCGTGCGCGAGCAGCCGCGGCTGATCATCATGGGCAAACAGGCGATCGACGACGACATGAACGCGACCGGCCAGATGCTGGCCGCGCTGCTCGGCTGGCCGCAGGGCACCTTCGCGTCCAAGGTCGTGGTCGAGGGCGACGGCATCACCGTCACCCGCGAGGTCGACGGCGGGCTGGAGACGATTGCACTGACCCTACCGGCGGTGGTGACCACCGATCTGCGACTGAACGAGCCGCGCTACGCCTCGCTGCCGAACATCATGAAGGCGCGGAAGAAGAAGATCGAGACCATCAAGCCGGCCGATCTCGGCGTTGACCCGACGCCCCGGCTCACCGTGCTGAAGGTCGCCGAGCCGCCAAAGCGCAAGGCGGGACACAAGGTCGCCTCGGTGGCCGAACTGGTCGCGAAGCTCCGCACCGAGGCGAAGGTGATCTGATGACGTCCCTGGTCCTGCTGGAGCACGACGCCGCCGGCATCAAGCAGCCCTCGCGCAGCGCCGTCGCCGCTGCCGGCAAGCTCGGCGAGTTGCATGCGCTGGTCATCGGCCACGGCGTTGCCGCGGCCGCCGCCGCGGCGGCAAGGCTGCCGGGGGTGGCCAAGGTCATCGTTGCCGACTCGCCGGCCTTCGAGCACCCACTGGCCGAGCCGGTCGCGGCGCTGCTGGTCGCCCTGGCGCCTGGCTATACGCACCTGCTGGCCGCGGCGAGCGCCGTGGGCAAGAACGTGATGCCGCGTGCCGCGGCGCTGCTCGACGTGCAGCCGATCAGCGATATCTCCGCCGTGGCGGACGCCGACACCTTCGTCCGCCCGATTTATGCCGGCAACGCGCTCGCCACCGTGCGGTCGTCGGATGCGAAGAAGGTCGTCACGGTGCGCGCCGCGAGCTTCGACCCGGTGCCGACCGAGGGCGGTGCGGCCCCGATCGAGCCCGCCGCCGAGATCCGGACGCCGGCGGTATCGCGCTACGTGTCCGCCGAACTGTCCAGCAGCGAACGGCCGGAACTGACCGCCGCCCGTGTCGTGATCTCGGGCGGGCGGGGAATGGGAAGTGCCAAAAACTTCTCGCTTCTCGACCCGATTGCCGACAAACTTGCAGCTGCGGTGGGCGCGTCACGTGCCGCGGTGGACGCAGGCTTCGTGCCCAATGATTTCCAGGTCGGTCAGACTGGCAAAATTGTCGCCCCGGACTTGTACATCGCGGTCGGGATCTCCGGTGCCATTCAGCACCTCGCCGGGATGAAAGACAGCAAGGTAATCGTGGCGATCAACAAGGATGAGGAAGCTCCAATTTTCCAGGTCGCCGACTACGGCCTGGTCGCTGATCTGTTCACTGCGCTGCCGGAACTGGCAGCCGAATTGGAGCGTCCCTGAATGAATATCGAGGTCAAGCCGTCAGCCGCGAGCAGTCCGGTGCTCGCGGATTTGCCGGCAATCGCCCAGGTGGGCGTGATCGGCGCCGGTCAGATGGGCAACGGCATCGCGCATGTCTGCGCCCTGGCCGGGTTGCCCGTCGTCATGCTCGACGTGAAGCAGGATGCGCTCGACAAGGCGCTGGCGACCATCGGCAAGAACATGGACCGGCAGGTCCATCGTGGCCTGGTGACCGAAGACGACAAGGTGGCGGCGATCGCTCGCATCACCAACAGCACCGACTACGCCGCTTTCGGCGACGCGGACCTGATCATCGAGGCCGCGACCGAGAAGGAAGACGTCAAGCGGGCGATCTTCAAGCTGGCGCTGCCGCATCTGAAGCCGTCCTGTATGATCGCCTCCAACACCTCGTCGATCTCGATCACCCGGCTCGGCGCGTCCACCGATCGGCCGGAAAAGTTCGTCGGCATGCACTTCATGAACCCGGTCCCGGTCATGAAGCTGGTCGAGGTTATCCGCGGCATTGCCACCGGGGAGCCGACGTTCAATGCGGTCCTCGCGTTGGCCGGCCGGCTCGGCAAGATCACCGCGGTCTCCGAAGATTTCCCGGCCTTCATCGTCAACCGCATCCTCGTGCCGATGATGAACGAGGCGGTGTACGCGTTGTATGAGGGCGTCGGCTCCGTCCCGGCGATCGACATGTCGTTGCGGCTCGGCGCCAACCATCCGATGGGTCCGCTGGAATTGGCCGACTTCATCGGTCTGGATACCTGTCTGTCGATCATGCAGGTGCTGTACGAGGGCCTGGCGGACAGCAAATACCGGCCGTGCCCGCTGCTGGTGAAGTATGTGGAGGCCGGCTGGCTGGGCCGGAAGACCGGTCGCGGCTTCTACGACTACACGGTGACCCCCCCGCGCCCGACCCGATAGCGGGCACCAGGTGCTCCGCGACACGAAGCAGGCGTGCGCTTCGTGTCCGCAGAGCCGAATGCATGGGGCGGCCCGGCTGTAGCACGGTATCACGTGACTGGCGTTCGCCGACCTTGGCGACTTCGATCCGTCCAGCGCAAGGCAGGCTCGTCGGTCGTCGGGGCAGAAGAACGGGTTCCGGATAACGTGACTGATGGCCGCGCCCCACCGGGCATGCCGTACGCTTATCCCACCACAAATCATCATCGCCCAACACGCTGATGCCGTGAAAGCCGGGATCGTCCCGGCCTTCGCTGGGCGCGCATCGTCGGCAGCCGATACGCGCCGCAAGCGAATTTCATCGCAAAATCGTGTCCGGAATCTCGGCAACGAGGCCAGACTAACCGTGATTTAGCGGAAATTTGCCGAACTCATCTCGGTAAGCCAAGCTTATCGTTTACGGAATTTCCATCATCTGCAAATCGAAACTGCGTTTTGAGCGGCCCCATTCGACCGGGCATAACAATTCATTTCTTTCTAGCTCCTAAAGCCTTCTTTATGACAACCTTCTTTCCCGGATCCAGATTGTAATATAATGTTTCGTCAACGGAAATTGCTTTCCCGCCGATTTAATGCTTGGTGGGACGGAATAGGGGGCGATTTGCGGTCAATATAATGCGATATTTACGCTCCAACCCGCTGGCCACAGCAAGCATGCGGCGCGTTCCGAGCCCCGGTTCGGGGCAAACCAGCCAAACCAGCCAAGGGGGTCCAAATGCCGGTCGTCACGGTCGCGGGCGCGAACAGCCAAACCAAAATCTCCCTCAATTACGACTCCAGCTCGAATGTCTTGCTCGCCCGGCAGCTTGCCGCTGCCATCACGGCCGGGGTGGATAACGGAACGATCGTGGCGAGCTCCGAAACGCCGCCACCGACCGTACCCGCCGGCAAGTCCGGCTATTTCGTGAAGACACAGGGCGGCCTGACCGCACTGCCCGCTGGCTACACCGCCGTCGTGGTAACGGCAACGGCAACCAACGCTGTTGTTTTCGGCTCCGGCAGCCGCGGCGAGTCGGTCCTGTCGGATTCCGCCACCAACCTGACATTCACTGCCCGTGGCGGCTCCGGCTCGGTGGCTGCTGGCGGGGGTACCGATCAAATCAGCATCCCCGGCAGCGACAACGGAAACTGGTCGCTCAACACCGGCAACGGCAACGATGTCATCGTAGCTCTGGGCGGCGGCAACGACACGATCGACGCAGGCGGCGGAAGAAACGCGATCCAGCTCGGCTCCGGCAAAGACCTGATCACGTCCGTTGGACGGGACCAAATCGTAGGCGGCTCCGGGTCGGAGACAGTGGATGCCACCGGCGCCGTGTCGGACCTGGTACGCGGCGGATCGAGCAATCTGTATTTTCAGGGCGGCAACGGGGGGGTAACCATCCTTGGCGGCACGGGCAGCGACACGTACAAGGGCTCAATCGCAGGCGATGGAAAGGCTGTGGTGCGCGGCGGGTCCGCCGGCGACAATTACCTGTTCGCGGGCGGCGGCCATACCACCCTGTTCGGCGGCGGCAACGGAGACCAGCTCTTTGCCAACGGCTTCGCCAGGCAGGAACTGGTTGCGGGTCCCGGCAACGAAACCTTGGATGGCAGCTTGTCCTTCGGACAGGATACGTTCACCGGCGGCCCCGGCAAGAATTCGATCATCGGCGGTTCCGGTGACGACACTTTCGTGGCAGGCAGCGGCCAAGCGACGATCGATGCCTCGTTCGCCAACAACACGTTCCTGTTCATCAAGGGCAGCGCCGGCGGCAGCGAGCTGGTGCAGGACCTGATCAGCCCGAGTCAACTCCTGATCTCCCTGTCAGGCTATGGCGCGGGTGAGGAAAACCACATCCTGAAGTCGCAGACCCCGGTCGGAACGGGCGTCAGCATCACGCTCACCGACAATACGCAGGTTACGTTCGAGAACATCAAGGACATCACCAAGGCGAACTTCACCTGATCGGACCGCGTGCACTGCTGATACGCCGTTAATCTCAAGCCGCCAGGTGCGGCCCTGCAAGTTCGAAATGAGACTTTCTGCCGGATGCGGGGCGGGGAAAACGCCCGACCGTAGCGGGTTCGGGCGACGCTGTCAGCGCCGTGGGCACTGGCAGCGTCCGCGTGTGCCGCCCGGACAGATCGGAAAACGTCTTGCGGACGCCCGGTGCCAAGCGGGACGGAGCAACGACGGTCTCCGTTGCGGGATCGAGCGGTTCAACAACGCATCGAATGCCGATACTATCTGCGATAGGCTCCCACCCATGTCGGCGTCGCGACGGAATCGCCCCACGAGGCCCAGAAGCCGCTGACGGTCGGAGGGGTCATCGGATGGGCTTGGTGGAGCGGGTGAAGGGAATCGAACCCTCGTATGCAGCTTGGGAAGCTGCCGTTCTACCATTGAACTACACCCGCGCCTCATGCGCCGCGCGCATCATAGGGCAAGCCGGGTTGACGCCGCAATCCGGTCGGCCTAATCCCCGGAACCGGCGGCGAACCCGCCCCTCGTGATTTGTCCGGCCGGATTGCGGCGAGGTAAAACAAGCGCGCTAAAGAGGCCAGCGACAGGTCCGTTTTCCGGGACCGAGGCTGCTCATACGGTCGGGCCAACCAGGATTACAGGGGCCCAGACAAGATGACCGATCCCGCCAGGCTTCGTCCCGCCACCCGCCTCGTCCACGGCGGCGTCCATCGCAGCGGCTTCGCCGAAACCGCGGAGGCGCTGTACCTGACCTCCGGCTTTGTCTACGACAACGCCGAGCAGGCCGAAGCGACGTTCCTCGGCACCACCGACCACTACCAGTATTCCCGCTTTGGCAACCCCACCGTCACCATGCTGGAAGATCGGCTGGCGCTGATCGAGGGCGCGGAGGCCTGCTGCGCGACCGCCACCGGCATGGCCGCGGTCAGCGCCGCCCTGCTGTCCCACCTCAAGGCCGGCGACCGCGTCGTTGCCTCGCGCGCGCTGTTCGGCGCCTGCCACTGGATCGTCTCCACCCTCCTGCCGCGCTTCGGCATCACGGCGGAGTTCGTCGATTGCAGCGATCTCGGCCAGTGGCGCGCGGCACTCAGCCGCCCGGCCCAGCTCGTGCTGCTGGAAACGCCGTCCAATCCCATGCTCGAACTGCTTGACCTGCGCGCCGTTGCCGATCTTGCGCACCAGGCCGGCGCGATCGTCGTCGTGGACAACGTGTTCGCGACCCCATTGCTGCAGCAGCCGCTGCAATTCGGCGCCGATGTGGTCGTCTACTCCTGCACCAAGCATATCGACGGCCAGGGCCGCGTCATGGGCGGCGCCGTGCTCGGCGGGAAACAGTGGATCGAGGAGACGCTAAAGCCCTTTATCCGCAACACCGGCCCCACCCTGTCGCCGTTCAACGCCTGGACGCTGCTGAAAGGCCTGGAGACGCTCGCCCTGCGCGTCGATGCCGCCTGCCGCGGCGCGGCCGCGGTCGCCGATTTCCTCGCCGCGCAGCCAGGCGTTACCCGCGTCTGGTACCCGACCCGCGCCGACCATCCGCAGCATGCCCTGGCTCGTGCGCAGATGACCGGCGGAGGTACCATCGTCAGCCTGGAGGTCGCCGGCGGCAAGGACGCCGCCTTCGCGGTGATGAACCGTTTCGGGCTGATCGCCATCTCCAACAATCTCGGCGATTCCAAGTCGCTCGCCACCCATCCCGCAACCACGACCCACATGAAGATCGGCCCGGAGGAGCGCGCGCGGCTCGGCATCACCGATGGCGTCATCCGTCTGTCCATCGGGCTGGAAGACCCGGACGACCTCAAGGACGATTTGGCCCAGGCATTGGCCGGGCTTGCGCCCGGTTTGGCCCCCGCCGCCTGACGAATGTGGGGTGGACAAGCTTTTGCGCCGTCCACCATGCTGCCAGCCGCACCGCAAATGGCGGATGGCGCTCCGCCCCTGCATCACGTCAGGCCATACCGGGGCAGCCCCCCACGCGCCAAACCATGGCAGGCCTGGACAAGCCGCCGCTCCGTTGTTTCAATCGACCCTGACAACCAGGTCAACGATCCGGTCGTGCCATGGTAGAAGGCTATTCCAAGATGACCCGCGGCATACGCGTCTCCGTCCAGTCCTTCTTCCTTGAGGACCAGTCGCAGCCGGACGAGAGCCATTTCGTCTGGGCCTACCGCGTCAAGATCGAGAACCAGGGCAAGGAGGTCGTCCAGCTCCTGCGCCGCACCTGGCAGATCACCGATGCGCGCGGGCGCACCCAGCATGTCCACGGTGCCGGCGTGGTCGGCGAACAGCCGCTGCTGGAACCGGGGGAAAGCTTCGAATACACCTCCGGAACGCCGCTCGACACGCCCACCGGCTTCATGGTCGGCGCCTACCATATGCTCGCGCCGGCATCAGGCGAGAACTTCGACGTCGCCATCCCGGCCTTCAGCCTGGACAGCCCGCACCACAGCGGCCAGGTGCACTGACCGAATAATCCCCGGGTTGTGAGGTTCCGGCATCGCCCCATATCCGATTGGCGTCGGGTCCCCGTCGCAGACCCGACGGACACAATCGGAAGGAAACAGCGGTGAACGTTATCACGCCATCACGCTTGTCCGCTGCCGCCAGCGGCGACGGCCGGCCGACTCGCTCCGAGGCCGAGGAAGCCGTCCGTACCCTGTTGCGCTGGGCCGGCGACGACCCCACCCGCGAAGGACTGGTCGACACACCGGCCCGCGTCGCCCGATCATATGAGGAATTCTTCTCGGGCTACGACGTCGATCCTGTCGCCCTGTTGGAACGCACCTTCGAGGAAACCGACGGCTACGACGAGATGGTCCTGCTCCGTGACATCCGCCTGGAAAGCCACTGCGAGCATCACCTTGTGCCGATCATCGGCCGCGCGCACGTCGCCTACCTGCCGCACCACCGCGTCGTCGGCATCAGCAAGCTTGCCCGCGTTGTCGAGGCCTACGCCAAACGCTTGCAGATCCAGGAGAAGCTGACCGCGCAGATCGCCAATACCATCCAGGAGGTGCTGGAGCCGCGCGGCGTCGCCGTCGTCATCGAGGCGGCGCATCAGTGCATGACAACACGCGGCATCCATAAGCCGGGCGTCACCATGGTGACCAGCCGTATGCTGGGGGCTTTTCGCGACAATGCCTCTACGCGGCGGGAGTTTCTGGCCATGGTGGGGAACCGTGGGTCTGGCATTTCGGGGGAGTGAAGGTCGGGGGCTCCGCCCCCATGCCCCCGGCAGGGCTCTGCCCTGCACCCGCCAGGGGACAGTCGTCCCCTGGACCCCTCTGACGTTAGCTTCCGGGTGGCTCCGTCAGGGGCTGCTGGTCTACCGGCTGCGGGGCGGCGTTTTCCGGGACCAGCCAATCGCGCAATGAGTGGCGCACTTGATACTCCAGCTCCACATTCATCGCGTCCATCATCTCTTTCGTTAGATCGTACAATACAGGCGCCAGATTGTCGCTCTCGCCGGTGTGCGTGCGCGACACCTGGGCCTCGGCGAAGCCAGCCCGTGCGCCGTCCGGGCCGTAGATATCGAGCTGCACGGCAAAGCTGCCGGTGACCACATCGCCGCTCTGGGTCAACGACGCGTCGTTGATGACCAACGTCGCCCGGCCGGCGCTGCCGAACGCCTTCAACCGGTCCTCCGCCATGGCGCGCAACACCTCCACCGGCCGGACCGGGTCGATCTGGCTGACATCGGGCGCCGCACCGGACGGGACAAACCGTTGCTCGACGTCGATCGACGCAACGTTCAGGCGCAACGGCGGCAGGTAGTTGTAGCGCAGCGGCGGATAGTCGCGCGGCGGCGGACTCTCGGCACAGGCGGCCACGGCCAGCGGCAGCAACAGCGACGCGCGACGGGTCAGCATAACAGGGCTCCGGGGGGCGAAAATTGCGCTTCCGAGACGGGAACCCTGCCGAACCCCGCCCGCCCGGTCAATCTGCCCGCTCGGTCAATCCGACTTAACCGCGGCCCCCCGCACGTCGTCCCGCGCGAAACGAAACGTGACGTTGCAGAACTCGCACGTCATGGCAATGGTGCCGTCCTCCGCCATGTGATCCAGGTCGTCGGGCGGAAACCCTTCCAGAACGCCCACCAGCCTCTGGCGCGAACACCGGCAGCCATACGACAGCGCGCGCGACCGGTCGGCCGCGACACCCTCGGTATGAAACAGCCGGTAAAGCAGCGCCTCGGGCGGCAACTCATCGTCCAGCAACTCGGCATCCGTCAGCGTGGCGGCCAGCGTGGTCGCCGTGCGCCAGCTTTCCGCCTGCGCCTCCGCGTCCAGCACCGGATCGACGCCGCCGGCGCCGGCAATCTTTTCCAGGATCAGCGCACCGGCCCGCCAGCCGGCATCGGTGCGGTCGCAGGCCAGGTGCAGGGAGCACTCGATCTGCTCGCTGGTGCGGAAATAGTGCAGCGCCATGTCGGCCAGCGAGTCGCCCTCGATGGCGACCAGCCCCTGGTGGCGGTGCTCGTCCGGCCCCTGGTCCACGGTGAACGCCAGAAACCCGTCGCCCAGCAGGCGGCCGGCACTCGGGGCTTGGTCCTTGGCGAGTTCCCGCGCCAGCCACTCGGGCTCGGCGCGAGCGTAGCCACGCAGCGCGCCGGTGTCGGTGCAGTCGGCGAGCAGCAGCGACACCGGACCATCGCCCTTGGCCTGGATGCTGAACGTGCCGCGGAACTTCAGCGCGGAGGCAAGTGCGGCCGCCAGCGCCAGCGTCTGGCCGGTGAGCTTGGTCACGATGGGATGGTTGTCCTGCCGGGTCAGCAGCGCATCGGCGAGCGGGCCGAGCCGGATCAGCCGGCCTCGCACCGGGCGGCGTGGCAGGTAAAACGGCGTGACGCCGCGCGGCACCACGATGTCGGGCACATCAGGGCGCCCGCTATCGAGAAAGGCGGGGGTGTTGGACATGGAGTGGAAGATAGGGGCAGTGCGGCGAGCTTGCCACCTTTGCACAGGGCAATCGCGACGGAGGCGTGTGTTCTGCGGCGTCCGCACGCTTTACGGCTGCGGGAATATCCGCTCTACCCTGTCGGGTGCACGAATGGCATCAATGACGTAGGTTAGGTTGCCCCCTAGCACCAACCATTCGGGATCGGTTCCGTCTGGAGTATTCGCATACTCTGGAATGTGCGCAATATAAAAATTTCCTCTGCCATGAAGCGAAGCAGAAGCGATGGTCCGAGAAAAAGGGAGGCCGCCATTGCACCTATGCCTAGTAATCATCAATTTGTTCGTTGCATCTGTCAGCGCTAACTTGTAAAAATCGTATAATAACTCGGCGAAAGCTTCGTCATTTTCCGATTCGACCGCCCAAATTAGGGGGCCAAGGCGAGGCGCGTTACAGCAAAATTCTCCCAGCCGACAACACTCAGGTCAACAAGGATCTGCTGACGCGCTGGTGCGGTACCAATCTGAAAGTCAGCGCCACGGCATATTACTCGGTGGCGTAGATTATGATTATATTCCTTCTTAAAGGCATCCCGCAGTCGATGCACCCAATAATCATAAAGCCTATTGCCGGCATAGCGGCTTGTCCGGCGCCCATGCAGGCTGTTCCGAGAACTCTTCTAATTAAATCGTCAGACATGGCAATCCTCCGAGTCCCCTTGGCACGTCGCGATAACCGCAAGTGCTGCGTGTGCCCATAGTGCCGTAATGATATCGACTCTATCCTGGGATGGAAAGGGGTCCAACGTGCTCCCGAGATGAGGTGCGCGGCTACGCCCTCCATCTCCCGCGGACCCAGTTCGTGTCGCTCTCCCGTGCACCGGGAAGCGGTCGCGCCGCCGTTACCGTTGCAGCTCCGCCGGGAAGATGCCGTCCAGAACCAGTCCGGGCGGGTCCAGCCGCACCGGACCATCCCGCACGATTCGGGTCAGGATCGTGCCGGCATCGTCACGCGAGTGATGGATGACTGTCCGGATGTCGGTCGCGACGATCAGGTAATGCCGGATTGAGGGAATGCGAAAGTAGTCCGCAAGCTTGAGGCCGGCGTCGCGCGAACGCGAGGATGGCGACAGCACTTCCACAACGACCAGCGGATCGACGATCCGAACCACGTCGTCGGCAAGCGGCGGACCGCAGCGGACAAGGGCATCGGGCTCGTAAACGGTCGTCTCATCGACCTGCACGGCAGGGCCGTCGACGAATGCCTCGCACGGGAGCTTTGCTGCGGCAATGGCATCAACGAGGAGCCGGACGATGTGCAGCTTGCAACGCGCATGCGCCACCCGCTCCGGTGCCATGGCGACGACCTGGCCGCGCACGAGTTCGAAGTGCCCGCCCTCAGGCTGGGCGAGCGCCCAGGCGATGAACTCGTCGGCCGTCATACGGGGCAGGACAGACGCACTCATGTTGGCAGGTTAGCAGGAGGAACGGCGAGAATCACGATAGTTCCGAGTTTGGGATCCTGACCGCCACCGTCACCGTGCGCCGCCTCGCCGCGCCCTCACCGCCGGAGCGCAATCACCAACGCCTCGGCCTCCTCCGGCTCCATCGCCAGCGCCCGCACGGCGATCGCCTGCGAAAACCCCGCCCGCGCGAACGCGGCCAGCGCGCGCCGCCGCCCCGACTCGTCCAGCGGCTCGCCGACACGGAACGGCCCGATCCGCCGCCGCCGCGCCAATATCAGCGCCGCCGCGAGTTCGGTCTCCGCGTCGTCCGGGACCGCGTCCCGCGCCAGATCCGCGTCCACCCCCTTGCTGCCGAGATGCGCCGCGATCGCCCGCCGCGACCGCCCGGCCCGCGCCAGGCTGCGTGCCCGGCTCGCGGCGAAGGCGGCATCGTTGACCGCCCCCGCCTCCGCCAGCCGCACAACCACCTCGCTCGCCGCCCGCTTCGCCGCCGCCACCTGTGCCCGGATCGCCTCCGGCTCGGCCCCCTCCGCCGCCAGCCGCGCCCAGCGATCGACGCGCCGCTCCAGCACGCGCCGCAGCCCGGCCTGCGTGGTGGCGTAACGAGCCAAATGGCTCAGCGCTGCCTCGTGCAACGCGCCCTGGTCGGGCGGCGGACCGGCCGGGCGCGGCGGCTTCACGGGTGACATGGCCGGCGGACCATGCCACGCCGGCCGCGCCGCGCAAGCCGGCTCTGCGCAACCGTCTTCAACCGGTCGTTTGACTTGCGGCGGTGCAACCGTCATTGATTCCCGCTTGCCTTGGACCCTCCCGCGAGTGGTCGCTGGAGGGAGATCCGCCAAACCGAGCCCCACCAAGGGGAAAGCGACCCGATGATTGCCGCCCTGATGCCGAACTACGCCCGCACCAACCTCGCCTTCGAGCGGGGGGACGGTGCCTGGTTGTGGACGGTGGACGGGCGACGATTCCTCGATTTCGGCGCCGGCATCGCCACCGCCTCGCTCGGCCACGCCCACCCCCACCTGGTCCAGGCGATCGCCGAGCAGGCCGCCAAGGTGATGCACACCTCCAACCTGTACCGCATCCCGCAGGCCGAGCGCCTCGCCGAGCGGCTGGTGGCGGCGACCTTCGCGGACAGCGTGTTCTTCTGCAACTCGGGCGCGGAAGCGAACGAGGCGATGATCAAGATGATCCGCCGGACGATGCACGACACCGGCCGGCCGGAGCGCTACCGGATCATCTGCTTCGAGGGCGCCTTCCACGGCCGCACGCTGGCGACGCTGTCCGCCACCGGGAACCCGAAATACCTGCAAGGCTTCGGCCCGC
>Ga0182012_10003433_pt1 | contig 16883 bp, 12 predicted proteins | sample 612S2SmetaG_FD_120486 | JGI IMG/M metagenome (GOLD analysis project Ga0182012, IMG submission 120486) | Permafrost microbial communities from Stordalen Mire, Sweden - 612S2S metaG | ecosystem: Environmental > Terrestrial > Soil > Wetlands > Permafrost | place: Sweden: Stordalen | collected...
ATGCTGGTGCCGATCGAGTTTGTGACGGGCTGGCTGTTCACGGTGGCGCGGAACCGGATTACGGACATGTTTCGGAAGCAAAGGCCGGAAACGTGGGCTGATGCCGGCGGCGTGGACGAGATGGGAGAGCCGCGGCTGCTGGAAGAAGTGTTGCCTTCAGCCGAGGATGGGCCGGAGGCGAGGTCGATGCGGCATGCGCTGCTCGAAGAGCTGGATCGGGCGATTGGCGCGCTGCCCACGGACCAGCGGACGGTGTTTGTGGCGCATGAGATCGATGGGCTGAGCTTCAAGGAGATTGCCGAAGAGACTGGCGTGAATTTGAACACGCTGCTCTCGCGGAAGCGGCTTGCGGTGAAGGTGCTTCGCAGGCGGCTGGCGAGGGTTCACGAAGAGTTTTTGAGGAGTTGAGCAGTTGAGGAGGAGACGATGAAGAAGGTATGGATTGCGCTTTTGGCGCCGCCGGCGATTGTGCTGTTTGTGTGGCTGTGTGGCGAGGTGGTAATGCACCTGTGGAACTGGCTGCTGCCGCCGCTGTTTGGGTGGCACGTGGTGACGTTTTGGCAGGCACTGGGGCTGCTGCTGCTGACGAGAATTCTGTTTGGCGGCCATGGGATGGGCAGCGGCAAAGGCGGCGGCGGGCGGCAGCGGTGGAATCAGCGGAAATGGGACCGGATGACGCCGGAGGAACGGGAGAAGTTCCGCGGGCGGTATCAGGGATGGTGCGGGCCGGAGTCAGCAAGTCAGCGGGCTAGCGAGTCAGCGAGTTAGCGATTCAGTTGGCGTAGCTGATGAGCGGTGGCATTCAAGGGCACGGTGGGTTGAACCCTCCGTGCCCGTCCTTTTGGGCAGCGAAGAACCCACCGGAGCGAGAAGAAGCCGGCTTTTGGATTGGCAGCTGAAACTGGAGTAGAGCGAGGGCGGCGGAGTAAGCTGGGGGAACGATGAATCCAACAGAGAAACAGCCGCAATTGAACCTTGCCCAAACGCCTGACTACCGCGAGACCTACGCCAATAGCGTGCAAGTAAGGGTGAGCGTTTGGGATTTTCAACTGGTGTTCGGCCTGGCTTCGAGCGAGAGCCCGGAGACGGTGACCGTGCGCAACCACAGCGCGATCATCATGAGCCCGCAGCAGGCTAAGGCGTTGATGAATGTGCTGGGGCAGAACGTTGCCCAGTATGAGCAGGCCTTTGGAACGCTGAACCTGGAGCCGCACGGGCATAATTTTCCGTCTGGGCCGGTGAACTGAGAGCAGGGTCTAGGGTATCGGGTGTCGGGCCTGGGACTGAGAGACCAGGGAACCTCAGGCCCAAGGGACCAAAGGCCCGGAACAAAAGGGCGGGTTGTGGTGTCAAAGAATGTGGGCGTCGAGGGAGATAGTGGTTGAATTTACTCAGGCGGATTGAACCTCGACGGGACGCGCCGCTACCGCTGTGGATGATCTTTCCGGTGGTCTTTGCTGCGTTGTACGCGACCCACTTTACGCTGTTGCGGCTGCCTTACTACTGGGATGAGGCAGGCTATTACATTCCCGCGGCATGGGACTTTTTCCGCACCGGTTCGTTGATTCCGCAAACAACACTCACCAATGCCCACCCGCCGCTACCAAGCATTTATCTCGCGCTGTGGTGGAAGATTTCGGGCTTCTACCCGGAGGTGACGCGCGAGGCGGTTCTGATGGTGTCGTCACTGGGCCTTCTGGGCGTGTGGCGGCTCGCGATGCGGCTGGTAGGCGTGGCTTCTGTAGCGTTCTGGACCGTGGTGCTGACGGGGTTGTACCCGATCTGGTTTGCGCAGAGTTCCTTGGCGCATGCTGACATTTTTGCTGCGGCGTGCACGTTGTGGGGGCTGGTCTATGCGCTGCCGGAGCAAGGGCGCAAGCCGTGGGTAGCTGCGGTGTGGTTTTCAGCGGCGGCTTTGTGCAAGGAGACCGCGATCGTCGTGCCGCTGACGCTGGCGCTGGTGGATGTGGTGGAAGCGCTGCGGGCCATGTCGGGGGCAACGCCGCGAGCGCGAACCAAGCCGTTGAAAGAGGCGGCGCTGTTTGTAGCGTGCCTGTTGCCGTTGTGCTGCTGGTATGCGTGGCACTACGCGAAGACGGGGTTTCTGTTTGGAAATCCAGAATATTTGCGCTACAACGCGCAGGCGAACTTCGACCTGGTCCGGATCGCGGCGGCGCTGGGGCATCGCGTGTTGCACTTGACAGCGCATATGAACCTGTTTGTGCCGGTGGGAATCATGTTGTCGGCGTGGATGCTGCTGCAGCCCAGGAAGGATGCAGACGGACACGACCGTGCGCGGATCAGCAACAGCGCGGCATGGCGAATTGGCGCGCTGCTGGCGGCGAATGCGGTGCTGTTCAGCTTGCTGGGTGGTGCATTGCTCACGCGGTATCTGTTGCCGATGTATCCGCTGGTGCTCCTGGTGGCAGTGACCACGTTTTACCGGCGGGTTCCGCTGTGGCATGGGATAGCGGTGTTGTCGGCGGCGGCGTTTGTGGCGGGGCTGTTCGTGAATCCACCGTATGGGTTTGCGCCTGAAGACAACCTGGCTTACGCCCATGTGGTCCGCCTCCACTTGGCGGGGATCGCGCAGTTGAAGAAGCAGTTTCCAGGCAGCACGGTCCTCACTGCGTGGCCGATGTCAGACGAGCTTACCAAGCCAGAGCTTGGCTACCTCAAGGAACCGTTCGCGGTGTATCGGCTCGAGGACTTCAGCGACGCGCAGATTGAGCGGGCCTCGCAGGAGCCGGGCCAGTATTCAACCGCGCTGGTATTTTCGACGAAGGCCGAGCCGAAGCGGCCACTCCCAGGGTTTGCGTCAGGGTGGATGGAAGAGAAGTATTTCGGGCTCCATCGCGATCTGGAGCCGGAGGCGATTGCGCGACAGTTGGGCGGCACGCTGGTGTGGAAGAAGGAAGACCAGGGCGAGTGGGTCGGGCTGATTCGCTTTAACAGGGCGATGGATGCGGAGATCCATGCGGGGCCGGTACCGCGGGTCAGGTTGACTGCGAGCAGCAGTGGCCAGCAGGAGGCGACCCCGCAACACCTATAATCAGGCTGTGGTTTTCTTAAAGGATTGCGCGAATAGATTGCATCGGATGAATGCGCTGGCCGCGTTGGTTGCGGCGGTGTTCTTGGCAGGCGCGTTACGCGTCGAAGGGCAGGGCATCGGCGCCCAGAACGAAGCAGTTGGCGCAGACAAAGGGCGGATTCTGCTCGTGTTGCCATTTGACAACCGGACGGGGCAACCAAACCTGGAGTGGATGCGCGAGGCGGCGGCGGAGATCTTGAGCGCTCGGTTCCGATCGGCTGGATTTGCTCCCATGAGCCGGCATGATCGCATGTATGCGCTCGACCATCTGGGATTGCCGGAGGGATTCCACCCGTCCCGAGCAAGTTCGCTGAAGCTGGCCGAGACCCTTGACGCCGATTCAATCATCGTGGGCAGCTATGTAACCGACGGTACTGGAATTGTGGCTGAGGCACGTGTGGTGGATGTGCCGCGCCTGCGCATGAGCGACGTAGTGCAGGCTCGCGGCGACATGCGCGAGATGATGCAGGTCTTCGACTCGCTGGCCTGGAAGCTGACCAAGCAGTTGGATCCGAGTTTCAGCGCACCGGAAGAGAGTTTCCTTGCGGCCGGGCGGGGGCTGCAGCTGACCGCGTTTGAACAGTACATTCGCGGCATCACGGAGCCGGACCAGGCGGAGCGCCTGCGCCACCTGAACCAGGCTGTGACGCTCAGCCCCGATTACGGAGAGGCTTGGATGGCGCTCGGCCGCGAAGAATACAGCGGACAGCAGTACGAGCAGGCGGCCAAGGCATTTGCACGCGTCAATACTGGGTCTGCCGATGCGCTTGAGGCTGGGTTCTTCTGCGGGCTTGCCCTGGTGTTTCAGGGGGACTACCCCGGGGCCGAGAAATCGTTTGCAGGCGTAGCGCAGGTCTTACCGCTGGCCGCAGTTGTGAACGATGAGGGGGTTGCGGCCAGCCGGCAGGGGCACGATGGCACGGCGCTGTTCCGGCAGGCTGTCGCGGCAGACCCAAACAACGCAGACTACCGGTTCAACCTGGCGGTGAGCCTGAAGAGGCATGGCTCCACGGCGGAGGCACTGGCGGAGTTGGGGCAGAGTGAACGGCTGCGGCCCAACGACAGCGAGGCGCTTGCGCTGGATCAGGCATGGGGGCACACAGGCGCGGCCGGCACGGATTTGGACGTCAAGGCCGAGCCGTTGGAGCGGATTGCGAGGAACTTTGACGCGGTGGCATTCCGCCAGGCGGTGGCGGTGATGGACCAGATGGCCGCTGCGCGATTGGCCGTGCTGAAGCCGGAAGACCAGGCAGCAGAGATGGTGGCACAAGGGAACGGGTATCTGGATCGTGGGCTGGTAAGCGAGGCGACGCGGATGTTCGGATCCGCGCTGCAAGTCGCGCCGAACGATCCCGCGGCACACGCGGGGTTGGCAGAGGTAAAGGAAAGGGCGGGCGATGCAGAGGGTGCCCGGCGCGAAGCGCGAGCAGCTCTGGTGCAGAAGCCGGTGCTCGGGGCGTATCTTGTGCTGGGACGCCTTGACCTGGCAGCCGGGGAGCTGAGCCGCGCAAACAATGAAGCAAGCGCCGCGTTGAGCTTGGACCCGAAGAACCGCAAGGCGCTGGAACTCAAGCAACAGGTGGAGGCGCGGCTGGCCGGAAAGAAGTAAGGGCCGGGCAACTGGCAGGGAGGCAACCGATGGGGCAGCGCAGAGGCAGTTGGACAAGTCTGGTGGCCGGGGTTGTGCTGGTGGCCGGTGCGGTTGGCGTCGGCGGAGTCCTGGGCGGTGGATTTGGGGCAGGTGCCGAGCAGCCGGGGGCGCCAACCGCTGTTGTCGAGCGGCTGGTGCTCAAGGATACGATCCAGCCGGTTAGCGCAGGGGAACTGAAGCGGGCGATCGAAAAGGCGGAGTCCGACGGCGCGGCAGTGCTGATCGTGGAATTGAACACCCCGGGGGGATTGTTGGATTCGACTCGGGAGATGGTCGGGGCGATGCTGAGCTCTCGGGTTCCAGTCGTCGTATACGTGGCGCCATCGGGTGCGAGGGCCGGGTCGGCGGGGTTCTTTCTGCTGGAGGCTGCGGATGTGGCTGTCATGGCTCCGGGGACAAATGCCGGTGCGGCACACCCGGTTATGGAACTGGGCGGCCAGCCGGACGCTGTGATGACCCAAAAGATTGAAAACGACACTGAGGCATTTTTGCGGTCGTTCACGGCCAGGCGCGGGCGGAATGCCGAGGCGGCAGAGGCCGCAGTGCATTCGTCACATTCCTACACAGCAGAAGAGGCGCTGGATCAGCATTTGATCGACCTGATCGAGCCGGGCGAAGCGCAACTGCTGGCGGCTTTGGATGGGCGCAGTGTGACGCGGATGGACGGCACCAACACAACTCTGCACACCAGCGGGGCCCGTGTAGTGGAGGTGAAGCCGACGCTGCGGGAAGAACTGCTGGGCTGGCTTGTTGACCCTGACATCGCGATTTTGCTGGGGATTGGGGGCGCGCTCCTGATCTATCTGGAGTTCAACACCCCCGGGACAGTTGTTCCGGGAGCCCTGGGGACGCTGATGGTGCTGCTGGCTGTGTTTGGACTGGGCCTTTTGCCCATTCGGTTTACGGCGGTGCTCTTAATGGTGGCTGCGCTGGGACTGATCGTGCTTGAGGCAAAGTTTGGTGGCCACGGTGTGCTGGCGATTGCCGGGATCGTATGCCTTGCTTTCGGGATGCTGACGCTTGTAGCTGCGCCAGTCCCTGAACTGGGAATCAGCCCCGCGGTCGCGATCGGGGTGAGCATGGCCTTTGGCGCGATCACCGTGGTGCTGGTGAGGCTGGCCTTCAAGGCCAGAAAAATGAAGTCGCGGCTCGGGGTCGATGCGCTGGTCGGACTGCGGGCCTTGGCGATGGAGGAGCTGGCTCCGGAAGGGCATGTGCTGGTGGAGGGCGAGATTTGGCTGGCGACCGCGGCGGATCGCGTGGAAAAGGGCGCACAATTGCGGGTGACGGGCCACGAAGCCTATCTGCTGCGGGTGGTACGGGGTTAGTTACCAAAGCACACGGCCCGGCAGTGACAGTGCTGCGCTGGAGTACAATCCGCAGTGAGTGGGGGGACGCATCATGTTGACAGTTGTGCTGGTTGCGATTGCGGTCGTAGTTCTTTACTTACTGAACTCAATCAAGATTCTTCGTGAGTATGAACGCGGAGTGATTTTCAGGCTGGGTCGGGCATTGCCTGTGCCGAAGGGGCCCGGAATCATCTTGGTATTTCGGCCGTTTGATCAGATGATTCGTATCTCCCTGCGCCAGGAGGTGCTGGAGGTTCCACCCCAGGATGTGATCACGCGCGACAACGTGACCATTAAGGTCAACGCGGTGGTGACGTTGTATGTGGTCAATCCGAATGACGCTGCGATCAAGGTTTCGAACTACGTGTACCAGACCTCGCAGTTTGCGCAGACGACGCTGCGGTCGGTGCTGGGCGAGGTGGAGCTCGATGAGCTCCTGAGCCATCGCGACAAGCTGAACCTGAAGATCCAGACCATCATCGACCAGCGCACGGAACCGTTCGGGGTGAAAGTGACGTCGGTGGAAGTGAAGCAGGTCGACCTGCCCGAACAGATGCTGCGCGCGATGGCCAAGCAGGCCGAGGCAGAGCGCGAGAAGCGCGCCAAGATTATTCATGCCGGGGGCGAGTTTGAAGCAGCACAAAAGCTGGTGGACGCGGCCGCGCTCTTGGCCACCGAGCCGTTAACACTGCAACTGCGCTACCTGCAGACGCTGACGGAGATTGGCGTCGAAAAGAATACGACGGTCATCTTCCCGTTTCCCATGGAATTTATGACGCTGATCAACAAGCTGGGTGATCTGAAGCCGGGGACCAAGGGACCAGGGACTGGGGCTTAGGGCTACGAGTCTGGGGGCTGAAAGCTGAAGGCGGCAGTGAGGGCCTGCAGGAGATCTTTTTGGTTCGGGGAGCGGAATGCGGGGAGTGTTTGACGAGCGCGAGGCTGAGCGGGAGCGGCGAAAGCGCGGCAGGGAAAAGCGGGATCGAGAAGATGGCGCTGAGCAGAAGCGGGACCGCGAAGTAACGCTTGGTTCGTTCACCCTGCTGGCGATCTTCTTTGTGCTGGTGATGCTTTGCGGGCTGTCGTTTGGGCTGGGGTACGTTGTCGGGCGCAGGGAGCCGGGGGCCAAGTCGACTGTCCTCGAGCCAACGCCGATTGCAGCACAGGGCGAGGGGATCAAGGGTAAAGCGGCCGGCGTGACTGGGAGCCGGTCAGCCGGCACCGCTTCGGATGAGCCTGCCGCCTCGCAGGGTGCAGGCGCGGCTGATTCGCAAGGGGATGCAGGCCTGGCAAGCAAAACGGAAACTCAGGCTCCGACGCAAAGTGAGTCCAGTGATCTGAAGGCAAAGCCGTCGCAGGCAGCAACCAGCGAGTTGAGCAGGGCCACGCTGGGTCAACCAACCCAAGTGCAGCCACCGCCGTTGAAGAGCGGGCAGACAACGGTCGAAACGGTGGCAAAGAAGTCACAGGAGGCGCCCCCCGATGGGTTGATGGTGCGCGTGGCGACGCTGGCTCATCAGGACGATGCGGATGTGCTGGTAGAAGCGCTGCGGCGACGGGGATACGCGGTTGGAACGCATCGTGACGCAGTGGATGGGATGATCCACGTGCGGGTGGGGCCGTTTGCCAGCCGCGATGCGGCGAACCAGTGGCGGCAGAAGCTGCTGAACGATGGCTATAACGCGGTAGTGGAGACGCAGTAGCAAGGTGCTCTGCAACAATCGATCCCAGGGGAGCAGCTCGACTATCGCTTGGTAAACTCGGAGCGTCCCTTCGAGTCTAAGTTGACTCCAACTAATACTTTCACCGTTCTTGTCGCCTGCGCACCGCTGTCTTGTTCCATCGCCCGCCTCCAAAAAAACTAAAGTGAACGGTACCTCTGCCTCGCTCTACCACATCGCCGAAGTATAACGCCTGATATCACGCGCGCATCCACTCGGGGAGGCCGGAGGCGATAACGGCACGGACGGCATGGAGAAGCTCGTCGCGAGTGGCGTAGTCAGCTGGATACATCGGCGGATGGAAGTGGATATGGGCAACGCCGGGGGTGATGCGGAACGAGCCCTTCTTCATCATCGATTCGGTTCCCCACAGAGAGATGGGGATGCAGGGCGCGCCGGTTTCCTTGGCCAGGTAAAAGGGGCCCTTTTTGAAGGGCAACATGCGGCCGTCGCGGGAGCGCGTGCCTTCAACGAAGGTTGTTATGTGGAGGCCTGACTCGAGCACGCGGCGTGCGGCGGCGACACTTTCCTGCGCCGCAATCACGCTGCCGGAGCGGTCGACGGGGATGAAGCCGCCAAGCTTGAAGCAGTAGCCGAGCACCGGAATGCGCGTAAGAGAACGCTTGAAGAAGATGGAAGTGCGGCCGGGAAGGGAAGAAAGCAGCGCGGGCGGATCGAGGTTCGAGACGTGGTTGGCCATGAAGATACAGGCGGTGTTGGGCGGAACGTTCTCAATGCCAGAGGGAACGATGCGGATGCCGCCTAGGCGGAATGCGGTGTGAATAATTGCCATTGCTGCGTTGTAGAGGGGGGCTGGGTTTCCGGTGAGAATAGTCCAGGGAATGAGCACAAGTGCGGCCGGGACGCTGAGCAGGACAATAGTGAAGAAGAGGGTTAAAGATGCGAGCATGAGGGGTTGTACTGATGATATACGCGCGAGGGTCGGGGGAGTGGTGGTGGAACTCACAGGCAGGCGACAGGAGAATCAGGGAACCTGCATCAGGCAGGCGCAGACCAAATTTCAAGTCGAAAGCCCCATGTGCCGATATTAATGATTAAAATACGCTTCAAAGATGTCGATGGATTGGCCGAGCGTGTGGGACTGGGCCCGACACGAGGCAATGATGCTGGCAGAAGCACAAATGTCGAGAGCTATTGGCGTCGGAACGGCGAGGACGATTCGTCGGCTCGTTCTCCTGCCAATGCTCGTGCTCTGGACTGCTTCGCTCCAATCCCAAAATGCTATGACCCAGTTTGTCCAGACCGCGTTAACAGTTGAGAATGGGCTCCCCGAAAGTTCCGTGAGCGCCCTTGCGCAGACACGCGATGGTTACCTCTGGTTCGGCACTGAGGAAGGACTTGCCCGTTACGATGGCTTCCGAATTACCGTCTTCGAGACTGCCAACCACAAGACACTTAGGGATAATTTCATCGAGACCCTGGCTGCGGGGCATGACGGCAGTCTCTGGGTCGGCACCCGCAGTTCCCTTAGTCAACTGAAAGACGGAGAATTCCATACCTATTTCACCACCAAGTCACCGTTAAGCGGAATCTACGAGGCTCAAGACGGCCGGGTGTGGGTAGGAAGCCTTGACGGACTGTACGCCGTGCACGGCGCGACCACCCAGCTCTACACCACCAGGGATGGCCTGCCCAGCAATGCCATCGCAAGTATCGCTCAGAGTGCTGATGGCACTCTCTGGATTGGAACGCGCAACGGACTGGCTAGCCTCAACAATGGCAAGTTCCGCAGCTATGGATCTCGAGATGGACTTACAAACGAACCTGTCCGCAGTCTGGCTACCTCCCCTGACGGGTCTTTGTGGATTGCTACCGCCACCAGACTTGTTCGGTGGAAGGATAGGGTGTTGGAATCGGTGCCTCCCAGTCATTTGCCTCAAAGCGACCAGATCTCGACTCTGGTTGAGGATCATCGCGGGGTACTTTGGATCGGGTTCGATCACAGTGGAATCGCTTCGTTGCTGAACGGAGAACTATCGACCTACACCGCTCGTCAGGGGCTCCCGTCTGACGACGTATCGCAGATAATTGAGGACCATGAAGGACATCTGTGGGTCGGCATGTCGGCCAGTGGCGCAGTTGAACTTCGCGATGGGATTTTCAGGAATTTTGGCAAACGGGAAGGCCTGTCGGACAACATGGTTTGGAGCGTCCTCCAGGCGCGGGATCATTCCCTATGGGTGGGGACCAACAGCAAAGGCTTGAATCATATAGAGAAGAACGGCAAGGTGAGGGTTTATACATTGCGTGACGGGCTCGCCGGGAATTCGGTCTTTGGATTGATGGAGAGTCCGGACCAAAGCCTCTGGATCGGCACCGAACGTGGCGCACTGAATCACCTCGTTCACGGGCGAATCACAGTCTTCAAAGACCCCGCCAGTGCCGGTCATCGCATCACTTCGATTCTCCAAGATCCTTCTGGCGACTTATGGTTGGCGTTTCATGAGGCCAATGGACTGGTGCGATTTCATCAGGGGAGCTTTCAACACTACACCGTGCCGGGCCTTCTGAACACGGCCACGTTCGCTCCCGACGGCTCAATATGGCTGGGAACCGATCACGCCGGCGTCAGCCAGTTTCGGAATGGTGTTGTCATCAGCTATACCACGCAGAACGGACTACTCACCAACTTCGCTCAAGCGGTCTATGTCGATAGAGATGGTGTTGTTTGGGCAGGTACTTCCCCGGGGGGATTGAATCGCATCAAGAATGGGCGCGTTACAACCTACTCTACCGATCAGGGGCTCTTTGATTTAACTGTGGGTGCCATCGCCGAGGACGACGCTGGGTACTTGTGGATGACCTGCAATAAGGGAATTTACAAGGTCAGTAAGAAAGAGCTCAACGACTATGCCGATGGTCGGCTATCCGCCATTCACAGCACGGTTTACGGGACTGACGACGGCTTATGCAGCGCTGAAGCTAACTTCGGCGCCTACCCTTCGGTTTGGAAAGGCAGCGATGGTCGGCTGTGGTTCGCAACCATTGCCGGCGTCGCTTCTGTGAACCCAATTCATAGTCAGATCGCAAGTTCTGAGCCCTCGCCAGTAATTGAAGGTGTCCTCTTCAACCGTCATCCAATCCAATTTGAACGTGGAGTGGTCGCAGGACCGGGCGGAGGGGATATTGAAATCCAATTCACCACGCCCGACTTTGTTGCTCCCAGGCGAATTCAATTTCGTTATCGTTTGGAAGGATCCGACTCAGATTGGGTGGAGGTGGGAGACCGGCGTGAAGCCATCTACACAAAGCTGCCCCCAGGACACTATCTCTTTGAAGTGCAGGGGGCCAACAGTGCTCACGCATGGAACTCCAACGTTGCGCGGTTGCCCATTGTGCTCAAGCCGTTTTTCTGGCAAACAAGTTGGTTCCAAGGCCTTTGTGTGGTCTTTCTACTGGCCGCCGGCGCCGCGATATACGGCCTTCGCGTTCACTTCCTCGTCGTTCGCAACCGGCAACTCGAGGTCAGGGTGCTGAGAAGGACCGCGGAACTCCAGGAAGCGCTGAAGTTGGCGGAGAGCGCTCAAATAGCCCTCCATGAAAAGGCGACCAAGGATGATTTAACCAAGCTTTGGAATCGCCGGTCGATCTTCGAATTCCTTGATGGAGAACTGCTGCGCGCCAAGCGCAAAGATTCGCCAATCTCGGTTTTGATGGCCGACCTCGACAATTTCAAATTTGTGAATGACAACATGGGCCACTCTACCGGCGATCAGGTACTCGTGGAAGTGGCCGCCCGATTTTCTAGTCTCACGCGTCTCAATGATTTTGCCGGGAGATATGGAGGCGAGGAATTCGTGATTGTGCTGTCGGACTGCCCAATAGCCGATGCCTTAAAGCGCGCCGAAGATATTCGATGCGCCATCTTCGCAACTCCTGTTCACACTGATTCCGGTCCAGTTGACGTCACATGCAGCTTCGGAGTGGCGGAAGGTCTTGGTGATTCCTCGGCGGAGGAACTCATTAACATGGCGGATGAGGCGCTTTATTGCGCCAAGAGAGCTGGCCGAAACCGCGTTCGAGCTGTTCCGTCGCAAAGCAAGCCGACTGCGGCATACACCGGCTCACAGGCCCTGGGAAGTTAGGCCGTTGGAAATTGGCCGAAAAAATTGGATAAGACTCCAAGTCCGCGCCTATAATTGCGCGGTGTCTTCGCGGTTCAATTCTCCAGCATCATCAGATATCCCAATTGCAATTCCCTCGAATCTTATAGTCGGCCAATTACTGTAACCACGATGACCTGTTACGCGGGACCCCACTCACCTGCAGAAATTCGCCGGGATGAACCCGCATTTTGGTTACCGAACTTCAGACTCAGGAGACTATTTGGAATTCCACGCCGGAAACGCGCTGGGTGGTTGACTATTCCCCGCCACGTCGATCCTCAGCTAACAATCCGAAAGCTAACCGCGTACATTAGGAGATTCCCCCTATGACTTCGCAAGCTCTGATTGAACTCCAGATCACCACTCAGGCATTCTTGGCAGCGCAGCTACTTACCCTCCAAACCAGGAAACTTTCGTTTCCTGCCGCGCCTGTGCTGAGTGCGGGAGGCCTTGATTTTGCTATCGATCATGTCGAGTTCGGCCCCAGCACACTGCTCAACACGACACCTGCGCAAAAGCAGGTTTTCTACACCGAGGCTTTTTACGGGTTGGTCTCACAGGATGTGAATGCGACGCGGCCGCAGATTTCTCAGCCGGTAACAGTGGTGGTGGTAAGCCTTCAGGATGTCGAGGCGAATCCTAATGGGGCGCCACAGCATCCGATCCGCTTGGATGCGACGATGCTGCTTGGACTGGACTATGCCGCCACTTCCGTGGACAGCGAGGGCGTCCCCCAGGGCGCGCTCTCGATTATGGTGGACGGCGTTGATCTGGGCCCGGCGCCACCGCTGCCGGCCGGTGTGGATCCAAGCGTAGTGAAGAACCTGCTCACCGGGTTCTTGACCTCAACCGGCGGGCAGTCCCTCCCTCTGAATCTAGCGGGTTCCGCGCTGTCAGGCACAGTCAACATTATCAACACAGGCATGGCGGTGTCGGCAGATATGCAGCGTCTCGCATTCCGCCAGGAGCTAGGCGAGGGCATCGAGGGCGATCCTGCGATATGGCAGACCTTTTATTCCGGTGCATTCGATGATCGCTTGCTAAATGACACCGGAGCTGACACAGCCATGGGCATCTTCGAATCCGCGCCCCTGCTTGAGGATGTTCTCAGCCTATCGATCTCTAAAGGTCTTACCGAATCGGAGCAGAAGCACGCGGGCGATTCGGTCCAGTTCCACGTGCTCACGGGCATATCGACCACCTATGCCGTGAACAATGGCGCGCCTACGCTGACAACGCAGTTCAGCGGCACACTCGATACTCCACTGTGCTCTGTGGGCACGGATGTAACAGTGGTTTCGGTTCTATCGGTAAATCAGCCAAACGTAGTGACCAGCGACACGAATTTTTCCTGGAACACTGACACTACAGCCTGCACAGTGGTAGCGGGCGCATTGGGATCAGTATTGGGCCTGGCCATTAACATCGTCTTTCCGGGCGCATCGCTTGTCTTCGATCCCGTTTTCTTTGCGGTCGCGGGCATGGCGGCAGTGCTGGTGGCCAAGAATGTGGTAACGCCTTCGTTGCCGGCCAGCAGTGGCTGTACTTCCGTCTCTGACACCCACATGGTCTGCAACAACGCACTCAGCGTTTCGAATTCGCCGCTGGGGAAGCTTTCGCTGAATTCTCTCGTGGCAGAGGACGACGGGATATCGATCCTGAGTGATTTCGCTCCGTTTCCGGTAGGCGTGCCGGAAATTGCAACCAGCGAAGATGCGAACTTCACTTGGAGGCCGCCCAGCATCTCCTGCGGCGAGATCAGCGGGAACGAGGTCACGGACTTCAAGCGTGACCCGCAGGCTTTTGTGTCGCTCGGGGCCTCGGCGAGCGTGAGCGCTGTGACGCTGGCGCCGATTTACCTGATGAGCGTGACAGTAATCAACGATCCGCTCAATGTGTTTGGGCCGAATCTCACGGTGGTCGGATCTCAGGCGCCGATTGAGATCACCTTAAGGCTCAGCTATCCGGGCGACAAATACTTCGCGAATCCTTATCCGTGCCAGATTCTGGTTCAGACCACAGGGGGAATTCGGCTGATCGAGATTCCTCCCCCACCACAACTCAACCAGCAGATCATCGATGGACTGGCGGCCGAAATCGCGGGTGAAATGCTTTTCTGCCAGAAACTGGTGGACCAGTGGTGGAACGAGTTTCATCGCTACAACCCGGTGTGGAGCGTTGACCCCTGGATTGGCGACAGTGCCGTTGAGCATGGATACGAGGTGGAGATTTCAGGCTTGCAGCCGGGCGAACAGGCAACGCTCGTTGGGGCCGGCAACCAGGTGTTGCAGACCGGTGTTGCGTCGGCCGGCGCCAGCTTGCGCCTGAGCGCAGTTGTGACGCCCGCGGGCTCCAACGAGATTGGCATCTTGCGTGGAGAGGCAGGGGCCGCGCCCGAGCAGCAGGTTCAAGCGGCTGCCGCGGAGAATGCTCAACTCGCTGTCCTCCCTGCCAGGCGCGGAATTGCGGTGAAGGAACAACTGATCGTGGAGGCTGGGGTGATTCGACTGACCGAATCCGTCCGGAGTGTCGCCGCAGCCTATCTTCAAGGCTCGCCGCACGCCCTTGTTGTCACCGCAAACGGTGTGCTGGCTTTTGACCTTGCGGACCCTGGGGCTCCTGTGAACAGGTCATCGTGGACAGTACCCGGAGTTCGCGGAGTGCTGGCGCAGGGTCAGTCGCTGCTGGCCTACGGAGACGATGGGATGGCTTGGCTGGATGCCCTTGGCGTAAATGCGCAGGGCTGCGATTGCGGATGCGCGGAGCAGCCTGTGTTCTTTTCTGTGGTCGCGGCTCGAGGTTACCTGTACGCGGCAACCAGTCGAGGCTTGGAAGTTTTCTCTCCGCGGCTGAGGCGGCGAATCGTAATTCCATTTGAGGGTGCCAGATGCGTGGCGCAGACGGGGAACACACTGGTGGTCGGGGGAAAGAACGGGCTAACCATGTTCCATCTCAAAGATCCTTCACAGCCGGAAAGAGGAGGACATCATAGCTCGGCCAGTGTCGCCAACCTGGTTGTGCCTCCCGGAAGCAGCGGCCACGAACTGCTTGTGGTCTTCGACCAGGGTGCTTCACAACTTCTTGATTTTGTCGTGCACGGCCAGCCGCGACTCACAGCGACTTTCCCCGTGACTCCCTGGTATGTCCGCTCAGCCCGCATTCAGAACTTCATCTTGCGCCAAAGTCCAGACCGGTCTTCGGTGCGTGTGACTTACTTTGGAAAATCGACCCTTGCATGACAGACGAAGAATTGAATCCTTGGTTTGAGGGTTAGCTCGGAAAACGGGCGGCGAGTGCGGCAGGGAGTTTCTCGTAGATGCCGTCGAAGCCGCCGTTGGAGAGGATGGCGACGACGTCGCCGGGGGCAAGCTGGGGGGTGATGGCGCGGACGATCGAGTCGGCATCGGGCCAAAGCTCCGCCTTCAGGCATTCGGCCTTTGCGGATTCGGCAGCATTGATGGCTCCGACGACGTCTTCAGGGTGCAGGCGCTCGGCGTCGGGGATGCGCTGCTGCTGATAGACGCCGGCGAGAATGATGCGGTCGGCGAGGCGCAGGCTGGCGACGAGGGCGGCTTCGAGAACTTTGCGGCGAAGGGTGTTGGAGCGCGGTTCGAGAACTGCCCAGAGACGCGATGAGGGGTAAACGGAGCGAAGCGCGCGCAGGGTTTCGCGAATGGCGGTCGGGTGGTGGGCGAAGTCGTCGATGAGGGTAATGCCTCCGATGACATCGCGAACTTCGAGGCGGCGTTTGACGCTCTTGAACGAGGCAAGGGCGCTGAGGATGGCCTCTTTAGGAATGCCCTGGCCGAAGGCGAGCGCGGCTGCAGCGGTGGCGTTGAGGGCGTTATGTTCGCCCGCGAGGGGCAGCTTAATACCGGCCCACGGAGTGTTGTCGCAGTCGAGATTCCAGCGCGTGAAGCCATTTTCGTGCCGAAGGTTGCTCATACGCCAATCAGCAGAAGGCGAGAAGCCATAGCGCTGGACGCGGCAGAGTGCGGGTTCCAGACACTCGGTCACGTTGGTGTTGGCATCGTAGGCGACGATGAGGCCGCGGCGCGGAACCAGGTTGACAAGGCGCTTGAAAGCAGTCTTCACCGCGGCAAGATCTGCATAGATGTCCGCGTGGTCGAACTCCACTGAAGTGAGAATGAGCGCGTCAGGGAAGTAATGCATGAATTTGGGGCCCTTGTCGAAGAAGGCGGTGTCGTACTCGTCGCCTTCGACAATGAAAGTGCGAGTAGGGCGGAGCTGGTAGCTGGTGGAGAAGTTCTCGGCGACGCCGCCAATGAGGAAGGATGGCTCGAGCGCGGGATCGGTGGCAGAGGCGCACTGATAGATCCAAGCCAACATGCTGGTGGTGGTGGTTTTGCCGTGGGTTCCGGCGACGACGAGCGAATCGCGACCACGCGGAGCCGGTTTGCAGAGAAACTCTTCGCGCAGCAGCGCGGCCATAGATGCGAAAGGGATGCGCTGATCGAGGACGTATTCGATTTCTGGATTTCCACGAGACAGCGCGTTGCCGATGACGACAAGGTCCGGGCGCGGCTTTAAATTGAATTCGGAGTAGGGCTCAAGGACGGGAATGTTGAGCGAGCGGAGCAGGTCGCTCATAGGCGGGTAGGCGGCCTTGTCGGAGCCGGTGATGCGATGGCCCTGAAGCTGCAGCAGTCCGGCGAGCGAGGCCATGGCCGTGCCGCAGATCCCGATGAGGTGAATGTGGCGGGGTTGTTCGTTCATGCGATGACTGCGGGCTCGAGGATTTCGAGGCGGGGTTCGCCCGCGGTGTGGAGTTCGGCTTGCACGCCAAACGTAAGGGTCACATTGGGGCCGGTGACGTGGCCGCTGCTCAGGCCGTAGGCTACGGGGACGTCGAGTCCGTCGAGTGCGCTGAGAATCGTTTCTTCAAGCAATTCCGGGGCGCCTGAAGCGCCGCAGTTGAGCATC
>Ga0182012_10003435_pt1 | contig 16879 bp, 22 predicted proteins | sample 612S2SmetaG_FD_120486 | JGI IMG/M metagenome (GOLD analysis project Ga0182012, IMG submission 120486) | Permafrost microbial communities from Stordalen Mire, Sweden - 612S2S metaG | ecosystem: Environmental > Terrestrial > Soil > Wetlands > Permafrost | place: Sweden: Stordalen | collected...
AGCCTCGCCACAAGCAGCGCCAGGGCTAGGAGAAGAACATGGCCCGTATTGCTGGAGTGGACATCCCGCGCGAGAAGCGCACTGTCATCGCACTCACCTATATCTTCGGTGTCGGTCCCACGATCGCCCAACAGGTCTGCGCCGCCACCGGCGTGGATGAGTCGATCCGCGTGAAGGACCTCAGCGAGGCTGACGTCAACAAGCTCCGCGCGTACATCGACCAGAACGTCACCGTCGAAGGTGACCTTCGCCGCGACGTTCAACAGGACATCAAGCGCAAGATGGAGATCAACTGCCTGCAGGGTATCCGTCACCGCAAGGGTCTGCCGGTGCGCGGACAGCGCACTCGCACCAACGCGCGCACCCGCAAGGGTCCCAAGCGCACAGTCGCCGGCAAGAAGAAGGTAACGAAGTAATGGCAAAGCCGAACACGGTTCGCAAGGGTCGCAAGAAGGAGCGCAAGAACGTCGCCTTTGGCGTCGCGCACATCAAGAGCTCCTTCAACAACACGATCGTCTCGATCTCGGACCCCGAGGGCAACGTCCTTTCGTGGGCGAGTTCGGGCCAGGTCGGTTTCAAGGGTTCACGCAAGTCCACGCCGTACGCCGCACAGCTCGCCGCCGAGAAGTGCGCGCGCGCCGCGATGGAGCACGGTGTGAAGAAGGTCGACGTACTCGTACGCGGACCGGGGTCCGGTCGTGAGACCGCGATCCGTTCAATCGCCGCGGCCGGCATTGAAGTCGTCGCCATCAAGGACGTCACGCCATTGCCGCACAACGGGTGTCGCCCCAAGAAGCGTCGTAGGGGTTAGTCATGGCTCGTTACACCGGACCCGTCTGTCGTCTCTGTCGTCGTGAGCGCACGAAGCTCTACCTGAAGGGCGAGCGCTGCTTCACGATGAAGTGCCCCGTCGCTGAGAACTCGGACCGTCAGACCCGCGCCTTCCCGCCGGGCATGCACGGTCGTGACCGCCAGCGTCAGGGCTCTGAGTACCTGACCCAGCTGCGCGAGAAGCAGAAGGCCCGCCGTATCTACGGCCTCCTGGAGAAGCAGTTCCGCAACCTCTACGAAGAGGCCAGTCGTCGTCCCGGCATGACCGGTACGAACCTGTTGCAGTTCCTCGAACTGCGCCTCGACAACATTGCGTACCGCGCTGGTTGGGGTGCGTCACGCGCCCAGGCCCGCCAGTTCGTGCGTCACGGCCACGTGACCATCGACGGCAAGCGCGTCAACATCCCGTCGTATCGTGTCCGTCCCGGCGAAGTCATCGCGCTAAAGAACGTCACGCGCGAGAACTTCAACGTCAAGCGCAACCTCGACGTCCTGGACCGCACCGTGCCGGGCTGGCTCGAGACCGGTGACGGTGGCTTCAGTGTCACCGTGCGCATCGTTCCCCAGCGCGAACAGATCGACGAATCGATCAAGGAGCAGCTCATCGTTGAGCTGTACTCCAAGTAAACCCACCTCGTAAAGACCTCAAGGAGTCCCCATGTTGATCATCCAGCGCCCCATAATCGAAGCCCTCGGCGACGAAGTAAACAACCGTCAGTCGTTCGGCATCGGACCGCTCGACCCAGGCTTCGGCCACACGCTCGGCAACTCGCTGCGCCGAACGTTGCTGTCGTCGATTCCCGGTGCCGCCGCGACGCGCGTGAAGTTCGACGCGGTCTTGCACGAGTTCGGTGTCATTGAGGGCGTGAAGGAAGACGTCCAGGACATCTGCCTCAACCTGAAGGACCTCCTGCTCCAAGTCCACAGCGACGAGCCGGTCATGCTTCGTCTCGACAAGCGCGGCGAGGGCCCGGTCACCGCATCGGACCTCTCGACCACGGCCGACGTTGAGATCTTGAACGGCGACCTGCACCTGGCCTACCTGACCAACGCCAAGAGCGCGCTGACCTTCGAGCTCACCGTCGAGCGTGGCAAGGGCTACGTCGGTGCCGAAGGCAACAAGGGTTCCTCCACGATCGGTGTCATCCCGCTCGACGCGATCTTCACACCCGTGCGTCGCGTCAGCTTCGAGATCGAGCCCGTGCGCGTCGAGCAGAGCAAGGACTTCGACCGTCTCGTCATTGAGATCGAGACCGATGGATCGATCACTCCTCGTGAGGCACTCGCCTCAGCGGGCAAGACGCTCGGCTCACTCGTCGAGCTGATCGGCAACTTCGACGAAGAGGCTCCGGCCTTGGAGTTGGGTGACGTCGGCACGGCCCAGGCCGCCGCCAGCGAGCTCGACATCCGCATCGAAGAGTTGGGTCTCACCGAGCGCTCGCGCAACTGCCTGAAGCGCGCCGGCATCAACACGATCGCCCAGTTGGTCAACGCCACCGAGCGCGACCTCACCTCGATCACGAACTTCGGTGCCACGTCACTGAAGGACGTCAACGACCGTCTCGAAGAGCGCGGGCTGTCACTGCGAGTAGAGGACTAAGCATGCGCGGTACTCCTACGAAGGGCAAGCGATTCGGTGGCAACAGCGCTCACCAGAAGGCGATGATGGGCAACCTCGTCGCGTCGATGATCGCGGCCGAGTCGATCGTCACCACTGAGGCGAAGGCCAAGGCACTTCGCCCCATCGTGGAGAAGGTCGTCACCGCCGCCAAGAACTCGCCCGAAGGTTCGGTGCACGCTCAGCGTCGCGTCGTGGCGTTCATTCGCGACAAGGACATGACGCACAAGCTCTTCGCTGAGATCGCTCCCCGTTACACCGAGCGTCCCGGTGGCTACACCCGGATCTTGAAGCTCGGGCCGCGCCAAGGTGACAACGCCCCGATGGCGCGCATTGAGTTCGTCTGATCAACCTCTAGACGTCCAACGTTGGCGTCTCGACATTGCCTACGACGGCAACGCATTCTCCGGCTTCGCCTACCAACCTGAGTTCACGACGGTCGTCGGCGTCCTTCGAGAGACGCTGGCCAGCACGCTGGCAATCGAAGAGCCAATCATCGTCGGCGCGGGACGCACTGACAGCGGCGTGCACGCCTTCGCTCAAGTCGTCCACGTGGACCTTCCGACCACGCTCTTCAAGAAGGATCGCGGCCCGGACCCTGAGCGGCTGAGTCGTTCGCTCAACAAGCAACTGCGTGGACGCATCCAGATTCTCAATGCCCAGGTCGTGGACGGCGAGTTCCACGCCCGCTTCGCAGCCCGATGGCGTGAGTATCGCTATCTCGTGTTGGAGGCGACTCCTCCGGGTCTTGAAATGACGGACGCGTGGGCATGGACGGTGCAGGGTCCACTTGATCTCGATCGTATGAATCAGGTGAGCGGCCAGCTACTGGGCACCCATGACTTTCGTGCCTTCTGCCGTCGTCCCACGAACTCTTTGACGGACGAGCCGCTCCTACGCCGCGTACTCGAGGCGCGTTGGGAACGACTCGACGACACGTGGGCGCTCACGCCCGCTCACGTGCCGGCACTTAAGTTCACTATCCGCGCCCAGTCCTTTTGCCACAACATGGTGCGCTGTTTGACCTCGTTGATCGTCGAGATCGGCCAGGGTCGTTGGCCCGAGGAGACACTCATCTCGCGACTCGAGAGTTGGAGTCGCGAGCACTTGCCCTCGCCGGCACCGGCGCAGGGCCTCACGTTGGTCGCCGTGGGTTACGACGATGAAGTGGGCGGCCCTTCGGGCGCTCGTTCCTGACATTGCTTGGCTCGGTAGGCTCGCACCCATGACAGAACCACTCTCTTCGGGGTTCGCGCTAAGTGAACTCCACGGCACCATCCGTCCCCAAGACGACCTCTATCGTCACGTCAACGGGACGTGGATCGAGAACACGGAGATCCCGGCTGACAAGTCGCGCTACGGCACGTTCGACATACTCGCCGACGGATCCGAAGAGGCCATTCACGAGATCCTGGAAGAGGCGCTGGGCGCTGAGGAGGGCACCGAAGCACGCAAGATCGGTGACCTGTACGCGAGCTTCCTCGACGAGGAGCGAGCCACTGGCCTCGGTGCTTCGCCGCTCGAGGACCGACTCGCCCAGGTGGCAGGGGTCTCGAGCATTTCCGAATTGCTCGAATTGATCGGCTCGCTCCAGCGCATGGGCGGCCCCGGCTTCTACATGATCTTCGTCGACAACGACCCCGGTGACCCCGATCGTTACCTCGCGATGCTCGAACAAGGCGGTCTTTCGCTTCCCGACGAGAGTTACTACCGCGAAGAGCACTTCGCCGACATCCGCTCAGCGTTCGTTTCGCATGTCGAGCGTATGTTCGATCTGGTCAGCGTGAGCGACGCGAAAGCGCGTGCGAAGCGAATCTTCGAACTTGAGACGTCTATCGCGAGCCATCACTGGGACGCCGTGGCTTCACGCGATTCGGAGAAGACCTACAACCTGATGTCGATGACTGGCGTGCTGGAACTCTTCGGTGACGTTCCACTCGCTCGATGGATCGCGGGCCTCGACGCGCCCCACGCATTGAATGAAGTGTCGTTGCGCCAACCAAGTCTCGCGTCTGGACTCGTGCAACTGCTCACCGACGAGAACCTCGAGTTGTGGAAGGACTGGCTGACCTGGCAGCTGGTCTCGGGTTACGCGCCCTATCTGTCGTCGGCGATTGTCGACGAGCACTTCGATTTCTACGGACGCACGTTGACCGGTGCATCGGAGCTTCGTCCGCGCTGGAAGCGCGCGGTGGCACTCGTCGAGGGCGCGATGGGCGAGGCCGTGGGAAAGATCTACGTCGAACGCCACTACCCCCACGAGGTGAAAGAGCGAATGGACGTGCTCGTCACGAACCTCATCGAGGCCTACCGACAGAGCATCACCGACCTCGAGTGGATGAGCGAAGTGACGCGCGAGCGGGCTCTCGAAAAGCTCGACGCCTTCACTCCAAAGATTGGCTACCCCGTGCGGTGGCGCGACTACTCGGCGCTGCACATTGACCGCGACGACCTCATCGCCAATGTGCAGGCGGCGGGCGCATTCGAGTTCAAACGGAATCTTGACAAGATCGGCAAGGGCGTTGACCGCGACGAATGGTTCATGACCCCTCAGATGGTCAACGCCTATTACAACCCCGGCTTCAACGAGGTTGTGTTCCCCGCCTCGATTCTTCAACCGCCGTTCTTCGACGCCGGACGCGATGAGGCCGCCAATTACGGCGCGATCGGCTCGGTGATCGGTCACGAGATCGGGCACGGCTTCGACGACCAAGGTTCGAAGTTCGACGGCACGGGCAAGCTCCACGACTGGTGGGAGGCGTCGGACCGCGCCGCCTTCGAGGAGCGCACGAAGGCGTTGATCGAGCAATATGACGCCTTGTCACCGGCGCAGACGCCGGACCTTCACGTCAATGGGGGACTTACGGTCGGCGAGAACATCGGCGACCTCGGGGGGCTGGCCATTTCCTGGAAGGCTTATCTGCTTTCACTCAAGGGTGCGCAGTCCCAGGTCATCGATGGTCTGACCGGCGCGCAGCGGTTCTTCTTTGCGTGGGCCGAAACGTGGCGGGAGAAAGAGCACAAGGAAGAAGTTGAGCGACTCCTGGCGATCGACCCGCACTCGCCACCGGAGTTCCGTTGCAATCAGATCGTCCGCAACATCGACGAGTTCTACGATGCCTTCTCCGTCTCGGAGGGTGACGCGATGTGGCTCGCACCGAAGGACCGTGTCGCTATTTGGTGACGATGTCGTTCGTCGGACCTTCGGCGTTAGCTTTCGATGATCGGCGGAAGTTCAACGTGGACGCTCGCCGCGCCCAGTCCGCTGCGAGGTGCGATCACGCCATCGATGAGACCGTAGGTAACGGCCTCATCGGCCGTCATGAAGTAGTCGCGGTCGATGTCGTGGAGCACCTCGTCGATGGAACGGTGACTGTGGTGCGCGATGATCTCGGCCATGCGTCGGGTGAGGGAAAGCGCCTCACGGAGTTGGATCTCCATGTCACTCGGTGCGCCACGGGCACCCGCGCTGCCCTGGTGGATCATGATGCGGGCGCTCGGAAGTGCGAGTCGCTTGCCGGGAGCGCCACCGCACAGCACCATCGCCGCGGCGGACATGCCCATGCCCACGCAGATCGTCGACACGTCGGGCCGCACATGCTGGATGACGTCGTAGATCGCCATCCCGCCGTAGGCGAGCCCGCCGGGGGAGTTGATGTACAGAGAGATGTCACGGTCGGGATCGAGGGCCTCGAGGTAGAGCATCTGGGAGATGATGAGGTTCGCGATCTGGTCGTCGACCTCTTGACCCAGGAAGACAATGCGTTGGCGCAACAGCATGGAGTAGATGTCGAAGGCCCGTTCGCCCTTCGTCGATTCCTCGAGGACCATCGGCACCAGCGAGTGGCGAACCTCTCGTTGCAGTACGTCGTTCATGGTCCCCCCTGGTCGCCGGCTCCCTATGTGCAACCGTACGATTGCAGGATAGCAAGCGTGGCCAACTTGTGCAATAGTTTGGTTGCATGGGGGACATCATTCATCGAGAACTGGAACTGCCCTGTTCACCGAGTGAGGCGTGGGAGCACGTCGTCAACCCTTCGTGGTTGGGCGACGACGGTGAACTCCCGACGGCGCCCGGTGGTGAAGGATGGATACACGACGAGGACGGTATCCACTACGTGATCGTCGAAGAGGTGGACGAGCACGAGCGCTACGTCTATCGATGGGCGACGTTCGATGACGCGCCGAGCCGTGTGGAGATCGAGTTGGCGCCGATCGGCGATCGAACCCGGATCTCCATCTCGGAGTCACCACTTGACGTGAAGGCCCAGGCGAGTCTCGGCTTTCAATGAACGACAACGTCTCACAAGTCTTCGCGGCACTCTCTGACCCCACCCGTCGCGGACTCTACGAACAGCTCCTCGAGAGTCCGAAGGGCTACACCGCGACCGAGTTGGCCCTCAACGCCAGTGTCTCGCGACAAGCAATCGTGAAGCACCTCCAAGTCCTGTCGCTCGCGAGGCTCGCCACGTCGCACCGCGAGGGCCGCGAGGTTCGCTTCTTCGCGTCGTCCAAGGCGGCGGCGTCGGCGTCGACGTGGCTCAACGAGCGCGCCGTGGCGTGGGATCGTCGCGTCGCGACTCTCGAGAGGGACGTGCGCACGGGCACCGCTCGACGCAATGTTCGCCAGTAGGGAGCGTTCCGGGCCCTGATCGGCGGTTGGGGCGCACTCAGCGCCGAAAACTGTAGACTTTTCCAGTACCGATTTGCCCTCGAGTCAGGTTTTTCCTAGACTTGGGAGTCCTCCGGCGCCAGTTTGGGCCGCCAACAAACGTCTATGGGAAGTTCTGTGCGCACATTTTCGCCAAAAGCCAGTGAGATCACCCGCGAGTGGCTCGTGATCGACGCCGAAGGACTCGTCCTCGGTCGAGTCGCCACGGTCGCCGCCTCGCTCCTTCGTGGCAAGCACCGCGTCTACTTCGCTCCGCACATCGACTGTGGTGACAACGTGATCATCGTCAACGCCGACAAAGTCGTCTTGACCGCCAACAAGGCGGCTCAGAAGTTCGCGTATCACCACTCGGGTTACCCGGGCGGTTTGAAGGCGACGTCCTGGCAGACGCTCCTCGACGAGGACCCGGTCAAGTTGGTCTTCGACGCCGTGAAGGGCATGGTTCCAAAGAATCGTCTCGGCCGCGAGATCATGGGCAAGCTCCATGTCTACGCCGGTCCCGAGCACCCGCACATCGCACAAATGCCCACGAAGTACGACACCTCGGCCATCCGCCGCGGTTAAGGAGTCCTGTGACGTCACCCCTCACCCAGACCACCGGTCGCCGCAAGGAAGCGGTCGCCCGCGTGCGCCTTCGCCCCGGCACCGGCACGATCACCATCAACAAGCGTGCCTTCGACAACTACTTCACCTCCGCGACGCACCGCCAGATGGTGATGGAGCCACTGCGCCTCATCGACGCACAGCAGACCTACGACATCGACGCGACGATCGAGGGCGGCGGGGTGGCCGGCCAGGCCGGCGCGCTGCGACTCGGCATCTCGCGCTCGCTGCTCGAGATCGACGAAGCCGTTCGTCCGGCGTTGAAGAAGGCGGGACTGCTCACCCGTGACTCGCGCAAGAAGGAGACCAAGAAATACGGTCTCAAGAAAGCGCGTAAGGCTCCTCAGTACTCGAAGCGATAGTGGCGCCCGTGCAATTTGGCACGGATGGCATTCGCGGTCGAGCCTCCGTAGACATCACGAACGACCTCGCCTACCGACTCGGTAGTGCGGTCGCGAGTGTCTTCACCGGCTACGTCTTCGTGGGCTACGACACCCGCGAGAGTTCACCCCAACTGGCCGCCGCGGTCCTCGCCGGACTTCGCAATGGCGGCGCGATTGGCGTGAACCTCGGGTACTTCACCACGCCCGGTGTCGCGGTCATCGCCCAACAGCGCGGCGGGGTCGGCATCGTCGTCTCGGCGTCGCACAACCCCTACTACGACAACGGACTGAAGGTCCTCGGCTTCGGCGGAGGAAAACTCGACTACGCGACCGAGCACGCGGTCTCCCTCGCGCTCAACGCCGCGGCGTCCGCACCCAGTGACGTCTTCGACGAGGTACCCGTGGATGGTCAGGCCGAGCACGATTACGCCCGACACCTGCGTTCACTCATGCCGACCGACCTCTCGTCACTGCACATCGTGCTCGACTGCGCCAACGGCGCTGCGAGCCACGTCGCCCATGAACTCTATGAGTCGACGGGGGCCCGGATCACCACGATCCACGACGAGCCGAACGGTCGCAACATCAACGAGAACTGCGGCTCCACGCACGTGGGCGACCTCGTCGAAATGGTGAAGAAACTGGGGGCCGACTTGGGCCTCGCCTTCGACGGCGACGCCGATCGACTGATCGCGGTGGATGCTCAGGGCAACGTTCGTGACGGCGACGACATGATGGTCCTCTTCGCCCTGGACTTCTTGGAGCGCGACGCGCTCGGTGGGGGACTCGTCGTCACATCGATGAGTAATCTCGGTCTTCATCGCACCATCGCTGACGCCGGTATCGCCATCGTCGAGACGGACGTCGGTGACCGCAACGTACTCATCGCCCTCGAAGAGAAGGGCTGGCCCTTCGGCGGCGAGCAGTCTGGTCACCTCATCTTTCGCAACCTCGCACCGACCGGCGATGGCCAGCTCACCGGCCTGCTACTCGCCGACCTCATCGTGCGTCGCGGTCCACTGGCGGAGCAGGCCGACGCGGTGTGGCATCGCGTACCGCAAGAGCTCATCAACGTCGCGCGCGACGACTACGACGACGGTGCCGTCCACGACCTCTTCGAGGAGTTGCAGGCGACCTACGGCGTCGCCAGTGACGACGTACGCCTGTTGATCCGTCCCTCGGGGACCGAGCCGGTCATGCGCGTAATGATCGAAGCCCTCGACGCGGACTTCGTGAACGACTTCTCCAAGCGCCTCGCGAACATCTTCGTCGCGTAAGAATGAGCCCGAAAGGCGCCAAAACGGCCCGAGTAGGATGGTGTCATGTGCGGCATCATCGGGGTCGTGGGATCCGACGAAACGCTGGCGACACTCCTTGAAGGCCTGACGCGCCTGGAGTATCGCGGCTACGACTCGGCCGGCATTGCGCTCGTGCGCGCCGGCCAAACTTGGCGGGCCCGAACGGCGTCCGGCACCGAATCGGTCGAAGCGCTCAAGATCGAATGCGAGAAGGCACCCAAGGGCTTCACCTCGGGTATCGGTCACACCCGCTGGGCGACCCACGGGGCCCCCGAAGCGGTGAACGCCCACCCGCACCTCGACTGTTCGGGCAACATCGCCATCATCCATAACGGCATCATCGAGAACCACACCGAGATCCAGGAGGATCTCGAGTCGCGCGGTCACGTCTTCACGTCGGTGACCGACTCCGAGGTGCTGGCGCACCTGATCGAAGAGTCGCGGTCGCGTGGCCTAGAACTCATGGAAGCGGTTCGCCAGAGCCTGCTCGTCGTGCGCGGCGCCTTCGCCGTGGCGGCCATGGACGCGACGGAACCGAACGTCATCGTCGCCGCGCGACGAATCTCGCCCCTGGTGGTCGGCACGGCGCCGGGTGAGACGTACCTCGCGAGTGACGTGCCCGCGATCCTCGACAAGGCCAAGGCCTTCTACGCCGTCAACGACGACGAGATCGTGCGACTGGGACCGGAGGGCTTCCGGGCGATCGACCTCGAAGGCGCGCCGGTACGGCTGCACCCACTGTCCATCGACTGGGACTTAGAGACCGCGGAGAAGGGTGGTCACGACGACTTCATCTCCAAGGAGATCAACGAACAGCCCGACGCCATCCGCCTGACGCTGCTCGATCGCCGACGCGCCGATGGCACGATCACGTTCGACGAGATGCGCATCAGCGACGAGGAACTCCGTGACGTGAAGAGGGTCACGATCGTCGCGACCGGAACGTCGTATCACTCGGCGTTGATCGCGAAGTACGCCATCGAACGCTGGGCTCGGATCGGGGTCGACGTCGACATCGCGAGTGAGTACCGCTACCGCGACCCGATCATCGAGATCGGCACGTTGGTGATCGGCGTCAGCCAAAGCGGCGAGACCATCGACACGATACAGGCCACGCGCGAGGCCCAGCGTCGCGGCGCGCACGTGGTCGCCATCTCCAACATCGTCGACTCGTCGCTCGCCCGCGAAGCCGACGCCGTCATCTACACCCGCGCCGGACTCGAGGTCTCGGTCGCGTCGACGAAGGCGTTCGTGGCCCAGGTCGCCGCCCTCGAACTCTTCGCCCTTCGCCTCGCTCAACTACGCGGCACGCTGCCGGCCCACGAGATCGATGGACTGTTCCAGGGACTCAACGCGGTGAGTGGCCAAGTGGCGACGGTGCTCGATCGGCGAGAGAACGTGCAGTTGGTGGCGAAGGAACTCATGGGTTGCCACGACTTCTTCTTCCTCGGCCGCCACGTTGGTTACCCGACGGCGCTCGAAGGGGCACTCAAGTTGAAGGAGTTGTCGTACCTGCACGCCGAGGGCTACCCCGGTGGCGAACTCAAACACGGACCGCTCGCGTTGATCGAGCCGGGCGTGGTGGTGGTCGCCATTGCGACTGACCCGGCGATGCACGACAAGATGCTCTCCAACTTGGCCGAGGTGAAGGCGCGCGGCGCGAGCGTCGTGGCCGTCGCGACCGACGACGACGACAAGATCGAGGCCGTCGCCGACTTCGTCTTGCGCGTGCCGGCGACGGAACCGATGTTCACGCCAATGGTCGACGTCGTAACGCTCCAACTCTTCGCCTACGCCATGGCTCGGGGGCTCGGTCGCAACGTGGACCGTCCTCGCAACCTCGCCAAGACCGTGACGGTGGAGTAGTGGCCGTCATTGGTGTCGGCATCGACGTCGTCGACGTACCGAGGTTCGAGATCGTGATGAATCGTCGTCCACGAATTCTCGATCGGCTCTTCACCGAAGGGGAGCAGCGAGACGCGCGCGGCCGGGCCGAACGATTGGCCGCCCGCTTCGCCGCCAAAGAGGCCGTGATGAAATCGATGAGTGTCGGTGCCGGCTCAGTGCCGTGGAAGTCAATTGAAGTGAAGCGAGCACCGAGCGGTGCTCCGTCGGTGCTGCTGCACGGCGCGGCTGCAGAGTTGGCCGCCACGCGAGGGATTGACGAGATGGCCATCTCGTTGACGCACACGGCGATGACCGCCGCCGCCTTCGTCGTCGCCAGCTCCCACGATCGCTGATGCAGGTCGCTGGCGTCCACCGTCCGGCGTGGGCTGAAATCTCAGCGTCGGCGATCGCACACAACGTCCGTGCGATCAAAGCCGTGGTGGGCGACTCGCTGTTCTGCGCCGTCGTGAAGGCCAACGCCTATGGACACGGCGCTGAGTTGGCGGCCAAGGCCGCGCTGGTTGGTGGGGCCGATCTCCTCGCCGTCGCCATCGTGGATGAGGGCATCGAGCTGCGAGCGATGGGCGTCACCGCGCCGATCCTGCTCCTCGCCGAAGCACCGCCCGACGCCCTGAGCGACGCACTGGCCAACGACTTGACCTTGACGATCGGCTCACTCGATGGGGCCCACGCCGCGGCGGCCAGTGCAGCACAAGGCGGTGGCGTCCACAAGGTGCACCTGAAAGTGGACACGGGCATGCGACGGATGGGCGTCGCACCGGGCGAAGTCGACGACGTCATCGACGTGCTGATGGCCTCTTCGTCATTAGAGGTCGAAGGCGTCTACACGCACTTCAGCGTCGCCGATGGATCCAGTGCCGACGCGAGAGCGTTCACTCGGTCCCAGATCGAATCATTCGGCGAGGTCGTCGTCGCGCTCGCGCTACGCGGGGTCACGCCAAAGCTGTTACACGCCGCCAACAGCGCCGGCGCACTCGGTTACCGCGAAGCTCGACTGTCGATGGTGCGGATCGGCCTTTCGCTCTACGGGTACCTGCCCGAGCCGTGGCTGGCGCTCGCCCTGGAAGAGAAGGGGCAGCAGCTGGAGCCGGCGTTGACGTTGCGCGCCAAAGTGAGCGCGGTGCGTCGGGCCGAGGCCGGCGAGCGTCCCAGTTACGGCCGACTCCGCGTGCTCGACCACGCCGCCACGATCGCGACCGTGCCCTTTGGCTACGCCGACGGTTACCCGCGACGACTCTTCGCTTCCGGTGCGCAAGTCCTCATCAATTCGAAGCGCTACCCGCTGGCCGGCATGGTGACCATGGACCAGCTGCTGATCGACTGCGGCGACGACCCGGTCCAGGTCGGCGACGACGTCGTCCTGCTCGGACGCCAGGGCGACGAGGTCATCACGGCTGACGAGTGGGCCGCCCACGCTGGCACTATCTCCTGGGAGATCCTCTGCGGCATCGGCGCGCGCGTTCCTCGCACACTCGTGAACTGAGATGGGTCGCGACCTCGCCGAACTGCCGACCTGCACGCGTTGTGCGCTGTCGTTGACGCGTCAACGCGTCGTCGTCGGATCGGGTCCGATCGGCCCGGCCCTCATGGTGATCGGTGAAGCGCCCGGTCGTGACGAGGACGAGGGCGGCGAGCCATTCATCGGGCGAAGTGGCCGTCTTCTCTTTCAACTGATCGCCGAAGAAGTGGGGCTCTCGCGCCAGGAGTGCTTCGTGACCAACGTGGTGAAGTGTCGGCCGCCGGCCAATCGGACGCCCACCCGCGATGAACTGAGCACCTGTCGACCTTGGCTCAGCGAACAGTTCCAAGTCGTTCGTGCTCCGCTCGTGCTCGCGCTGGGTAACACGGCGGCGCGATCGGTCTTCGGGTTCGAGTTGGGTATTGGACAGACCCACGGCCAGGTGGTGCAACTGGGCGGTGGTCGCGGCATGGCCACGTATCACCCGGCGGCCGCGCTTCGCGGTGGCCCTAGCGTGGTCGACGTGATGCGCGCCGATCTTCGAATCCTGAAGAGGTTGGTGGCACCGTGATTTGGCGTCGCGAGGCCCAGACCGCCGACGACACCGTCGAGGCCGGCGAGGCCTTCGCCCGGGTCCTTCGAAGCACCGACATCGTCCTGCTCTCGGGAACGTTGGGCGCGGGCAAGACGACCTTCGTGAAGGGCGTCGCGCGGGGCCTCGGCGTTCGCGAGCGGATCACGAGTCCCACGTTCACGATGGTTCGCGAGCACCAGTGCGCCAACGACCTCGGCATCGTGACGCTGCACCACTGTGACGTGTACCGCGTGGGATCGCTGGACGAGGTCATCGACCTGGCGCTGGGTGAACTCGTCGAGGAATCGGGTGTGGCGCTCGTCGAATGGGGCGAGCTCGCCGCGTCGGTCTTTGGACGCGACGTCATGACCATCGACTTCGTCGTCGATGACGAAGAAAAGCGGACGCTCATCGTCGACGGAGCCCTCGCGCACGAGCGAATTGCGTTGCTGGACGAATGGGCGGCTCCGTGAACATCGTCGCCATCGAGACGGCCACGCCGGCCTGCGCCGTCGGAGTTCGAACGGAGTCGGGCGTCGAGGTGACCCGGGTCGTCAACGACGGACGTCGTCACACCGAAGCGTTGGCCATGGCCATGGGCGTACTGCTCGACGAAGTCGGTCTCACGCCGCGTGACGTGACCCGTGTGGTCGTCGACCGTGGGCCCGGCCTCTTTACGGGCCTGCGCGTCGGCATCGCGACGGCCATCTCCTTCTCGCAGGGCCTCGGCGCCGAACTCGTGGGCGTCACGTCCCTCGAGCTGTTGGCCCACGGCGCGTTCGACGGCGGAGTCCGAGGCACGCTCGTGAGTTGCGTCGACGGACGCCGCGGGGAGATCTTCGTCCAGACGTTCCAACTAAGCGACGACGTGCTCGCACTCGCTGAGCCGCACGTCGCAGTCGCGCCTGACGTCGCGGACCATTGGGAGCGCCTCGCCGAGCCGGTCACCTTCACCGGTGACGGGGTGGAGCGGTACGCGACGGTCATGGGTGGCGTGACGCGCGCCACGTCGTTCGTGCAGTCCGTGCCGTCGTTGCACGCAGCCCTCTCACTCGGCGCCCAAGGCGACGCCACCGAGGTGGTTACCCCGCTCTACCTGCGCGAGGCCGATGCCGTGGCCAATTTCACGACCCGCCAACGGCCCTCATGACCGACTGGACGATCCGCCTCGCCGAACGGCGCGACGTGCCCGAACTCTTGTTCATCGAGGAGTCCCAATTTCCCGAGCCCTGGACGAGGCGGATCCTGCTCGACGAGATTGGTAACACCGCGACGCGCCGCTACACCGTGGCCGTTGCGAACAAGCGCATCATTGGCTACCTGGGCGTCATGTTCGTCCTGGACGAGTTGCACATCAACACCATCGGCACGCTCCCGGGAGAGGAAGGTCGCGGTATCGCGACCTCGCTCCTCGATGACGCCTGGTCCGACGCGAAGGACCGCGGCATCAAGCGCGCCACCCTCGAAGTCGCCGTCTCCAACGAACGGGCCATCGCCCTCTACTACCGCTACGGCTTCGCCCCGGTCGGCGTACGCAAGAACTACTACGAACTCATCAAAGAAGACGCCCTGATTCTCTGGGCTGACCTCCCGGACAACGTCTGAGCACCGCCACGTACGCTGGCACGGTGGGTTTGGTCCTCGGCATTGAGACGAGTTGCGACGAGACGGCGGCCGCCGTCGTCGACCAGGATTTCCACGTGCACTCCTCGGTCATCGAATCCTCGATCGACCAGCACCGGGCCTTCGGCGGCGTGGTCCCCGAATTGGCGGGGCGCGCCCACGTCACCACCATTGGCCCCGTCGTCCGTCGCTCCCTGCTCGACGCGGGCCTCGATCCAACCAGTCCAGCGATCGACGGCATCGCGGTCACGAGCGGACCCGGACTGATTGGCTCCCTGCTCGTCGGACTCTCGGCCGCCAAGGGTTACGCCCTGGCGTGGGGAGTGCCCTTCGTCGGTGTCAACCACCTCGAGGGCCATCTCTTCGCGCCACTGCTCGAACGCTCCGACCTCGAGTGGCCGCTGCTGACGCTGCTCGTGTCGGGCGGGCACAGTCTCATCGTGCTGCAAAGTGGCGCCGGACACCACGAAGTGCTCGGCGAGACCATCGATGACGCCGCGGGTGAGGCCTACGACAAGGTCGCCCGGTGGCTCGGGCTCGGCTACCCCGGCGGACCCGAGATCGACCAGTTGGCCCAGCGGGGAACGGCGGGGACGTTGAAGTTGCCGGTGTCAATGACGGGTGACGACTACGACCTCTCCTTCTCGGGCCTCAAGACCGCCGTGGTGCGAGCGACCGAGAAACAGAGCGACGTCGCGATCGCCGACGTCGCGGCCTCCTTCCAGGACGCGGTCGCCGAGCAACTGCTGCGAAAACTACGAAGTGCGCTCGAGCACCACCCGGTGAAGGGCCTCGCGCTCGCCGGGGGCGTCGCGGCGAATTCGTTGCTCCGCTCGGGCGTGAGCGAGCTGGCCCAGGAGTTCGGCGTGGAGTCGCATCTGCCCACCTTGGCCATGTGCACCGACAACGCCGCGATGATCGCGGCCGCCGGGCTCTACCGATTGGGGGCCAGTGGACCGAGCCCCATGGATCTGTCCGCCAACCCGAACTGGCAGTTGGCCGACGTCTCGTGAGCGAACTCTGGTTACCGCTCGACCGCTCGGACTGCGACCCGAGTCCCTTCGTCCAGTTCCATCGGTGGTTTGACGAGGCGAAGGGTGAAATGGATGAACGCGACGCCATCACACTCTCGACGTCAACACCCGAGGGCCGTCCGAGTTCACGAATGGTGCTCCTTCGTCACGTCGACGACCACTCCTTTGGCTGGTTCACGAACTACGAATCTCGCAAGGGCGTCGAGCTAGAAGAGAATCCCTTCGCGTCGATCCTCTGGTACTGCGAGCCGCGCGGCCGACAGATCCGCATCGAGGGATCGGTCGAGCGTATGAGCGAGAAAGAGTCCGATGACTACTTCGCCACGCGCGCCCGCGGCAGTCAACTCGGCGCGCACGCCAGCCATCAGAGCAGGGTCATCGCGAGCCGTGAGCAACTAGAAGAACGCGTCCGGGCCTTCGACGTCGAGTTCGCCGGTCGCGACGTACCGCGTCCCGCGTTCTGGGGCGGACTACGTCTCACGCCCGATCGCTTCGAGTTCTGGCAACACCGCGAGGACCGACTACACGATCGGATCGTCTATCTCCCGAACGGCGCGACGTGGACGCTGGAGCGTCAGTCTCCCTGACGATTGACCTCGAGTGCCTTCGCCGCACGACTGGCTCGAAGGGTGAAGGGTCCGAGTAGGAGCACCGCCGCGGTCGAGACGATGCCCGCGACCTGAAAGACCGTCCGCGGAGCGATCAAGGTGAGGACGAGTCCACCGAGGGCGGTCGAGGCGATCTCCGCGCTCGTGAAGATCGCGTTCGACGCCGCGAACATCTGGCCGCGAGCCTTCTCGGGGGTGCGTATCGTGAGGAGCGTCGTCGTGGCCACGTTCACGACGCCGACCGCGACGCCCGTTACGGCTAACAGTG
>Ga0182012_10003436_pt1 | contig 16877 bp, 14 predicted proteins | sample 612S2SmetaG_FD_120486 | JGI IMG/M metagenome (GOLD analysis project Ga0182012, IMG submission 120486) | Permafrost microbial communities from Stordalen Mire, Sweden - 612S2S metaG | ecosystem: Environmental > Terrestrial > Soil > Wetlands > Permafrost | place: Sweden: Stordalen | collected...
ACAGCGATACCCAGCAGTCTGGCTACACCACCAGTAACCCAAATTACACGGTGTCCAGTGGCGTGGCGGGCCCGGGTCAAAATGTGCTGCAAAGCATCACGAACATGGATTTGACTGGCGCCGGCCTGGTCGCGGGCAACAACAAAACCCAGCCCTCCGCCCAAGGTTACGTCCCTCCGTTCGCGCTGGGGCAGGGTTACCGACGCCAGTATTTGGGCACGGGCACGGTGGGCGGCGAAATGCCGGTTTTTCTTAGCTCCTACGAACACATGCTCGCCTTCCCCGGTAAATTGGAAGGCCCGGGCGAGGGTCAGACAGGTGGCGTGGGCATGGTGGGTTTTTGGGTTGATGCAGGCGTTGGTTTACAAAGCCCCCAAGGGTGGTTTGACCCGAGCCAATTCCTCGCTTTCAGTCTTTATAAAGACTACAACCTGCGGGCCACCAATATGGCGCTGCCCCCCTTCGCCAGCTTTAATTCGCCCTGGGCTGGCCAGGCCACGACGCCTACTTACTCACCCTCTGGCCTGATCAATAACATTCAAAGCTATATGACCACGCCGCCTTATGGGCGCGTGTTCGATGAAGGCCCGGGCCTGGATGACAAAACCATCAGCGGCCAGGAAGACGTGTCTTTCTCCCAAAATTCGCTGGGGCGCAGCGCTTCCACGGGCGTCGGGTTTGTGAGTTCTAACTCAGATGACGTCGCCTGGGGCTATTCCAACAGCGCTAAAGGCAACGGCATGCAATTTGTGGCCCTCTATAGTTTGCCGCAAAGAGGCCCCAATGCCAGCGAAACCCTCAACGGGGTCACGGTTCCGGACGTGCCAATGCTGTCCCTGGGCCAGCTCACCCACGCCGATTTTACGCAGGATGACATCTGGTGCTCCGTCGGCTACCAACCCGGCAATGCCTTTGGGAATTCGTATTTCACGCCTTTCGTGTCCCGCGGATCGGTGATGCAGCAGCACACCAATCTCAGCGCCACGAAAGTTTTGCTTACCCTGCCTCCGAATGCGAAATGGCTCGGCAGCCAAAGCACCCAGGCCGATAGCATTACCAGCAACATTACTCTGCCCATGGGTACGGACAAACACGTCAACGCCTACGACATCAGCTACCTGATGAATGTCGCCCTGTGGGACCGCTACTTTTTCTCCACGCTGGTGCCGGCCGTTTCCGCCACCCCGGCGAACAGCCGCATGGCTTTTGCCACCGGCTATTCAGCATCAGCAGTGCAATCCGCCATGATCAACGGCGGCCTCAACCCCAACGATCCCGCCACGAACAAACCAACTTTCCTGGCCTACCTGCCGGCGCGTTATCTGATGATCGACGGCGCGTTCAACGTAAATTCCACCTCCTTCGAGGCCTGGCGCTCCGTCCTCTCCGCCCTGCGCGGCGTGGCTTATAATACCAATGCGGGTGGGACGGGACCGGGCGGAACGGTGAGCTATTTCCCGCGCACCATGGCCTCAACTGCCCTGGCAAATGAGTCGAGCCTCGGCACGCAGGTTAACGCCGTTTTGAACCCGAGTAATTCACCCAATTACTCCAATGCAGGCGTCCAAGACCCTACTTCTTACGCCGGCTTCCGTCAATTGACCGATGACCAAATCGACCTGCTGGCGGCGAAAATCGTGCAGCAAGTCCACCAGCGCGGCCCCTTCCTTTCGCTGGCGCAATTCGTAAATCGTTCGCTCGTCTATCCCTACGCTGGTGGCTCGCCGTCTCCGCATCTGATCTATTCGGTGTCCGGGCCTTTGCAAGCGGCCATCGACATGAACACTGGCAGTGGTTTCCCATCGTTCAATAGCTTTATCGCCGGCACCAAGTCGAATGCCCCGGCGGATACCAGCCCCGGTCTCTTTATCCCTTGGACCAACGGCACCCTATCCAATTCGAACAGCGCCACCAACATTTACCCTGACGGTGGACTCTATGTCGGCGGCATCCGGCCCTATAATTCCCAGTACGATGTGAACGGCCCTTCGGCCAACCCGAACAGCGTGCTGACTGGTATTCCGGGGTGGTTGACGCAGGCGGATTTACTGCAAGTACTCGCACCTATTTTGGCGGCACGCTCCGACACCTTTACCATTCGGAGCTATGGCGAAGTACTGAATCCCGCCATCAACCAGGCCAACCTCCAATTGGCGCCCAACAACGCGAATAACCCCATTGTCAGTGATCCCAGCTCAGTGCTCAGTCGCGCGTGGTGTGAACTGGTCGTCCAACGCATGCCGGATTATATTGCCTCCGATACCAAGAGCCTGGATGACCCCTCGGCCACCACGGGTTATGGCGCACCCAACCCCAGCGCGAAATCCGGCCCCCTCCATCCGGTCAACGCCTACTTCGGCCGCCGCTTCCGCATCGTTTCCATTCGCTGGTTGTCGGCTGACGATATTTAGAGTAATTATTTTCTCCCACCGGCCTGCTTCGGTTAATTCTGTCTTCCCCGTGAGTCTTATTCCAGCCCGAGCTGGAGGCGGCCAGCGGGCGAAATCATGTGGGGTGACCACGGCGGATCCCAGACAATATCCACCTGCGCGTGCTCGACTCCAGGAATTGCCGCCAGGCGGGTGCGGGCGTCTTCCGCGATCACCGGGCCCATCCCGCAACCCACGGCGGTCAAGGTCATCCGCACAAAAATTTTGTGGCGGTCATTTTCTCCCGGCTCCAGCCGCAGGTCATAAATCAGTCCCAGGTCCACGATATTGACCGGTATCTCCGGGTCAAAACACGCCCGCAAGGCCGCCCAAACTTGTTCTTCGGAAAATTCGCCAACTCCGCCTGCTGGGGGGTTGGCCTCGGTTTGGCTGGCCGCCCACGCCGCCCCGCGCGGCCCCAGCGCAGCCAGATCGCGCGGCGCAATGCGGTAAAGGCCCAGGGCGTCGCGCACCGTGAGCGAACCGCCCAGCGCCTGCGTCACCGTCACGGTGGAACCTTCGCGCAGTACCACCGCATCGCCCGCCGGGATGAGCGTGGCCGGGCAGTTGCGCTGCAAGACAAATTCTTCATTGACCATCGACCAACCTTCCCTCGCAAGGCCGCCACTGTCAACCGATAAGCCGCGCGCTTTGCGCTTGGCCTGCGGGGGTTTTTGGTTATCGTAACTCTCTCACCCTAACTTCTACCCTCTCATTGCCCCATGATGCGGAAATATATAATCCTTGCGCTGGCCGGTTGCTGTGGCTGGCCCCTCGTTACGCAAGCTGCCCAGACCACCACTGCAGCAGTAGCTACGCCGCCCATTAGCGATACGGAAACTTTGCGCTACCTCAGCCCGGCTGAGCGAACCCAATGGGAGGAGGCGGCCAAACAAATTATCGATGGCACCGGTCAAGTTAATGACGGAAAATTCTATCAATCCCGCACGGAAGATCCCAACGATGTCGTGAAGCTCGACATTGCGGACACCCATAAAAAAGGCGACGCCATGGTCAAGGCCGGCACGGCCCTCATCAAAGCCGGCAAGGCCGCCGAGGACAAACTGCGCAAAATCGCCATGGACAAGCGGGACGCCGCGCACCAACAAGCAGCCGCCACCGCAGCCGCCAGTTTCAGCGCCCCCACCATTCAATGGCCCGAGGCCATTCAAAGTCTTTCGGAGAAATTGCTTGGGCAGTTGTCGGACGAAAAATACACGCGCCTTTATTTTGGCGGCGTCTATGCCTTTGACCAACCCAAGTATGCCAGCCAGCCCGGACTGGCCGACCAGTTGCGCGACCAATTACGCGACCAAGCCAAAAATGCGCTTTCCTCAACGCCGGCCGACCACTTCACCCTCGGGGAAGACAGTGGCAAGCTTATCATTGATTACTCCGCCCGTTCCTCTGACGCACAAAGCGGCGTAAAAGCGGCACTCATTATTGGTGAACTCCTCTACGAAACGCGCAATGGCTACGCCGCTTTTTCCCTACGCGCCATTGACCTCTCCAACCTGCATATCGTGGCCAACCAGCTCGTGATGCTGTCCGTCGAACCGACCATGGCCAAACTGCTCGGCTTGCCCGCTTTCCGGGTCATGGCCAGCCGCGTAGCCCCCGCCAGCGCTGAAAAAGCAGTGGCGGCTGCGACCCCCGACACCACGGCTGCCGACAAACCGGTCGACGCCCCCGCCTTGGCCACCGCCATTAACGTTAACCTGCAAGACCCCAACGACGTATTGGCTGCTTTCAAGACTCCCGCCTATGTCTTTCGTCTGGCCACCAGCGGCCACGCCACCACGCTGGAAAACCGCTTTGCCGCACTGATGGTGAAGTCCTATTTTCTTGACCAGCAGCCGAACGTGGCCATTTCCGATCAGGACTTTCTGTCCATGGCCCTGCCGAAAGATGATGGCGTGGACGCCACCGCCAGCCCGGCTGACGTCAATACGGCCTGGTTGCTGCCTAACGTGCCTGATTTGAACGTGGCCAGTATCGACCTCGACGCCTTAACCGCCCAAGACTTGAACAAAAACGCCTCGGTGAAAATCGGTAAAATCACCATCCAGCGCACTTTGCCCAAGCTTAGCCTGCCCTCGGCGCAAGAGCTGCGGGCGGCTGGCTACTAGGTTTCTCAATAGCGGCAGCAGGGCGGCTCCAGCCGTGGCTTTCCCGGGTTTATCCAGCCACCAATCAGGTGGGAAATGACGCCGCTTTTGCGGTTGCCATCACCTTGGCCTTGGGTAATTCTACCTAGAGGTTGGCCTTGCCCCATGCCCACGGTGATGAACAAACCGTCTTATAACCTGCTCGAACCGGACACACGCAACCCTCTGGCGGTCGCCGGGGTGGTGGAAAGATTGCATGCAGAAATCTTTCCCGCTGAAGGTTGTGCGTATGTGCGGCCCGTTTTAAAAAAAATCGAGGGCGTTTTTGCCGGGCAGTGGCACGATTACCAGGCCATGGATACGGCCTATCATGACATAGAGCACACCCTCCAGGCCACCCTGTGCTGTTTGCGCATTTTAGCCGGGCACCAACGGGCCGGCACCCGTCCCAGTGTAAGCGCGCGCGATTTCCGCATCGCCTTTCACGCCATGCTGCTGCACGACATCGGTTATATAAAAAAGCGCGGTGATCACGAAGGCACGGGCGCAAAATTCACCCTGATTCATGAACAGCGGGGTTGTGAAATTGCCCGGAATTTTCTCGCAGAAGACGCATGGGAAAAAGCCGACGTGGACCGCGTCTGTTCGTTGATTTTGTGTACTGGTCCACGCAGTAACCTCGGCGGCACCAAGTTTGGTAATCCAGCCCACCGGTTATCCGGCTACGCCGTCTGCACCGCCGATTTTCTCAGCCAGATGAGCGACCCGGGTTATGTGCAAAAATTGCCCGACTTATTTGCCGAATTCGCCGAAAGCGACCGGTCTAACGACATCCCCAACGATAAGCGCCAATTTAAAACGGTGGATGAACTTTACCGCAGTACCCCGGGTTTTTGGACGGATTTTGTCGTGCCAAAATTACGAAATGAATGTGAGAATGTCGCCCGCTACCTGGCCGACCCCTACCCCGATGGCCCCAATCCCTACCTCGATCAAGTAGCCGCCAATATCGAGGCGGTTAAGCGAATCGTGTTGCTGTCTGGTGGCCAGCTTACGGATATGGCCAAGCACTTGGGTTGAAGCAGTGAGCGCAGACGCTGCCGGATGGCAACCGGCTCTTCGGCCAACCCGAGGTGATTGGCTTCACACGGATCATTTTTTGGTTTTCTTCTGCATCGAGCGACTAGGTGCTGGCCTATGCGCGATCGCTGTCGTCGCGCTAGGCGGCAGGGGAATGCGCACCTTGATTTCGGTGCCGACGCGGCGGACGGAGGTAACCTTGAGCGTACCGCCGACATAGTTAGCCCGCTCGCGCATGCTTAGCAAACCAAGACCGTCCTTTCCTTTCCGTCTGGCCGGAAAATGGCCCGGATCAAAGCCCTTCCCATCGTCCATGACTACCAATTGGACGATGTCGCTCTGTTTCGTCAAATGCACCGTCACCTGGCGGGCGTGGGCGTGTTTTTCCACATTTTTCAAGGCTTCCTGCAAAATGCGGTAAAGAGTCAACTCAGTGTCGGCGGGCAGTCTGGCCGTGAGTTCCACGCAGGCCAATTTGACCAATAGACCCGTGCGCTTGGCGAACTCCGTGCTGGTGGCCTGCAGCACGGCAACGAGGCCCAGTTGGTCCAAGACCCCGGGTCTCAGGTTACGCGAGATGCGCTCTACTTCTTCGGCCGTCTGCCCGATCATGTCGTGGAGTTTCAAGGCCTCGTTCTTCGCTGGCCCGTCACGGGCCGAAAGGCTGTTTGCCAGCACCTGGCCGCGAAAGAGCACGGCGCAGAGGAGTTGGGTAATGTTATCGTGCAATTCCAGAGCCACGCGCCCGCGTTCAGCTTCCTGCACATGCACGACCCGGTTCGTCAAGGCCCGCAGCAGTTCCTCAGTTCGGCGGGTCTCGGTCAGGTCTGTCACCACCAGGCCGACGGGCGCGCGGGGGAACCCATTTTTGGCCAGCAGGCGAATGGAGATTTGCGCCGAGATTTGCGAACCGTCGCCAGCCATTAACTGCACTTGAATTTTAGAGCCGGATTGGTCGGCTCGTTTTAGAAACGGTCGAAACCTGGCCAAGTCCTCTACAGACAGAAAACGGCGGAAGGAACTGCCCGTTACTTGCTCCAGCGGGCATTTGACCATGCGGGCAAAGCACTGGTTGGCGTAAAGAATCATCTTGTCCGCCGTCAGCATCAGCGCCCCTTCGTTCATGGATTCAATAAGTATCCGGTAAGCGTGTTCGGCGCCTTCCAGCGTGAACACTTGGAGGCCCGCTTTGCCGGCGACAGTCACCGAATCAACCTCGCCCGTACGGATGGCGCGCAGGGTTTCCTCGGCGTCGGCCACGCGGACGCGAAGTTCGGCGAGTTCGCCGGACGGCGCAGGAAGGGCGGAGCCCTGGTGGCGGGTAATTTTCAAATGGCGATTTTATCCGGGGTGATTAAGTCCAACTCAACAAACAAGCCGGAGGTATTTAAGAGGTTGCCGATGAACCGGCGCACCGGCCGGGGAAATTCTTTAATGAGCGTAGGCGTCGCCACGATCTGGTTTTTACGCGCCAGCTCGGGCTGTTGATAGATATCAATCACTTCCAAGATGCAGTTGTCTTTCAGCTCGGCTTCGCACAGTTGCCGGACCCGTAGGACGGCCTGGCGCGAGCGGGTCGTGGCCCCGGCCACGAATAGTCGTAAGACGTATTTATTCCGCCGCCGGCTGGTTGGAGATTTCGCAACGGCTTTCATCACGCGGCGGGGTTTTAGTGTTTTCACGAACGTTGGTCCCGGTTAACCGCCCACTCGCAAATCTAAGCCGACGAGCACGCGATCAACATCCGAAAGATTGCCGATGATGGTCCGCACGGGAATCGGCAACAGGCGCACAACCGTGGGAATGGCCAGAATTTGGTCCCCTTTGGCCAATTGCGGATGCTTGAGCAAATCAACCACCTTAATGCGATAGCGGCCCTTGAGATGGCTCTCACAAATCTTCTTCAAGTTTGAGAGGGCCATCACCGATTTGGGGGTCTGGTCCATCACATAAAGACGCAGTTGCCAAAGCTTCGAGGATGGATGAGAGCGGGTGACGGCCCGTTTTTTTAGAGTATTGGTTTTCATCCGTTCCCTTTCCCATTTCGGTGTTTACCATTCGCACCGGCCGTGACTTTGACATCCGCCTGTCGCAAGAGGCCGGAGGCCACCCGCTCGGTGCCCAGCAGGAGGGTGCGCGTGCCAACCTGTTCAGCGATGCGCCGCAGTTCCAGTGCTTCGGTTTCGTAATCCGAGCGCAGATCGCTAATCTGCCGTTCAAGCGCCTTGCGTTTGCGCTCGACAGCGCGCTCGAGCTGGGCGGCTTCCTGCTGGCTGGTCAGCACGGCGGCTTTTTCGCGGTCGCCTTGCGCGACGCGGGCCGAGCCGGTCAACACGCCGCTGGCGCCGATGTAGGCGTCCACGACGTCAATGCCATGATTGGAAATTAGAAACTCGCGGATTTGATTCGAGTGCGCCATGCCGCGTGCTTTGAGCACATAGAGGACGCGATTGCGTTCGCCGTTGCCTTCGAAGTCTTGCAACAACAGCCACGCGTCCATGAGCGAGGACATGCCGGATTCACTTTGTTGCAGCGCGTGGCCGCCCTGCGTCAGACTGGTAAAGAGCGAGGTCACTTGGCCAGCCTTCAAATAATCAATCAGCCGCGTGACCATCCCCTTGCCCTCGGAGACGGTGCCCAGATCCATGAGGCTGGTTATCGGATCCACAACGACGACGTGGGGTTTAAATTCGGCAATCTCCTTGAACATTGTCGCCAAATGCATTTCCAAACCATAGAGCGAGGGCCGGGCGGAGTGAAACCGCAACAAGCCGCTCTTCACCAGCGGCTCCATCCGCAACCCGATGGAATGCATGTTGCGGATGATCTGGTTGGGCGATTCCTCGAACGAGAAGAAGAGGGTGCGTTCCCCGCGTTGTCCTGCGGCATGGGCAAAATTGGAAGAGATAATTGACTTGCCGGTGCCGGCGGTACCCGAGATCAGAATGCTGCTGCCACGAAAGAATCCGTGCCCGCCCAACATCGCGTCGAGCCGGGGGATGCCGGTGGCAATTCGCTCGCTGGACACCTTGTGGTTCAATGCCAGCGAGGTAATAGGCAGCACGCTGAAACCTTCTTCGCCGATAAGAAATGGAAATTCGTTGGTGCCGTGCAGAGCGCCGCGATATTTCACCACGCGCAGATGCCGCGTGGCGATCTGATCGTTAACCCGGTGATCCAGCAAAATGACGCAGTCGGAAACGTATTCCTCCAGACCGTGACGCGTCAATTGCTCGCGCCCGCGTTCGGCGGTGATAACGGCGGTCACGCCTTTGTCTTTAAGCCAGCGAAAGAGCCGGCGCAATTCCGCCCGTAAAATGGCTTCATTGGGCAGGCTGGCGAACAGCACTTCCAAGGTGTCCAACACTACGCGCTTGGCACCGATGGAATCAATCGCATGACCGAGGGGGACAAACAACCCTTCGAGGTCATACTCCCCGCTCTCATGGACTTCACTGCGCTCGAGGTGGACATAGTCGACCACAATTTTTTTTCGCCGCACCAAGCCGGCCAAATCAAATCCGAGTGATGCCACATTGGCTTTCAACTCCGCTTCCGTCTCCTCGAAAGCCATCAACACGCCCGGCTCGTCGAACAATACCGCGCCGCGCACGAGAAACTCTGTGGCCAGCAGGGTCTTGCCGCAGCCCGCGCCGCCGCAGACCAAGGTGGGCCGTCCCCGCGGCAGCCCGCCGCCGGTTATTTCATCCAGCCCCTGGATGCCAGTGCGGCACTTGGGTAATAGAGTCGTCGAGGAAAGGGGTTTGGTGCCTTTTACTTTCATGCCAATATATACTCTCACTAAAGTAGACATAGCAGAACAGTAATCGGACCCGAATTCGGGGGGTGTTCACCTACCGACAGCGCTACGAGTTCAGCCAACGACATCCAATATCGCGCAGGGCCCTTTCGCTCGACTGTAATTAATTCAAAAGCGACTGGTTATGTCACTACGCTACTGCACCCGCCACTCCGGATGATCTTGCTCGTACTGTTTCACGTTGGCCTGAAAAGCTTTTTTGAGTCGCAACGTCAGAGTATCAGCGTCGAGACGGAAATTCTGTCCGCCAATGGCTGCCACCGGCACGATGTCCTGAGTGGTTGAAGTTACAAAGCATTCTGAAAAACGCGGCAAATCCGCAGGCGTGAGCGCAGCCTCGCGCAATTTGATTCCAGACGCCGGTGCCACTTGCTCAAATAAGATTCGGCGGGTGACCCCGGCGAGCAAGCCTTCGTCCAAGGGTGGTGTGTACGCCGTATCACCTTCGACAAACCAGAAATTGCGCACCGAGCCTTCGGTCAACCGGCCCGCCAGATTAACCATAAGCACTTCTTGCGCCCCTGCCGCCAGCGCCTCGCGCAGTGCCAGCACATTGTTTAAATAATTACCGGTCTTCAAACTCGGGGGCAAAGTGCGGGCATCATTGCGCCGCACAGAGGGAGCCAACGCCACCTGCATTCCCGTGTGGAGCTCGGCCTCCGTCAAATCGGCCAGCGGTTTGACCAGTAAAACCCACTGGGCCTGAGGACCCGCCAATTCAGGATCCAAACCAATCGGGCCAGCCCCACGGCTAATTTGCAGCCGCACATACCATTCACCCTGCCAGTTGGTTTGTTGCCGGGCTGCGGCCACCGTCCGGCGAATTTCTTGCAGCAAACCGGGCTGGTCCAACGGCAGGCGCAAGCCCAAACCTGCGGCCGAGGCACTGAGCCGCGCCCAATGTTCCTCGACCCCAAACAACACCCCGCCATACGTGCGCCAGACCTCATAAACGGCATCGCCATAGAGAAAACCACGGTCAAGGGGGCTCAACGAGGCCTCGCGCGCATCGTGCAGGCGGCCCTGGGTGTTGGCCTGGATGTAACTATCACTGGACATGGGTCAAAACTCTGCCGTCACCCGCTTGGACGGCAAGGAGAATTCTGCCTAATTTGCGCAAAAAATTTGCAGTTGAGACCTGCTAGGGATAAGTTTATCCATACTCGCTTATGCCTTTGGATTACCCCCATCCTCGCCTTGTGCCGGGCCGCCGTGGCTTTACCCTGATTGAGCTGCTGACGGTTATTGCCATTATTTGCGTACTGGCCGGTATTCTCCAGCCCCTGATCGGCACCGTTATGCGCCAGGCCAGAAAGGCTCGTTCGCTGGTTCTCTTTACCAATCTGGACACTGCCTTCAACGGCTATCGGCAGGAATATGGCCGCTACCCGATTTTTAAGGAATTGAACGCCGTGGCCACCCCCTGGTCGACGAATATAAACGAAATTGACTACTCATTCATTCTTAATGACGGCGACGCCATTCTGCGCCGGGTATTGACTGCCGATAATGATTACCTGACCGCCGCGAGCACCCCCGGCGCTACCAATTACAACCGCAATGCGACCAAATTTCTGGAATTGGACGAAACCTTCCTGGCGCGCGGCGACATCAATAACAACGGCTCCGGTGCTTCCAGCGTCAATCCGTATATTATGGATGGCTTTAAGAACACGGACATCGGGGTCATTATTCATACCGGGAACAACCAGGAAATTGACGAGGCAGCGTTTGCCACGGCGAACCCGGTTCAAGACTCTGAAGGCACCTCGGGCGGACTGTTGCCCAAGGTGGTTCATAATCTCCCCCAGGATATTGCCATTTATTCACTGGTCCTGAATCTCAATGACGATGCCGTTAATTCGTCCTGGGTGACCAATTGGCCCTATACTCAATACAATAAATAATCCGCCAGTCCTGCTCCTTTCCTATGAAATACCCCCTGCCCCCTTTCACCCGCCGGTCCCGCCGCACCGGTTTCACGCTCGTCGAGTTATTGACGGTCATTGCCATTATTGCCATATTGGCGTGCATCTTGGTGCCGACGGTTGGCACCGCCATCAAGAAAGTCAAGGAGAGCAAAACGCGCGTCCAGCTCAACAACATGGTGGAAATGTGCGTACAGTACAAACAGGTCTACAAGTACTGGCCAACGTTTGGTCCGCCGCAATTGAACCAGGACACCGTCTTTCGTCTCACCGAACACCGTCCCGACTTTGTGCAAATTATGACCGGCAATCCATCCACGCCGGATATAAAGTATAATAAGCAAAAAATTGCTTTTGCGACCTTTAATGATGCTGACTTAAGCCCGGACCCGGCGAATTCAAGTCCCATTGATGCCTTCGGCAACGATGACCTCTACCTGGTTTTTAATACCAATCTCGCCAAGCCCCACCAAATCGATCCCGGCACCGTCAATGACCTGTCTTTCAATCCGATTGAAGGTGGCCAGCCTACTTCCATGGCACCACAGCAAGACCCGCAAGTCCCCATCACCCAGGACTGCGTGGCGTTATCCCCAGGGGCCGGGCTATCTAATTACGACGTGATCGTAACCTGGGATGTCGTGGCCGCGGGCACCGTGGCCGGACAATAAAAATCTGCGGTACGGCGTTCTTAAAAAAGCTCCATTTGCGGCACGCCCGGTTCGGCCAGCAACTCCGGGCGGTCACGGGACTCCTTTGGCGGCGGTTGGGTAGCGACCACTGGGGACTGGGTGGCCTGCCCAAGTGCACGACGAACATGTAACTGCAAGGCGTGGCCGCCCGCCTCCAGTTCCGTTAAAATTTCCTGCGCGCGGGTGATTACTGAACGCGGCAGCCCGGCCAGTCGCGCCACTTGAATGCCGTAGGAGCGGTCAGCCGCGCCACGCGTGACTTGCCGTACAAATATTATTTCGTCATTCCATTCCTTCACCGTCACGGCGTAATTGCGCAGCCGGGGCAGCGACTGATCAAGCTGCGTCAACTCATGGTAATGGGTGGCAAACAGCGTGCGCGGACCGGCCCCGCCGGTGCCGTGCAACTGTTCAACCACCGCCCAGGCAATTGCGAGCCCATCATAGGTGCTGGTTCCGCGGCCAATTTCATCGAGCACCACCAGACTACGCGTGGTGGCATGGTGCAAAATATTGGCCGTCTCGTTCATCTCCACCATGAAGGTAGAATTGCCGCGCGCCAATTCATCGTTGGCACCCACCCGGGAAAAAACGCGATCCACGAGACCCAGCCGGCAACGCTTCGCCGGCACCCAGCAACCCGTTTGCGCGAGGATGACGCATAATGCTACTTGCCGAATATAGGTACTCTTACCCGCCATGTTCGGCCCCGTGATCAGCGCGATTTGCTCTCCCGCAGCATCAAGGTGCGTGTCATTCGGCACAAAGGCGCGACTACCCGCGAGGCCTTCGATGCTCTCACGCAAGATCATTTCGACGACGGGATGGCGGCCCTGCTCAATTTCCAGCAGGTCGCTGTCGTCCAGTTCCGGTCGGCAGAAATCGCGCTCACGGGCGATTTTTGCCCAACCTTGCAACACGTCGGCCTCCGCCAGCGCCGCCGCCGCCGCCCGCAAGGCATCCGCCTCGGTCAGTACTGCCTCCACCAGTCCACGAAACAAATCCTCCTCGCGCGCCAGGGCATTGCCTTCAGCATTGAGAATTTCTTTTTCGCGCTGGCGCAATTCATCGGTAATAAATCGTTCCGCGTTGGTCATCGTCTGGCGGCGGATATAATCTGCGGGTACATTGGCCAGATTCGACTTCGTGATTTCAATGTAATAGCCAAATGCGCCGGTGTAGCGTACGCGTAAGTTTTTGATGCCGGTGCGTTCCTGTTCGGTGCGTTCAAAATCGGATAGCCACGTTTTGTGTCCACTGGACAACCCGCGCAATCGGTCCAGTTCTTCATCATAACCGTCGCGAATGATGCCGCCGTCTTTGGGGTCAATCGGCGGCTCGTCCGCCAGCGCTTTTTCCAAAAGTTCCGCCAAAGCGGTAAAAACCGGCATTCGCTCCGCCAGATTATTCGCTGGCGAAGGAAGCGCCGCCAAAGTCGCCCGCATTTCCGGCAACGCCCGCAATGTTTCGCGCACGCCGGATAGTTCGCGCGGATGCCTCAACCGATTTTGCAGACGCGAAAGAATGCGGGCCAAATCGCGCACGTTGCCAAGACCCTCCCTCACCTGGGCGGCCAAACCCGGCTCCGCCACTAACGCACCGACACAAAACTGCCGCCGACGCAATTCCGTCAAATCAAGCAAGGGCGCCGCCAGCCATTGTTCGAGCAGCCGCGCACCCGGTGCAGTGCAGGTCGCATCAACCGCTTGCAATAAAGTTCCGTCCCGTCCTCCGCGCGTTGAGCGCAACACCTCCAAATTCCGCAGCGTGGCCGGATCGAGTAGCAACGCATCTTGCGAGCGAAATTCACGCAGTTGCCGTAGATTTGCCGGCCGGCCACACAGCGTATCCGTGGCATAAGCCACCAATGCGCCGGCGCAGCCCAGTGCCGGATGCTCGTCGCCTATGCCAAAGCCGTCGAGATTGAGCACCCCGAGCGTTTCCTTGACCAACCGTGCCCCCGGCGCGCGCTCAAATTGAAATTCCGGTAATGGCGAAACTGGCCGGTTCGCCCGCAAGTTCACCCATGCTTCGCCCCAGGCATTTTCTTCAACGGCAGATTCCGTTACCAATATCTCCCGCGGGTCAAGCGCATGCAAGGCCGGCCACAAACGCGCCGGGTCCTTATCGCTGGCGATTTGAAAATCCCCCGTGGTCAAATCGAGCCATGCCGCGTGCAACCCCGCCCGGTCACTCGTCAACGCCAGCAGATAATGCGGCCGCCCCGCTTCCAATTGGTGATCTTCCAGAATAGTTCCCGGCGTCAGCACGCGCGTCAGTGCCCGCTTAACGAGTTTGCCAGGTTGCGCCGCTTCCGTCTGGTCGCAAACGGCGACTTTGCGCCCGGCCTCCAGAATTTTTTTGATGTAGTTCGCCGCCGCGTGATAAGGGATGCCCGCCATCGGGTGGCCCTGACGTTGCGTTAAGGTAAGCCCGAGCAGACGCGACCCCTGGGTGGCGTCATCAAAAAATAATTCATAAAAGTCACCCAGACGAAACAGCAACAACGTATCGGCGGACAATTGACGACGCAGTTCCCAATATTGCCGCAGCATTGGGGTATCCGCGCCCGGCAGCGCGTCAAGCCCCGTGTCTACGGCGGCCAGAGCATTGGCGGAGACTGGCTTGGCACGGGCGGGCATGGGACGGGAACGAGTAATGGAAAATGGAGGATGGAAAATGAAAAAAGAAGTGAACAAACAATTAGTCAGTTTCTGCTATTTTCCAAACTCTCTTTTCGACCTGAATTGCGCTAGTTTTGGGCTTCATTTTCCATCTTCCATTTTTAATCTTCCATTCCTCTTCCTTAAATCCCTTCGCCACGGGCGCCTTCGGCCTTGGCGGCCATCCGCGCCTTGAGAAACCCAAATACCGCCGGCAGCAGGGAAACCGCAATGATAGCCAGCAGAACGACATCAAAGTGTTTCTTCATGAATACATTCTGGCCTAATACGTAACCGGAAAACACGCCAATCGGCACCCACAGCACTGCTCCAGTGACGCAAAAAATAATAAAACGCCGGTAGCGCATCTGCCCAATGCCGGCCACGAACGGCGCAAAGGTGCGCAAAATCGGCGCGAACCGCGCCATGATTACCGTCTTGCCGCCGTGACGGTCGTAGAAGGCGCTCGTGTAATGAAGATACTCCGGATTAAAAAACCAGGATTCGGACGCGTAAACACCCGGGGCCCCAGACTGCGACCAATAAAGTAATTGAGATTATCGCCCAGCAACGCCGCGCAGATCAGCAACGGCACCAGCACGCCTGGATGCAAAGGCGAGCCGTCGCGCGCGGCAATCGCCCCGGCGGCAAACAGCATGGAGTCGCCGGGCAAAATCGGTGTCACCACCAGGCCGGTTTCACAGAAAACGATCACAAAAAGCAGCAAATAGACCCAGGCCCCGTATTGGCCCACTAAATGATCCAGATGGGTGTCGAGGTGCAGGAACAGGTCAATGAAGCGATGGAGCAAAGACATAAAAGGAAAGGAGCTGGCAGTAAGCAGAAAGAACGCCGCCGACGCAAGACAGGCGTTGCAACCGCTCTGGCGTTGACAGCGGAGACCGGTTAGCCCATCTTCAACGTTTCGTCGCATGGGGCAGGCTGGTTCAGTGCTGCCCCACGGAATAATGGTGGTAGTAGCTCAGTTGGTTAGAGCACCAGATTGTGGATCTGGGGGTCGCCGGTTCAAATCCGGTCTATCACCCCATTCTTCCTTGGAAGGATGGAAAAGGTAAAATGGAAGATGGAAAAGGATTGGCCGCAAAAAGGCGCAAGAATCAAAAAAATTGAGGGCGAACCGACTTTCAATCCTTTTGCGCCTCTTTGCGGCTAAACCGTCCGGGCAAACCTCCCGGAGGCTAAGCCTTCAACTTCGCGGAGGCCGGTAAAATTGCACTCCAGGCCGCCGGTAGCTCCGGCTCGACGTGATAAAGCACGCCAAATTTAAATTTTGGAGCTTCCTGGCCGACGCCCGCTACGCGCTCTGCCCCGCGGCGAACGTTGTCGGCCATCCACGCCGGGAGCGTTAAGTGATACGGGTTGCGTGCAATTTCGCCTTTATGGCAGCACAGCGCTGCGACCAGCATGGCGAGGGAATCCGGGGTGCACTCAACCAGTAAATTGGGCGCAGCGTGTGGCTGCCAGTATTCTGTTTGCACCCGAATTGGCGCCAAATTTTTACCGATTTTGCCGAGCGCAGCTTCCACCAGCTTGTGTACCCCGCGATGAGTCGGGTGCCAGTCTTCGGCGTGCGGGTAGAAAATCCAGCGCGGTTGCCAGCGTTGAATGAGCTGGGCAATACCGCTGACCCACCCCTGCCAGACGGCTGGGTCGCGGCGGGCGGTCTCGGGTGTGACCTTATTCCAGCCCAGCACTTCCAATTCCCAGTCCAATAAGGCACAAGCGTTGGCCAATTCCGCTCGACGATCTTCCCGGCGGCTGGAATTCGAACCCAGCGTGACAGCTACATTGATAACCCGAATACCGGCTTCGTGTTGCAGGCGCAAAGGCAACGCGCCGGTAATAACCTCATCATCCGGATGCGGAGAGAATAACAGCGCCACCGGTGCGCTCGGTACGGCCACCGGGTGCTGGAACATCCCCGGCTTAGGCATTGGCAGGCGCATTTCCAAGGCCTCCTTATATTTCTGCACTAATTGGCGATAGGCATCCATTACCCCTTCACAAGAAACGAAAACGCCTCCAAGTCAATCCGCATGCAAACCCGGGAATGATGATTGCCATTTTTTCTCAGGAACGTCATAAAGTCGTCACTTGTGCCCCATCCCCGTCCCCGTCCCTCCCAGCCCTTGTGAA
>Ga0182012_10003438_pt1 | contig 16877 bp, 12 predicted proteins | sample 612S2SmetaG_FD_120486 | JGI IMG/M metagenome (GOLD analysis project Ga0182012, IMG submission 120486) | Permafrost microbial communities from Stordalen Mire, Sweden - 612S2S metaG | ecosystem: Environmental > Terrestrial > Soil > Wetlands > Permafrost | place: Sweden: Stordalen | collected...
CCGGGGTCGCTGGGTAAAGTGCGCCAGTAGGCGACGGCCTTGTTCCAGGCTTCACCCTGAGGGGCATAGGGGCGGCCCTTGAGGTAGGCGAAGGTTGTCTCATCGGGGGCGACCATGCCGCTGCGCGCGCCACTCTCGATGGCGAGGTTGCAGAGGGTCATGCGGCCTTCCATGCTGAGGGCGCGGATGGCGTCGCCGGAGTATTCGATGGCCGAGCCGGTGCCGCCGTCGGTGCCGATCTGATGGATGATGGCCAGAGCGAGATCCTTGGCGGTGACACCGTCGGCGAGCGCGCCGTTGACGCGAACCAACATGCTCCTGGGACGATTCTGCTGGAGGGTCTGCGTGGCCAGGACGTGTTCGACCTCGCTGGTGCCGATGCCGATGGCGAGGGCTCCGAAGGCTCCGTGAGTGCTGGTGTGGCTGTCTCCGCAGACGATGGTTTTGCCGGGAAGCGTGAGGCCCAGCTCGGGACCGATGACGTGCACGATGCCCTGCTGCGCATCGCCAACATCAGCAAGATGGATGCCGAAGTCGGCGCAGTTGGTGCGAAGAGCTTCGATCTGCTGGCGGGCAACGGTATCCAGGATGTTGAAGCGATGCTCGCGCGTGGTGGGCACGTTGTGATCCACGGTGCCGAAGGTGAGTTCGGGGCGGCGAACCTTGCGATTGGCCAGGCGAAGACCTTCAAAGGCCTGCGGGGTCGTCACCTCATGCACGAGATGCAGATCAATGTAGAGCAGGGTGGGCTGGCCTTCAGCCTGGTGGACGACGTGCGCCTGCCAGAGCTTGTCGAAGAGGCTGCGCGGAGCGTTGGCGGAAGTACTCACAGGGCCATCCTTAGACTGCATGGTAGGCCATGCGGGAGTTGAGAGCCTCGACCGTAGCCTCGGCGATGCGGCGGCCCATCTCCTCGGTGGAGATGGCCTTGGCGTGCTCGTCGGCGGGGAGAAGATCGGCGGTGCGGAGGCCTGCCTTGAGGACGGCCTCGATGGCAACCTCGACGCTATCAGCCTCGGCGTAGAGCCTGGCGGTGTGACGCAGAAGCATGGCCACCGAGCCGATGGCGCCGATGGGGTTGGCGATTCCCTTGCCCGCAATGTCCGGGGCGGAGCCGTGAATGGGCTCGTAGAGGTCCACCTTGCCGCCGATGCTGGCCGAGGGCAACATGCCGAGCGAGCCGGCAATGACCGCGGTCTCATCGCTGAGGATGTCTCCGAAGAGATTTTCGGTGAGCACGACATCGTAACGCGCGGGCCAGGTGATGACGTTCATGGCGAAGGAATCCACCAGCGCGTGTTCGAGAGAGACCTCGGGGAATTCCGTGGCGACGCGGGTGACCGTTTGACGCCAGTAGCGCGAGGTTTCGAGCACGTTGGCCTTGTCCACGGAGACGAGCTTTTTCTTGCGGCGCTCGGCGAGGCGGAAGGCGACGCGGGCGACACGCTCGATCTCATGCTCGGTGTAGCGCATGGTGTTGTAGGCCTGATGGCCTTCAACGTCAATGGCGCGGGGCTCGCCGAAGTAGAGGCCGCCGAGAAGCTCGCGGACGATCAAGATGTTGGCGCCGGTCAGGCGCTCCGGGCGCAAGGGCGAACAGGATGCGATGGACGGAAAGGCGATGGCGGGACGCAGGTTGGCAAAGCATCCGAGAGTGTGCCGCAGATCGAGCAGACCTGCCTCCGGACGGCGGTCGCCGGTGAGGTGATCGAACTGCGGGCCGCCGACGGCACCGAGCAGCACGGCCGAAGAGTTCAGGCAACGCTCGCGGGTGTGCGGCGGAAAGGGCTGGCCAAATTCAACCGAAGCGCCGCCGCCGATGGGAGCTTCCTCAAAGCGAAAGTCGTAACCACAGAAGTCGGAGACCGCACGAAGGACGCGCACTGCCTCGCGCGTTACCTCCGGCCCAACCCCGTCTCCGGGGAGTACTGCAATATTTAATTTCATTTGTGCTATTGCGCCGCCACATTCGCCGATTTCCCCAACGGCCCACGATGGGTGAGGACCATGGAGATCAAGTCCTGATCGTAAACCTTTTTCTTGCGGTCAGCCAAGTGGGTAAAGCGGGTGTAGAGCTCGTCAATCTCATGCGTGGCCACGTCAAGGCCGAGTTCGTTGAAACGATGGACGAGGGCGTGGCGGCCGCTGTGTTTGCCCAGAACGAGGCGATCCTGCGGCATTCCGACGGATTCGGGGGTCATGATCTCATAGCAAAGAGGGTTGCTGAGGACGCCATGCTGGTGGATTCCGGCCTCGTGGGCGAAGGCGTTTCGTCCTACGATCGCCTTGTTGGGCTGCACGTTGAAGCCCAGGGTCTGGCTGAGCAACTGGCTGGAGGGGTAAAGCTCGGCGCGCTCCACAGAGCAGGTGGCGGCGAAGAGATCCTGGCGGACGTGCATGGCCATGACCAACTCTTCCAGAGCGGCGTTGCCGGCGCGCTCGCCGATTCCGTTGATGGTGCATTCGACCTGGCGGGCACCGTTGCTGACGGCGGCAAGAGAGTTGGCGACGGCGAGGCCAAGATCGTTATGGCAATGCGCGGAGAGCGTGTAATTGCCCTTCACGGTTTGGCGAATGCGGCGGAAGAGCTGGCCGTATTCGTCAGGAGCGGTGTAGCCAACGGTGTCTGGAATATTGAGCGTGGTGGCGCCAGCCTCGACCACGGCCTGAAGGACCTCGCAGAGAAAAGCAGGGTCGGAGCGGGTGGCGTCTTCCGGCGAGAACTGGATGTCATCGCAGAAGCTGCGCGCGTAGGCAACGGATTCGGCGGCTGAGCGCAGAGCGTCTGAGCGCGAAATCTTGAGCTTGTAGGCGAGGTGAATGTCACTGGTGGCGAGGAAGGTGTGGATGCGGCTGCGGCGGGCGGGAGCGAGAGCGCGGGCGGCGGTCTCAATGTCATTGGGGACGCAACGGGCGAGGGCGGCGATGCGCGGGCGGTGAACCTCGTGGGCGATGCGCTGGACGGCCTCGAAATCTCCGATGGAGGCGATGGGGAAACCGGCCTCGATGATGTCAACGCCGAGACGCTCGAGCTGGCGGGCAATGACCAGCTTCTCGGAGGTGTTCATGCTGCAACCGGGCGACTGCTCGCCATCGCGGAGGGTGGTGTCAAAGACGAGGACGCGGGCGGCAGAGGGGTTTACGTCAGTTTCCATGGGGGATAGTGTCGGGGTTTAGTCCGCATTAGTCAAACTTCTTTTATTATCACTCGCATTAGTGAATGTGATTTAATAAGCATGTCTAATTTCCGGGCATGGGAGGCTAATCCATGGACCTATACCAACTTGAGGCGTTTCTTGCAGTTGCGCAGGAGCGGAGCTTCTCGCGGGCGGCCTTGCGGCTGCATCGCACGCAGAGCGCAGTGAGCCAGACGATTGGCAAGCTGGAAGAACAACTGGGCGAAAAGGTGTTTGAGCGCAGTAGCCGCGACGGCACGCTGACCGCCGCAGGCAAGGTTCTGCTGGCCTACGCCGAAGAGTTGCTGAACCTGCGCGAACGGGCGCATGAGGCCATCACCGAGCTGCGCAGTCTGCACGAGGGCAAGCTGACGGTGGCGGCCAACGAGTTCACCAGCCTGTGCCTGCTGCCGGCGCTGCACCTGTACCACCATATGCACCCTTCGATCAAAATCCAGGTGCAGCGGTCGCTGAGCGGAGACATTCCGCGGCAGATACTGAACCACCAGGTGGAGTTTGGGGTGCTGAGCTTTAAGCCCGAGGACGAGCAGCTGACCTCGACGGTGATCTATCGCGATGAGCTGGTGTACGTGGTCTATCCCGGACATTCGCTGGCGATGGCCGAGAAGGTGAGCATTCACGACCTGGGCGCGGAGAGCTTTGTGGCGCACAACGTGAGCTCTCCGCTGCGCATGAAGGTGATTGACGCTTTCAAGCGGACGAACACGACCTTGCACATGAATGTGGAGCTGCCGACGCTGACGAGCATCAAGGAATTTGTGCGCATGGGCAACGGCGTGGCGCTGATGCCGAGGATGTGCGTGGCCGACGAACTGGCACGCGGCGAACTGGTGGCCGTGAAGGTTCAGGAGCTGCAACTGGAGCGCACGCTAAGGCTGGTGAGCCGCAAGGGAGCAACCTTGAGCCATGCGGGCACGGCGTTTTTGAACGTGTGCCGCAGCATGGCCGCCGATCCGAAGTACAGCTCAGTGTGGGAGGAAGATTCCAGTGAGCCGCGGCGGCGCGGGCGGGCGAGCGCGGCGGGCGGAAGTGCATTGCCGGGCGAGTAACGTGCGGATGTTCAGCGCGAAAAAGAAGGGCGGACGCCAATGGCATCCGCCCTTTCGTATGCTTGAGTAACTTATCTCTTACTTTGCGACTTAGTTTGTGACCTTGACCTATTACTGGTCCTCTACAACGCTGTGGGTTAGTGCTTGAAGGTAAAGCTGAGGCCGGTGGTGAAGACCGTGTCGTTCTGCTTCTTGCCGGCCGGCGGATTGGTTACATAGATATCGCCGAAGGAGGCCTGCCAACCCAGCCACTTGTTGAGCCGGCTGACGGCGCCGACATCAAAGGTGGCACGGTACTGGCCGAGGTCGCCGAAGTCCGGGAAGATGTAGGCCTTCTCGGTGAAGGTGGTGCCGGGTCTCCACTTGAAGGTAATTTCTTCTCCGAGTGTGGCGGCCGGGAAGCTGCGCGAGAAGGTGTCGTAGCTTTCATGCGTGTAGTTGATTCCGCCGAGGATGTTGAGCGTGGTGCGCTTGGTGTTGAGCGCGTGGTAGCCGAAGCCTCCGGTGAGGACCGAGCGCAGGTCGAGCGACTGGAGGGCGTCGGACTGGAAGTCTGCGGCGCCAAATGCGAAGAGCTTGGGATTGAGGTTGCGGTCGTAACGGGCTCCGCCCTGCTGCGCGTTGGCCGTGGTGGTGGAGGCGCCCGACGTGTCATTGGAGGAGTAGATGGAGTTGGCGTAGAGGCTGATCTGGTCGCGGCTGGTTTTGCGCGCCGCGTTGAAGGCCACGCCAAAGTTCTTGGTGGAGCTGTTGCCGCTGGTCAGGGCAAAGCTCACGTTCAAGCCTCCGGCCCACCCCTGGGTGAGGCTGGGATGAAGCTGGCGAATGTAGGCGGCCTGGTCGGCATCGTTGCGGATGGCGGTGACTTCCGCCTTGGCGGCGGTGACGGGAGCGGGCGCGGCGGCGACGGTGACACTGTCTGCACTGGCGGTGAGGTGGCCCTCCACGGTCTTGCCATCCTTGAGCGCGATGTGAAGATTCTGCGTTGAGGTGAGTTCCGTAATTGCGTCGAAGGGGATGGAGACCTCGCCGGCAAGGTCGGACTTGAATACGATCACCTTGCCATCACTGCGCAGGACGGTGCCGGTAAGGCGGTCTCCATTTTTGAGAACAACCTGATCGGCAAGGGCGGGAAGAGTGATCAACAGCAGGACACTCAGGGTAAGCAGACATTTCTTCATCGTTCTTCGTTCCTCTTTCTTTTTCACCATGACGCTGGGGGCGGCTCGGGTGGTCTGACAGATAAATGGGGTCATACAAAAATAACCTATGAGGCGGCAAAGTCGGCCAACAAAATGTGCCGCAGGCGGGCGTCGGTGGGCGGGCGCGTCGGATCCAAGCGCGAGTTACTCGGGCTCCTTGCTGAAGCCGGCGACGAAGTTGCGATACAAGGCAACGGCCGTGAGGGCGGAGAGCGCGAGTAAGACGGCTCCGAGTTGTGGCTGGCCGAGCAGGAGTTTACCGGTGCCGAAGAGGCAGAGGTAGACCATGGCGCAGCCGAGCAGCCAGGCTTGCAGATTGCGTCCGAGGTCGCGCGTGGGAGTGGGAGCCGATGGGCCATCGGTGGCGGCGATGGCGCGGGCGACGGGCTGCCAGCCTCGGACATCGGGACGGACCTGGCGGTAGAAGCTCTCCAATATTTGCGGCGGCTCGGCGGGCGTGAGCAAGGTAACGGCGAGCCAGACGAGCGACGTGATGATGGTCGTGGTGAGGGCCGTGAGGGCGAAGACCACTGGCGAGCTGCCGTGGAAGGGATGCGCGAAGTGCAAGGCAAGAGCCACGGCGAGCGAGGTGGCCATGGCCGAGATCTCCGACCAGGCGTTGATGCGCCACCAATACCAGCGCAGCAAGTAGACGGCTCCGGTTCCGGCGCCGACCTCCATGACAACCTGCCAGCCTCCGGCGATGGAATCGAGATGAACGCTGACCCAGGCGGAGGCGACGACGAGGAGCACGGTGGCGGCGCGGGAGATCATTACATAGTGAGCGTTGCTGGCCCCGGGGCGTAGAAAGCGGCGATAGAAATCACTGACGAGGTAACTGGCACCCCAGTTGAGCTGCGTGGCCACGGTTGACATGAAGGCCGCGAGGAATCCGGCGATGGCGAGTCCGCGCAGAGCGGGCGGCAAGGTGTGGTTCATCACCAGCATGTAACCCTGCTCGGGATGCTGAAGGCCGGGATAGAGGACGATGACGCAGAGGCCGGTGAGAATCCACGGCCAGGGGCGCATGGCGTAATGCGCGACGTTGAACCAGAGGACGGAGAGCAGGCCCTGACGCTCGTCACGAGCACTGAAGATGCGCTGCGCGATGTAGCCTCCGCCACCGGGCTCGGCACCGGGATACCAGACAGACCACCACTGCATGCCGATGTTGACGAGGAAGGTGATGAGCGGGACGGTCCACAGCATTTCGGTGGTGAGTCCCTGGCCGACTCCGGGGAAGAACGAGAGCGGGTTGCCGGCGGGGTGCGCGGGGTTTGAAGCAATGCCCTGCATGGCGGTGAGTTTGGCGAGAAGAACGGGCATGCCTCCGACGGCGCGGACGGCGTAGTAGGCGACGGCGATGACGATGCCCATCTTGAGAACGAACTGGAAGAGATCGGTCCAGAGAACGCCCCAGAGTCCGCCGAGCGAGACGTAGAGTCCGGTGAACGGAATGAGAAAGAAGACGCAGACGGCAAGGGCCGCACCATCGGGGCCAGCCCAGGGGCCTCCGAGCGGTGCGACGTGGCGCGCGATTGTGAGCATCATGGGCGAGCCGCCGAGCGTGGTGCCGACGATGCTGGTCATGGCCTTGGTGACCCAGCCGAGGATGACGCAGTTCATCAGCAGGCCGAGGTAGACGGCGCGGAAGCCGCGCAGGAATGCCGCGGGGCGCCCGCTGTAACGCAGCTCGGCAAACTGCACGTCGGTGAGAAGCCCGCTGCGGCGCCAGAGGCGCGCGAAGAGGAAGACGGTCATCATGCCGGAGAGCAACGAGGCCCACCAGAGCCAGTTTCCGCTGATGCCCTGGGTGTAGACGAGAAAGGTGACGGCCAAAGGGGTGTCGGCGGCAAAGGTGGTGGCCACCATGCTGGTTCCGGCGAGCCACCAGTTGACGTTGCGGCCACTGACGAAATAGTCGTCCACACTGCGCGATGAGCGCTTGCGGAACCAGAAACCAAGCAGGATGGTGATGGCCAGGTAACCGACGATGGCGGACCAGTCTAAGAGGGTGAGAGTCATGGGCTGTCAGTGAGTGTAGGGGTGAGGGCGGGAAGGGTCAAGGTGGGAGGTTTCGGAGGTTGCGGAGGTTGCGGAAGTTTCGGAGGTTAGGAGCAAAAGCAAAGGCTTGCGCGGTGGAGGGCGCTGGTTCCCACCTTAGCCGCCGTGAAGCCTAGCGCGAAGGTGGGAAGCTGGCACCTGGCAACGGGAGGCTTGTAGGGCCTCCCGCGTAAATCGTTCAACGCCGTCCAGACGCAACAGCCATCGGTCTCCGCTCTCCGCCTTCTGTGGCAATCAGTTGCAGCTTCGCGTTTATCTCGCGATGACGACTCTCCAGTTGGGAGTGGAGGCGCGATTCTTTCGTCCAAGTGTTCTCGTGCCAAGTACGCTCGGCCTTCTGGAGTTCCTTCAGCCCGTCCACAGCGTCGGCCACCTCACGGAATCGCGTCTGAAACTCATTGCCGACGATGTAGGTGAACAACTCCTGCGCCTTCCCATCCGAGCCCACTTTTGTCAGACGCAGCTTGGCGATTTCCAGTATGCCCTCACGCATCACAGCCGCGAGAGTTGTTGCTAGGCGGGGTTCGACAATGGGCACTTCATCAACCACGCACATGCCTCGCTGCTTCTTGGGAAACACGCGAGAGACCACCATGACATAGGGTGTCTCGTACTGCGTGTGGTACTTCTTGGCTTGGTCAATGAAGGCGTTCTGCCACGTGGATACATTCTTGCTCTCGTAGACGATGCAACCAGCCTCTTTGTTGCCGTCCATTACGGTGTGCAAAATGTCCGCGCCCTTCACGCCTCGTCCGACGCGCTGAATCGTGTCGGATGGGAATTCCCTCAGCAATTCCGCATAGAGGTCAAGTTCTCCCTCTTCTCCAAACTGTTCGCCGGATTTTTTCTCTAGCTGTCTGCTGAGTTCCTCAACCTTGCTTTGCAGCCTGCTCGTCTCCACCGTATGCCTCAACTGCTCCTTCTCTTTGGCGTCCTCGGCAGCTTCTTTCCTTGCTTTTGCGACCTCGGATGCTCTCTTCCGCTCAGCCTCGGTCAACTTTCTATTGAGGTCGTCAAACTGGCCCTTCATCAGCCGAGCGGCCTCGGCGGCTTCCTTTTTCGCTTGAGCAACCTTGGTGTCGGTCTTCCGTTCTGCATCTGCCAACTTCTTATTGAGGCCGTCCAACTGGCCCTTCATCAAGCGTGCAGCCTCGGCAGTCGCCGCCTTCCGTGCCTCCGCGACCTGCGTTGCGGCGTATCGTCCAGCTTCAGCCAGTTGCTTCCTCAAATTCTCCGATTCCTTGCCGAGTTCCTTCGCGGCTTGCGCTCGGGCGGTTTCTTTCGCAGCCTTCAGGCGAACATCTAAGCCTTCATTTGCCTTCGCCAACCGAGCCTCGAACTCCTCTTCGAGTTCCTTCCGTGCGGCCTTTGCCGCAGCCTGTACGGCAGCAGATTTCAGTTTGTCCAGTTTCTCGTGGAGTGCTTGTTCTTCAATGGCTGCTGGCAACGCCTGACCGCAGAGAGGGCACTTGTTCGGCATATCGCCTCCGCATATGAGAGTTCGTCAAGTATTCTGGACGCCCTGTTCAGAACAATCAATGTATTTCTTCTCTGCGGATGATCGGCCCATTCAGGGCTTCGTTTGGCTTGGGTAGTTAAGTCCTCCAATTTAATAGGGGTCCTTAGACTTCGCAGGCGCTGACGCGGCCGCTGCGCTCAGGATGACACTACAAAAACAACAACAAAGACAAAGACAAAGACAAAAACAACAACAAAGACAAGGTCAACTACCCCACCCTGGCAATAACGGCCAGAATGGGGCACCCGGCAGCGTTTGAATGGGGTACACGACAGGTGACCTTGTGCGGCACTACCCATGCGGAACTGTGCTGGGGTTCTTCGCTGCGCTCAGGATGACACTGCAAGAACAACAACAAGAACAAAGACAAGAACAACAGCAAGAACAAGGTCAACTACCCCACCCTCCGCCAAAGGATGGCGGAAGGGTGGGGCACCCGTGGAACTCTATTTTGTGATTGGTGACCTGGAACTGCGCGGAAGCAGCCATCTGCGCGGGGGTCCTTCGCTGTGCTCAGGATGACACTGCAAGAGCAACAACAAGAACAAAGACAAAACCAAGACAACAAAGACAAGAACAACAGCAAGAACAAGGTCAACTACCCCACCCTCCGCCAAAGGATGGCGGAAGGGTGGGGCACCCGGCGGAAGGGTGGGGCACCCGGCGGAAGGGTGGGGCACCCGGCTAGGATGGGGCACCCGCATAACTACGCGCGCAAAAACGCCCCGGTGGCCATAGACGCTAGTCAGAAAAGGCCGCCGGGGCAGGCTGGGAGCAAAGGGAGAGTTACTGGATGGTGGCGCCGATCTCTTCCTGGTTCATCAGGCGTTCGAGATCGAGCATGAGGAGGAGGCGAGCGTCGAGTTTGCCGACGCCGCTGATGTATTCGCGCTCGACCTGGCCGATGCGCGGCGTGGGCTCGACCGTGTCACTGCTGATGCGCAGAACCTCGCTGACGGCATCCACGATGAAGCCGATGGTTTGGCCGTGGACCTCGACGACGACGATGCGCGTGTTCTTGTCGGAGTCGACCGGTTCGAGGCCAAGGCGGCGGCGCAGGGCCACCACGGGGATGACCTTGCCGCGCAGATTGATGACACCTTCGACGTAGTCCGGCAGATTGGGGACGCGGGTGAGCTGCTGGGTGCGGATGATCTCCTGCACGCGGAGAATGTCCAGGCCATACTCTTCGGCGGCGACGCTGAAGCTGACGAGCTGAAGCAGTTGCGCCGTGGAAGCAGCGTCGTGTGCGGTGGTGGTGCTGTGATCCATTGCGGTCTCCTGGGCGTGATGCGCCTTCAACTGGCATATCGGATGAAAGGGGCGCGGGCTTGAAGGCTCCGTGGGCGCGGCGGGCAGGAAAGTTGCAATGCCGGCGGGGATGAGGCGTGCGTCGCCCAAAACGGGATGATGAACGGCCCACCTCGGGTACACTAGGCTCTGGTTACACTCGGTACATGTATCGCCAGGAATCAGGAGCGCGGGCCTTGCACATCCCCGACGGATATTTGAGCCCTTCGACCTGCGCCACGATGTATGTGGCCAGCGCCGGATTCTGGTGGCAGGCGTTGCGCCGCACACGCCGCCAGATGCTGGGCCGTGCGTTGCCCCGTTTGGCGCTGATGGCCGCCTTCTGCTTTGTGGTGATGCTGTTTAATCTGCCGCTGCCCGGGGGCACCACGGGGCACGCGCTGGGCGTGGGGATTGCGGCGATTGTGCTGGGTCCGTGGGGCGGGATGCTGGCCGTCTCACTGGCGCTGGCGATTCAGGCTCTTTTCTTTGGCGATGGCGGCATTACCACGCTGGGCGCGAACTGCTTCAACATGGCGATTGTGGGCTCGATTGCGGCCTGGGGCTTGTATCAACTGATCAGCTTGGGCTCGACGGCCAACTCGAAACGGCGGCTGGTGGCGGCGGCGCTGGCAGGATACGGAAGCATCAACCTGGCGGCGTTGCTGGCGGCGATCGAGTTTGGCATCCAGCCAATGCTGTTCCATGACGCAAGTGGCGCGCCGCTATATGCGCCGTATCCTCTGCATGTGGCGATTCCGGCGATGATGGCCGGACACCTGACGATTGCCGGTGTGGCAGAGGCGTTGATGACGGCAGGGTTGTTTGGCTATTTGCGGCGCAATGAGCCGGCACTGTTGGGACTGGCGAAGTCAGGATCGGAATCAAATGCCACGCCGAAAACTCCGCGCAGTTTGTGGGGCGGGCTTGCCTTGCTGATGCTGCTGGCTCCGCTGGGGATATTGGCGGGAGGCGCGGCGTGGGGCGAGTGGGCTCCGAAGGATTTTGCCGACCAGGCGGCGCGGGCGCAGATAACGGCGGCGAGCGGGAATGTGGCGGCTCCGGCGATGGCTCCCAAGGGGCTGAGCCGGCTGGCGGGAGTGTGGACGGCGCCGCTGCCGGATTACGCTCCGCGATTTGTGAAGAGCGCGGGATTTGGATACTTTCTTTCGGCCATCTTCGGTGTGGGAATCATCCTGGGCGTGGTGTGGCTGGTGCAATTGCTTACGGGGCGCAGAGACGAGACGAGAGATTTAGCGGAGCGTGAGCGGTGAGCGCGCATCCGGTGGCGAGCACGTTGCGCGGCTTCAGCCAGGCGCTGTCGCGCACGCTGGTGAGCGAAGACGCGGCGCACGCCGGCGGAGTGCTGCAAGGGATTGATCCGCGGGCGAAGCTGGTGGGAATGCTGGCGCTGGTGGTGAGTGCCGCGCTGGCGCACCGGGTGGGCACGCTGCTGGTGCTGCTGGCGGTGGGAGTGGGGTTGGCCGCGGCATCGCGGGTGAGCTTGTGGTCGCTGGCGCGCAGGGTGTGGCTTGTGGCCTTTGCATTTAGTTTCATGATTGCCGCGCCGGCGATGTTTATGACTCCGGGGGCTGTGCTGTGGCGCTGGGGCTGGCTGGCGGCGACCGCACCGGGCGTACACACGGCAACGCTGCTGGTGCTGCGCGTGGAGGCCGCGGTGACGCTGAGCACACTGCTGGTGCTGACCACTCCGTGGATGTGGCTGCTGAAGGCGCTGCGCACGCTGTGGGTTCCGGTGGAGGTGATTGCGCTGCTGGCGATGACGCACCGCTACGTGGTGCTGCTGGCAGAGACCGCGAACCAGATGTTCGAGTCGAGGCAGAGCCGCGTGGTGGGCAGCCTGAAAGGCAGCGAGCAGCGCCACATGATGATCAACACCGGCGGCGTGCTGCTGAGCAAGACCATGGCGCTGGGCGACGAGGTGTACATGGCGATGCTGGCACGGGGCTTCCGCGGCGAGGTGCGATTGCTGACGGACTTCCGCATGAGAAGCCGCGACTGGCTGGCGGTGAGCTTGTTGCTGGCTGCCGCGGCGGCGGCGATTGTGGCGGGGCGGTAGCGATGGAGTTGCGGCGAGACCGCAGCTCCGAGGAAAAGATTAAGAAGTTGGGCAGCGAGGGACTGGCGCCAATGCATGACATAGAGCACAACCCGGAATCGAAGACGCCGCGCATGACAGAGTTTGAGGCCGCTGAGCTGCACTTTGCCTATGAAGGGGTGGCGGCCTTGCGTGGGCTGTCGCTTACGGTGCGCGAAGGCGAGCGCATTGCCCTGCTGGGCGCCAACGGCAGCGGCAAGAGCACGCTGCTGCGCATGATGGACGGACTGCTTTATGCGGGCTCGGGCTCGCTGAAGTTCCGCGGGCAGGAGCTGACGGAAGCCGCGCTGAGCGACGACAAGTTTGCGATGGGATTTCATCGCCAGGTGGGGATGGTCTTTCAGAATCCCGATGTGCAGTTGTTCAATCCCACGGTGTTTGACGAAGTGGCGTTTGGGCCCTTGCAGATGGGATGGAGCCGCGATGAGGTGTTGGAGCGGGTGCACAAGGCACTGGAGTGGATCGGCGCGAGCCATTTGAAAGATCGCGCGCCGTACCGGCTGAGCGGCGGCGAAAAAAAGCGCGTGGCGCTGGCCAGCGTGGTAGTGCTGGAGCCGGACGTGCTGCTGCTGGATGAGCCGACGGCGGCTTTAGACCCGCGCAGCCAGAGCCAGGTGATCGAGCTCCTGGGCTCGTGGAACGACGGGCGCAAGACGATCATCACGGCCACGCATCAACTGGAGGTGCTGGGCGAGATCTGCGACCGCGCGGTGGTATTGGAGGGCGGCGAGGTGGTGGCTGATGCCCTTCCGCAGGAGATATTGAACGACACGGCGCTGTTGCAGCGGGCGAACCTGGTGCACGTCCACCGCCATGTCCACGACGGGGTGCCGCACCGGCACAGCTCACCTTACCTGCATCACGAACATCAATAGTTTTTGCGGCCGACGCCGTTGGGGCGGGAGTCTGTTTTGCTGTTGTCCTGGACGCGGGTGGTCTCTTCCACCACGATGCGCAGGGCCTCAAGGGCGGCAAGGCGTTTTTCATCCGTAAAACGCGATGTGGGGCCGACGACCGCGATGGCGGCCGGAGAGTTGGCATCGGCCAGGCGGAAGGGCAAGGCAATGGAGCGGAGACCCTCAACGAACTCCTCGTCGCTGAGGGCGTAGCCGCGCTGGCGGGTGAGCGCCACCTCGGCGAGGAACTCAGCCTCAGTGCGGATGCTGTTGAGCGTCGCGGGCGCCATGCCATGACGGCGCAGAATTCGGCTGATCACCTCATCGGGAAAATGCGAGAGCACGGCCTTGCCGGCCGCAGTGCAGTGCGCGCTGAATCGGCTGCCCAGGGGGCGGAGGATGCTCGGAGCGCGCGGCGGCTCGGTGAAGTCGAGGCACAGCACCTCACCACGGTCGAAGAGGCCGAGGTAAACGCTCTCGCCGGTCTGATGGGTGAGCCATTCCAGTTGCGGGCGGATGCGCTCGCCGAGGTTGAGGCGGCTGATGGAGGCGCCACCCAGTTCGAAGAGTTTGAGGCCGAGGCGATAGTGGCCGTTGATGGGACTCTTCTCCACCAGGCGGTGCGCCTCCAGCACCATGAGAAGACGATGGACGGTGCTCTTGTGCAGACCGACAGCCGTGGTCAGCTCCCCGAGACTCATTTCTGACGGACTGAGGGAGAGGATCTCCAGAAGGGCAACTGCCCTGTCTAGTACTTGGACTTTATAGGGGCCTGAAAGATGCGCAACGGGTGTTTTTCGTTCCTTGCTCACGCGGTCTATCCACGAGTTGTTGATTACTGATCGTCAAACTCGAATACGGGTACCCTACCAAAAACACGGCAGGATGCCGCAGAAAAAAGCGCTCTAGAGGGAAAGAAAGCAAAGTTTGCACCAGAATTGGTCCCATAGTGTCGCAATATGGGAAATTGACTCCAATATGACCCCCGAGAGCTGCGCAAGCGGGGGCCGACGCCTTCTCCAAGGGGACCAGGCGCTGCAAAAAGTTGTTCATCAATCTGTCATCCACGGAGCTAAGGTCTTGGCATTACACTGGTATGCCATGCCTCCCCGCACGCTTGCCAACCCGGAGTACTACCTGAACCGCAGCCTGAGCTGGCTGGCCTTCAACCGCCGCGTGCTGGAAGAGGCGGAGGACGAAAGCAACCCACTGCTGGAGCGGGTGAAGTTTCTGGCCATCACGGCGAGCAACCTGGACGAGTTCTTTGAGATAAGGGTTGCCGGGCTGCTGCAGCACTTGGAAGAGGGCGCGGTGGACCCAAGTCCCGATGGGCTGACGCCGATGAAAGAGCGCGAGAAGCTGACCGAGGCGACGCACCGCTTTGTGCGGGATCAGTACGAGTGCTGGAACAGGCGACTGCTGCCGGCGCTGGACGCCGCGGGCATTCACATCCACTCGCTGAAGGACCTGAACGACGAGCAGAGCCAGGTGGCGGACGATTACTGCCGCAATGAGTTGGACGCGCTGCTGACGCCGGTGACGGTGGACCCGGCCCATCCGTTTCCGCGGGTGATCCACAAGGCGATGTGCCAGGCGCTGCTGATGCGGCGGAAAAGGCACACGGCGGCCAACCATGCGGGCTACATGGGAGTGGTGACCGTACCCCGCTCACTGCCGCGACTGATCCGGCTGCCGGATGAGGATGGAATCTCATTCATCGCGCTGGCGGACCTGGTGGCTCTGCACGCGGGACGCATGTATCGCGGCTACGAGATCGTGAGCGAAGGCGCGTTCCGCATTACGCGCAACAGCAACCTGTACTTGCAGGAAGAGGAATCGCGCTCGGTACTGGAGAGTGTGCGCACCGAGCTGCACAACCGCCGCAAGGGCGATGCCGTGCGTTTGGAGCTGGAGACCGGTGCGAGCGAAGAGATTGTGAGCCGCTTGCAGACCGTGTTTGAGCTGGAGGACTGGCAGGTGTATCGCACGCCGGGGCCGGTGAACCTGAGCCGGCTGATGTTCCTGTACAGCGCGGTGGATAGGGCGGACCTGAAGTTCAAGCCATTCCAGGCGCGGGAGTGGTCGCTGCCCAAGGGCTCGAAAGATATCTGGGAGGCTCTGCGCAAGCGCGACGTGCTGCTGCACCATCCCTTTGACAGCTACGACAGCGTGGTCAGTTTCATTGAGACGGCGGCGGCCGACCCAACGGTACTGAGCATCAAGCAGACACTGTACCGGACGAACGACAACTCTCCGATTGTGGAGGCGCTGGTGCAGGCGGCGGCGACGAAGGAAGTCACGGTCGTCGTCGAGGTGAAGGCGCGCTTCGACGAGGCCAGCAACATTCGATGGGCTCGCGAGCTGGAAGACGCCGGAGTGCAGGTCTTCCACGGGCTGGTGGGGCTGAAGACGCACTGCAAGCTGAGCCTGGCGGTACGCAAGGAAGCCGATGGCTCCATACGGCGTTACGCGCACCTGGGCACGGGAAATTACAATCCCACGACGGCGGCGTTTTACACCGACCTGAGCCTGCTGACGGCGAATCAGGAGATGACGCTGGCGGTGCATCACGTCTTCAACTATTTGACGGCCTACAGCGAGCAGCCGAATTACGATCCGCTGCTGGTAGCGCCGGTGGATTTGGCGGAGCGGGTGGCTAACCTGATTGCCCGCGAAGCCGACCATGCGCGGGCGGGCAAGCCGGCACGGATCGTGGCGAAGGTGAACTCGCTGCTGGACCAGAACGTGGTGCAGGAGCTGTATCGCGCCAGCCAGGCGGGCGTGGAGATTGAGCTGATCGTGCGCGGCATCTGCTCGCTGAATCCCGGGATACGCGGGGTGAGCGATGGCATCAAGGTGCGCAGCATCGTAGGGCGATTCCTGGAGCACAGCAGGATTTATTACTTCCAGAACGGCGGCGACGAGGAAATTTACCTGGGCAGCGCCGACTGGATGCCGCGCAATCTGCACGAGCGCGTCGAGGTGGTTTTCCCCGTGCGCGATCCGCTGCTGCGCGACCGGGTGAAGAATGAGATTCTGGCGGCCTACCTGGCGGACAACGTGAAGAGCCGGATGCTGCTGAAGGGCGGCCAGTACACGGTTCCCAAGGTGGCGGCCAAGGGCGTGGCCTTCAGCGCGCAGGAATTCCTGATTGACGTTGCCGAAGGACGGCGCGATGCCAGCTCGATTCCAGCGGCGGTGAGCGTTCCAGCGGCAAGGCCGGCGCGAAAAGTGGCGGCGAAGCGCACGGTGAGGCCACGCACGACAAAGCCACGCACGACGAAGCTACGCACAACACGAGCGCGGGCAACGGAGCCCCGCCCGGCGAGACCGGGCACGGTTGAGACGATCGCGGCGGGGGCCGGCACAATCAAGCCGCGCACGACCAGGGCGCTCCCGGTTAAGCCGCGCACGAGCAGTGGCACTCCGAAACACACGGCAAAGCCCGACAAGAGTTAGAATGTCCGCATGATCGTTTACTTTCTACGCCACGCCAATGCCGGACAGAGACGGCAGAGCCCCGTGCAGGACGAGCGCCGCC
>Ga0182012_10003441_pt1 | contig 16871 bp, 11 predicted proteins | sample 612S2SmetaG_FD_120486 | JGI IMG/M metagenome (GOLD analysis project Ga0182012, IMG submission 120486) | Permafrost microbial communities from Stordalen Mire, Sweden - 612S2S metaG | ecosystem: Environmental > Terrestrial > Soil > Wetlands > Permafrost | place: Sweden: Stordalen | collected...
CGCCGCCGCCGCCGCCATCGCCTTCACCGGCTCGCTGTCGGCAACGACCTTGCCCGCCGTTGCCGGCCGCGGGCTTTCCGAGTCCTGGCTTGTTACGTATTACCTCGATCCGAGCTCGACCACCGGCAACACGGTGTGCGTGAATTTCGGAAAGGGCAAGGACGCGAGCGGCGTGATTACGGGCACGTGGTCGTCGCCGTCGATCTCAGGCTGGAAGGGCCAGTACGTCGTGAAGGGCGAGCACTTCGCTTGGCACGGGAGCTATACGGCGAGCGGCGTTACGTACGCCACCTACGACGTCGGCGACCTCATCTCGGCCGCGGGCGGAGCGTCCACCGGCGCGTCCGAGACGTCGGCGGGCGTCGTTCAAGTGACGCCGAACGGCCCGGCGACGGTAAGTACGGGCACGGCGTTCTTGTCGGCGACGGCGAGTTGCAACGGCAGTCCGGTCCGGCACGCGTCGAACCCGATGACGGGCCTCTAGTCGAGGCCGGCCAGCGCGATGGCCCGGCGCGGTTCGAGCCCCGCGCCGTCCGCGAAGAGTTCGTCGAGCGCGATCGGCTCTATGCTCTCACGCAGGAGTGCCGCGAGTCGATCGTGCGTCGTTTGCTCGGTATGCTCGCGCGGGTACCCGGCGGCTTGGACCGCGGCATCGCAATACGCGAAGAGCCGCGCCGCCGGTGCGGGGTCTCCGCCGAGCGCGAGCGTGAGCGCGTAGTGCTCGAGCGCGTTGGCGACGAACACCGAGCCCGCGTCCGCCTCGGCTAAGGCGGCGACCGCCGTGCTCGCCGCCTGCCGGGCGCCTGCGATGTCGCCGAGCGCGATGGAGTAGCCGGCGAGGTTTGCAAGGACGTTCGCGTGCTGCTCGCGGCCCAGCAGCCGCTCCGACTCCGGCAGGATCTCGCGGACCAGCTCGATCGCGCGTTTGGTTTGTCCCCGAGCGTGCTCGGTTTCGGCAAGCCCGACGGTGGCGTTGGCGTAGCGATAAGCGTCCTGCAGTTCCCTCGTTAGCGTTCGCAGTTGCGAGAATGCATCCGCCGCAGCGGGCAGTTCGCCGCACAGCAGCGCGACGTCGGCGCGGGTGTTGAGCGTGCTGAGGCGCTGCGCGCGCCGGCCGGCGTCCACCGGAAACGTCGCCTCCTCTGCGAGCGCGGCGCGGGCCTCCGAGCAGAGGTTCGACGTCGCCGCGGCCGCGGCGAAATGGCGTAAAGCGGACCCCAGCGTCGTCACGTCCGCTCCCGCCCTCGCGACCTCGACGGCGCGTCGGCCAGCGGCGAGGGCGCGCCCCGCCTGGTAGGTGCTGTTGAAGAGAAACGTCAGGGCGATCCAAAGCGGCGCCAGGATCGGTGCTTCGCCGTTTTCGCCGGCCGCGATGAAGGCCTCGATGCGGCCGGCGCCTTCGCCCGAGAGCCCCATGCGCAGCCACGGCCTGCCGAGCGCCGCGGCGATCGTCGCCCCGTCGCCGCCGTCGCCGCCGCGCAGCGCGAAGTCCATCGCGGCGCGCAGGTTGTCGAGATCGTCTGCGAGCGCCGCGACGAACTCGCCTTCGCTCCCCGATCGTTCGTAACGTTCGTGCGCCTCTTCGACGAACCGCCGGAAATAGGCCAGGTGCCGCGACGCCACGGCGCCCGCCTCGCCCGTTGCGCGCATCGCTTCCAATGCGTACGCGCGGGTGGACTCGAGCAGGCGAAAACGCGTCGTACCCGCGTCGGGGGAAGCGGCGACGAGCGACTTGTCGACCAGCGACGACACGAGGTCGATCGTCGCGAACTCGTCGAGCGGTCCGTCGTCGCCGCAGACGTCGGCCGCCGCCTCGAAGGTGAAGCCGTCGACGAAGATGCCGCAGCGGCGAAAGACGGCGCGTTCGGCCTCGGTCAGCAGTTCGTAGGACCAGTCGATCGTCGCGTGCAGCGTCTGCTGACGGGGGAGGGCGTCGCGATGCCCGCCGGTCAGGACCCTGAAGCGCTCGTCGAGCATCGCGCGCAGTCGCTGGGGCGAGAGCGTCCGCATTCGCGCCGCGGCGAGTTCGATTGCGAGCGGAATGCCGTCGAGCCGTGCGACGATCTCGGCGACGGCCGGCGCGTTGTCGCCGGTCGGCGCGAACGTGTGGTTGGCGGCGGTCGCGCGATCGGCGAAGAGAGCGGCCGCGCTGCTTGCCGCCAGGGGCGGAAGGCGATAGAGGTTCTCGCCGGCGACGCCGAGCGGCTGGCGGCTCGAAACGAGCACGGCGACGTGCGGACAGTGGCGCAGGATCGCCGCCACGACGCCGCCGGCAGCTTCGCTCAGGTGCTCTGCATTGTCGAGGACCAGCAGCATGTGTTTGGCTGCGAGCGAGGCCGTCAGCGCGGCCACCGCGTCGCCTTCCCACTGCATCGGCACGCCGGCCGCTGCGGCGATCGGCGCCGCGATGAGCGCACCGTCGGCGAGCGGCGCGAGCTCGACGAACCACGCGCCGTCGGGATAGCGGTCGACGAGCCGCGCTCCGGCCTCCAGCGTGGCGCGCGTCTTGCCGATCCCGCCCGATCCCAACACCGTCACCAGGCGGCAGCGTTCGAGCATCGCGACGATCTCCGCGACGTCCGCTTCCCTGCCGACGAGCGACGTCGTCTGGACGGGGAAGTTGTTCGACGCGGCGGGCAGCGAGTGGAGCGGCGGAAATTCGCGCGCGAGATCGGCTGCGACCAGCTGATAGACGTGTTCCGCCTGCGACAGGTCCTTGAGGCGATGCAGGCCGAGATCTTGGAAGCTCGCGCCCGGCGGCGGGGCGTCTGCGACCAGGTCGTACGTGGCCTTCGAAACCAGCACTTGGCCGCCGTGTCCGATCCCGAGGAGCCGTGCGACGCGGTTCAGCGTCGGGCCGAAGTAGTCGCCGTCGCGCTCGTGCACCGTCCCGGTATGGATCGACATCCGCACGCGCAAGCCGCCGACGGCTGCGAAGTCGGCGCCTGCGAGCAGCTGCTGCGCGTGGAGCGCGGCCTCGACGGCCGTCGCGGGTGCCGCGAACGCGGCGCAGAACGCGTCGCCGACGGTCTTGAAGACGGCGCCGCCATGCCCCTCGATCGTAGCGCGTAACGTCTCGTCGTGGCGCGCCAGTGCGTCGTGCATCGCGGCGCGATACTCCTCCCAGCGACGCGTGCTGCCTTCGATGTCGGTGAAGAGAAACGTGACGAGGCCGGTGGGAAGCGACCGGGGGCGAGCGTCCACGGTGGCGACCGTTCGCCCGCAAACGCAGCAGACCCCGCGCCGCCGTGCCGCGGGGCCTGCCTCCACCACCAACGGTTGCTTACGGGCCGTACGAGGGGCTCACCGCCGTCCCGAACAGTTGCGTGAAGCCCGCGATGGTCGATATCGCCACGCCGGGCCCGGTGGGCGGACAGGCGCCCGTACCGGTCTTCACGCGAATCAGTTCGCCGCCGGGCACCGCGGTCGCGTCGGAGACGAACATCCCGATGCCGGTGGCGACGGTGGGCGCCCAGGTGACCGGATCCGAGAAGCCCGGGTTGATCGTCGTGCACGGCACTTCGGCGGGGCCCGACGACAACAGCGGGAGCGGGTGGTAGACGTCGAGGCCGAGCAGCGACGGCGCGGACCCTAGTTGGTCGACGACGCCGAGCGACTTGTCGGCGGGCGCCGCCCGGAAGGGCATCAATCCGCCCGGATAGCCGAGCGAGACGGTGCTGACGAAGTCGCCGGTCGCGCCGCAGATGTTGTTCGACGGGCCGGCCGTCGCGTTGGCCGCGGTGATGAAGCACACGTGGCCGACGCCTGCGGTGTCCGCGTAATCGACGTAGAGGTTGCCGGCGCGGTCGTTGGCGACGAAGTACACGTACTGGAAGCGCTGGTCGAACAGATAGTAACTCGCCGCGGAGTTGCAGTTCTGCTGCGCGGGCTTCCAGACTTCGATGTCGCCGGGCTTACCGGCCGTGTTGACGTAGTTGCCGACGTAGAGGTTGCCGCTCGCGTAGGAATCGTAGGACACGCCGATCGGTTCGTACGCGGCGCCGGTGAGACTGTCGATGTCGCGCAGCGTGAGATTGCTCGTCGTCGAACCGGGAGCGAAGCGGCGGACGTCCTGCGAGCCGAAGTTCGCGACCCACAGGTTGCGGCCGGGCTTGTCGACCCACATGCCGGCGGGCTGCTTAAACGGCGTCGCTTGGCACGAGTTGATGGCCGGATCGACGAGCGTTCCCAGGAGGCCGCCGGTCCACTTATATGCCTTGACGACGTTGGCGCCGTAGTCGGAGCCGAACACGGTCGGGACGACCGGATAGTTGGGCTGGAAACGGCGGCTTTGCTGCGGCGGGGGGCCCTGGCGCAGGCGCATCGCGGCCTGGGGCGGCACGAGTGCGAACGGCAGTGCGGCCCGCACGGCGCTTTGGAACGCGGCGGCGTCGGGCGCGGCCAACGGGCGCGCCGGCGCTGGGGCGGCCACCGCGGCCAGCGCGAGGGCGACGAGGCCGGGGCTGAGGATCAGGGTGCGGTTCGTGAACCAGCGGTACATGCGTCTCTCCATCGGGTGTGTGGGTGAGGTGAGACCACAATGCCTGACCTACCGTCCGATTAGCGTCCGATTGGTCAGCCGCGGGGATGAGGGGGTCGCGGGCGGGGAGAACCGCTTGGCGACCTCCCCTCAGGAAGGCGGCCCCCACGCTCGATATCCGTCTGCTCGGCGTCCCCCGAGTCTGTGTCGACGGCGAGCCGGCAGCGTTTCGCGCCCCGGCCCGAGCCTTCGCGCTGCTCGCCTACGTCGCGATCGCGCGCGAACCGGTCCCCAGGCGCAGGGCGGCGTTCGCCCTGTGGCCCGACCACGACGAAGAGGCCGCGCTGGCGAACCTTCGCCGGCACGTCGCGCTGCTGGAGTCCGCGCTGCCGCCGGCCGGTCGCGAGCCGTGGCTGCGCAAGGACCGGTTGACGCTGCAGTGGGCCGGAGACGAACGCGCCGTCGTCGATGCGGTCCGGTTCGAGGTGCTCGGCGCGAATCGGGAAGGGTACGCGGCGGCGGTCGCGTTCTACCACGGCGACTTTCTCGAGTCGCTGGCCGACGACGAGTGGATCGTCGCCCATCGCGACCGCCTGCGCGACCGCCAGCTTGCGATGCTCGTCGCGCTCGTCGCGGATTGCAGGGCTGCCGGCGATAGCGGAGCAGCGCTCGAGTACGCGTTGACGACGTACCGGCTCGACCCGTGGCGCGAGGACGCTCTGCGCGACGTCATGTCGCTGCGCCGCGATCTCGGCGACGGCGCCGGAGCGCTCGCCGAGTATCGCGCATTCGGGGAGCGCGTGCGCGACGAACTCGGCGTCGAGCCGATGCCGGAGACGGTCGCGCTGGCCGCGAGCATCGCCGAACGGCCCGCCCGCGCGACGCCCGGGCAGCCGGCCGCGGCTGCAGCCGCTCCTGCGCCGGCTGGCGGCGAACCACCGAACAATCTGCCGCGTGAGACGAGCGGGCTGATCGGCCGGGACGAACTGGTCGCGTCGGTGCGCGCGGCGGTCGCGGCGGCGCCCGTCGTCACGCTGGTCGGCACCGGCGGGGTCGGCAAGACGCGCGCGGCGCTGCGCGTCGCATCGGAGCTGTTGGGGGATCAGCCGGACGGAGCGTGGTTCGTCGACCTCGCTTCCGTGCGCGGCGGCGCGCTGGTCGCCAATGCCGTTGCGGCCGCGCTCGGCGTCGCGGAATCGAAGGCGGCGCCGATTCTCACGACGGTCGTGCAGCATCTCGCGCACCGCTGCGCCCTGCTCGTCTTCGACAACTGCGAACACGTGGTCGAGGACGCCGCCGCCGTCGCCGCGGCGATCGTGCGCGGCTGTCCCGGCGTGCGCGTGCTGGCGACGAGCCGCGAGGCCCTCAACGTGGACGGTGAGGCGATTTACGAGGTGCCGCCGCTGACGTTCCCGCCGCCGGAATTGGCTCGTGACGTCGCGGCCGCTGCGACGTACGACGCGGTCGCGCTGTTTGTCGAGCGCGCCCGCGCCTCGGACGCGCGTTTTCGTCTCTCCGGAGCAAACGTCGCCGACGTCTGCGAGATCTGCGCGCGCCTCGACGGCTTGCCGCTTGCGATCGAACTGGCCGCGGCCCGCGTGCGCATGCTCGGCGTTCGCTCGATAGCAGAGCGCCTAAATCAGCGCCTCGACGTGTTGACGGCCGGCCGTCGCGAGCGGCTCGAGCGCCAGCAGTCGCTGCGAGCGCTGATCGACTGGAGCCACGACCTGCTGACGGAGCGCGAGCGCGCGCTGTTCCGGCGGCTCGCGACCTTCTCGGGCGGGTGGTCGCTCGACGCGGCGTGCGAGGTGTGCTCCGACGAGCAGTTGGGCGCAACCGACGTCGTCGACGTCCTCGCCGCGCTGGCCGCGAAGTCGCTCGTGGTTGCCGAGGACGCGGGGGCGGAGCATCGCTTCCGCTTCCTCGAATCCACGCGCGAATACGCGCTCGAGCGGCTCCAGGCGAGCGGCGAAGCGGATGCGCTCGCGCGTGGCCACCTCGCCTATTTCCTGGATCTCGCCGAGCGCTTCGAGGCGAGTTGGCTGACGCAAACGGACGCCGCGCGCTGCTTCGAGATCGTCCATCACGACCTCGACAACCTGCGCGCCGCCCTCGACTGGAGTTTCGCGCGGCGCAACGACCCGGCGGCGGGTGCTCGGCTGGCGGTGTCGTGCGAGCGCCTGTGGACGATGGCGCTGCAGCAGGAAGGACGCCGCCGGCTGACCGACGCGCTCGATGCGCTCGCGGGATCGGGCGAGGCGGAATTGACGGCGCGGGTCCGCGGCGTCCTGTTCGAGGTGATGCCATACGGCACCGACCGGCTCGCCGTCGGCGAGCGCGCCGTCGCCGAACTGCGCTCGTGCGGCGACGAACTCGCGCTCGCGCGCGTGCTCTCGTCGTACGGTCATCTGGTCGGCCAGCGCGGCGGACTCGAAGACGGCATCGCCGCGATCGAAGAGGCCCTCACCATCGCGCGGCGCCACGACGCGCCGCGGCTCACCGCGAATTCGCTGGCCCTCTTGGCCGCGCTCGAACAGCAGCGGGGCGACCTCGCCCGCGCGCAAGAGCTCTTCGCCGAGGCAGCCTCGCTGCTCGAGGCCGTCGGCTCCCCCTCCGACCGGGCGTTCGTGCTCTACGTGCTGGCAGAGATCGAGTTCGCTCGCGGCGACCCGCGGGGAGCGCTGGCCCGTGCCCGTAAGGCGCACGTGCTCCTGAAACCGCTCGTGCAAGAGACGCGCGTGCTCGGCGTCAACGCGAGCAATATGGCGGCCTACGCGATCGCCGCAGGCGATCTCGAGACGGCATCGTCGTGTGCCCGCGAAGCGATCGGACTGCTTCGCGATATGGACGATTTGCAGGTCTGGCCCATCGAACACGTGGCGGTTATCGAAGCGCTCTCGGGACGGCTCGAAGCGGCTGCGAAGCTGTTCGGGTTTACGGATGCCGCCGTACGGCGCTTGCGCATGGATCGTGGGCCGACCGAGCAAGCCGGCGCCTCGCTCTTGCTCGCACTGTTGCGGCGGCACTTCGACGACGGTGAACTCGCCGGCCTGACGCTCGACGGGTCGCTGTTGACGCCGTCGGAGGCCGCCGCCGCCGCCCTAGCAGCACGAGAGCCCAGGGATACAGCCCCGGAGACCCAATAGGTTCCGCAGCCTATTCCCGGGAGGACCGCTATGGTCGTTTCGCATCGCTTCGTTCTCACGTTGACAGCCGCCGCTCTCCTGGCGGGCTGCTCTTCCGCAACGGCGCCATCCGTTGCCCCGCCAATGGCCGGGGCCGCGTCGTCCGCGCGCTCGCAGTTGCCCGTCCGCAGCGCGCGCGGGTCGGTCAGCGCAGCGTACATGCCGCTGCGAGGCGGATCCCCGCACGCCGTCGCTCCCGCGGCGCAACCGGCGGGCTTCGACGCGGGCCTGGCTCCCGTCGTCTACGCGTGCGAACCCGACTACAATCAGTGCACGGTGTATCGCCAGGGCACGAAGGCGTTACTTCGTACGGTCACAGGTCTTTCCGAACCTCAAGGTACCGCGGTCGACGCTTCCGGTAACTGGTATATCGCCAACACCGCCGGGAGCAGCATCCCGGTCTACAAGAAGAACGGCGCCGTCCTCAGCAAGACGCTCTCGGATCCGGCAGAGTACCCCGTGGACGCGGCGGTCGGCAGCGGCACGGTCGCCGTCTCGAACATTTACACGACGAGTTTTACTGCCGGCAATCTTGCGATTTACGTCGGCGGTGCCACGACGCCGTCGTACGCCCTGTCAGACCCCAATGCGTTCCAGGGCATCGGCGTCGCCTTCGATGGGTCAGGGAATTGCTACTGGAGCTACAACAGCAACAGCGGCGTCGGCCAGATCGACGAGTTCCCGGGCTGCAGCCCGAGTTCGTCGCCGGTGAACCTCGGCATAGCCACCGGCTTCGCCGGCGGCATCGCAGTCGACAAGGCCGGTAACCTGTGGTACCTCGATCAGTATAACGGCCTGTACGAATGCAGCGGCACGACGTCGTGCGCACAAGTCGCGACCGGCTTCGGCGATCCCGTGTTCTTCGACTTCTCGCACGCCGACAAGGCGCTGTTCATCGCCGACTACGGGAACAACCAAATCGACCGCTCGAAGGGTAAACTGCCGGCGATCGGACCCGATTTCATCGTGACGCCGTGGCTTTCCGTGAACGGCGTCATCAGCGCAAGCGCGCAACCCCCGCAATAGTCGAGGTCCTGCATGAAACGTCTCGCGCACGGTTTTGCGCAAGCCCTCGCGTGCGCCGCGGCGGTGTCGGCGTCCGCCGGCTCGGCGGCGGCGCAGTCGTGGCCGGTGTCGCACGATTCCGGCGGCGCCGTCTACGTCTGCCAAAACCAAAAAAACCAGTGCGGCGTTTATAGCCCGCAGGCAAAGCTGTTACGGATGATAACCGGACTCAAGGATCCGCAGGGCCAAGCCGTGGACCCGTCCGGTAACTGGTACATCGCCAACACCGAAGCCTCGAACGTGCCGGTGTACGCGCAGAAGGGCGCCACCCTGGTGGAGACGCTCTCCGACGCCGGAGAGAATCCGGTGGACGTCGCCGTCGAGAGCGGCGAAGTAGCGGTCGCCAACGTGTACTCGACCGGCCGCTCCAGCGGGCCGGGAAGCGTCAGCGTCTACGTCGGCGGCGTCACGGCGCCGTCGTACAACCTGGCCGATTCGAACGCGTACCAGGGCGTCGGCGTCGCATACGACGGCGCGGGCAACTGCTACTGGAGTTACGATAGCACCAAGGGCGCAGGGGAAATCGACCAGTTCACAGGCTGCGCTTCCGGCGCGCAGCCCGTCAACCTCGGCATCTCGGCCAGCGTCGCCGGCGGCATCAAGTTCGACCTCCAGGGCAACCTCTGGTACGTCGATCAAGCCGTCGGCCTCTACAAGTGCCAGGGAACCACGTCGTGCTCGCTCGTTGCGAAGGGTTTCAGCGACCCGACGTACTTCAGCTTTTCGCACGGCGACAAGGCGTTCTACATCGCCGACTTCGGCAAGGCACAGGTCTTCAAGTCGAAGGGCCGGCTGCCGGCGCTCGGGCCGGACTTCGTCGTGACCCCGTGGCTCTCGCTGTTGGGCCCGATCAGCGTGGCGGTGCAGCCTCCGCAGTAGGCCGAGGGTCTTCCCGGCGCTGCGAGGCCGCCTCGCAAAGGCCGTCGAAGGCGGGGAAGGCCCCCCAGCCCGTGCGTCGTGCCGTTTGCTCGGCCTTCCGACGCCACGCCCATTGCTTGTGAGGTACGGTTCTTGAAGCGACTCTTTTCGACTCGCCGGTTGAGGCTGCTTGCGTCGTTGACGCTCGCGCCGTCGCTGGCGGTGGCACTGGCGGCCACGGTTACGCCAAGCCCGGCATCGGCCGCCATTCAGCAGTTCATCCGGCGCCAGCCGCCGGTCGGCATGCAACTGGCTTGGCTCATGACGGACGGCTCCGTGCTCGCTCAGAGCAACGCGGGCAATACCTGGTACAAGTACACGCCGGACATCACCGGCAGCTACGCCGACGGAACGTGGACCCAGGTGGGTTCGCTGCAGTCCGGGTACGCGCCGAGCGCCTTCTCGTCGGCCGTGCTCGCAGATGGGCGCCTCGCGATCATCGGCGGCGAATATAACGCCGGGGGGCCGTACCAGTTGCAACTCACGAATCTCGGCGCCATTTACAATCCGCACACGGCTGCCTGGACACCGCTCGGCCATCCGGCCGGCTGGCATTTCATCGGCGACTCGCCGAACACCGTGCTGCCGAGCGGGCAGATGGTCGTCGGGCAGAAGCTGACCGAGTCGGCCGCGTACCTGGATCCGAAGTCGTTGGGCTGGACGAAGCTCGTCACCACCGGCAAGTCCGACTTCAACTCGGAGGAGGGCTGGGTGCTCCTTCCGGATGGATCGATCCTCACAGAAGACGTGAAGAACGCGCCGAACGCCGAGCGTTTCGTGCCCGGCCAGGGTTGGGTCAACGCCGGTAACACGATCGTGGACCTGCATTCCCCGAGTCCCTATACGAAGTGTCTGCAGTATGGCCCGAAGAAGCGCGATTGCTACCTGCCGCCGGGCGAGATCGGTCCTGCGATGTTGCGCCCTGACGGCACGGTGTTCGCGACCGGCTCCGGCTCGGGCCCGAGCGGCTACGGCGCGGGCCATACGGCGATCTACCACACGCTCGGCAGCCAGGCGGGGACGTGGACGGTCGGTCCCGACTTCCCAAACGGCGATGACGCGGGCGACTCGTTCGCGTCGCTCATGCCGAGCGGTAACGTGCTCGTGTTCGGCGTGACCGGCACGCTCTACGAGTTCGACGGAACGAAGTTCACCCAGACCGGCTCGTGGAATGGCTCGCCGCTCCTGCTGCCGACGGGCCAGGTGCTCATCCTCGGCTATTCGGCCTCGCTCTACACCCCGGCCGGCCAGCCGCAGGCCGCATGGCTACCGACGGTCTCGTCGGTTTCGAAGAAGCTCACTCGCGGGCACACGTACATGGTCGCGGGGACGCAGTTCAACGGTCTCTCGCAAGCGATGGCGTTCGGCGACGAGTATCAGAACGCGACGAACTATCCGCTCGTGCGCATCACGAACCATGCGACCGGGCACGTGTTCTATGCCATGACCCACGATCACAGCACGATGGGCGTGCAAACCGGTTCCGCCACGGTGTCGACGCATTTCGACGTGCCGGCCGGCATGGAGACGGGCGCTAGCATGCTGCAGGTCGTCGCCAACGGCATCGCCTCGAGTCCGGTGAGCGTCACCGTCCACTAGGACGGCGCCCGCCGTGAACGCGGCAACGGGAGCGTCCGGGCGCGGGCAGAAGCCTGCGCCCGGCGCTCCGTGGTTCTATCGCAAGCGGTTCGCCGTGTTCGGCATGATCTACGGGTTTTCGTTTTTCCTGGGATTCGCAATTACGGGAATCGCCGGTCTTTCGCCCGTCCCGGTGTATCGCGCGCTCGGCAATCCCGTCGCCTTCGGGATCGTCGCAACGTTACTCGTCCTCACGGGCGTCGCGCTGCGCGTGTGGGCGTCGAGCTATCTGTCGGCGGCTGTGATGTGGAGCGAGGGCCCCGTCGCGGTCCAGTTACGCGTCTCGGGCCCATACCGCTTCACACGCAATCCGCTGTACTTGGGCAACGTGTTGCAAGCGCTGGGCATCGCCATGGTTACGCCGTGGCTGGTGTGCGCGCTGATCCTTGCCGGCATCGTCCTGTTCGACTATGCGCTGATCCTGGTCGAGGAACGCTTCCTGGCGGCGCGCCAGGGCGAGGCCTACGCGTCGTACTTGGCCACCGTCGGCCGCCTGTTTCCGATGTTGTGGAAGATCGCGCCCGACGGCGGTCAGCAGGCCTCGCTGCGCGACGGTCTGCGCGCCGAGACGTCGATCGGCTTCTTCGCCGTTGCGGCGTTCGCCATCGCGCTGGGCTTGAGCATCCTCAACGGCCCACGATAAGGGTGCAAACGAACAGGGCGGGCCTTGCGGCCCGCCCGTCTGCCGTCGCTACCCCGATCGATTTCGGAGCGGCTAGTAGCTGTGGACGCAGCTCGCCGAGGCGTTGCTGTATTCGGGCTGCATCGTGAACGAGTTGCTCCCAAACGGGTCGTTCTGGATGTTCGTCCAGGCGCACTCGTCGCCGATCTCGCCGTATGAGTTGTTGTACCACCCGCTGGCGGGCTGCGGGTCGGTGACCGACTCGTTGTACTCGTGGCCGAGGACGATCGTGAAGCCTTCGTCGACGCCCAACTCGTCGCTGGGAGCCGAAACGAAGTTCGCGCCGCACGACGAGCCGCCGTCCGGCATGTACGGCATGTTCGTGTACGAGATGATGTTGCCGTTCTTGGAGGACGCGCCGTGGTACGCGCACCAGCCCGAGGACAGGAAGCCTTGCGGGTCGTGGTGGTAGCTGCTCACGACGATGTAGGCGCCGTTCGGGTCGGGCGTCCCGCCGTTGAAGTGCTGAACGCCTTCCCAGGCTTCGGCCTGCACCTGCGAGTCCGTCGGATGGCTGGGAATCTTGTCCTTATTGTCGGCCCACAGCGAGGCGTTCGAGGACGGATTCGAGATGTAGGTCGTCGTGCCGCCCACGATCTGGTAATACTGCGTCGCGATATTCGCATAACCGGTGCCGCCGTAGACCGGCGCGAACGCGGTCATCAGTTTACCGATGAAATCGGGGTCGCCGGAATGTCCCTGGCGCACGAGGCCGCCGAAGTCCCACAGGATCAGATACATATGCGGGACGGTCAGGACGGGTCCGCCGCCGTAGCTGAGCAGTCCCGTCGGAGGCTTCACCCGATGGAGGCGGTTGTGCAGTTCGATCGTAGGCATGAAGACCGGGCGCCCGACGGAGACCGGCGCTGCAAAGTTCGCGGGCGGCAAGAGGTGGCTGCCGCCGGCCATACCGGCGCTCGCCGGTCCGGCAAGGGAGAGCATCGCTGCGGCCATGCCGGCAGCGGCGAGGAAGGCGGGATGACGCATAGAGGCTGTTCTCCTCAAAGGGGGGTGCGGGCTAGGGGGTGCGTTACGTTGCTTGCCCCTTCGGGCGGCCCGGGTGTACTGCCTTGGCCCGCGGACGGTGCCCGGTCAAAAAGTGACCGCGATGCTGCGAAACCTCGCGGCGTCGAGGGCAGGCGGGCAAGCGGCGCCCGGCGGGGCGAGGATTTCTCTCGGCGAATGGCCGTCGGACTTCCCTTATCGCGGTTGGGGTATCGTCACATGCTGCCTGAAGAGCTGCGCGCACTGCAAGCGCCGATCAAAGAGCGATACAAAGAACGGCCCGACTCGGCGCTCGTGACGCTGAGAGCGGAGGGGCGGTTGGGCGAAGGCGTCACGTGCAAGGTGCAGACCGGCGCGGCGTTGGTGGAGGCCGGCTTGCATACCGCGACCGGCGGGGACGGGCTGAGCGCGTGCTCGGGCGATATGTTGCTCGATGCACTTGTGGCTTGCGCCGGCGTGACCTTGCGCGCGGTCTCGACGGCGATGGGCCTCAACGTTCGAGGCGGCCTCGTGCGCGCCGAAGGCGACCTCGACTTTCGCGGGACGCTCGGCGTGGCGAAAGACGCGCCGGTGGGCTTCGCGCGCATCCGGCTCGCCTTCGAATTGGACACCGACGCGTCGCAAGAACAGCTCGACGCTCTGATCCGGCTCACGGAACGCTATTGCGTCGTCTATCAGACGCTGCGGCAGCCGCCGGAGATCGTCGTCTCGAGCGTCGCCGTCGGGTAGTAGAGCCTCCATATGCCGATGTACATGGACATCCACGAGATCCCGGAAATCACGGCCGAAGGCGTGGCAGCGGCCCATGCCGCCGACGAGGAAGTCCAAGGCAAGCACGGGGTTACGTATCACAAATATTGGCTAAACGAAGCCCAAGGGAAGGTGTTCTGCCTGTGCAGTGCGCCGAATCCCGAGGCTGCGAGAGCGGTACATAACGAAGCGCACGGCCAGGTTGCGGACAAGATCATCGAAGTGGCTCCGGAAATTGCAGAGGGCTTTCTCGGCGGGACGGAGGTGAACTCGGCGGGTGCCGCCATCGTTCCAGGCGGGGCGCACGACGACCGCGACCCCGGCATTCGGACCGTGCTGTTCACCGACATCGTCGGGTCCACGTCGCTCACCCAGCGCATTGGGGACGAGGCAGCCATGGTGCTGCTCGGCGTCCACGACTCGGTCGTGCGCGAGGCTCTCGAAGCGTGCAGGGGGCGCGAGGTGAAGCACACGGGCGACGGCATCATGGCCGCCTTCGTGTCAGCCGCGGCCGCCGTTCGCTGCATGACGCGGATCCACGCCGCGTTGCTCGACTACGTTTGGGAGAACTCCGAGCCGGTGTGCGTGCGAATCGGGGCGGCGGCGGGCGAGCCGGTCGAGAAAGACAGCGATCTCTTCGGCACCACGGTCCAGCTGGCATCGCGGATCTGTGCGCACGCAAAGCCGAAGCAGAGTCTCGTGTCCAACGTCGTCGTCGAACTGTGCATCGGCAAAAACCTCGCGTTCCACGACCTCGGCCACGTCTCGCTCAAGGGCTTCGAAGAGTCCATCCGGGTACACGCCGTCCGCTGACCTCCCCCGGAGGCGGCCTGCGGGACCGGAAGATTCCCAAGCTGTGGGTATCTTCGTGGTTCTTCCACCCATACCGGCCGTAGGCTAGGTGCATCGGAGCGCTTCGCTCCTCACCGCCACCTACCGATATGAGAGGATGTCCACCAATGATGCACCTGCGTTCGTCCGCCGCCGTCCTGCTTCGCGCCTCGCTCGCCGCCGCGCTCGCGCTGCCCGTCGCCCTCCCGGCGATTGCCGCCCAAGAGGCGGCCCACCAACTCCCGCTCAACGCCCGCTTCGCCACCGCCCGCCTTCACGGCAACCCGTCTGCTGAGGCGTTCCGCCGTACCTTCCGCAAGAAGCACGGCGCCAAGATCGCACACTTCTCGTTCCCCTACGGCGTAGCCGCCGACGCGTTCGGCAACGTCTACGTCACCAACTACGAAGCGAATTCGGTCGCCGCCATCAGCCCGCTGCTGAAGGTGACCTCGAACGTCATCACTGGCGCTTCGAACCCGATCTCGATCGCCGTCGACTCAGTCGGTTCCATCTTCCTCGGCAACACCGGCGGCGGTGGCGGCGGCGACGTCGTGAAGTACGTCAACGGCGCTCCCGCCTTGACGATCTCCAACAACACCAGCTATCCGTTCAGCATCGGCGTCGACGAGTTCGACGACCTGTTCATCGCCTCCCAGGGGGGCATCGCCGCCGACGATCCCTACGGCAATTCGCTGTTCGGCTTCGAGTATTCGGGCTACAACGTCGTCTCGCTCGCGGTCGGTAACGGAAACGTCTACGGCTTCCTCGACGATGACTACCTCTACGGCAACGGTTCCTACCTGCTGCGCACCGACGGGCTCCAGACCATCGTCGGGCCGTCGGGAGCGGTCTCGCCGGTCGGCGCTGCCTGCGGTTCGAACCTGTGCTGGTACAGTGATAACAGCAACGATACGCTGTGGACCAACAACGGCTCGAATACCAACGACGTGCAGCTCAACTATGATCCCGGTGGGGTCGCCTACGACCAGCTGCACAACCGCCTGTTCGTCGCCGACCCGCTGAACAACGCCGTCCACGTCTACAACGCTCAGACGTTGTCCCTCGAGAAGACGATCACCTAATCGCCGCTCTCGAAGAAGCGCCAAGCGGCGCGGCCTCCCCGAGGCCGCGCCGCCTTGCGTCGTCCGGCCGTGGCGTCGGGGCCTCAGAAGAACGGGTTGTGGGCCCGGTTGCCTGCTTGGAGAACGCTTATTTCACACGCTTTTTCGAGTAAGGCAAGCGCCTGCGGTTGCCCTCCGGTTGCCGTCGACGGCGGCCGTCCGCCGGGCGACCTTTCGAGATCCGCTGCAGCCGATCACCGAGTCGATCGACAGCGTCGCGCTGCGCGTCTGCAATTAGGTGGGCGTACGTGTCTAACGTGGTCGTCGCGCTCGCGTGACCGAGGATTCCCGAGACGCTGCGGACGTCGACGCCGGCGACGAGCAGATGCGTGGCCGCGGTATGGCGTGCATCGTGCAGGCGCAGCGACGATGCGCCGACCTCCTTAGCGATTCGCCCGTAGGCGTGCGTCGCGTCCATCGGTGAGATGCGCCGCCCAAGCTCGTCCGTGAATATCGCCCCGCCGTCCACGTAAAGCTCGCGCGCGCGGCGGCGATCGGCCGTCTGCAGGGTGCGCTGCCGGCGAAGCGCGTCGAGCGCGACGCGGGAGAGCGGGACAGTCCGGCCACGGCCAGACTTCGTGGTCTTCATGGCGGCGCCGTCACGGGTCTCAGTCAGGCTGCGCTCGACGAGCACCGATCCGCGCCGTTCGTCGACGTCGGCCCAGTCGAGGGCGCAGAGTTCCCCTCGCCGCATGCCGGTCGAGAACGCGAGCGAGACGAGCGGCCCCCAGCGCGTCTTCCCGGCCGCAGCGAGCACCTTGGCGATCTCATCCGCGGGAAGCGCGCGCGCCTTGGAGCGAGGGACGGCCGGCATGCCAACTGCCGTCAGCGGGTTCGTCACCGTCAGCTGCATCTTAACGGCCCACTTGAGCGCGCCATTCAGCAGCACGGCGGCGTGCCGCACCGTCTTCGGGCTCAGGGGTTTGCCGTTGTGACCGCCGCCCTTCCGCAGCGTCGAAATCCATTCGTTGAGATGCACCGGTCGAAGGCGTCCGAGCTTGAGGCCGCCGAGATGCGGAATGACGAGCTGCTCGGAAAGTGTGCTGTACCTGGCGGCTGTTGTCGCCTCGATCCTGTCGCCGCACTCTTGGAGGTATCGATCCATGAGCGCGGCGACGGTCGTCTTGCCTGGCACAAGATCGATGCCGCGATCGCGCGCCGAGAGCGCGTCACGCTCCGCGGTCTCGGCCTCTTTC
>Ga0182012_10003442_pt1 | contig 16867 bp, 14 predicted proteins | sample 612S2SmetaG_FD_120486 | JGI IMG/M metagenome (GOLD analysis project Ga0182012, IMG submission 120486) | Permafrost microbial communities from Stordalen Mire, Sweden - 612S2S metaG | ecosystem: Environmental > Terrestrial > Soil > Wetlands > Permafrost | place: Sweden: Stordalen | collected...
CCGCACCAGCGCCAGGCCCAGCCCCGAGCCTGCGTCCGACATCGGATTGAAGCGATCGAAGATCGTGCCCAGCCGCTCCGCTTCAATGCCACGGCCCGTATCGCGCACCGTGAACTGGACAAACTCCTTGACCTCTTCGGCAGCCAGCAGGACTTCTCCTTCTTCCGGCGTATAGCGCAGCGCATTGGCCAGCAGGTTGTCCAGAATCGTGCGCAACGCCCTGCGATCCGCCTGCACTCTGGACAGGTCGGCGTAGGCGCGCACGTCAACCCGGATGCGCTTGCGCGCAGCGTCCTCGCAATAGCGGTCCCGCGCGTTTGTCAGCGCTTCAAGCGGGCGCACCGGTTCCAGTCTCAGCTCGCGCTTGCCCGCGTCCAACTCCGCCACTTCGATCAGGTCGCCCATCAGCTCGTCCAGCTTCTCCGATTCACTGCTGGCCGCGGCCACAAGCTCCGTCTGCAGCGGCTCCAGCTCCCCGCCAAAGCCCTGGCTCAGTGCATAGAGCCCACGCCGCAAACGCAACAGCGGATCGCGCAGCTTGCGGCTCGCCACATTGAGGAAGCGCGTCTTGAAGCGGTCCGTGTCCTGCAGGCTGGTCACGTCTTCGAGCGTGGTCACCGTTCCCAGCAAGCGCCCTTCGGAGTCGCGCATGGGCGTAGTGCGCAACCGATAGCTGCGTTCCTGTTTGCCGATGCGCATCGGCAGCATCGACGCTTCATCCTCCGCGGCCACTGCCTTCTGCATCGAAACCGCATCGCGAATCGCGCTCAGAATCTTGTCGCCGCCCGGCGTATTGGCCAGCGCCATGCGATCGGAAGCCGCTGTACCCAGCAACTCCGATGCGGCCTGGTTCACTTTGAGGATATGTCCCTTGCCGTCGGTCACGATGATCGGCTCGAAGATCGATTGCAGAACCGCGTCGGAAAGCTGAAACTCCATCTGCCTGCGTCCGGCCTCGGAATCGTGCAGATCGCGGAGCCGCACCGCCAGCCGGTTCAACTCCGCCGCAATTACGCCAAAGTCATCACGGCTCTTCCATGGAGTGCGATGGTCCAGGTTGCCTTGAGCAATTTTATGCGCATCCCGAGCCAGCCTGCGGATAGGGGCCAGCACAAAATAGATCGTTCCCAGCGCCACCAGCAGCGCTGCTGCGACGATCGCCCAGGCCAATCCCAGCTGTCCAGACGCCTGCAGCGCATGGCGCGTCCCTGCGAGCAGCCCCAGGGTAAGCGCCGCAAGCAGGACACAGCCGAGAATCAGTCGCTGGGCAAGGTTGAGCATGGCCCGGCCTCCGCGCCGGAACTGGGTTGTATTGAATCTATCAAGTGTAGCCGGGGCCAGCGGTCAATGAAAAGGCCCAGCGCCCAGTGCATCTATTCTTACCCTAGTCGAATCAGCCCAAGGCAGCAACCTATCCGGGGCAAACGCCTCAAGCTGACCACCATGCTTTATGACTTGGCAATTCAGCGTGAATCCAGAAATACTCCCATTGGCATCGGTCTCTATGGAGAGTAATCCTTTAAATTGCGCATAACCGAGGCTCAATGAGCGCATTGGCGGAGATCGCCGGCCAATCTCGTTTCGAACGCCTACTCTCTGAGGTTCGAAGCGCGTAGTCTCGGTTCTATGAGCAGAACATCATCATTGATCAATCTTGGAGCCATTGCCGTTGGCGCTGCGGGCATCTGGGCAGGTTTTGTGCATGACATGGCAAGGGCGCGCGGCCGCCTAACTGGGCGCAGCGAAAGGGCGGAAACGTCGTTCGGGACGTTGGAGTACGCGGTGGTGGGACAAGGTGAGCCGATGCTGATTGTCCACGGTGCGGGCGGCGGCTTCGATCAAGGCATTGACATGACCGGCGCACTGGCCGGGCACGGATATCAGCTCATCGCTCCGTCCCGTTTTGGCTATCTTCGTTCGAGCATGCCGGCCAATCTTACCACCGCCATGCAAGCCGATGCGTATGCCCAGCTTCTGGATCATCTCGGCATCGACAAGGTGGTGGTGGTCGGCATATCCGCCGGCGCGTGGTCATCCTTGCAGTTCGCCATCCGCCATCCGGAACGCCTCCGAGCGCTGATCCTGCTGGTCCCGGCCAACTACCTGCCCGCGGGAATGTCGATGCGGGGTGGTGTTGCAGCTAGAGCGATTCTCAAATCCGATTTCCTAGCCTGGGCGGCCGTGAAACTGGGGCCTGTGACGCCGGGCGGGATGACACGGATGATGCTCGGCACCGAACCTGCCGTTGTGCGCGCGGCTGCATCGAGCGAGAAGGCGCGCGTGCGGCAAGTGATCGAACATCTTCTCCCGGTCAGTGCGCGTACTGAAGGAATGCAATTCGACGTCAAGACTGCTGCCACGCACGAGCCGTATGCAATCGCGCTTATCGCCTGCCCAGTGCTGACGATCAGCGCCGAAGACGATATCTTTGGCACTGCCACCCGAGCAAAGACCATTGCGGCTGGTGTGCCTAACGGGAAAGCGATCATCTTTCCAAGCGGCGGTCATGCGTTGGTGGGCCACTATGACGACACCTTGAGCCAAAGCACAGCGTTTCTTCAGGCCATTCGTCCTTGAAGGTGATGTTGACGCGGTTTTAGAAGCTCACAGAGGTCGATCGAAGAAGGGAACAGGCCAATTCATCAAAATACCCTCTCTCCTCACCCGAAAGTTGTAGACAGGGGTGGACTTTAGTACTTTGGAATCATATATTTACATTCTATTCTAAAGGCGAAATGGAAATTCCTGAGCGAAAATATGCAACAAGTTGCACACTTGCTCACGAATGCTCGCGTAAATTGCTGATAATAATAGAGAAAGTTTGGCGGTCAAGCTGCATTACAAGAGGGCAAGGCAGGTTGTCGTATGCGGAAGGTCGATCCCGGTCTTCAGGCGTAACTCGGCTGGTTTTGCCTGGACAAAGGCCCAGGTATACACGAACCCCGTCGAACCGGCGTTGCTCAAGCTAATTCTCTGGAGGATGTATGAAGCGTTTTGCTCTTCTCTCGGTTGCTGCTCTGGCGTTCGGCCTGGTTGGCGCGACCCCGTCCGTTGCTGGTCCAATTAATCTAGTTACGAACGGGACCTTCAACACCCCCTCGCCTTTGAATGGCGGCTGGGGGCTCTACTCGAATGGTCAAATAGATGGTTGGAGCACCAACCCTGGCGGTGTAATTGAAATCGACACTGCCGGCCCAATTGGTCCTGGAACGAATCCATTCAGCACGAATAGCCTGGAAGTGAATGCATATAACCCCGAGACCGTGTCGCAGACAATCACGGGCCTGGTCGACGGACAGCAGTATACGCTCACTTGGGAATATGGCGGCCGCCCTGGTGCCGGCGGCGAGGAGTCGATGAACGTGTTGCTCGGCGGCAACCAAATCGCCACCGATTCTTCCGGAATTGTCTCCCAACTGACGTGGTCCGGAAACTCCTATACCTTCGTCGCAGGGCCCGGCGGGACGGAGACTTTGAGTTTTGTCGGTCTGGCTCCCGGGCCCGGCGGCAATACCTCCTATGGCAACGAAGTTACCGATGTGGCGCTCGTTGCCACCCCCGAGCCTTCGACTTGGCTGCTCCTGTTCTCCGGCCTCTGTTTGCTCGGCTACGCAGTTCGACGCCAGCAGCACGGTCTGTCTTTTTCCAACGCCCTCTAACACAGACGCAGGACAATATCGTTAAACAGATGCGGCGATTCCCAGGTCTCGCAATCGGGATTTGGTAGCCGCCGCAAGCTCGTGACAGCGTAAAACTCCTCCAGCATCAATTAACTCATTCCCTCTTCTATGGAACCTGGCAGACAGTGAGAGCCTGATTGTGCCATCGGCAGGTTAGCCCTGGCGGTTGCGGATACGGCACCAGCACCCAGTCCACGCCAAACTGCGCCTTCAGCCGCTCAAAATCCGCAAGCTCAAACCGCGGCCAACCCGCCTGCGCCACTTGCTGCTCGTGCCAGACAGGCGCGAGGCTGGGCACCTGCATCACCACAGCGGTGTCTTTGATGCCATCGGCAAGCTGGCTCCGTTCCGCAAGTGCGCGGAAGCTGTGAAAGCCCTCGCCCGGCGCGGCCAGATAGCGGGGGTCCAGGGCAAAATAGGCGTCCGTCGGCGTGTTCTGCCGAATCCAGTCAAACGCCTGCAACCAGGGATTGGCAGTGACCATCCTGGGCAGTTCAAGGTGAGCTCCGTCGTCGATCAGTTCCCACTCGACCAGGAACATGCTGCCGTTGAAGACAAGCAAGTAAATTGCCCACCGCCAGATCTTCGTCTTCAGCACGAACCGCCCCAGCAACCCGCCCGCCGCCAAAGCCATGAACAGATAAACCAATTGCAGGTACCGCATCGGTTGCAGCGGGGTAAGCCGCACCAGCGACTCCGGAGCGAGCAGAGCCATGGCCACGACCTGCTGAAAAACGCCATAAGCAAACACCGCAAGCGCGAAACGGCTGAGCCTGGACCGGACTGGATCGTGCGCTACGCAGCCGCGCTTTTCCGCCACGCGCCACAGCAGCCAGAAAAGAAACAGCGGCGCCAGTGCGCCCAGCCATTCATACCAGCTCCAGCGGTAAATAGAGTAATAGGTGCGCGAAGCCAGCGCCTCACGCCAACTGGGACTGTCCGGAGCGAAAATCCAGCCCAGCGGAGCAACGGCAGCCACCGACCTCTGAGTAACCCGCAGCCTAAACGGCGCCGGCTCAAGCAAAGCCAGCGCCAGAAACCCGCAAAACGACACGCCCAGCGCCGCCATGATGGGATGTAAAAGGAACGACCCAATCAGCAGCGGCACAGCCTGCCAGCGCCTGCCCTCCAGAATTCGCGAGACGGCAATCAGGATCAGCGCCGTAGCCAGGTTGCGCGGATGGAGATGCTGGTCGGCAATATTCAGCGCCGTCCCCGCCACGGGCAGCGTAAACATCGCCGCCACCATGGCCACGGCTGACCATTGCTCCCATACCTGCGTAAATACCTGCGCGGCAATCCTGCGGCATGCCCACAGAATCAGGAAAAGTGCCGCAAACTGCCACAGCAGCTCTGCCCATGCCACCGGAATTCCCGTCCAGCGGACAAAGTGGGCCATCGCGCCGTCAAATACAGAGGCTTGCATCTGCAGCCTGAAAAAGTCCGCATCGTGAGGAAAGAGTGCAGGATTGAGTTCCGCTTTGACGGCAGTGAGATAAACGCCATCGTCCTCAAAGCCCGGATGGTAGCCCATCACAAGAAAGCCGAGCCCGGTGAACAGCAAAAGAGGCAAAGCTTCCAGAATTAAGCGTTTACGCCACAAATAGAAATTCCTCGCACGTCGCAGTCCTTGCTGTTCCCCGGGGGAACTTTGCATTCCATGATAACTTTCCAGGGCAGCGGCAGGATCAGCAAAAATTTTGAATGCAAAGTGGTTCCGTTCCGCCGGTTCACCCTGCAGAGGGGTTCTCATGCAATTTCGATGCTGCAACCAGTGACCGCAGAAGGCGAGAAATCGTCAAAACATTGGGGGGACGCGGACTATTTACTCCATATACACTAAGAAAGCATGCCGTCAACCGTGATTGGATTAACAGCCTTGCCGGTCAACGCCGCGGTGGATTCCGAGCCGCCGTTGCAAACTCCCTCTGACCGCTCGCTGGAAAAGCTGGCGCTTGTCATTCCCACGCTCTGTGAGGAGGGAAACATCGGCGGGCTGCTCAACCACGTCCGCAGCGTGTTGGATCCTCTCCATGTCCCATACGAAATCCTGGTTGTCGACGACGACAGCCCCGATGGGACCGCAGCCGTGGTTTCCGCCGTCGCTCAGGAAGACCCCCGCGTGCGTCTGCTGGTCCGCAAGGGCGAGCGAGGATTGTCCGGAGCAATTCTCTATGGCTGGCAGCACACAGATGCCACAGTGCTTGGCGTCATGGACGCAGATCTCCAGCATCCACCGGAGTTGCTGCCGCAACTGCTTTCCGCGATTCAGAATGGCGGCGACCTGGTCATCGGCAGCCGTTACACGCCGGGTGGCGACCTGGGTGAGTGGAACCCCGTGAGAAAGCTGTTGTCCACCGCTGCCGTCTGGGTTACATGGCCGCTGCAAAAGCGGCGTCTCCGCGCCAAGGACCCCATGAGCGGATACTTTATGGTGCGCCGCCGGTGCCTCCCGCAAGGGGAGTTCCAGAAGTCCGGCTTCAAGCTGCTGTTGGAGATACTGGTCCGCGGCAGGATCGAGTCGGTCAAGGAAGTCCCGTTTGCCTTCGGTCTCCGCTATCGCGGCGCAAGCAAAGCCAACTTCAAGGTCGCCTGGGACTACGGCCTGCTGTTAGCCAGGCTCTACGTAGGCAAACTCGGCTTCGGAACAACCAACTGAAGCTATCTTCACTTATTCACTTCTTCACCGCCCTACATCGCCGGCAACAGCAACCGCAGCAGCAAGAACCCACCCACGCCCGCAAAAAACACCAGCGCCATGCGTATTCCCGGCTCGCGATTCACCTCCGGCACCAGGTCGGTAGCCGCCACATAGAGCGCCACACCCGCCGAAATCGGCAATCCGTAAGGTAGCCAACTCGGCACCAACTCAATCACCAGCACGCCGGCCAGAGTAGCCGCTGCCAGGGCCACCGCTGAATAAAATGCCATCGCCCGGCTGCGTCCGCTGGCCAGCATCACCGACGCCATAGTGAACCCCTCCGGCGCCTTGTGCAGCAGGATCGCCAGAAAAATCAGCACGCCCAGCCCGGTTGAGACCACAAAGCCCGAGCCAATGGCAACGCCGTCAAACAGCGCGTGCACGCTCAATCCCGCCATCACGGAATTGCTTGTATGCCGGGAAACAAACTCGCCGTGGTGCGTCTCTTCGCCAAAGTGAAAATGCGCGTTGATGGTGTGTTCGAGCAGGTGAACGACGCAGTATCCGGCCATGATCAGAATCGGCCCCAGCCGCGGGCTCAACTTCAGGCTCTCCGGCGCCATCTCAATGACCGCGGTCGCCATCAGAAAGCCGGCGCCCAAAGCCACAAAGTAGCGCAGGTAGCGCTCCACACCCTTTGCCCGCACCAGCACCAGCCCACCAGCCACATCGGCCAGCGCGGCAATCGTGCCCAACAGGAGGGAAAGCCTCAGCATAAACTCCTTTTGACCCACGAAGAGTTTGTGATCCTCGAAGCGCGGTGTCTGAACGGTACGGGCCTGAGCGCTTACGTTGGCCTGCATTGGTTGAAGGGTACGGGCTTCAGCCCGTACATTGGCTCACCAAGAAATGCCGGGCTTCAGCCCCCGAGGGAATTGGGTCTTCGCACAAGCAGACCTATCGAGCCCAGCCTACCCGCTGTGCCGGATGTGCATCACATCCCCATCCTGCACCACATATTCCTTGCCTTCCAGCCGCAGCGTTCCCCGGCCGCGCGCCGCTGCCTCCGACCCCGCATCCAGCAGCGCATCCCAGCGAATCGTTTCCGCGCGGATGAAATGGTGCTCCAAATCGGAATGGATCGCCCCCGCCCCTTGCGGCGCCTTCGAGCCCAGCGGAATGGTCCACGCGCGGCACTCGTCATCGCCTGCGGTGAAGAAGCTGATCAGTCCCAGCAGCTCGTAGCTCTTGCGAATCAGCCGCACCAGCCCGCTCTCGCGCAGCCCATAGCTGCCCAGAAACTCCGCCGCTTCCTCGTCGTCCATCTCCGCCAGTTCGGCCTCTACCTTGCCGCAGATCGCCGTCGCTCCGGCGTTGGGCCTGCTAGACACTTCATTCAATTTAAAAGCGCCAACGGCGCCCTCAAGGTCGTCGCCCAGCGTAGTGCTCTCGCCAATGTTGACCACGTAGAGGATGGGTTTTTGCGACAGAAACATGAAGCCCTTGATCAGCTTCTTCTCCTCGTTGGTCATCTCCAGTTCGCGCAGCGGCTGCTCTTTTTCAAGCGCCTCTTTTGACCGCAGCAGCAGCGCCTGCTCGCGTTCCAGGTCGCTGGTGCGACCCTTCTTCAGGTCCTTCTCCAAACGCTCCAGCCGCTTCTCCACCTGGGTCAGGTCGCTGATCATCAGATCGAATTCAACGTTCTTGATGTCCCGGATCGGATCGATCGGACCAACGTGCGGAATGGCGTCGTTGTCGAAGGCGCGCAGCACGTGAATCAGCGCATCCACATTACGCAGGCTGGTCAGGAACGCCGTCTCTTTCAGCGCTTCCTGACCGATGGCCGCAACGTCCACATACTCAACCGTCGCGTAGGTGGTCTTCTTCGGCGAATAGAGTGCCGACAGCTTGTCCAGCCGTTCGTCCGGCACCCGCGCTACGCCGATGTGTGCTTCTCTGGAAAAGCTCTTCTCTTCGAGCCGCGCCTTGGTCAGAATCTTGAATAACGAAGTCTTGCCCACCTGCGGCAGGCCAATAATGCCAGTTTTCATTTGCTTCCCATTCGAGCCCCGCACGTTGCAATGCGCGCTTCAGAGCCTCTTCGATGATACAAGACCAGGGACCGCGGACTAAGGGACTAAGGGACAAGGAAACAAAGCTTGAGCTCAGCGTCCATATCAAAAACAGATCTGTCATCCTGAGCGAAGCGTACTTCAGCGGAGTCGAAGGACCTGCTTGTAGAGCGCTTCATCGCTTGGTGCTCCGCTTTGGATAAACAAGAGTCACCAAGTCCCTAAATTCTCACGCTCTCCGCGCGCGCCACCAGCACCACCGTCGCCAACCCACACAACAAGATGACCAGCTCCACATGCTCGCTGCGATTGTGAAGCTTGTCGAAGTCAATCGTCAGTGGATTGGTTGAGTCCATGGTGTTAATTGCGCCGCCGGCCGCGACCCGATCGCGCTCCATGGCGGGAATGATCGCGTACTGCGAGTAAACAGTGAAGGCGAGCATCAGCACCACGAGAATCATGGGCGCCAGCACGCTCCGCGGCTTGTAGATTCCCCACGCCGGAGCCAGTGCCAGCAGCGCCAGCGCCACCATTGCCGATACCAGTCCCATCCCATGCAGAATGCGCAGCAACTCGCCCACAATCGAGCCGGCCGTATGCGTGTCCGCCCGCAGTGTGCCAAAGGTGATTGCAGCCACAACGGGGAAGAAGATCTCCGCGCCCAGCCACACAACGAGCGAGAGGTAGAGCAGCGTGCGAAGAACAGTCTTCATAGATTCAGTTCTCAGTTGTCAGTTTTTAGTGGCCCGTGGCTGGATAAGAAGCTTTGCGCCCAGCAGGAATGTTAACAGCTCAAAGCAGATTCAGAGTAGCGCATTCAGCCCCATTGGTGCCGAAGCGCTACTCTGAAAACTGACAACTGACCACTGAAAACTATTTCCTGTTCAACGCCCTCTTCAGCACCGTCTCCAACGCGGCCTTCACCTTGGCATACTCATCGTCGGAAACGGTCCCGTGAATCTTTTCGCTCTCCAGCGTAAACATCTCTTCCTTGATCACGTTCAGCAATTGGCTATGCTTCGCGGCCGGCGTACCGAAAGAGGGATACGCCACCGCGCCACCCTCCGGAACGCCGCTCACGCCCGCCGCTCCGGCCGGTTTGCGCAGCAGGAAAGCTGCTCCAGCCGCCAGCACCAAGGCGATCCCGCCCAGTATCCACCACTTGTACTTCGTCAGCGGATCAGGCGTCCCAATCGGCTGGCCGATGCCGCCTCCCGGCTGTCCACCCGCGGCGGGCGCGCTTCCGTCTGAAGTCCCAGTTGAACCATCCTGAGCGCCCATGCCCGCCGGCTGTTGTGCGCCGGGCGTGCCCTGCTGCTCGCGTGGAATGGATCCTGTGCCCGCAATGGTGAAGTCGACAGACTTGTTGGGCGTCGCGTTCTTCAGGACAAACGTCTGCACGTTGGGGTCTTCGGGCACGCTCTTGAAGGCATCGCCCGAAGTCGCCTGGAAGGTCATGCTCTTGGGCAACAGCACGGCCAGGTTATCCGCCGGCAGCGTTACCTGCGCATGAAATGCAAACTTTCCGTTGTAAGGCACGTGATAGGCAAGCTGGAAGAGCGTGTCCTTGTCGCCGTCATCGGGCTGGATAGGGAAGTTGAATGCGTAATGTCCCTTGGGCCCATCCGGGTCGAGTTTGATGCTGGTGGGCAGGCCGTTGGGCCGCTGTCCGCCGACGCCGTCGACGATTGCCTCGGCCGGCAGCACTACTTGAAACGACTTCGCGCTCCACTGCGTTGTCGGCGGCGTGCTGGTGTTGTGAACAAAGAAGCGCTCGGTTATTTTCAACTGGCCATTATCGGTTTCGAGTTCCAAAACGTCGGCTTCGATGAACACGCCTTGCACCTTCGGAGCCACGTCATAGACAGTGATGTCGGCTGGCGTTGCGCCCTGCGGAGCGGCGATAAAGTAGCCCGCGCCCTGGTGCGTTACGCGAACCAGGTAAGGGTTGCTGCCCGGTTCGACCAGGGAATAGTGCCCCTTCGCGTCGGTAGTGGCGTGGGCCACCTCGCCCATGCCGGCCTGCACGTCCACCAGTACCACCTGGTCGCCCACGGCGGGCTTGCCGGTGGTTTTGTTGGTCACCGTGCCGGAGACTGTGGATGCATGAGCGAGCGCGCCCGTAAGCAGCAAGCTAAAAGCAAAAGAGCGAATTAAAATCTGCGTCGATTTCATAATTGTGAGAACGTCCTGGTATTTCTCGGTTTGTTTTGGAACTAACCCCAAATTTTGTCATTCTGAGCACATCGGTAATAAATGCCTCGTCAGTCGCGCCACAAAAGCTCATATCAAAAACAGACCTGTCATCCTGAGCGAAGCGTACTTCAGCGGAGTCGAAGGACCTGCTTTTGTTCTTCGGGCATCTCTCTCCGAGTTCGATAACTTCTGTGTCGCTCAAGCCTGCTGCAAATACTCAATTTCCGCCAGCAGCGTTGCCGCTTCATTTTCAAGCTGCGCGCGCTGCGTCTGAAAGTCCTCATCAGGATACTTCCCGGCCTTGTACTCAAAATTCAAATCCCGCAGGTTTTCATAGAGCTGATCCTTGCGCTCCAGCAGAAAATCGAGGCGGGTTTTTTCACGCTGGCTGGCAAATACATTCTCCGGCCAGAAGGTGTAGACAAGCAGCGCCAGCGTCAAAAACAATCCGGCCAATTCACCTTGCAAGGTAGTCATCGCTCAAAACCCTCCCTCGTCGCCGGTCTCGCGGCGAATCTTTTCCATGCGCTCGCGTTCGGCGGGGTCCATCGCGGACGGGTCCGTCGCAGTCGTCAGCGTTCTGCCCACCGACCACCGCCGCACCAGCAGAATGGTGCCCAGCAGTGCCGCCGCAAACACCGCGAACGGCGCAATCCAAGCCACCAGGTCGAAGCCATGCGCGGTGGGCGCGGCCAGCACAATCGCCCCATACTTGACGACGAAGGAATCCAGAATCTCCTTGTCGCTCTTGCCGCCTTCAATTCCCGCGCGCAACTCGTTTAGTTCGCCGGTCGAGTTGGGGCAGCCCACATGGTTGCATTCGCCCAGAATCTCAGCGCAGCTACAGGTGCACATCAGCCTGTGGCTCAGGTCGTTGAATCGCGAATTCCCATCCGTCGCGCCCAGCGAAAAGCACACTGCAATCGCCAGGAATGCCGCTTGCGCCGCTTTCATCCAAAAAGTAAACCGTCTTGAGTTCTTCACAGGTGGCCGCCCTTCAAGAGCGGCTCTGTCGGCGCCGTTCGAGCGGGCACGCGCAGCGAAGCAGTAGACGGGCTAAGGCTTGGAACCAGTGCGATCAATGTGCCGAACACCAGCACTACAAGGCCGGCCCAGATCCAACCGACCAGCGGATTCAGAAATGCCTTGATAATCGGCTGCCCTGTATCGGGATTCGTCCCTTCGTACACCACATACAAATCCCAGCTTGGAACGGAGTGAATCGCCACCATCGTTTGCGGCTGCCCGGTGATCAGGTAGACGCGCTTTTCCGGAGCCATCTGGAACTGCTTCTTGCCGCCCTTGTATACATCGAGCAGCGCATACTCCGAGTTGTAATTCAGATTCGAGTCCTGCGTGAATCCCACGCACTCCAGCGTGTAAGGCCCAATCGATATCTTGTCGTGCAGCGCCAGTTCGCTTTCCACGTTGCGATTGAAAGCCGACCCGGCCAGCCCGATCACCACAATCACCACGCCGATATGAATGATGTATCCGCCGTAACGTCGCGTATTGCGCCGCGTCAGCAGCCAAGTGGCCGTAAACAGGTTGCGCCCGGTCTGCTTTGAAATAACCCCCGCACCGCGAAGAAACTCGCTGAGGATCGCCGTCATCACCGCCGCCGAAGTGGCGAACGCCACCAGCGCATAAAAGTCGCCTGTATCGAATGCGCCGTCTTTCCATGGCCGCACGCCAACCGCGAAGCAGACAATCACCGTCACCCAGAACGCAATCACCGGCAACACAAAATTCCGCCGAATGCTCTTGAACGATGCGGCCCTCCACGGCAGCAGCGGTCCAACGCCCGTCAACAGCAGCAGGAATATGCCGATCGGTATCGCTACGCGGTTATAAAACGGCGCGCCCACCGTGACCTTGTTGCCCACCACGTATTCGCTCAGAATGGGGAACAGAGTTCCCCACAGAATCACAAAGCAGGCCGTAAGCAGCACCAGATTGTTAAACAGGAAGCTCGACTCGCGGCTCACCAGCGATTCCAAATGATGCTCGCTCTTCAAATGGCTGCGTTGCAAAACATAAGTGAAGATGCAAACCGCCAGCACAATCCCCATGAACACTACGAACCACGTGCCTATCGACGACTGCGCAAATGCGTGTACCGAGCTCACCAGCCCGGCGCGCGTCAGCAGCGTGCCCAGCAGCGTCAGCAGGAAAGTGGAGAAGATGAGCCACACATTCCAGCTCTTCATCATCCCTTTCTTCTCCTGCATCATCACCGAGTGCAGAAACGCCGTACCCGTCAGCCATGGCATGAAGCTCGCGTTCTCCACCGGATCCCATCCCCAGTAGCCGCCCCAGCCCAGCACGGCGTACGCCCAGTGCATTCCCAGGAAAATGCCGGCGGTCAGGAACAGCCAGGTCACCATCGTCCAAACCCGCGTGACCTTGATCCACTTCTCACCGGGGTAGCGCATCATCAGCGCGCCCAGCGCAAAGCAGAAGGGAACCGAGAAGCCCACATAGCCCAGGTAAAGCATCGGGGGATGGATCACCATCTCCGGATATTGCAGCAGCGGATTCAGCCCGTTGCCGTCGTCCGGAATCACCCCCTGGTAGAGCGCGAACGGTGGTGCCGCAAAGCACAAAATCGACAGGAAGAACACCTGAATCGCTGCCAGAATCGTGCCCGCATAGGCATACAGCTTCACGTCCGTCTTGTGCGTCAGCCGCAGGACAAATCCATATGTCCCCAGCAGCCACGCCCACAGCAGCAGCGAACCTTCCTGCCCGCTCCAAAGCGCGGAGAACTTGTACGCGCCCGGCAGAGCTCGATTCGAATGCTCCATGATGTAAGTGATTGAAAAATCGTTGGTAAAGACGGACCAGATCAGCGCAAAAGCCGCCGCCGTTACGGCGATAAATACGGCGATTCCAGCCCGCCGTGCCGTGTCCGCCAGACGCTCCGGAGAGATCGCCGCCGGCTGCCCGGTTGCAATCAGCCGCAGGGCCAACGCCCCCGCCAGAAGGTTGTAGGCGGCAAGCGCCAAAGCGATGAGAAGTGCAAAACTACCAAAGGCTGCCATGAATTATGACTCCATCATGATTCTCGCATGCAGGGGGAAGCGGGAAGCTTTGCCTGCGAAGCTATTCTCCTGCCATGATAGGCCTTCGGCATGTGATCTGGCTCACACCATGGGTGGAGACTCGGAGGCTTTTGCAGGCTCCTCCGGAGACCCTCGACCGAACCTCCTTTTTTCCGCTGCGTTGATTTGAACCGGCCGTAAGAGCGGAATGCGCCCCACCTGCACATCGCAACGCTTTGCTACACTTGCCTGTCACCAACTCTTCAATCCGGAGCCACTCGGCATGAGCAAGTCGCGGCGGGACGGCCTGTATTTATTGGTAATGGGAATTGTCGTGTTTGTCTTGTTCGGATTCATGTTCAGGTTCGTCGCCAAGGACGCGATGGCGGACTTCAAATTGGTCTATTACGGCACTAATTGCCTGCAACACCACTGCGATCCTTACCGAGAGAGTGAGTTACGGAGTTTCTATAGGACTGAGTCCGTAGAGTCTCTAGCGGGCGGTTCGCAGTACCTCAAGTCTGAGACCCTGTATGTGAACTTGCCGCCCTTGTCGCTCGTCATGGCTCCGCTCGCAATGTTACCGGAAGGGACTGCTGCTGCACTATGGATGGTCGCGACTGCGGCAATCCTTATTCTGGCTGCCGTTCTGATGTGGGATCTTGCAGCCGGCAACGCGCCCCGGGTCGCGGGAGGGCTGATTGGCCTGTTGCTCGCCAACGCTGCAGTTGTGCTGGGAAATGGCAATGCGGCCGGTATCGTCATAGGGCTTTGCACGATCGCCGCCTGGTGCTTCCTCAGGAAGCGCTTTGTGTTGGCCGGCATCGTGTGCCTCGCGGTGAGCCTTGCGATGAAGCCGCACGACGTAGGTCTGGTCTGGCTTTATTTCCTGCTCGCAGGGGTCGCGTATCGCAAATGGGCGTTGCAGTCCCTGGCGGCAGCCGGACTGCTGTGTCTCGCAGCCGTCCTGTTTGTGGGGCATACCGCTCCGAACTGGATTCCGGAGGTGCGCGCCAATCTTGCGGAGGTCTTCGTGCCGGGCGGAAACAACGACCCGGGACTCCTGGGAGCAACGAGCAAAAGCAGAGCTCCGGAGGTGATGACGGATTTGCAAGCGGTTATCAGCGTGTTTCGCGATATTCCAGCGTTCTACAACACGGTCACGTACATTGTCTGCGGAGTGCTTCTGCTGGGATGGCTGCTCGTTACGCTGAAGTCGCTTCAATCGCAGGAGTTGACCTGGCTGGCATTGGCAGCAGTTGCGCCACTCACATTGCTCGTGACCTATCACCGGGCCTACGACGCCAAAATCCTCCTGCTCACCATTCCCGCATGCGCAATGTTGTGGGCTCAAGGCGGCGCAACAGCGAAAGTCGCGCTGCTGGTGACTACCGTTGGGGTGGTTTGTACAGGGGAGATTCCGTTGGCAATTCTCCTTTCGATGACAAAAAGCCTGAGTGCGGTCGGGCTGCTCGGAGAGATTCAGACCGTATTGCTGACACGGCAGGCGCCTCTGGCCCTGCTGGCAATGACTATCTTCTATCTGTTGATCTATATGCGCCGCGCACGAGGTAAAGGCGCGACGAAAGTCCAAACAGGCCCGGCTCCGAATAAAGCCGATATTCCCGCAGCTTGTTAAGGATTCCGTCTCGGCTGGATTTTATGCGTGTCGCGCCATCAACTCGCCGGCCGCCTGGAGGATTTCATCGCCGGCAAAGGGCCGGGACAGGAACCGCACCCATCCTCCTCGATAATTACCGGCCTTGTAATCGCCCTCAGCTTCACTGCCACCCCCCAGCACAAGAACCGGCACGTTGGGCAGCCGCTCGTGCAACTCTGCCACAAACGCGGGTCCGCCTATGCCGGTCATGTTCGGTCCGCTGATCACCAGCGCCAGCTGCCCCGCAAATTGAGGCTGCTCCACCAGGCAAAGAGCCTCTGCGGCGTCGCCCACGCGTTCTACGTCATGAAATCGCCGTTCCAGGATTGACTTACGCAGGAAGGCCTGGAGCGGATCTTTATCCACCAATAGGATTGTCGGCATAGTGCCTGAATTCCGCGCGGCCCGTAGGACATATTAGGACGGCATAAGTTACCAGCTCATAACTAAGATGTTACTAAGCCTGACTATGTTGCCCGCGTGAATCGCAAAATCGTAACCTAATTTGAGCACCAAGGTGCTGCTGGTCTCTATCCAAACAGAATCTCCTTCTCCTTCAGCTCCTTGATGGAGTCGCGCAACTTCGCTGCTTTCTCAAACTCGAACTTCTTGGCCGCCTCGCGCATCTCCGTCTCCATCTTCGCGATGAATGCATCCAGGTCGGCCTGCGTCTTGAACTCCGGCAGCCCCGCCGCTTCCTCCACTTCCACATCGCCGTACTCGGCCTTCAAAATCTGCGCCAGCCCCATGTCCATCGTGTTGATGATCGACTGCGGTGTAATGCCGTGTTCTTCATTGTATGCAAGCTGAGTCGTCCGACGCCGGTCCGTCTCATCCATCGCCCGGCGCATCGAATCGGTAATCTTGTCCGCGTACAAGATCGCCTTGCCTTCCAGATGCCGCGCCGCACGGCCCATCGTCTGGATCAGCGACCCCGCCGAGCGCAGGAAGCCTTCCTTATCCGCGTCCAGAATCGCCACCAGCGAAACCTCCGGCAGATCGAGGCCCTCGCGCAGCAGATTAATCCCGATCAGCACGTCGAACTCGCCCTTGCGCAACCCCGCCAGCAGCTTGACGCGCTCCAGCGTCTCAATCTCCGAGTGCAAGTATCGGCAGCGCACGCCGACCTCAGTGTAGTAGCCGGCCAGGTCCTCGCTCATCCGCTTGGTCAGCGTAGTCACCAGGACACGCTCGTTCCTTTTTGCCCGGTCGCGGATCTCCGCTAGCAGGTCGTCGATCTGGCCCTTCACCGGCCGTATTTCAACCTCGGGATCAACCAACCCCGTCGGCCGGATCACCTGCTCCACCACCACTCCCGCCGACCGCGTCAACTCGTACGGCCCCGGCGTCGCCGAAACATAAATCGTCTGGTGAATCCGGTTCTCAAACTCCTCGAACTTCAGCGGCCGGTTGTCGCGCGCCGATGGTAGGCGGAAGCCGTAATCGACAAGGTTCTGTTTGCGGCTCTGGTCTCCGTACCACATGCCGTGAACCTGCGGAATCGTCGCGTGGCTTTCATCCACAAAGAGCAGAAAGTCGCGCGGAAAGTAGTCCAGCAGCGTCGGCGGAGCCTC
>Ga0182012_10003443_pt1 | contig 16859 bp, 16 predicted proteins | sample 612S2SmetaG_FD_120486 | JGI IMG/M metagenome (GOLD analysis project Ga0182012, IMG submission 120486) | Permafrost microbial communities from Stordalen Mire, Sweden - 612S2S metaG | ecosystem: Environmental > Terrestrial > Soil > Wetlands > Permafrost | place: Sweden: Stordalen | collected...
CGTCACTTTCGATTCCACCATCTATTGCGGCGACTGTGAATATTGCCGACAGGGCCTGATGAACCTCTGCGGACACCGCGAAGTGCTCGGTGTCTCTACTCCAGAATTCCGTCGCGCCGGTGCCTTTGCCGATTATGTTGTGGTTCCCGCACGCGTTCTCTACTCGCTTCCCGCCAGTGTCTCCTTCGCCGAAGCCGCCATGGTTGAACCTCTGGCCGTTGCCGTGCACGCCGTGGCCGTGAGCCACATCGCCAAGGGCAGCACCGCTATGGTGGTAGGTGCCGGAATGATCGGCCTCCTCGTTCTCCAATCCCTCAAAGAAGCGGGTTGCTCGCAAGTCATTGTCTCCGATATCGATGACACTCGCCTGAAACTCGCTAGCGACCTCGGCGCTACTGCCACCATCAACGCAAAAACCTCAGATCCCGTGGCCGAAATCAAGAAACTCACCAACGGCGCAGGCGTTGACACCGCTCTCGAAGCCGTCGGCAGCACACCCACCATCAAAGCCGCCATCGAAAGCGTCAAACGCGGCGGCACGGTCACTCTCATCGGCAACATCGCTCCCACTGTCGAGATTCCCTTGCAGGCCGTAGTCAGTCGCCAAATTCGACTCCAAGGTTCTGCCGCGTCCGCCGGCGAATACCCGCAAGCCATTGAGCTCATCGCGCGTGGAGCGGTGACTGTGAAACCGCTCATCACTGCGGTAGCGCCACTCGAAGACGGCGCTCAGTGGTTCACACGTCTACACAACCGCGAAGCGAACTTGATGAAAATCGTCCTCAACCCCAAGCTGTAATGTCAAATCCACTCTTCGATCTCACTGGCCATGTGGCCATCGTGACCGGGACCTCGCGTGGCCTCGGCCAATATTTCGCGCGCGCCCTGGCCCGCTCGGGCGCCGATCTCGTCATCACCAGCCGCGACCCCGAATCCCTCAAGCCCTTCTCCGATGAAATCGCGCAACTCGGCCGCTGCGCCGTCCCTCTCGCCCTTGATGTCTGCGATCTGAAAAGCATCGAAACCATGGCCGAAGCCGCCGAAAAGGCCTACGGCAAAATCGACATCCTGGTCAATAACGCCGGCATGAACATTCGCAAGCCTGCGTTAGACGTTCTTTGGGACGATTGGAACAAAATTCTAGACACCAACTTGCGCGGCACATTCTTCGTCGCGCAGGCAGTGGCCAAGCGCATGGTCCCGCGCCACTATGGCCGCATCATCAATATTGGCTCTGTCACCAGCGTCGCCGGCTATGCAGGCCTCGGTCCTTACGGAGCAAGCCGCGGCGGAGTCCGTCAACTCACCATGAGTCTTGCCGACGACTGGGGCCCGTATGGCATCACAGTCAATTGCCTCGCACCTGGCTGGTTCAAAACTACCCAGAACAAAGTCATGTACGAAGACAAAGAGTGGGTCGCGTATCTGAGTGACCGCATTCCCGTTAAACGCCCTGGCCAGCCCGACGATCTTGACTCCTCCGTCGTCTTTCTCGCCGCTGAATCAAGCCGCTACATCACCGGCCAAACTTTATTAGTCGATGGCGGCATCTCTACTGGCGCCGTTCGAGCGCTGCCTAGGAAGAACTAGTCTTTCAATCCCACGTAGAGCTCGAACCCGGTCTGCCCATACACCTCGAAGTCCGTCCTGTACGCGCGCTCAATCTTCCCCTCGTGTTCTAACTCCCAGACATGGCGCCACAATCCCATCACTGCCTCTGGCGAGACAGATCCTGCAAAATCCAAAAGGAGGTACGACCCAGGCGCGACGACGCGATGAGTCATCCCACGCGGTACAGTCTCGTCCTCACCCATCTTTCTCCCGAGCAGGTAATTGTACTCGCCGTCTTTGTTCGACGCATACAAGCTATACACCGCAACTACCGGCGAACCCTGCACGCCACGGCCCCACATACTGCCAATCACGCCTTCGCCACTCATCTCTTTGGCATTACTCGTGCGCGCCTCCTGCCCGACGGCGGTAAAACCTTCCACTCTCACTGTTCTCATTGCGTAGCCCCTTGATCCGCTCTCGCCGCTTTTCTCATGCTTTCCACTCCAATCCGCAGGCGCGACGGCAATTTAGACACGAGTGCCGTCAAAAGTCGGTATCGCCATCCAGGAATCACATATAATTGGCCACGTTCCAGCCCGCTCAGAGACGCATCTACCACTTGTTCGGGAGTCAGCCAAAACCCTTTGCCCGCCACCATCTCCCGTTGCACCGCCATTTTGTCGTGGAATTCGGAATAAGTGTATCCCGGACACACCGTTTGTACCTTGACCCGCGAGCCTATGCTTTTCAGTTCAAGATACAAACCTTCCGTAAAGATGTTCATCCAGCTTTTTGTAGCGCAGTAACTAACACTGCCTTGGCGGCGGACAAAACCAGCCACGGAGGCGACATTGATCACCGCACCTTCATTGCGCGGCACCATGTTCTCTAGCGCGGCATGCGTCAGTCGCACTGTGGTCATTACGTGCAACTGATGCATTTGCATCTGGCTGTCGAGAGTCGTCTCCCAGAACCGCCCCTTTGTTCCGAAGCCGGCGTTGTTCACCAACAATCCCAGTCGCGGTTCGGCCGATAGCCTTGCCGCCAGTGATGCCACATCCTGATCGTTCGTTAAGTCGGCTGTGCAGATCTCTACCCGTGTGTTCGGCGCAGTCATCAGTGCTTTCGCCAACTCCTGCAGGCGATCTTGGCGCCGCGCCACTACAAGCAAATCATAGTTCCGCGCTAGTTTTCGCGCGAACATCTCACCAATCCCGCTCGATGCGCCAGTCACTACTGCTATCCGTTGTGCCACTTTAGCAGTGTACCCGCACTTACTTTTGGTGCAGTGCGCTACGCCAGAGCAAACTCCTGCTCAGTCACAACCTCCTGCTCACTCACCTTCGTCTCCGCATAACGAATTCGGCGGTACACACTATACATCCCGATCGCCGCCTCCAGAATCACCCGCTTGGACTCTGCGCCCTCCCCAATGGCCACAGATAGAATCTCTTCAGGATTGCCGATGCCCGGGCAGATCTGGTAAATGCGCCCCGTCGGCAGCTTCTTTCCCGTCACGTATTCGCATAATATTCGCTCCACTGCGCCTGCTGACGCAGCCGTTAGCGAAAAACTTCGGTCCGTCGGTACCACTACGGCGCCTGCCGCCAAACTCCCATCCTTCTCTCTGGTCCATATATGCGTATCTTGTACCGATAATCCATGTCCGTGAGTGGTCGTTCCGCTGACCTTATCGGCCCGCAATCGCCCAACTTCCGAGAAAAGAAAAGAGAAAATCCCGTGTAACGCTTTTTAGGCGGTCTTCACAATACAACTTGTGAGCCATTTGGCGAGTGTAACTAAAATCACAGAACTTACGAACTCAACCGCCCCCATGCAAGCCGCTCTTCAACGAATCCCAATCCCCCAAGCCAATCAGACCGTCGCGTCGCCGTTGTACCATCGAGTCTACCGGGTCGGAGGGGGCCTGGAGCGTAAGGTGTTTGACCAAGACTACGTGAACCGGCTTACACAAGGTGACGCCGATACCGAAACGCATTTTACGAATTACTTCGGTGCCCTGTTACTCATCAAACTCCGCGGCCGTCTCCGTTCGCCGCAGTTGGTCGAAGATGCCCGCCAGGAAACCTTTCTGCGTGTCTTTAATGTCCTCCGCAATAAGGGCGGCATCCAACATCCCGAGCGCCTGGGTGCTTTTGTCAACGCCGTCTGCGAAAACGTTCTCTCTGAATTCTTCCGCGCCGGCTCCCGTTTTCAACAGGTGCCCGAAAACGCCGTCGAACCGGCCGACGAGGCCGCCAGTGCTGAATCGCAGTGTCTCAGCGAAGAGCGCAAGAGCATCATTCGGCGCGTCATGATTGACCTTGCTGCGCCCGACCAGCAGATCCTTCGCAAATATTTTCTCGAAGAACAAGATAAAGACGAGATTTGCAAAGAAATGGGTATTGATCGCGATTACCTCCGAGTGCGCCTCCACCGCGCTCTTACTCGGATTCGCGCGGCCCTCCAAAAGCAATCCACTCCATTTCCCAAAGGAAGTACGGCAACCGGGTGAAACGTTATGCTTGCCTCACTTCACTATTAACTAGACGCTATGGAACATACATTGGCACATCAGACCAATACAATTGACAAATATCTCTTGAGCGAACTCTCTCAGGAGGAACGCCTTGCATTCGAAGAGCACATGTTCGATTGCCCTGAGTGCGCGGCCAAGGTGAAGCAAGACTTTGCCATGATTGACGATTTGAAATCGGTATTGGAGGAACCTTCTCCCGTACCCAAAGTGCAGTCTGTTAAAACTTTTGCTGGATGGCGTGATTGGTTTCGGCCTATGACCTTCATATCCGCTTGCGCTGCTGTTGCCCTCGCCTGTATCGTTGGTTATCAGAATATGGTCTCCATTCCGGGCATGCTCCAGCCGCAAGTGTTGGAAACGACTCCGTTCGTTCCCGCCACTCGTGGCGCCTCTCAACAGGTGGCCGTCGTTCGTTCCGGCGCTGCCTTTTTTGCTGCGAGCTTCGAGGTGGTCGCTCCTTCGGCTTTCCCGATGTATTCCTGCGAGTTCCAAGGCGAAGGTCAACACACTGTCGCAACCATCGATTGTGGCAAGCACTCCACTGCTGAATTTACTCTCAGTCTCCTGCTGCCGGCGGCCAGGTTTCCCGCAGGCGGATATACTATGATCCTGCGGCCCGCATCTAACCAACAAGGCGAAGTAAGCCGCTATTCATTTGTTGTAAGGAACGAGTCTCAATAGAACATGGATACACCTCAGGCCATCGAAAAGCGCTTCATCTATCACGCCAACGCCGTTGCGTTCGCCGCTCATATCCGCCGTCCCAAAGACTTTCAGTTCAAAGCTGTCGCCAGTAGCTGTCTCCCGGTGACCGGCGGTTTGGCCGAGGCAACATCCGGTCCCCAGAGTTTTGACGAAACCATCTCCTTCAAGGCAGCTTCCACCAGCGCCGAAGGAGACTTTGCCGATACTCGGCGCGCTGTTGATTTCACGCAGGGTAACTTTGGCGAGAACGAGTTATCCACTCAGACGTTTGTCGATGCTCGTCTCAGTGGTCTCAAAATTGTCGGCTCACCAGCCACAGGTAAACCAGTCACTTTCATTGCAGATGAACTCCACGCCCGTATCGAGAGTTTCTCCGACCGCCGCACCCCCATCGCTTTTCGCGGCCTCGAAGCGACGATCAACGGCGTGAGTGTCGACGGCCACCAGTTGATTGTCACCACTGCGCCCGAGGTGTGCACCCAGCACGAAACCTATGACAAGCTAGTCAAGGCGTACCAGGACGATAGCAACTTTCGCAAGCAATTCGGCGCGCTCTTTTATCCCACGGGCCATGAAAAGACTGGCGTCGGTGCGCTACTCACGAAATCGTCCATTCCGAACGCAGGTGGTCTCATCCTCGGCACCGTCGTCACCAGTCTTCGCTGGGCCGCCCAGCCCGCCCCGGGCACTGAAATTCGCGGCAATCGCTTGATCATCGAAGGCATCGGCTCCGTCTTCTTCGGTGAAATTTTGTACGAGCATAACTCGCGCCGCCTCACCTTGCTACGCTTTCAGCTTGGATCACCTGTTGGAGCAGACGGCTCGGCCTGCGACGTGCAATCGAACGGCCAGGGATGGCCGCCGCAAGCCTAGGGCTTCGTTCGTTCTCACTTCCATCATCACTCTGGTTTGTGTGGCCGCAGCTTGCGCGCAGCGGCCCGAACAACTCTTCCAGTCTGCCCAAGACCTTTACAAGGCCGGCCGTTTTGTCGATGCCACCGCCAAAGCCAAGGAGGGCTATCAGCGTTTCAAAAATCCTCAGTCTGTGTGGCACTGGAAATTCGCGATCCTTTCGGCAGAATTGCAATTGCTTCACGGCAAGACGAAAACAGCAGACGACCTGCTAGCTGATGGTCCTCCCGTCGGATTTAAAGCCCTCACGCCTCGCTGGGAGATGCTTCATGCATACGCCCTGGCTCGTCACAAAAGCTATCCCCTATCTCAGCAGTTTTTTGAACGAGCACTCACTGACGCCCATGCTGCCCATGACTCCGCAACAGAGGCAGACGCGTGGCTCTGGCGCGGCATGTCTCGGTTGTCTTCCGATCAATTTGCAAACGATGAGGCATATTTCCGGCACGCCCAGGACTTGGCCACCTCAAATCACCTCGACTGGCAACTCGCGGAGGCACTGAATGATCGTGGTCTTGTTCATATTAAGCGTGAACGCTACGCCGATGCCATCCCTCTTCTGCAAGCCTCCCGCGACTCCGCTGACCGGGCAGGGGCTACCTTCATCAGTGCGCTGGCCCTAAACAATTTAGCCGAGTGCTACGAGAGCCTCGGCGATCTTGATCGAGCTTTGGATGCGCAAAAAAACAGCGTCGAACGGCAGGAACACTTTGGGCTCGAGACATTGCTTAGCAATGGCTATTCCGAATTGGGTAGCATTTACCTCAAGAAAGGCCAATCCAGGAGTGCCCTTCAATACTTTCGAAAAGCATTCCAGCTTATAAGCAATGACGCGCCTTCCCAGTACTCACTCGCGGCCGGCAATCTGGCTGGCGTGCTTCAACAAACCGGCGCGCTTGATGAGGCAGAACACTTCAATCAAATCGCCCTTCAGTTTGCTTCTCCCAATGATAGCTCCAGCATCGCCTCTCTGACTTCCACCCAGGCCGCTATCGCCGAGCGTCGCGGCAATCATGACCAAGCTCTCAAGATCTACCAAACTGTCCTCGGCCTCGGAGTGGATGCGCCTTCCGTTCTCTGGCAAGCCTATGCCGCTATTGCAGACATATACTCCGCGAAAGCAGATTTCCGCAACGCCGACAACAACTATGCCAAGGCCCTTTCTGTCATTGCATCGAATCGCGCCGACCAGTTAGAGTCCGATTACAAAATTACCTTTCTGTCCAACTTAATTCGCTTCTATCAAGACTATGTCGATCTCCTCATGCAGCACGGTCAGGAGAACCGTGCCCTGGAAATAGCCGATTCCAGCCGCGCCAGCGTATTAACCGAAGACCTGCTAGGTCAAAGCGCACCCACTAGGGCTCATCTCCTTTCTCAAATACACAATGCCGCCAAAGTCAGCCACAGCGTATTTCTCTTCTATTGGCTGGCTCCCAAAACCTCTTATCTTTGGGCTATCAGCGCCACCCAAGACAAAGCTGTTAGACTCACGGATCAGCAGCAGATCGCGCAAGACGTCAACTCCTACCGCACACTGGTTGAAGAAACAAAAGGCAACCCACTGTCTCCCACTCCCAGCCACGCGGGCACCCAGTTGTTTCGGGAACTCATCGCACCGGTCGCCAGTCTCATACCTCCCAACGGTCGCGTTGTCATAATCCCTGACGGCGTCCTCCATAACTTGAATTTCGAAACCTTGATCGCATCCGCGCCTCAACCTCATTACTGGATCGAAGATGCCACCATTTCCGTCGCCCCCTCACTCAGTATTCTCAGAGCAGGGAAGTCTCTCGCCACTTCCCATGGATCTCTCCTACTCATGGGAGATCCAATCACAACGGGCACGGGCTATGCCCCTCTTCCGGAAGCCGCACTGGAGATTGCTAACATCCAACGCCGCTTCCCAGCTGCCGATTCCACCGTTCTCACCGGCGCTAAGGCCTTTGTCGATGCCTACATCGCCGCTAAGCCCCAAAACTTCTCTACCATTCACTTCGCCACCCACGTGGATGCCAATGCCCAAAGCCCACTCGATTCCGCCATCATTCTCTCGCCCCAATCCGGCCGCTTTAGTCTCTACGCGCGCGACGTTGCTCGCACTCCGCTGAATGCCGACCTCGTCACTATCTCCGCTTGCCGCGGCGCCGGTGCGCGTACGCTGAGTGGCGAAGGCTTAGTCGGTTTTGCGTGGGCCTTCTTTCAAGCCCGCACGCAAAACGTCGTCACCAGCCTGTGGGATGTGTCCGACAACTCCACCGCCCAACTCATGGATGACTTTTACGCCTCTGTCACCACCGGCCATTCCTATGCTTTGTCCCTCCGCGCCGCCAAATTGAAAATGCTGCAGTCCAGCAACTACAAACGCCCTTATTATTGGGCGCCCTTCCAACTCTACAGCCGCACTATCGCGGCTTCCAGCAATTGACGCTTCTTTCCTTTCCGCTAGCATGGGGAAGTGTCCATCCCGAAACTCGGAAGCATCTGCTTACTTTTTGCTTCGCTGGTGAGCGCCGAGGTCCACTCCCTCACCCTGCCACAAGCTTTAGAACTGGCCGCCCGCCAGAACCCGGAGGTTGCCCTCGCCCGCCTAGATGAACAACGCGCCTCCCAAGGCGTGTTGGTCGCGCTCGATCCGTTTCGACCCAAAGTCTACGGTGGCAGCGGTCTTGCGTACACCTACGGTTACCCCAATAGCATCGACGGCAACGCCCCCAGCCTCATTCAACTCAAAACGGATATGGCTCTCTTCAACCGCCCCAAGAGCTATGATGTGGCCTCTGCCCGCGAAACGGCACGTGGATCGCAATTTGGCGCCCAAGCCAAAGCCGAGGACGTGGCCTATCAAGCGGCCGATCTCTTTCTTACTGCTTCCACCATCGCTCATGAAGGCGAAACACTCGCCCGTCAGATCCCCAGTCTTGAAAAAGTATCCGAAGCCATGAACGCCGCCGTCAACGAGGGCAGTGAATTGCCTCTCGAACTCAAGCGCGCCAAAGTCAATCTGGCTGCTTCGCAGCAACGTCTTAACGCTTCGCAGCTCGATCTCGATTACTACGAAATGATGCTAGCCGTCGCCCTCGGCTTTCCTGCCAGCGACCGCGTCAAGCCGGTTGATACAGATGTTTCTGCCGCGCCGGCACCTCCCTCGGAAGAAGACGCCGCCGATATGGCGTTGAGTAACAATCGCCAGTTGCGCCAGATGCAGTCCACCGTTCTATCCAAAGAGCTCGAAGTGCGATCGTTCCGTGCCGAGCGCCTCCCACAAGTCAATCTGGTCGCTCAATACGCCCTATTCGCGAAATATAACTACGTCAATTATTTTCAGAAATTTCAGCGTAACAACTATCAAGTGGGTGCCTCCATCACCATTCCGATCCTGGTTGGTTCCGCGTCCAAGGGGCTGGCTCAACAGAACAGTACCGACATGCAAAAGATCCGCATCCAGATGGATCAAACTCGCAATCGAATCATCTCCGATACGCGCCGCAGTTATGAAATGTGGAAAAAAGCTGAAGACATCCGGGATCTCTCGCGCATGCAGCTTGATCTTGCCCGTGAAGAACTTACTGTTCTTCTTGCCAAACAGGGCGAAGGCCAAGTGCCTATGAGCCGCGTGGAACAAGCCCGCTTGGAAGAAGGCAACCGCTGGATCGCTCTTTATGAGGCGGAAACGCAAGTCACGCGCGCCAAGCTTGCTATATTGCGGGAGACTGGTACGCTTCTCGCTGTTCTGCGGGCCATCCCGCCGGCACCAGTTCCTTAAGCTCTCATGTCTACCTCCGCAGAAGTGCCCGCCATCGAAATTACGGGTCTACGGAAACTCTACAACGGATTCGCCGCTGTGGATGGTCTCACCATCACCGTGCCTCAACGCTGCTTCTTCGGCTTCCTCGGTCCAAATGGTGCCGGCAAAACGACCACGATCAAAATGCTCATGGGCCTCGCCCAGCCCGACGACGGAACCATCCAAGTTCTCGGTATGCCGCTGCCCGCAAAGTCTCTGGAAATCCGCCGCGAAATCGGCTTGGTCCCTGACGATTCTCTTCTCTTTGACTATCTCACCGGTGCCGAATATCTGGAGTTTGTTGGTCGCCTCTACGGCCTCCCAAAACCGCAAGCTAAAGAACGCGGCATCGAACTCTTGCAGCTTTTCCAACTTTCTGACAACGCCCGCAAGCTTATCGGCGAATATTCCAAAGGAATGCGCAAACGCATCGCCATGGCTGCCGCTCTCATCCACCGCCCCAAACTCTTTCTTATGGATGAACCGTTTGAGGGGGTAGACGCGGTCGGCGCACGCCTCATGAAAGATATCCTTCTCGAGCAAGTGCAGCATGGCGCCACGGTATTTCTTACCTCTCACGTCCTCGAAGTTGTGGAGCGCCTCTGTGACGAAGTGGCCATCATTAATAAAGGAAAAATCGTCACGCAAGGCACCATGGCCGATCTCCGTAGTCAGTCCGTCAATGGTGCCAGCTCCCTCGAAGACATCTTCGTCAACATCGTTGGCGCGGAACGATACTCCGACAAACTCGACTGGTTATAGCGTCCCATGATTCCACAGATTCTCGCCATCATCTGGGCCCAATTCCGTATCACACGCAATCATCTGCCGCGCACCACCTTCGGCGCTGTTTTGATGTGGTTCCTCACCGCCCTTTGGTACGCGATGTTTGCCGGCCTTGCGGTCGTTGCTGTCATCGGTATTCCCCACGTACCAGTGGAGACGTTGCGCCAAGCGCTACCCATTGCCTTGCTCGCGCTCTTCCTCTATAACCAAACCATTCCGCTTTTCACCCTCAGCACAGGCTGGGCTTTGCAAATTAACAAGCTGCAGGTTTACCCAATCCGCGATAGCGCACTCTTTTCTTTAGAGGTCCTTCTCCGCATCACCAGCGCTCCCGAAACAATAGTCATCCTTTTGGGCGGCGTCATCGGCTTGGCCCGCCGCTCCGACGTGCCCGTCCTGGCAGCGTTTTGCCTTCTGCTCTTCATCCCGCTCAATCTATTCCTCCAGTTAGCCGCCCGCGAGTTCGTCACACACGCGTTTGCGCGCAACCGCTTCCGGGAAATCATCACCATCTTTTTTGTAAGCATTGGCGTTTTGCCGCAGCTTCTCGTTCGGACCGGGCTTGGTCTGAAACTCAAGCCGTATTTTCTTGCTTTCGCCAATGGTCATGGCACCCCGTGGCAAGCCACCTCCGCACTCAGTCTGGGGCAAGGTTCGTTTCTGAATTTGGCCCTCCTCGCGGCCTGGACCCTACTTACTTTCGCCTTGGCTCGCTGGCAATTTGCCAACGGGCTCACACAGGACGATTCGTTCCGACGGGGCGCAGCGTACTCGTCCGACAAGAAAGAAGCCTCTGGCTCGGTCCTCGATTCCTTCGGCAATCTTTTCCAAGACCCTATTGCTGCTCTTGTGCAAAAGGAACTGCGTTCCCTCGTCCGCATGCCGCGCGTTCGTGTGATGTTCGGCATGGCCTGCATCTTTAGCGCGGTCATATTCTTGCCCATCGTGATGGGCGAAGGCGGCCACAGTGGCCCCAGCTTCTTCCGGCGCGACTATTTCCCCTTCGTGAATCTCTATGCCTTGCTGATCCTTGCCGATGTATTACTGCTCAACATCTTCGGTACAGACCGCGGCGCGGCCCAACTGTACTTTCTTTCGCCCACCCCGTTGGTTAGTATTTTCAAAGCTAAGAATGTCGTCGCTTGGTTTTTCATCCTTTTGCAAAATCTATTGGTTGCTGCCGTCACGCCGCTCTTCATGCATGTCACTCCCATGAATCTGGCTGCGGGTTTCCTTGCCTCAGCCGTTGCAACCATAAACTTAATGTGGGCGGGCAATCTACTTTCCGTTATGATGCCGCGCCCCATCGATCCCAGCTCCACCATGCGCAAACAGGGCAATGCGAAAATCCAACTCTGGATTTTGCTCTGCACCATCGGTATGGCCATCCTTATCGGCCTTGGCTATCTCGCGCGTTGGGCTGTGGGCTCCGAGTGGGCTCTCTTGAGCGTTCTCGCCTTCGAGTTCATCGTCGGTTATGTGGTCTATCGCGTCGCGCTTGATTCTGCCGTCGAGCGCGGCATCGCCGAACGAGAACGCATTATCGATGCTCTTTCGAAAACCTCATCGCCCATCGGCGGCAGCGTCGGTTAGCTGTTTGCCGGGCAGTTCGGCGGGCATGGTTAAACTCACCTTATCCACTTCAATCCGTAGGTCGCCGTTCTCTTCTAGCTCAAACGCCGTCGCAAACTTCGCTCCCCACACGATCTCGTCGTAGCGATATGAAAACCGCGCATGCACACTTTGCCCGAAGCTCTCATCGTGCCCGCGCATCATGATCAGCACTTCCGCCTGCTGACGTTCCAACTCCTCGGCCGTTTTCCCCCACATCGGACTTCCTTCTACGATCGGATGCACCACCGTCCAAGTCAGCGGAAAGAACAACACCGACGGCCGCTCAAGAGTCAGTTGCGAATACTTCCTGTGTGGAACTCCCTCCTCGTTGAATTCAACCAGCATCAGCAGCACCCGCGCTTCGAGGTCGATGATGTTGTTCGAACGCCGGTTCACCACGCGAAACTGCAAGCTCGTTCCACCCATGTAAGGTGCCACCAGCATCGTCTTGCTGAACCCGAAACGCGCTGACGGCCGCGAGAATCGCCCGAACATCAATCCAGTAGCTATCGCGAAGCCCAGTACCCCAGCTACCGATTCAAAAACCGCCACCAGATTCGCAAGCGGTCCCACTGGCCACATGTTCCCGTAACCAACCGTAGTCAGCGTATGCGCACTGAAAAAGAAAGCATTCAACAAGGTTTCAATCGCGGTAGCCGCTTCGGCATTCTTCAGATTTTCGATGCCCACGGCCCAATACGCCAGTGCAAAGAGAGTGTTTACCACCAGAAATGCCAGCAGGATCAGCAGAAAAAAAACCGGCCAAGGCGTGCTGATCATAAACAGGTACGGGTGCCAGTCGCGCCAGCCCGCCCCAGTGCGGCGCACGTTGAACTGCCCATTCGGGTTAATCGCCCGCTTCAGTACACCCGTGTACTGCTGCGTCAACCCCGGATCAAACTGCGGCTTATCCATCTCTCCCATTCTCCGAAATGGCGCACCTGAAATCGGCCACACCTGAAATCGGCCACACCTGAAATCGGGACAGCCTGATCCAAGGAAATTTCCCATTTACCCCAAACCGTCAGAGCGCTCCCTCCCTATTTGGGAATTTCGCATGTAAGCCCCCGACTCTCGTATATATGCTCAGAAATGCCCGCTGCGTCGAACCCGGCGAGATATACCACGTCACCCAGCGCGGGGTAGACCGCAGGGACGTGTTCTTTTCCCGCGCCGATCGCCTCACCTATCTAAGCCTTGCTCAACTGAACGTAAAAGATTGCGAGGTCCGCATCTTGGCTTGGTGTCTCATGACGAACCACGCCAACCCAGAAGGCGCCGACCTCCTCGACTGGGATTTCTGGAGTCAACCTGGGCACGCCGCAGGATGGCGCGATAAGGTCGGCGACGTCGAAGACTATGCTGACATCCGCAACCTACGCGCCTGCACCTTTTCTGGCAAATCCTACGGAACCGAAGACTTCGTCCAACACTTCGCCAATCGTTTCCAACGCCAATGGCGACCCGTCGGCCGCCCCGCGATTACCCAAGTCGCCAAATTGCTCAATGTGCTCAATGGGACGGAGCGCTCTGCCTCCTTCGCGAAAATGAAAAATCCGCCTGGATCAGGCTGTCCCGATTTTCGCGCTTCTCCCCACCTCCGCCCCCCGCCGTCTCCGCCCACTAATCAAATAAACCGCCGCTCGCAACTCCAACAACGGATCTGCCGACGCCTCAATCCCATCTACCCGCGGGATCGGATCAAAAATAATGTGCCGCTGCTCCTCCGCATCACTTGCCACCGCCGTCCGCAACGTAATCTTCCCTAACTCCACCACTGCCCTACTCTCCGGCCAATGCACCGTCGCATCGTCCACCACATCACCCTCACCCGCCAATTGCGCCATCACCCTAAACTCAATCGCCCCGCGGCCCACCCGTTCCGCCAACTCATCAAACAGAAAATTGGCGCTCCTCTTCGCGGCCGCCGAGTCCTCCAGCGCTTCCACTCCCGCTTCCGGCACAATGCGATAGCGCCCAAAAATCCCCGCCCCGGCCTGATTCACAAACCGCATCGCCGTTACCCCAAAATAAGCCTCCCGCGCGAAACTCACCGGTGTCGGCTTCGGCATCTGCACAAACGCTAAAGCCTTCGGATGCGCCCCCAAATACTCCTCAATCGGCGTGGGCGCGGACCCTTTCGCTCCATCGCTTGAAGCCGCCAAGGCCCGCAAGAATTCCAAAAACTCCTGCCCGGTCCGCGTTGGGAATCCATCCGCTGAGTGGCTCACAATGTCCGTGTGCACCCGCTCGCCCAAATGGAACCGCACCGCCATCCCGCGCGGATTCGCATTCGCATCATTGTCAGGAATCACCGGAATCCCCGTCGAATTTGAGAAGCGCACCGTCACAGGTGTCGTCGTCCCGTTCGCGAAATGGGGTGCCCGCGAAATCTCGCTCGCCCCGGCGGCAGGCGTAAACGCGCCCGTAACTAGCATCCCTTTGGCATGCGCCGGCCGAAATCCCGGGTGCAACCCGAAAATCGTGTCAAATTGCTTCACCAACTCATCCGCCAGCGCAACAACTCGTTCGTCATTTGGAAGTGGCATCGTCCGATTGTCCGCCTTACCCTCTCCCTGCACAACTTCACGAATTACGGATAGCGAAAAGTACTCGCAAACCAGCTTACTTCTCGGGGTGTCTCCAATCACATTCTTGCCAAACAAGAAGGAGTACACTGAAAATGTTGCTTCGGCGACTCCTTCGGCTCGTTTTGCCCTCTTTGGCGCGGCGTTCAAACAGTGAAAGACTACCTAGAACTAACAAAACCTCGTATTACGTGGCTCATCGTCATGAGCACCGCAATCGGCTACTTTTTCGGCCATTCCGGTTCCTGGTCATTGTTAAATGCCTTACACACGCTGATCGGCACGGCCCTCATGGCCTCCGGAACTGCTGCCCTCAATCAGTGGTATGAACGCGAAGGCGACCTATTGATGAATCGCACCAAGATGCGTCCGCTTCCCTCCGGTCGCCTCATCGCTCATCGCGCCATGTGTTTCGGCATCGCCCTTGCTGTTGCTGGCACGTTAGAGCTCGGTTTCGGAGTCAATTGGCTCACCTCCGGTCTATGCGTCGCCACCCTGTTCATGTATCTCTTTCTCTACACTCCGCTGAAGCAGCGAACCTGGTGGTCCACTACCATTGGTGCCTTCCCCGGCGCCATGCCTCCACTCATCGGATTTGCAGGCGCCGCCGGCAAACTTACTGCCGAAGCCTGGGTGTTAAGCGCAATTCTCTTCCTCTGGCAGTTCCCGCATTTCTACGCCATCGCCTGGATGTATCGCGAAGATTACCAACGCGCCGGCATCAAAATGTTGCCCGTCGTCGAACCCGATGGCCGCTCCACCTCACGCCAAATCATTCTTTATTCATTAGCCCTCATCCCCATCAGCCTTCTTCCCAAATACATGGGCATGGTTGGCAGCATCTATCTGGTAGGCGCACTCGCCCTAGGCGTATGGTTCCTCTATTCCGGCGTCCAAGTCTCGCTCGACCGCACCCGCGCCAAAGCCCGCCGCGTGCTCCTCACATCGGTTATCTATCTACCAGCCCTCTACGCTCTAATGGTTCTAGACCCAGTTCGCCTGTGATGAATCGGAAGTACGCTCTACTCACACTGGTACTCCTCTCGTCGTGCACCCACACGCCTCCTCTCCCCAAGTACGATAAAGTCCCTCTCTTCACCATGACCGATTCCAACGGTCAGCCCTTCTCCAGCACCGCCCTCCAAAACAAAGTCTGGGTCGCCGACTTCATCTACACAACCTGCCCCGCCGCCTGCCCCATGATGAGCGCCCGCATGAAAGTCGTTCATAAAGACATCGCTGGCCTCTCCGACGTCCGCATCGTCTCCTTCTCCGTCGATCCCAAAGACACACCCTCCGCTCTCAAAGCCTTCGGTTCCCGCTACGGCGGCGCCACCCCCGACTGGATTTTCTTAACCGGCTCTCCCGAAACCGTGCATCATATTGCTTTCGACATCTTTCACGCCGGCGACATCTTAGGCAAAATCGAACACAGTACCAAGTTCATCCTGGTTGATAGACAAGGCTACATCCGGGGTTACTATTCAAGCCTCGCCGCCGAAGGCGACACCGAAAGCGACGAGCACGCCATCCCCGAACTGCTCAAAGATCTGCAAACATTGAGGAAGGAATAATTCATTGGCACAACCAGCAACATCCGATCTGTCCCGCAAACCCGCTCCTGCGATTCTCACGCTCAGCGCTATCATCGCCGCATTTCTCATCTGGCTCATCTATTTCAAAGGTCGCGTCGCCGGTCCTGAATGGATCTCCATACTCCCCGCAGTCAATGCAGTTTGCAATTCCCTCAGCGCCATCTGCCTCATCTTCGGCTACATCAACATCCGCCGCTACAATCGCGTCGTTCACCAGCGCTTCATGCTCAGTGCCACCGCCTTCTCAGCCATCTTCTTAGTCAGCTACATCACGTATCACTACTTCCACGGCGACACGAAGTTCCCCGGCCACGGCATCGTCCGACCCATCTATTTCTTCATCCTCATCACTCACATCAGTCTGTCGATGGTCGCCCTCCCGCTCATACTAGGTACTCTCTGGTGGGCCCTCCGCAGCGAATTCCGCTTTCACAAAAAGATCGCCCGTTGGACCTTCCCCGTCTGGCTCTACGTCTCAGTCACCGGAGTGATCGTCTTCTTCATGTTGAGAGCCTACACCGCATGAGTTGGGACACCGAGTTATACGAGGCCCGCCATAACTTCGTCTGGAAAATGGGCGAAGGCGTCGTCGAGTTACTCGCACCTCGAGCTGGAGAACGTATCCTCGATCTAGGCTGCGGCCCCGGCCAACTCACTCAAAAAATCTCCGAAAGCGGCGCAGAAGTTGTGGGTGTTGATTCATCCCCCAGCATGATCGGCCAAGCCCGCCAAAACTTCCCCAAGCTCCGCTTCATCCTCCAAGACGCCGCCTCCATGAC
>Ga0182012_10003444_pt1 | contig 16852 bp, 17 predicted proteins | sample 612S2SmetaG_FD_120486 | JGI IMG/M metagenome (GOLD analysis project Ga0182012, IMG submission 120486) | Permafrost microbial communities from Stordalen Mire, Sweden - 612S2S metaG | ecosystem: Environmental > Terrestrial > Soil > Wetlands > Permafrost | place: Sweden: Stordalen | collected...
ACCGCCGGTTATGCTCGCCTCTTCGCCGCTCGCTATGCGCAGGGAGTTACCAAAGCCACCGGCGAATATCTCACCAGCTGGGCCTTTCATGAAGACCCCCGCCGTAAGCCGTCCAACTGCATCGGCTGGAAACGCACTCTATGCGCGGCGCGCAGTCTGATCGCACAGCCCAAAGAGGGGGGTGGTTTTCGACCCGCTTTTGCCACCATAGGCGGGGCGGCGGCCGGCGGCTTCGTTGGCATGGCCTTCTATCCGAACACGGGCACTGTCAACGAATCGCTAAGGCGCACAGGCTCCTCGCTGGGGTCGTCATTGGCGTCGCTGGAACTGACCGAGTTCGAGCCTGATATCCTGCATCTGCTCGGCCGTTTGTTTGCTCCTAAAAGCACTGCTCAGCAGGCCGCCGCAACCGCCAAGGAAAAACCATGAAATTGACTCCGCTTGCCGCAGTCGCACTCTTTCTTCTCAGCAGTTGTTATCCCGTAAGGCAGTATCAAAGCAACATGGTCGGTTTGGTTCCGCCCACGCCGGACTTTAAGCAGACCGTGCCACTCGGCTTTGTCGAGTTCGACGATAATGGCCAGCTCTTCAGCCGCGCGCAGCTTGATAACACCGTGGCGGAAATCGGCAAGCTGCGGCAAGCCTGCGCTGAGTCGACGGTAATCGTCTTTATTCACGGCTGGAAGAACAATGCCAGCCCCAATGCTAATAACGTGGCTGGCTTCGAGCAATTTCTGCGGGATTTCTATGCCGACGTAACCCGTGTGGACCGGCAGGGATCGCCTAAGTCCAGCTGCGGGGAGCCGTTGCTGGGCATCTACATCGGCTGGCGCGGAGCGCGCACGAAAGTGGCCGCCAATTTTTCTTATTGGAATGGCTCGAACGCGGCGGTCCGCGCCGGTGGACTAGACCTGGAGGATGCCCTCTTCCGCATCATGTGTACCGCTCGGCCGAACGGGGCGGCGAAGACGAACTTGATTCTCATTGGGCATTCATTCGGCGGGCGCGTGCTCGAGCGAGTCATGACACCCTATCTTGAGACGCAAATTCTGGATGAGCTGCGCAACCAAACGTACAACGGCGGAGCCATGAAATTTCCTCTGCCCACGCTCACCGTGCTCCTGAACGAAGCTGCTCCCGCGACCGATGCCAAGCAGTTTCTTGATTTTCTGAAACATCACAACGTCACCTACCGATCAGGGGACAGAAACGTTCCCCTGTTCCTATCGGTCACCTCCGATGGTGACTGGGCCAATCACATCTTCTTGCCCATCGGTCAGAGCGCCGCGCGGCTACAAATGAAAACGCGCGTCTATTGCACCGGCAACGCGGAAGCCGACCGTAAATCTGGTTGCAGCGGCGACCCGGCCGACCCGCCAGTGATCACCAATCAAAGCACCTATTTCACTCACAGTACCGCCAGTATCCCTGCGCTCTATAATCACTACTTTGTAAAGGGTCTCGCCGATCCTCCGCAATGCCATGAGCACGACACGCAAATCGTAAAGTGGCGAGCAGGTAAAGACGATTACGTGTTTTGTCAGACCACTGGCGCTTGGAATCAGACTCCCTACTGGATCTCATCCATGCCAATTTCGATTGTTCCCGACCATAGCGACATTTTTCGTCCGGAACTATCCCAAACCTTGATTAACTTCATTCGTCATCATATGGACGGAATACCGCAAATACAAGCGCGTTGAAGTTAGTGAATTGTTCGCGTCTTACGATTCATGTAATCCATCAATAAATAATTTCCCAGGGTATAAGGCGTTGTGAAGTAAGCTTTGCCCTTGCACATCTGGGTCACTTTTTGCACGAATTGCACCAAGCCGTAATCGCTCGCCAGCATGAACGTGTTGATCAAGATGCCGCGCTTCTTGCAGCGCGCCACCTCTTCCAGCGTCTGGCTGATGACCAGCGGATCGAGCCCGAAGGCGTTCTTATAAATTCTGCCGTCTTCCAGCGTTAACGCGGACGGTTTGCCGTCCGTGATCATGATGATCTGTTTCATATCCTTCTTCTCTTGCGAAAGAAGGCGCTGGGCCAGAATCAAACCGTCGCGCGTATTCGTATAGTATGGCCCCACCTGCACGCGCGCTAAATCGGAAATGCGCAATTCCTCCGCTGAGTCGTGAAACAGCACGCAACGCAGCGAATCTCCCGGATATTGCGTTTTGATCAAGTGCGATAACGCTAGAGCCACTTTCTTCGCCGGCGTAAATCGATCCTCACCGTAAAGAATCATGCTGTGGCTGCAATCGAGCATCAACACGGTCGCGCATGAACTCTGATATTCCGATTGATGCACATACAAATCGGAATATTCCAGGTCGAGCGGTAACCTTACGCCCTCCCGCTGCATAGCCGAAAACAGCGTGGCACTCACATCCAGATTCAGAACGTCGCCAAACTCATACTGCTTGGCGCCCCCGCTCGCGTCAATGCCCGTCGACAAATCACGCGTATCATGCGCGCCGAAACTCGATTTGCCCAGCGAACCCAACAGATCTTTCAACGTCTTGAATCCCAGAAAATCGATAGCCTTGTCGGTCACCTCAAAATGCATCTGGCTTTCATTGCCGCCTTGCCCGCCGGGCGCGGTTGACGGATCAGTGGGCGGCTCATCCGTGTTGATATAGCCGCCTTCCTGCAGCTTATTCATCAACCGTTGGACTAATTGCTGGCGCTGCTCGGCCGACATTTGCTCCAAGCGCTGGCGCGCCTCTTCCAGTTGCTCCGGGCTGAACAAGTCGCCCGCCATGAGGGCCTGTTCAATCGCCCGCTGCAGGTCTTCGAGAGTATGCTGGTTCATCTCGGAAAACTGCATGTATGGATCTTGGAATCCGCTGCCCAGCAAATAGTCCGACAAGGCACGCAGCAAATCGTCCATCTCGATGCCGAGGTCTTCTTCGGAAAACTTGGAGTAGTTGATGCGTCGCATGCTTTGCCCTGATTTGCCTGGCTAATTCAGATTTCTTCGTCCGCCGCCGCCCGGGCCGCCTTTACGCGGTTCAAACCCGCCGCGCCGCGGATCCTGCTCCTCGCGGCCGCGTTCCTCGCGCGCGGCTCGTTCGGCCACCACGAATTCCAATTCTTCGTTGCGGCTGATCCGCTTATGGGCGTACAAGCCTTCCAGAATGAATTCGGCGGCCGACGCCCGTAACGCGTCGCTCTCGTTTTCACTCAGCCCCAACTTGCCGGTGAAGTGCAGCAGATCCTGGATTTTTCCAAGCTGGCTGATCATTTCCTGCGCCGGCAAATCTTCGTCGAGCCGCAAACTGCCGCCCAGCTCGAACCACTGCACCACCTGCCGTAAATTCACGCCGTCAAAATACGAAGTGAACACTTTGCCTACCGCACTGCGAATGATTTCGCGCGCCACGGCATCGCCGCCCTTGAGTTCGCCTTCGTATTCCAATTCCAGTTTGCCAGTGATGGAAGGCAAAGCTGCGTAGAGATCCAGAATTCGCGGCACCGCTTCGGCGTCTTTCGATTTCAAGGCTCGCCGTTCGGCGTTGGACACCACATTTTCTAGAACCGAAATGGGCAGCCGCTGGGACACGCCCGAGCGCTTATCCACACGCTTGTCTTCGCGGGCCAGGAACGCGATCTGCTCAACCACTTCATGAATGTAGGGCGGTACTTCGATTTCTACCGGCGAGCGCCGCCTCGTCCATGCTTCCTGCTTGGTAATCGCGATGCCTTGCGAAACGTGCAGCGGATAGTGCGTGCGAATTTCACTGCCGATACGATCTTTTAGCGGCGTGATGATCTTGCCGCGCGCCGTGTAATCCTCCGGGTTCGCCGTGAAAACCAGCATTACGTCAAGCGGCAATCGAACCGGGTAGCCTTTAATCTGAATATCGCCTTCCTGCATGATGTTGAACAGGCCGACCTGCACCTTGCCCGCCAGATCCGGCAGTTCGTTAATGACAAACAAGCCCCGGTTAGCGCGCGGCACCAACCCATAGTGGATGGTCAATTCGTTCGAGATATCCTGCCCTTGGCGCGCCGCCTTAATCGGATCGATATCGCCGATCATGTCCGCGATGGTGACGTCGGGCGTCGCCAGCTTTTCTACATAGCGGTCCGCCGCTACGATCCATTGAATCGGCGTTTCCTCACCCAGCGTCGCTACCTTGTCGCGGCAATGTTTGCAAAGCGGACGCAGCGGATGATCTTTGATCTCACAGCCGGCGATGTACGGCATATAAGGATCAAGCAAACTGGTCAGCATGCGCGCCAAACGTGTTTTCGCCTGGCCGCGCAGACCCAGCAGAATGAAATTATGGCGTGATAACACAGCGTTCACAACTTGGGGAATGACCGTGTCTTCATAACCCATGACGCCGGGAAACAAAGTCTCTGCGCGCTCCAGTTTGCAGAGAAGGTTGGAACGTAATTCTTCCTTCAGCGTTCTTTCCGGGCGCAAGTTGTCGTTGAAATGGCTGGTGCGCAGCGCGCCCAGCGTTACTGGCAAGTCGGGTATAGGCATGTTTAGAGGACTCGCAGTCGCTTTATGAAGTCAAGTCTAGCAGTCGGATATTCAGACGCTAAACTTGCGGGCTGGGTTGCGTGCTGGGTTGCATGCTGGGTTGCGTGACAAGATGAACGCATGCATCTCACCGCGGAAGATGTGGAACGGCTGTTGGATTTGGATGAACTCATCTCTGAGATGAGTGATGCTCTAATTGCGCTGTCGGCTGGAAAAGTTATTCAGCCGGTTAGAACTGTTCTGACTACCGGTGAACCTCCCGGCTGGTTCGGCCTCATGCCCGCCATCTACGGCGATGTGATGGGCGCTAAGCTGGTAACCGTTTTCCCGTGCAACGCCGGCACAACATTACATACCCATCAGGCCTTGATCGCGCTGCTGAGCGCACAAACGGGCGAGCCCTTAGCAACGCTGGATGGCCGCGTGATCACCGCTTGGCGCACGGCCGCTGTTTCCGCTCTGGCCACGAAGGCTATGGCACCCCAGAATTCCCAGGCCCTGACAATTCTGGGCAGCGGCGTGCAGGCACGCACGCATTTCGCCGCGCTCAGCAAAGTGCATCAGTTTGCCGAGGTGCGCGTTTGGAGCCGCACGAAGGAACATGCCCAACGGTTGGCGGACGAGATCGGGGCCAGGGTCGCCGAACTGGAAGAAGCAGTGCGTGCGGCCGACGTTATTTGTACTGTGACCCATTCAAGCGAGCCTTTCGTACGCGGCGAATGGCTCAAGCCTGCTGTACACATCAATGCGGTGGGAGCGGTTGGCCTGACGGCGCGCGAACTGGATGTTGCGGCCGTGCAGGGTGCGGCAATTGTGGTGGAACATCGCGAGTCGGCACAGAGGGAATCGGCCGAGATTGTGGGTTCAAGCGCCAGTATCTATGCCGAGCTGGGCGAGATTCTGGCGGGCGTTAAACCGCGGCCGCAAGCGAACAAGACCATCTACAAGTCATTGGGCGTGGCCGTGGAAGACATCAGCGCTGCCAGGATGGTTTGGCGAAGGGCGCTAGCTCTGGAAAAACGACCGCCGCCTGTGATATGTTCTCGGTTCGATGAGTAGCCGCGAAGTCACGCCGGTGGATTACCAGTTAAACTGGCGGAAGTTGCAGCAGGTCGGGCTCAATGCTTACGAGGCCCGTTCGTACATGGTGCTACTGGGGCACCCACGCTTCAAAGCTTTGGAGCTAGCTGCACGTGCGCACGTGCCGCGCCAAAAGATTTATGAGGTGCTCGACAGCCTGGTTGAAAAAGGCTTCGCACAAGTCGTTCAAGAGCGCACTAAGCTCTTCTCGGGCATCGATCCGAGTCTCGCCATCCCCTCGTATTTAGCGCGCCGCAGCAAGATGTTGCAAACCGAGCTGACCGAACAAGCGCGCCTGGCCACCGGCTTGATCGAAGACTTGCGCACATCGTTTCTCGAAGGACAAGACGGCCGCGGCACGCTTGATTTCCTCAGTCTAGTGAACGACCCTATGCAAACCGCCGTTCATTACCGGCGTTTGCTGGCTACAGCGAGCCGCGAATATGTGGAATTCTCGCGTCCGCCTTTTGCCGTCGATCCGCTCGAAGAGCAAATGGTGAAAGACACCGCTTCGCGGGGCGTCAATTGCCGCCTGCTGATCGAAGCCGGCCCCATTGATGAAGAACATCGCAACCGGCTGGTTGAATACCGCAGCGTAGGCATTGAGATCCGCTTTGCCGAGCGGCTGCCAATGAAACTGGCGCTGTTTGATAGCAAGTGCGGTTTAATCGCGTTGCTTGATCCGGTGCTGACGCGGCCCGCCTGGACCGCTGTCATTTTTGAACACGATGGTTTCGCCGAAGCCATGGCAGGCTTGTTTGAAACCTATTGGTGCAAGGCACCGAAGGAGTTCTAAGTCTGGGGCAGCGCCGATGGCGGGTTGACGACCCGCCGCAGGTCCGGCGACCTGCCCCACACAAGGTGCTTATTCGAAAGGTAGTTCGCCGTTCTTCGCTTCGTCGTCCGTCTCTGGAATGACTGAGGCCGCTGCGACGAGGTCGCCTTCTTCCATGCGCACCAGCCGCACGCCTTGGGTTGACCGGCCTGCCTGGCGAATCTCGCCGGATTCAATGCGAATCATCTTGCCGTCTTTGGTGATGATCATGAGGTCGGTATTCTCCTTCACGGATAGCACCGCCACCACTTTGCCCACCTTCGGGGTGGTCTTCATGTTGATCACACCTTTGCGTCCGCGCGCCGTGAGACGGTAATCTTCCAGCGGTGTGCGCTTGCCAAAGCCGTGCTCGGAAATGGAAAGAATCAGGCCTTCCTTCTCGATCACTTCCAGGCCGACCAGGTAATCGCCTTCATCCAAATCCATGGCCCGGACGCCGCGCGCCTGCCGGCCCATAGCCCGAACCTCATCTTCGTTGAAGCGGATGGCCATGCCTTCATGGCTGCCCAGGAAGATGTAGTTCTTGCCGTTCGTAATGGTGGCGCCCAGCAGTTCGTCGTTGTCGTCCAGCGCCAGCGCAATGATGCCGCGCGAAAGCGGATTGTCGAACTCCGTCAATTCGCACTTCTTAATGACGCCATGCCGCGTCACCATGACGATGAACTTCTCCGGCACGAATTCTTTCACCGCCAAAAACGCCTTCACCGATTCATCCGGCTGCAAAGCAATCAAGCCTGAAACGTGCTTGCCCTTGCCCGTGGTGCCCGCGTCCGGTATCTCATAAATCTTCAACCAATAAACACGGCCCTTATTCGTGAAGATGAGCATGTAGGCGTGAGTGGACGCAATCACCAGATGCTCCACTGCATCTTCGGAACGCGTACCCATGCCGATGCGGCCTTTGCCGCCGCGCGTTTGACGCCGGTAAGTATCCACCGACGTGCGCTTCAAATAGCCACCGCGCGACACGGTCACGGCGACATCTTCCATCTGCACCAGATCTTCAAGCCGGATCTCGCCGGTATCTTCCACGATCTGCGTGCGCCGGTCATCGCCGAACTCTTTTTGAACTTCTTTGAGTTCTTTAACGATAACGGCTTTCAGAACTTTTTCCGAGCCCAGAATTTCCAGGTACTCGGCAATCATGCGCTGAATCTCGGCCAGTTCGTCCAGAATCTTCTGGCGCTCCATGCCGGTTAAGCGCTGCAACTGCAATTCGATAATCGCTTGCGCTTGGATCTCAGTAAAGGTAAAGGTGGTGACCAAGCCTTCACGCGCTTCCTTGGGAGTTTTCGATCCGCGGATCAGCGAGATGATGGCATCCAACAGATCGAGCGCTTTCTGGAAGCCCAACAGAATATGCTCACGCGCGCGCGCTTTGCGCAGCAGGTAATCGGTGCGACGGCGCACCACATCCACGCGATGCTCCAGGAACCGCTTGATGACGTCGATAATTCCCAGTTCGCGCGGCTGCCCGTTCACAATCGCCAGCATGATCACGCCGAAGCTGATCTGCATTTGCGTTTGCTTATAGAGGTTGTTCAAGATAACTTCGGCATTTTCGCCGCGTTTCAGCTCGAACACAATGCGCATGCCGTCGCGATCGCTTTCGTCGCGCGCGTCGGAAATGCCTTCCAGTTTCTTCTCGCCGACTAGCGCCGCTACATGCTCAATGAGCCGCGCTTTGTTCACCTGGAATGGCAGCTCAGTGACGATAATGGATTCGCGATCCTTGCCCAGCTTTTCCATCTTCGCCACGGCGCGCAGTTTCATGCTGCCGCGACCTCTCAGGTAGTAATCGGCAATCCCCTGCCGGCCCAGAATGATGCCGCCAGTCGGAAAGTCGGGACCAGGAACCATTTCCAGAATCTTGGCCATCGGCGTGTGCGGATCGGCCAGCAGCGCGATGCAGGCGTCGATGATTTCTTTCAGGTTATGCGGCGGAATATTGGTGGCCATACCCACCGCGATTCCCGACGAACCATTGATCAAAAGGTTCGGCACGCGCGTGGGCAGAACCTCAGGCTCTACTTCGCTGTCGTCATAGTTCGGCCGGAAGTCGACCGTTTCTTTATCGATATCCTCCAGCAGCGTGCTGGCAATTTTCGACAGGCGCGCTTCGGTATACCGCATGGCCGCCGGCGGATCGCCATCGACCGAGCCAAAGTTTCCTTGCCCATCAATGAGCGGATAGCGCATGGAAAACAACTGCGCCATGCGCACCAACGCGTCGTACACCGGCGTATCGCCGTGCGGGTGAAATTTACCCAGAACTTCGCCGACGATCTTGGCGCACTTGCGCGTGGGCCGGTTGAAACTCAGACCCATTTCGTGCAGCCCATAAAGGATGCGCCGGTGCACCGGCTTCAATCCATCGCGCACATCGGGCAGCGCACGGCCCACGATTACACTCATGGAGTAATCGAGGTACGAACGCTTCATTTCGTCTTCGATGTTGATGGAAATGATGTTTTTGTTATCGCCGCCAGGCGGCAAAATGGCCCCGCCGGGTCCTTCTAAATCGGCCAATTCGGACTCCTAAATCTTCAGTGGTGAATATCGCGGCAAGTTGTTGATAATGAGGGAGCTTACCGCTGAACTGCGTATCACTCTATTCTAGCAGTTTATTGCCGAGGACAAGCGCTTAGGCGGCGGCTTGCGCGACCTCCGGCTGAGGATTTGGCTGAGGACGATTCATTTCGGCCTGAAATTGCGCTTCGAAGCCAGGATTTTTGATGGTGGCATTGACGTTGGCGATCAAGTTCCGGGTGACGCGGCTGCCCAACTCGCAGCGTTTGAGCCGAATATCCCATTCATGGTGCTCTTTTTTCATTTCGTGGCGCTCATTTTTGATGCGGATTTCCTCCGTTTTGCGGTTTTGCGCTTCGAAGCCATTTTCGGCCTTGCGTCTTTCGGATCTTAACTTTAGGAGGTCGTTTAGACATTTGTGAAAAGCGCGGGTGTGGGTGGTTTGATAGCGGAGGTAGAGGGAGAAGGTTTGGGGGTCGGTGATTTGGCCGGTTTGGGCATCGAGGCAGGTGTTTTGGAGGGCTTGAGCGCGGTTGGCGAGCCAGTGGGATTCGGCCATGTTGTTGATTAATATGGATTCGGTTTCGGTAGCAGGCTGGTGTTCTTCGGCCAGAGCCGCTTTTAACGCTTCGAAGCCATTTGGGTCTTCGGAGGAGAGGAGGACGAAGTTTCCGTTATGGCGGGCGAGGCCGTGGGTGGTGCGGTTTTGGGAAGAGATGGCGCGGCCGATTTCGGTCTTTGGACCGCTGGAGAGCTGGGCGTTCGCCCGGTTGGCGCCGAGTTGGGCTTCGGAGATGGGATTCGTGGGTTTGGGAGGTTCCGGGACGGCGACCGGCTCCGGAGTGGCAGCGGGCGGCGTTGTTGGTTGCGGAGGAGCGGGAAAGCCGGCTTTGCGGGCGAGCTTGCGATCTTTGTGCGCGGCGGCACGGCGTTCTTTGCGGTTCATGTTGATAGTGTCCTTTCGGAAGGATGGAAAAGGCCGCAACGGGCTTTTTCTGCCTCAAAAATACCTTGCGGTCGAGAGTGACCACTACGCGAAGGGGTGTTTTGGGAGGGCAGAAAATGACGGTAAGTAGTTGGGAGGATTGGAGATGGAAGTATTTTGAAATTATTTTCAAAACTTGTGACCGAAAAACGGCTGGTCCAGAAAACAGGATTGCGGGCTAAGATACAAGCATGAGCGCGCTCCCGAACGAGATCAATTCAGGTGCGAGCATATGCGGTGACGGCGGACGCCTAGGCGTTGGCGGCGCTTTCTAACCACACGCCCAAAGTGAAGCGTCATGCGCTGAGCTCGGCGTTAATTTGATCGTTAACGGTTCGGTGTCGTGGTACCCCAGTTTAGCGAGGAGGTGGACCGGAGTGGCATAGCCAAGTAACAATCAGAGGAGGGTCAATCAAGTAGGCCTTGGAACCAACCGCGCCACAATACCAGTTTAGATCGTCCGCATTATCTAGACATGTCCAACAGCGGGGTGAACGAATCGGAAACCCGTCCAGTTTGCGGTCCACGGAGGCTACTGCGTAGCGCGTTCCGTCGGGGTTTTGGTTCACCTCCGAGAACCGCACATCGATCTCGATCCGGCCTTTGAGAATCCGCAACGACTCAAGGCCGACAAGCGGTTGCCCGATCGACAACTGATCGCTGAAGACTTGCTGCTGAGCTGGAATACGTTCGGCTGTACCGCCCGCTTGGGCGGCGGCCTGTTCGCAAGGACCTAACAAGCCGTCCAAGCGCTTTCGCAGGAAACCGATAAAGTCGCCGCTGGGAATGGAAGCACCCATAATGATCTCCTGAAAGGCTCTGAATTTTCCGGAACCTATCGACTCGTCTTTTAGGGCCCGAGAGCCGACCATCGAAGGGCGAATACACTAACACTTGGTGATAGCACTCACAGTCGTCTCGCGGTTCATTTTAGAAGACCAAAGGGTGGCTGGGAACGGCGAGAAGTGTGGGCTTTCGTCTTTTTAACTAACTCGCCAGTTGAGAGTTCGGTCGAATCTATGAGACCGGGTTCGTTCAAGTTTACCGCAACTTGCTTGATGCCGTCAGTGTCTACGCGGACGATTAATTCACTGGGTGCTTCTGGCTTGTTTGTCCTGTAGTCCCGGGCTGCCTCTCTGAGTTTCTGGATGGTGCTCGAGGCCGTTAGGGATTCAAATCGCCGATGTGCCATATAGGCGTTCCAGGCTACTCGTGCGCCACTGGAAGCGTCGGCTCCCCCGATGCAGGTTCCAAGCGTCCCGAGGAGAATCCCCAACCTTCGCATTCCTTCGTGAAAATCGATGTTCGCCATAAGGCTGCTCCAGAAGTTATCTAGCCGAATAAACGTCGATGTGCATTCCGAATGGCTCGACGGTCAACCCCTTGGTGCTTGGCTGTAGCGGGCCTGAGCTCCGTCGCGAGCGTAAAATCTGAGTTATGGGCAAGAATAAGGACGACGGGATCGAGAAGATTGGGGCGGTGAGGATCTCTCCAATCACCGACGATCTGAGAGAGTTGAACAAGCTCAGAGCGTTTCAGGACGGACAGTGCATTGAAGGAGGGTGTGAGTCGGCGCCCACCTACAAGCTGGAAGAAAAAATGGGCCACGGCTGGGTTATTACGGACTTCCTCTGTGCTCAGCATGCAGATGAACGTAGCTACCGCCTGGGCCTTGGACGCCTCTAAGGTCAATCTAAGCGGCAGTGGATCAAGCCGGCGCGAAACTTGGGCCAAAATAACCTTTGGTTTTGATAACAATTCTCCATCCGAATGTGGAAATTGTTGAAGAAGGTCTGGAATATCTACAGGCAGGTGATGGCCGCCAAGGGACTATTCGAACTTCTTGGCTGGTGGGTGTGGATTGCGCCGACGTTAGGTGCGCTGTGCGCTGCTCCCAGCGCGTATCTCTACAATGCGACATGGCCAATCAAAATCCTTCTTGGGTGAGGAATATTTACTTTAATCCAGCTCATAATTTTGTTTTGGATAGGTGCAAAGCAGATCCGCGCGCAAGAGCAGCACTTGACGAAATTCGAAAATTCGCCAGAGCGCCCGCAAGTCGTTATCGAGTATTACTATGAGGAGGAGAGCGCATTTGGTTCTCCGGGCCAAGACTACGATTCAAACGGCCCTTTGAAACTTACAAATGTGTCACTATCCTATCCCGCCTACAACGTGCGAGTTCTGCCTCTCGTGACTGGAGCTGGCCGCGCTGATTTTAGACCCGAGATAATCACATGCATAGCGCCTGGAACTGCTGCTCTGGTGTATGCAGAAATCGCCAATATTTCGCCCCTCTTCTCCAAAAGCCTGCCGTTCCTGCTGAAGACTTCCTACGATGACAATAATGCGACCGCTGGTGAGGCGCTTTCCGACAAAGTCTTCCAGCTCACCGTCGAATACGGTAACGGGTCCGGCGTTGATTTCTCCACCTCATGCGAGTTGCTTTTCCGGCCTTGGAGATCAAGGACAAGAATGGGTACGATCCAGCACATGTTGCGACCCAATGCCGCGCACCGATAGCGTGTTTAATCAAATTCCTTTTAGTTTTAGGCACCGTCTGCCCGCGCGGCCGCTACTTTGGAAAACGAAACCGGGAATTCGGCCAGCTGCGTGGCGGGCCTGCAAGCCAGACGACCGCATGCATTTGGGCTTTCGGACGTATGTTGGCCCTCTAAGGTTGTCGTGAGATATGGCGCCCGTCGTAGGACGGCAAGCAACTCCCAGATTATCTTTAAAGCATGGCAAACAATTCAACAGGATCGATTTCGATTTTGCCGCACTTTAATACTGCAGACGCTTCCGTGAGCACATGGTCGGCCGCAGCGAACGCCCGTTTTGTTTCTGGATCGAAGATCCAGGTTTCCGGAACTCCAAGTTCGAAGTAATCCCAGCATCGTTCTAAAATGCGGGGCATTCGATCGTCCGGGGAAACGATTTCAATGCACAGCAAAGGGGCCATTTGGACGATTTGCCGGGAACGGTCGTAGGTCAGCGGCAGCGCTAACAGGTCGGGAACGCGGTATTTGCTGGCAGCACGGTCAGTGCCGGCCCTCACGCGCAAGCGTTGCTCAGGAAGTCCCAGCACTCCCCATGCCTTGGCATTGACAAAAAAGAGACCGACAAGAATTCGTTGCAAATTGGCGTGATCAAATTGACCCGCAGGACGCTCTAGTACGAAGCCATCCACGAAGTCGCAATCCGGATGGTAGCTGGTGGTGAGATATTGCTCTTCGCTGATCGGAAGTTCAATTGCCGTAGCCATTGCTTTTTAGTCCATTATATAGAGCTGGCCGTGGATTCAAGGTGCGCCGATTGTGACGCCGATTCGGTCAAAGCTGGCCTTCTTCCAGCAGCTCCGCTCGCAACGCCAACCTGTCCAGCGTATTCACCTCCAGCACCTGGACGGTTACCCGGCCCACAGCCGTTCGACCTACGATGTGACGGCCCACGAACGTAAAGTGCTCATCCCAAAGATCAGTTCGTGGATTGAATAACGGGGTCAATTCGCCGGAAATCGAATCCCGCCCGGCGATGTTTGGCCCTTTGCAAAGATTGCAATGGGTGCAGGCAAACGCCAGATTATCTTCCGCGGTCTCTCCATGATGTTTTTCAGAGATAACGTGATCGATTTGAAATGGCAGCGGAAAACCGCTTTGCGCAATGCCGCAGTATTCGCAGCGGCCACGCGCCCGCTCGCGAACTTTGCGGGCTAGCGCGCGATTCACTGCTGCATAGGATCGTTTTGCGGAACGGTCTTGATCAGCCGCCGCGCTTTCGATTGCATCACTCCCAAGAGTGTGCCAATATGCAAATAGTTCTCCAGATCCTGCCTTTCGCTTTCAGTCAGCGAGCCGGCTCGGGCTCGGGCAGAAAGCTCGTTAACCCGCTGTTCGTCCGCCGCAGGTAACTTCATGGAAAGCAGGTAGCGCGCGACATCCGGGGTGAGCGCTTGCTCGTCCGCTTTCAAGATTCGCGCGAGAATAGCGGCTTCGGTATTCTGGGTTATCGTTTGAGTCGTCATCCGTCAGCCTCTGCTTTAAGGATACAACAGAGCAGCACTATTTTGCCGCCCGTTCGTAAAAAGCCGCAGTAAATTCCGCCATTGTCGGCTCACGCCAGGCTGTCGGCAGATGTTTCAAAATCCCTGCCTTATCCTCTGCGCTACGCTCCTGGCCCAGCTTGCACTTGCCTTCAATCCCCTCAATCTGCATTTCAAAACCGACGATACCGCCTATCATCGGATAGACATAATTGTCCGGCAGCTTGGAAAAATCGTAGGTCGAGCCCGGATAGCGCCCTTCGAACTTGTGAATCAGATTCGCCAATAGATTGTGCAGCGCGGTTTTATCGGTAATCGGCTTCAGTTTGCCGCTGGCGTGGACCACCGCGAAATTCCAGGTCGGAACGGCCTCCGTCTTGGCGTACCAAGTCGGTGAGATGTATGATTCGGGCCCATGGAAGACGATGACCGCCGGCGATTTTCCGTCGAAGGTTTCCTTCTGCGCGTTGTTGCGCGAAATATGCCCCAAAATGGTTCCGTACGGCCCGGCGGTGCGATCTAACAGAACGGGAATGTGGGTGAGCCGAATCGACGGGCTGGCAGTTACCAGGTCGGCGAAGGAAAACTCCTCCATGAAATCGTGCAGAAATTTGCGGTCTTCCACCCGGTGAGCGGTAGGAATATAGAGCGAATCCGGGTTCGGTTGCTGCCCTTCTAAACCGGAGGCAGCGGCGGCCAATCCGGCCAGTAAGTCGCGGCGTTTCATCCCTAATACCTTACACCCTTTCGATACACTGAGAGCAGAGCCTTCATGCTTTCGATCGTTATCCCGATTCACAACGAAGAGCCGGCCATTCTGCCGCTCTACGACCGTCTTTCCACCGTTCTAGAAAAGCTGCGCAAACCATACGAGATTATCTTCATTGACGACGCCTCTACGGATCGCAGTTTTGACTTGCTGGCTAATCTCGTTGAAACCGATGGACATTTAAAGGTTCTGCGTTTGCGGCGTAATTTCGGCCAGACTGCGGCTTTAGCGGCAGGATTCGATGAGGCGCAAGGCGAGGTGATCGTATCGCTTGACGGCGATCTGCAACATGCGCCCGAAGATATACCGCTCTTGCTAGAAAAAATCGATGCCGGTTATGACATCGCCAGCGGCTGGCGCAAGAACCGGGTAGATAACGCCATTACCCGCAAGCTGCCTTCGAAGATTGCTAATTGGATGATGAAACGCGCTTCCGGTGTGGACATTCACGATTTTGGCACCACCTTCAAGGCTTATCGCGCGGAAGTGCTGAAGGAAGTGAATCTGTATGGCGAATTGCACCGCTTCATTCCGGCGCTGGCCAGTTTCTATGGCGCGCGCGTGGTGGAAGTGCCGATTAAGAATATTGAGCGGCCGAATGGGGCGTCGCATTATGGCTTGAGCCGGACGTTTCGCGTGTTCTTCGACATCCTCACCATCAACTTTCTGCTGAAGTATCTGACGCGGCCTATGCACTTTTTCGGCAAATGGGGTTTGATCGGTATAGGTTTGGGCAGCGTGGTTTTGGGTTCGCTGGCTGTGGAGAAAATCATAGGGATGGACATCATTGCCGAACACGGGCCTTTGCTGGTGGCCGCCGCCATGTGCTGGTTTTCAGGTTTGATGTTGTTCAGCGTCGGCTTGATCGGCGAGGTGCTGATGCGGACCTACTTCGAGAGCCAAGGACGCCGTATCTATGCGGTCCGCGAAGTGCGCTGCCGCCGGGAACGGGTGGTGGATGGCGCCCGCTAAAGGCTTTGACGGCTACATTTTCGATTACGGCGGCGTGCTGGTGCATCACCAAAGCGCGGCCGACCAGGTTCGCATGGCACAGGTTGCAGGTATACCGGTTGACGATTTTTCAGAACTTTATTGGTCGAGCCGGCTTGATTACGACAAGGGCGACGTTTCCGGTCCCGAGTATTGGCTGGAGATCGGCTTGAGCGCGGGTAAGACGTTGACGCCCGAGATAGTGGCCGAGTTGACCGAATTGGATTGCACCACCTGGATGCACTACGACGAGCCTATGTGGACGTGGGTGGAAGAATTGCGTCAAGCCGGCAAACGAGTGGCGATGTTATCGAACATGCCGCCCGACATGGGCGACGCGCTTAAGGCGCGGACGGACCGCCTGAAGTATTTCGACTTTGTCACACTCTCTTACGAAGTGCGTTCGGCGAAACCGGCAGCGGCCATTTATGAACATTGCCTGGAAGGCATTGGCACCGATCCGGCGCGCACGGTATTTTTCGACGACCGGATTGCCAACGTGCATGGCGCGGAGATGTTGGGAATACAGGCGGTGGAATTTCTGAACCGCGATGAAGTACTGGGGCGTTTCCGCGGCTAGAAGACGTCTATACTTCAGGTATGGCTGCGCTCGTTTCCCTACAGTTGGACCCTGCGGTCCTGGACGCAAAAGAACAGCGGCTGTTTCAATTGCTTACCGGATTGCAGCGCGTGATCGTGGCGTATTCAGGCGGGACCGATTCGGCGTATCTTGCCTGGGCGGCGCAACGCGCGCTGGGTGACAATGCGATTGCCATCACAGCGGATTCGGCGTCGATTCCCGCTTCACACAAGCGCGATGCTGAAGCGTTTGCGCGCGAATGCGGGTTCCGGCACGAATATATTGAAACGCACGAGTTTGAGAACCCCGACTATGTGAAGAACGATCACAACCGCTGTTTTCATTGCAAAGACGAATTGTTCAACCAACTGGAAGCGTTCGCGGCGGCGCGCGGTTATGCGCATATTGTCTATGGCGTGAATAAAGACGATTTGGGCGATTACCGGCCGGGGCAGCGGGCGGCTAAGATTCATGAAGTGAAAGCGCCGCTGGTGGAAGCGGGGATGAATAAGGCTGAAATACGGCAATTGTCGAAACGGGCGGG